>MDTG01196079.1_pt1 | contig 117085 bp, 97 predicted proteins | sample 811421 | NCBI WGS metagenome assembly MDTG01 (sample SAMN05326645, study PRJNA326480) | marine metagenome | isolation source: seawater | place: Pacific Ocean: South East | collected 2011
CCTTAATTGATTGGGCAGTAATTTGAGACTAAAATTTGTCCTTCTCGATACATCCCGAAGATTCGGGACACTCGAAGTGACAAATTTTATCACTCGGCCCGCTACAGCAGTCAACAGTTTAGCAGCTTTAGAAATAGCGTGAAAAACTCGCCGTTGGTAAGTGCCTAGACTAGAGACTCAAGAAAAAGAAAACGCAATTGTATTAAAAGTATGTCTTAATCTTCAAAATTGATTAAGCTTAAATTCACTTCTGTAAAGGTATACTCCTCATAGTTTCTTAGCTCTTGTTCTATGAATTTATTCCATTGAATTTGTGCTTTAAAAACTTGGGAATAATTGGTTTCAATATCGTATTGATTTTGCATCTCACGGTATTGCTTTTTCCATACTCGCGCCATAATATTTTCTACCGTCTCTTTGTAATTATCTTTGGTCATATTGGCTTTTAAAAGTGCTTTTACCACTTTTCTTCGGTGTAGCTCTGCAATGTCAAAATGCAATTGCTCATGCTGCAAAAGCACATTGTTCTGCTCCTCTTCTATCGACCATGATTCATCTTTAACAAAGCAAACATTGATGGTTACCACCAAAGTTCCTTCACCATCGCTGCTTAAGCTGTAGGGCAAAGCAATGCTAGAAAGTGCTGCAATGGACTTATCTTCTTCTGCTTCCGCTTGAAAATCATTCCATTCCAATCGGTACCAATCGTTCCAATAAATTCGGTTTAGGGATTTAATCACTTCTAATGAATCCTGAGTTTGCGCTTGAATCAAAGAAGCAACTAAAAGGGTGAAAGTCAGCAGTGTAGTTTTTAGCATAATATCAAATATAGGTAAACTATTTTGATGCCTGATTTACAAGTATTAGACCAGTTTTTTTGACTTGATTGCCACAAACTCTTTCAGGTAAAATGGTTCAAAATAAGCCACATTTTCAAATTGTTTTTGTTGATATGCCTTCCAAGCCAATAGGCCCATATACCTTGCTGATGGAGCATCAAATGAAACGAAATGCGCATTTGGGTGCTGAATAACTTCTTCGCATTTGGCTGAACCATCCCCCAAAAAATAAACCTTTTGTTGATCTAAAAATAAACCATAAGCGTTTTCATCAATTACCTCCGCTTCAATACCTCTAACTTGCTCTAAGTCTTTATTGTAAAGCGCTGCATACACCTCCATTCTTCTAGCATCAATCATTGGACAGTAGAGTGCATTTTCCTCTTTTTTGGCTTGAACTAAACCGGATGCCATTTGTGCTAAGGTATCTACTGAAATCAATGGTATTTGCAAACTAAAACACAAACCCTTGGCAAAGGAAACACCGATGCGTAAACCAGTGTATGAGCCTGGCCCTTTACTTACGGCTATGGCTTGTAAATCAGCAAATGTGAGCTTATTTCGGCTTAATAACTTTTGGGCAAAACTGGCTAAATTTTCAGCATGAGAGTAGGCTCCATATTGCTCTTCAAAATCGAGTAACTGATCATTTTCAAATAAGGCTACCGAACAATTTTTAGTAGCGGTTTCAATGGCTAAAATTCTAGTCATCACTTTTATCAAACAATTTGCTCTTGTCAACTACTTCAATGGCATCTTGGTGTTCCAGCTTTTTAGAAACCGTTGCATATGGCCCTGTAATCACCTCAGCTTCTTGATCAATTCCCTGCTTTATTTCAATGTACATGGTGTTTTGGATTCCAGTTTCTACATAATGCAATACCGCTTTTCCCTCTTGTACCACAAAAACACACTCCTTCAATTCTTCTTCTTCCTGCTTTTCCGCTTCTGCCTCTTTAGCTCGGCCATATTTCTTCTTTTTGGATTGGGCTAAAGCCGTATCGCCTCTTGTTGTCACGGCTTGAATTGGCACCGTTAAAACATCAATAGCTTCACTCGTCCTAATATCAACTGTAGCTGACATGCCTGGTCTAAAAGGCGATTTTTTGGTAGTATCTTCAGCGAGTAAAGGCGCATAAGAACTACTTAGCATTCTAATTTTTACATCAAAATTGGTGACTTGGTCTGCGCTCACTCCACTTACATTGGCTGAATTGGCAATTTCCGTTACGATACCTTTGAACTTGTTCTCCAAATACGCATCCACTTCTATATCTGCCGTATCGCCAATATTCACCCGAACAATATCATTTTCATTCACCTCAACCGCCACTTCCATAACGGCTAAATCTGCGACAGTCATTATTTCTGTACCTGCCATTTGAGCCGTTCCAACTACCCGCTCTCCCTTTTCTTTATTCAATTTGGTAATCACTCCACTCATGGGTGAATAAATCGAAGTTCTTCCTAAATTCTCTCTTGCCTCGCTTAAAGTCGCTTCCGCACTTTTTACATTGTATTTGGCTGCTTGTACGCTTTCTCTAGAAGCCTCAACATCGGCTTTTGCTACTTCAAAGTTGGCTGTAGCTTGATCAAATTCAGCTTGTGAAATCACCTGATCTTTAAATAGCTTCTCATTTCTTTCAAAGCTGGCTTTTGCATTGGTAAACTGAGATTCAGATTGTGCCAATCGAGCTTTTGCACCCAACAGATTGGCTTTTGAGGTATTTAGTGCAGCTTCTGCCCTACTTACAGCAGATTCAACCAAATCTGGATTTATTTTAACCAATAAATCTCCCTGCTTTACTACATCGCCTTCCTTAACTGACATTTCAATAATCTCACCAGATACATCAGAACTAATCACCACTTCGGTTTCTGGTTGTATTTTTCCACTTGCCGCAACGGTTTCTGTAATGGTTCGTAGTTCTACTTTTTCAGCAGAAACTTTGGTTGCTCTGCCTTTTTTACCCTTCAGTATGCCTACTACCACTAGAGCAACAAACACAATTAGGAGCAGAATGATCCACTTTTTTGATTTCATTTTAATCTTTATTTATTCTTCAGACTGAAAACTAATGGCCTTTCCTTGATAGAAATCAAGCACTTTCATTCTAAATATATAATCATACTTAGCTTGCAGTAGTTCAGAATTGGCGTTATTCAAACGGTTTTTTTCATTATTGAAGTCAAATGAATTAATCATTCCTACATCAAACCGTTCTTGGGTATATGAAAATGATAATTCTAAGGCTTCCACCGATTTTTTAGCGGCATTGTATCGGTTTAAGGCTGCAACCGCATCAGCATGAGCTGACTCTATATTTTGACGAAGCACAAGCTTAGCATTTTCCAAATTCAAATTGGCACTTTGCATGCTCAATTTTGCTTTTTGAACATTGGTTCTTGCAGATAAACCATTAAAAATGGGAATGTTTAATCGAAAGCCAAACGAACGGTTAAAGTTATCGTCCAACTGATCACCAAAAGGCTTATCTACCAAATTGGGCTGAAAAGAAGGACTTAGTACAGCATCGCCACCAGCGGTTACATCTCCATTGGGTGTAAAGCCTAAAAACTCAGTTCCATCCACAATTTGATTAGCGCCTGAATAACCAGAACCAACAGAACCAGTCATACTTAGCGTAGGGTAATAAGCCCCTTTTGCCAAGGCTTTTGATTTTTCTGCGCTGTAATAATTATACTCTGCACTTTTAATTTCTGGCATAATGTCTAATGCCGTTTGATAAAGTGCGCCTGGAGTAGTCAAATCAACCACCTCTGTAAGTTGCTCTGTTGCCGGAGTAAGCACTTCAAAATCATCGGCATTTTCCAGACGCAACAACTGCGCTAAATTGATTCTAGACAAGCGCAATTGGTTTTGGGCATTTACTTTCTGTAACTCTTCGGAGGCATACTGTGCTTCAATATCCATCAAACTTCCGTTGGGTAAAGCACCAGCTTCTACTTGCTTTCTAACACGATCTATTTGAATGCTAGTAATCTGCAACTGATTGTTCGCATTTTTCAAAAGCTCTTTATTAAACAAGATTTGCAAATACTGATTGGCAATGTTCAATGAAATATCATTTTTCATTTGCTCTAAATCGTACTTGCTACTTTCTAAACTAGCTTGATTTCGCTTAATGGTATTGATGTTTCGAAACCCATCAAAAAGGGTTAATTGCGAACTCAAAGAGAAAGAATTAGATCGTACTCTTTCCGTGGCAAATTGGTTGGTAAATGGGTCAATAGTTTGACCATAGTTGTAAATATTGCTAGCAAAGCCATTTAAATTAGGCAGTAAATTATACTTGGATGCAATGACATCTTGCTCAGCCATTTGCTGTGTCAATTCACTTTGCTGGATTTGAATGTTATTTTCAAGTGCATACTCAATACACTCTTCTAGTGTCCACACTTTGGTGCTACCTTCTTGAGCAATGGATAAAAATGAGATGCTAAAAAATAACAGCAGAAATCCAATTCTGCTAGCGAGTTTATCGTTTGTTTTTCTACTCATGTTCTTCGAACTTAAGCAGCTAATGTAATCCCCTAATCTGATTTTCATTGCCACAGTATTATAATCGGTTACTAGCATCACTAAATGGCAAATAGTTCGGTTAAATGTTATTGATACCTACGCTGAACCAAGCTATACAAAGCTTTTACCATTTCTGAATCTTTTTCCCAACCATAGCTTACCAAAAGCTGATCGACAAAATAAGACTCTGCTAATTCCTTGCTATCAAATTCATTCAGTGTACGCACCACATTTTTAAAATCTTCAATATCGCCACCAAACAACTCATTGGCATACAAGTATCGCTCGTTTAACCCTATGGCTGTTAGCAAATCAGCAATAGGCTGCTTTTTCAATTGTTCACTTAAACTTGGATCTTCTTCTTCAGAGTATTGTTCATTCAAATCAGGAATGGAAGGAATCTCCTCTTTGCTTTCTAAATCCTCTAAACTGATTTGAGGTGCTTCTAATTCTTGAATTTCTTCTTCAATTGATTCAGCAATTGGTTCTTGAAGTTCCACTTTATCTTCTTCCACTTCTTCAGCATTCGGACTTTCAAATTCTTCTTCAGTCTCTTGCTCTATTTCCGGCTCACTTTCAATGATTGGCTCGGTAATTTCTTCCTCGATTTTTTCTTCCTGTATAACCTCTTCTTGAACTTCTATTTCATCCGCTTTATCATCCTTTGAAACGGACATTTCTTTCAATTCCTCCTCTATCTTTTTTTCATGTTCAAAAATAACAGAAGGCTCTATTTCAGATTCAGAAACTTCTTGATCCTTAGAGACTAAATATTTCAAAACAGCCGTTTTCTCTTGAAGCCTAGTAATCTTCGCCAATAAGACACTTAACTCCAACAAAGGCATAGTTGGCTTTTCCGTTAAACGATCAGAATGACTTTTAATATTGTCTATTAAATCTGTTATCTCCGACCGCTTATTCTCAATATCCATATTTCGTTTAATTGTGGTTGATAAATAATACCTTTGTACTTGTCAAAGTTACTACATCAGTTTCGCTAAATGTTTCTCGAAAATACAATTAATTCAACAAAACGCAAGGGCTCTATTGAAGTGATTTGCGGGTCTATGTTTTCCGGTAAAACCGAAGAATTAATCCGTCGTTTAAAACGGGCCAAAATTGCAAAACAAAAGGTTGAAATTTTCAAACCAGCTATCGATACTCGTTACGATGACGAGGCTGTTGTTTCTCATGATGAAAATCAAATTCATTCCACTCCAGTTCCTGCTTCCGCTAACATTCCCCTTTTAATTAATGATGAAGAAGTGATTGGCATAGATGAAGCGCAATTTTTTGATATGGAATTAGTTGGGGTTTGCAATCAACTGGCGAATCAGGGTATTCGTGTTATTGTTGCTGGGCTCGACATGGATTTTAAAGGAAAGCCTTTCGGTCCGATACCAGCCCTTTTAGCTACTGCTGAATATGTAACTAAAGTACATGCCATTTGTGTTAAATGTGGAGACTTAGCCAATCATTCGCATCGAATTTCATCGGAAGATAGTCTTGTTATGCTTGGTGAAACAGAAAGTTATGAGCCCTTATGTCGTTCATGTTACCAAAATGCCAAAAAACGATGAATGGCGTTCATTCATACCTGCCTGAAGAGGACAAAAATCACTTAAGCCGACTTTACGTTTCTGCAAACGCAATCAAACATAACATCCTTTATTTTAGAAGTTTACTTGCAAAAGAAACAGGAATTATGCTTGTCGTTAAAGCTTCGGCTTATGGCAACGGTTCTTTAGATATTGCCAAGTATGTGGAAACTGAAAAATTGGTGAACTACTTAGCTGTGGCTGATGTAGATGAAGGCATTGAGCTACGAAAAGCAGGAATCAAACTACCCATTCTTATTCTCAATCCAAGTCGTGTTGCCTTTCAAGACATGGTTGACAATCAGCTAGAACCTGAGATTCATCATTTATCTTTATTAACCGATTTCGAAGCCTTTTTAAAATCACAGCCAAAACCCATTCAAGCATATCCGATTCATATAAAACTCAATACAGGCATGAATCGTTTAGGTTTTGATGAGGAAGACCTTGAAGCACTTAAGAGCTTGATTCAACATTCTACTTTCTGGAAAGTAGAATCGGTACTAACCCACTTAAGCTCTTCAGGAAATGCCGATGATGATGAATTCACCCATCATCAAATCAAGGAATTTAAAAAGCTAAAAAGCACTTTAAAAGATGTTTTGCCCAAAGAAAGTTGGTCCCATGTGTTAAATAGCGATGGAATTTATCGATTTCCAGAGTACCACATGCAAATGGTTCGTTTAGGAATTGGAATGTATGGCGCATCATCATTACCAGAGTTAAAACAAAACTTAAAAGGTATTTGCAAACTATGCTGTAGAGTTTCACAAATTAGAAAAGTAAAAGCTGGAGAATTCGTAGGCTATAACCGTAAAGGAATTATTGAAAAAGACTCAAACATTGCCACTTTAGCCATTGGCTATGCAGATGGATTTAGCAGAAAGCTAGGAGAAGGGAATTGGGAGGTCGAAATTGCAGGAAAACTCTATCCAACCATTGGTATTATTTGCATGGATATATGCATGGTAGACTTAGGAAAAGATTGGTATGAATCACAAACTCAAGTGACCATTTTTGGTGGCAAGAAAAGTATTCATGATTATGCCCAGGCTTTAAATACCATTACTTATGAGGCTATGACTTCCATTTCGGCAAGAGTAAAACGAGTGCTTATTGACTAAGCTTTTCTGTAAGCCAATTGATGGCATTCTCCAACTCAACATTATTTTGACTTATAGGTGGCGGCTGATAACTTTTTACTTGCACCATAGCATCTACTAAATTTAGTTCTTTCTCTCGTGCACTATAAAACCACTTCTTCTCTTTTAAATATTCTGCTAAGTACTCTTGTTCTGTTTGTCCGGGTGTAGGAACTATAATGGCTTGTTTACCCAATACCAACAAATCCATAATTGAACTATAACCTGAGCGACATAAAACGTACTTTGACTTTTCAATCTCCAATTTCATTCTTTCAGTTGAAAGGTGATTAATGAATTGAATTCCCCCTTTTTCATGAGTGTGTTCCTCATCGCTAACCAAACCTCGAACAACCAAAACTTCTTGCCCCCAAACTTGAAGCATTTCAGTGACTTTCTTCTCAAAATTAGAACGGAGAGGTTCAGGGCCTGACAAAATCACCATCAACTCTCTTTCATAATCCTTTGATTCATTCTTACTTCTCTCAAATCGTGACAGGGGACCGATAAATCGAGGCTCTATACTATCCATTTTTTGATGTGAAAGAATTCCACTTGAATTATCAATTCCTTCGAAATCTGGTACCCAACATTCATCAAATTGAGAAATAGACGCATGAATTAATTTGTTGACCAAAGTTGTACCCAAGGGAACTTGAACAAACAATTGGTGTGTAATTAGAATTGAAGGTACTTTACTTGAATGTAAGCCATATCGATTGTCTGAAATAATAGCATCAATCTGATAATTTTCAACTAAATCGTCAATCAAGCTGTTTTCTTTTTGAATACTGGAATAAAAAGAAGGCAATTTTAACAACATACCTATACTCATTGGAAGGTGTTTAGAATACCTTATTTCAGCTCCTTTAAGTATGATAGATTCTAATTCAGGAAAGGTTTCTTGTAGCAGTTTTAATGGCATGCGATCAGCTGCAATAATTACCTCAAAATTATTTTTTTGCAGCTTTCTTATCAGCGGAATACATCGGCTTGCATGCCCTAAACCCCAATCTAATGGGGCTACTAAAATTCGATATTTCTTATTCATATTCACTACTCATTCAAAAGTAGCTAAATTTGAATCATGAAAATTCTCATCAGCGGAGCTAGCAAAGGCTTAGGACGAACTTTAACCCAACATTTTGGGTCTCAAAAAAATGATTTAATACTTATTGCTAGCTCAATGAATCAACTAGCAGATTTAAAGCAAGAAAAAGAATTAGAGTTTCCAATTGATGTTCAAATTATTTCTGCCGATCTTTCTCAAAAAGCAGAGCGGGAAAAGTGCCTCAACCAAATTGATGCAGATTCAATTGACGTTTTAATTAACAATGTTGGTTTATATGCGGAAGATAATCCATCGACATTAAATCTTGAACAGCTTGATGAACTGCTAGAGCTCAATCTGAAAAGCGCAATAGAATTAACTCAAGCAGTTATCCCTTCATTCAAAAAAAGAAAGCAAGGTCAAATCATCACAATTAATTCGGTGATGGGCAAAACGGCTTCAGAACAAGCTACAAGCTATTCCATTAGCAAACATGCCTTAAAAGCTTGGACAGATGGATTACGAGAAGAGCTTCGCCCCTATCAAATAAAGGTTTGCAATTTATACCCAGGTGCAATCAATACTTCATCGTGGGATGGCATTGATGTCAATCGAAATCAAATGATTCAAAAAGAAGATTTAGCGAATTTGATCGAATCAATCCTTAAAATGGGGCCAAGTACTTTAGTTGAAGAAGTAGTGTTAAGCCCATTAAATTTTGAGACTAATTAAGTTCTAGGCGGTATCCAACTCCTTTTACGGTAGTAATTAATCCTTCGCCTATTTTTTCTCTAATTTTTCGAATATGCACATCAACAGTGCGTCCTCTTACTTTTTCAAAATTGTCCCAAATGGCATTCTTTATTTCTTCTCGAGAAAACACTTTATTAGGTTTTGAATACAAAAGCGATAAAATTTCAAATTCTTTCTTTGGCAAATAATACTCAACCCCTTGAGAAATAATCAAATATCGATCTTGGTCAATAACTAATGAGCCATCTTCTAGATTTGAAGAGGTCCATTTTTTTCGTTTTAACAAAGCCTTGATACGACTTAACAAAACCCGTTCATGTACGGGATGAAATAAAAAATCATCGGCACCAGACTCTAAACCAGCTATTAAAGAAAAATCTTCTTTTCGTTTACTAATTAGAATGACAAAGACATTTGCACTTTCATTTTTTGCCTTAATATTATGGCATAAATCAATGCCATTATTGGAAGATAACTCCACTGGCAAAAGAATTAAATCTGGCTTTATAGAAATCACTTTATCATCTAAGTCGGCCTCGTTTTCTACCGATTCTACATTATAATTTTCACCTTCAAGAAAGTCTGCTAAAGACTTGAAGTCTTGCTTGTTATCATGAATTAAAAGTATCTGATGCTTGCCCATTTTCCGTTATATAAGCAACAAACATAAGCGGGCGACTTATGCTTGCCGTTAATTGCATTTTAAGCTATAATGAAATCAAAGATGAAATGCTATCAATTTCTTAACAAGAAATTAATTAGCTCTGATTTAATTGAAAAAATCAGAGAAATTAGAACCCCATATTGTTAACCCTAAATTAACATTGAGCAATGCACTTCTGATTAGCTTTGCGGGCTGATTTAACACGAATTTAGTTCCCCAATGACTTTTACATTCCTCGATTTTTTAACCCTTTTTGGAGCGCTTGGTTTTTTCATTTATGGAATGAAGGTAATGAGCGAAGGTATACAAAGAACTGCCGGATCGAAACTCAGAGACATCTTAAAAGGAATGACTCAAAACAGGTATTTGGGTGTTTTCACCGGTTTTCTGGTTACTTGTTTAGTCCAATCCTCTTCAGCTACTACAGTTATGGTGGTAAGTTTTGCCAATGCCGGGCTGTTAAGTCTTGTAGAGTCTATAGGAGTTATTATGGGTGCAAATATTGGAACCACAATTACGGCTTGGCTAATTGCCTTTTTCGGCTTTAAAATCAAAATTTCAACTTTTGCTCTACCAATCATTGCCATTGGGTTTCCTTTAATGTTTGCTAAAAAAGCAACTATTCGCTCATCTGCAGATGTCTTTATTGGCTTTGCACTTCTATTTTTAGGCCTTGATGCCTTAAAAAGTGCCGTTCCAGATTTAAACTCAAATCCTGAATTTTTAGAGTTTCTAGGCACATTTACAGGCTATGGTTTCTTAACAACCATCATTTTTGTAACTGTTGGAACCATTATTACTATAGTGGTACAATCTTCTTCAGCTGCCATGGCGCTAACATTAACTTTATTGTTTAACAATGTGATCACTTTTGAGATTGCAGCGGCCATGGTTCTTGGGGAGAATATTGGAACTACCATTACTGCTAATCTAGCAGCCTTAGTAGCCAATGTACATGCTAAAAGAGCAGCAAGAGCGCACTTAATATTTAATGTTGCAGGGGTTATTTGGTTGGTGCTTATTTTCCCCTTCTTTTTGGAATTTATTGATTATTTATGGATGCCCGCTCAAGAGTTTTTGCAAACTTTTATTAGCGACATTGATCAATCACAATCTGAACTACAACTATCATTATTTCATACAGTCTTTAATGTAATTAATACCTTGTTGATGATTGGATTTATTCCGGCCATTGCAAGAATTGTAACCAAATTAGTTCCTTCTAAGGGACTAGAAGATGAGGCGTTCCACTTGGAATACATCGGAACAGGAACCATGGTAACCACAGAGGATTCCATTTTGGAAGCGCGAAAAGAGATTGTTCGATTTGGAAATATTGTAAAGAAAATGACGGGCTTCGTTTCTTCTTTACTCACTGAAACAGACCGAAAAGAATTTAAGAAAACACTAGCTAGAATTAAGAAATACGAAGAAATCACCGATCGTATTGAATCAGAAATGGTGGTTTACTTGGCTAAGGTTTCTGAAGGCGAATTGAGTGAAGACGCCTCATTAAAGATTAGGGCTATGCTGAGTATTGCCAATGATCTGGAAACCATTGGAGATATTAATTACACCATGTCTCGTATTTTGAAAAGAAAATCGGAAGACAAAATTTACTTCATCCCCTCTCAAAGAGAGAATCTTCAAGAGATGTTTAAGCTATTAGATGATGCCATGAATAAGATGCAAGAAAACTTGGATGATGATCGAAACAAAAGTGGATTAGCTGAGGCTTACGAAATGGAGCGTTCTATCAACAAAATGAGAAATACGTTAAAGAAAGGTCATTTAAAGAGTATAGAAAAAGGAGAATATAAGTACGAAAGTGGAATGATATACACCGACCTTTTTGCGGCTATAGAAAGCGTTGGCGACCACGTTATAAGTATTAGCGAAGCAGTAGCAGGAGAAATTAATTAAGGCTAATTATCGGGGTTTCAATCACATTGCTCGTTTTACCAGAACGATCAATTAAGTAACCGGAGTAATAAAGTGAATCAATTCCTGAAATTTTAAATAAATCTAGACCAGTAAGGTTTAATCGAATCTCTCCTTCAATACCATTTTCGGTTTGAACCCCCTCAATTACAGGCACTCGGTAACCCTGACCAGCCGTATCATAAACCACTTGACCTTGATCAATCACATAAATTTGAGTTGGAAAATTAGCTTCCGTCTCGTTTTGATTTTTTACCCCAATGTCTCCATCCCCATCTTTAAATCCGATGACCCAAACCGCAGAGGTATCTGAAGTCATATAAAACTCACGCACTTCTATTTCAGGTGTAGTCGAAAAGTTTTTTTCCTTTTTACAAGACCAAATTAGAAGCCCAAGAATCGAGTAGATGATTAATTTTGAGACTTTATTCACAAAACAAATTTAAGCAGAATTAAAGCAGCTCATTCAAATCAGAATTCTGAAGAATTCAAAGCACTCGACTTCCTTCAAGTCAACTCAAGCCAATTTGAGCAACTCAGTTTGTCTGTTTTTAAGTATCAAGCCAATCAAAATAAAGTTTATAGGAACTATATCAATGCCTTGGGAATTGATTCTTCTAGTGTGAATTCGCTTCAACAAATTCCATTTTTACCCATTTCGTTTTTTAAAAGCCATGAGGTAAAATGTGGAAGTTTTGAAAGTGAAATAACCTTTGAAAGCAGCGGAACTACCGGTCAAGTTAGAAGTAAACATGCTATAAAGAATAGAGAAATATACATTAAAAGCTTCTCGAAAGCCTTTGAACAATTTTATGGGAACCCAAAAGAGTATTTGATTTTGGCCTTGCTTCCTTCTTATTTAGAAAGACAAAATTCTTCTTTGGTTTTTATGGCAAATCATTTAATACAACAAAGTGATTTTGAAGAAAGTGGATTCTTTTTAAAGGATACTGATAAATTGATAGCAACACTTAAACAAGCTGCTTCAAAAAAGCAAAAAACCATTTTGTTAGGAGTTTCCTTCGCCCTTTTAGATTTAGTTGAACAATATGTAATTCCCAAAAATCCAAACTTAGTTGTTATGGAAACTGGAGGCATGAAAGGCAAAAGAAAAGAGTTAATTCGTGAAGAGTTACACGCCATTCTAAAATCAGGATTTCATTGTGATTCAATTCACTCTGAATATGGAATGACTGAACTATTATCTCAAGCCTATGCCTCGAAAAATGGCCAATTTTCATGTCCCCCTTGGATGAGGGTTTTAATACGAAAACAAGATAATCCGTTTGAGTATACCCAAACCAATGAAGTAGGAGCAATCAACATCATCGACTTGGCAAACATCTATTCTTGTTCATTTATACAAACGGATGATTTAGGAAAAATGCAAGCTGATGGAAAATTTGAAGTATTAGGTCGTTTTGACCAAGCAGAAGTCAGAGGTTGTAACCTACTAGTTACTTGATTTTATATACGACTTTTCTTTTTCGCTCATACAATTCTACCTGTCTTGATATCTCTCTTAACAATTTTGAATAAGGTTGTGATAGACTTTTTAAAAGTGTTCCTTTTGTATGTGCATACTCCTCTTTAGGTAAGGTTGGATCTATTCCATAGCGATTTACCATAGCAACTAAAGTTCCTTCAATATCATAAATTTCATAGGTGAATTTATGTACTGACCAGGCTAAAAATTTAGAACCCTCATATGAAGCTTTTGTTGGGACCAATTTGGATGAAATCATATACTCGGTCATTACCATAAAATAATCTGCCTGAAAGTTCTCCAATAGTAGTTTTAATTTCCCACTTTTAACCAAAGCATCTATGTTAACTCCTTGGTGTGTTGTTGGTTCAGACTTATATACTTTCGGTAATAAGCTTTTCACTTGTTGAAGTTCTTGTTCTGGCAAAACAAACATTCTCATTTGTGAATCTGGCTTTGATAAAGCATCTATCAAATGATTCTGATAGTTGATAAAAACTACATCAGCAGTCTCCCAATCATTATATGTTGCTATATCTTTTAAAGAAAAAGTCGATTGAAACTCAAAACGATCAAAAGGAACCATTAATATCCTTTTCGGTTTTTCTTGCGCATTCAAAAGAATAGCAAAAAAGACAAATAGCGATATGAAAAACGACTTAATCTTCAAGGTGAATCAAATAATAGTTCTTTTTACCTTTTTGCAATAAAATATATTTGTTCAATAACAATTGACTTTGATCCACTACAAAATCTAAGCCTACTTTACTCTTGTTAATAGACACTCCATTATTTTGAATCATTCTTCTTGCCTCTCCATTGGAGTTAAAAGCCGAAACCACTTCTGTAGAAAATTGAATAATCTCTATTCCTTCTTTTAATTGAGAAAGCTTCACATGGGCTTGCGGAATTCCTTCAAAAACACTTAACAAATCAGATTCACTCAATTTTTTCAAATCATCTGCAGTAGATTTTCCAAATAGAATATTAGACGCCGAAATAGCATTTTCTAAGGCTTCTTTTGAATGAATGCGTTCTGTTAATTCTTCTGCTAATGACTGTTGCAAAATTCTTAAATGAGGCGCTTCTACATGTTGTTTTTCTAAAGCTAAAATTTCTTCCTCGTTCTTTAAACTAAAGATTCGAACAAATTTGCTAGCATCTTCATCAGAAGTGTTTAACCAATACTGGTAAAACTTGTAAGGCGAGGTCTTTTCGGCATCTAACCAAACATTTCCACCTTCCGATTTTCCAAATTTGCTACCATCGGCTTTTGTAATTAACGGACAAGTTAAGGCAAAGGCTTCTCCTTGTGCTTTTCTACGGATGAGTTCAGTTCCTGTAACAATGTTTCCCCATTGATCGGAGCCACCCATTTGTAGCTTGCAGTTTTTCTCTTGATTGAGGTAGTAAAAATCATATCCCTGAATTAGTTGGTATGAAAATTCAGTAAACGATATTCCAGTTTCCATTCGCTTTTTAACTGAATCTTTAGCCATCATGTAATTGACGGTGATGTGCTTACCAGCTTCACGTAAAAACTCTAGAAATGAAAAGTTTTTGAACCAATCGTAATTGTTAACCATTTCAGCTCCATTGGGTAAACTTGGGTCAAAATTCAAGAACTTACGCAATTGCTTCTTTTGACAAGAAAGATTATGTTCAATTTGTTCTTCCGACAAAAAGTTTCGCTCTTCAGATTTACCTGAAGGGTCACCTACCATTCCGGTAGCCCCACCAACTAGTACAATAGGTTTGTGGCCGGCTCTTTGCAAGTGCGTTAATAACATAATGGGCACTAAATTTCCTATGTGAAGAGAATCAGCAGTTGGGTCAAAGCCCACATAGCCATGTGTCATTTCTTTTTGCAATTGCTCTTGTGTTCCAGGCATAATGTTGTGAATCATGCCTCTCCATTCTAGTTCTTTTACCAGGTCCATTGAATAATTTTACTTTGTGACAAAGATAATAGCTTTGTGACTGAACAAAACCCTTTCATAGGATTAATAAACTGAAGTTTTTGTTTTTAGAAATTCATTTCATGAAGAACCATTTTGTAAGTCATTTGCTCTACTTTTGACAAGCAATTCAATTTATGATTTTAGTTACTGGAGGTACGGGTTTAGTGGGTAGTCATTTGCTTGTGAGGTTGTGTGAAAATCAACATCAAATAAGAGCTACCTATAGAGCTAAGGAAAGCATTTCGAAATGTCAAAATGTATTTGAAATCCAAGGTAAGTCAGCCCTTTTTCAAAATATTGAATGGGTTTATGCAGATATAGAAGATTATTTTTCGGTAAAAGATGCACTTCAAGGCATTGATTATGTATACCATTTGGCAGCAGTTGTTTCATTTGATGCTAAGCGATCTAATGAAATGATGAAGGCAAATATTGAAGGCACTGCCAATGTAGTAAATGCTAGTCTTGAGCAAGGAATTAAAAAGCTTTGTTATGTTAGTTCAGTTGCGGCTTTGGGGGAATACGAGGGTAACAAATGCACGGATGAGGAAGCTCTTTGGCAAAAAAATGAGTTTACATCTGACTATTCAATCAGCAAGTACTATGCTGAAAACGAAGTTTGGCGGGCTAGTGAAGAAGGCTTAAACAGTGTAGTTGTGAATCCAGCAACAATAATAGGATTTGGAGATTGGACTGAAAGCAGCTCCACCATCATAAGAAAAGTGGCTAAGGGACTACGATTTTACCCACCTGGAACGAATGGATTTGTGGGAGTTGATGATGTGGTAAAAGCGATTATTCTGCTCATGGAATCATCAATCAGTCATGAACGCTTTATACTTGTCTCCGAAAATTTATCTTTTAAAACCATTCTTTCCACAATTGCTAAAGGTCTAAACAAAAAGGCACCAAGCATCAAAGTTTCCAAATCAATTGCAAACCTTCTACAATACCTTGACCAATTGCGTGCTTTTCTTTTCGGTAGTCCGCTAACTTTAACAAAGCAAACCATACAAACTTCCTTTTCAGATAGGTGTTATTCTTCAGAAAAATTAAAGAAAGCCTTAGCTAATTTTAAATTTGAACCCATGGAAGAGAGTATTTTAAAAGCTTGTAAGCTCTACTCTAAAGAATCAGACTGAGCATTTTTTGACTCAAACTCTGCCAGCCTAGTACTTAAATTGGTAATGGCCACATCGTACATTTCTTCCAACTTTTTGGGATTCTTTAAGTAGTAATTATAGTTACTATCAAACTCTGCTTCTGAAACGTTGAATTTACGAAAGGCGGCATTATACACACTATCATTATAATACATGCTATCCTCTCTCCTATGATAGCCTAATCGTACAATTGCTTCGGCCATTTGAAATTCAGTTAACACCTCAACAAATTGCTCTTCATTCCAAACATAATCAGGCACTTTCTCTTCTTCTTGACAAGAGAAAAACAGGCTAATAGAAACAATAAAGAGAAAGTAATAAAATGCTTTCAAGCTAGTTGAACTTTTTAAATATAGACATCAATCTAAGGTAAATAACTCCAAAAAATGCTTCTTTAAAAATAGAGCTGCTCATTTTGCTGGTGCCTTCTTGTCTATCTGTAAATATGATGGGTACTTCAACCACTTTAAATCCATAGTTCCATGCTCTAAACTTCATTTCAATTTGGAAGGCATATCCTTTAAATCTAACCTGATCTAGATTAATCTTCTTCAACACTTTTGCTCTATAACATTTAAACCCAGCTGTAGAGTCATGAAATGGCATACCCGTTATAAACCTCACATATACAGATGCATAAAAGGACATCAAGACCCTTCCCATAGGCCAGTTCACTACATTTACTCCTTTTACATACCTAGAACCAATGGCTACATCATTGCCTTCATTTTCGCAAGCTCTATACAATCTCACTAAATCTTCAGGATTGTGACTAAAGTCTGCATCCATTTCAAACAAATAGTCATAGTTTTTTGCAAGACCCCATTTAAAACCATGAATATAGGCAGTTCCTAAACCCAGTTTGCCTTTTCGCTCTTCAATAAAAAGCTGATCAGGAAATTTGGACATCATGCTTTTTACAATATCAGCAGTGCCATCAGGAGAGCCATCATCCACAATAAGAATATGGAAGCTTTCTTCTAATGAAAAAACTTTTTCAATGATTCGCTGAATATTCTCCAGCTCATTGTAGGTTGGTATAATTACAAGTTTGCGAGGCATAGTTAAAATCGAGTGCTAAAATAATTAATTGATATTCAAAAATTCTAGCTAAAAACTTAATCTTTACTAATGAAGCTGTTTCTTTAAAAATTCATCTACACTATCTTTAAACAGATCAGTTGCCTCAGCATGAACCCAATGACCTGCATTTTCTATATTTATTAACTCATAAGAAGGGAATTTAGCTGATATAGCTGCGCCGTATTGAGGTAGTATGTAATCAGAATTTTCTCCTTTAATAAATAGACTTGGCTTTTTAAACTCCCCTTCTGAAATAGGCCAATTGCTTATTGGCTCAATCTCATTTTTAAGCACACTCAAGTTAAACTTCCATTGATAAGTTGATTGTCCAATACGATCTAAGTTTTTAAGCAAGAATTGCCTAACTCCAAAAGACGAAATCTTTTTCTGAAGAATCTTATCAGCATCTTTTCTACTTTCAACTTTTGACAAATCAATGCTCTCTAAAGCTTCAATGATATCCCAATGATGCACTTGATAGGATACCGGTGCAATATCAACCACAATAAGCGCTTTTACTTGGGCAGGAAAAGTTATAGCAAACTCCATAGCAGTTTTACCTCCCATTGAGTGACCCAAAATAATGGGATTCTCAATATGGTTTTCCTCCATGAACTTCTTTAAATCTTGAGCCATCAATTCATAAGAATGCTCATCAGCATGAGGAGACTTTCCATGATTACGTTGATCAATCAACCATACCTCATAATTTTCAGCCCAATATTTGGCTAAAGTGAGCCAATTATCCAATGAACCAAATAATCCGTGTAAAATAATTAGTGGCTGTCCCTCTCCTAATTTCTTATAATTTAATTCCATTTAGGCTAGATATCTTGATGAGACCAATGAAGCTCTCGTTTGTATAATTGTATTGTATTTTCTAATCCAAAGTACAATGCATCAGCAATTAATGCATGCCCAATAGAAACCTCCAAAAGTCCACTGATATTATCTTTAAAAAATTTCAAATTTTCTAAACTTAAATCGTGACCAGCATTGATTCCTAAGCCTAATTCATCGGCCTTTTTTGCAGCTTTCTCAAAAGGCGCTATTGCCTTGTTTTTATCGATTGAATAATTCTCTGCATAAGGGCCTGTATAAAACTCAATGCGATCGGTACCTGTATCTCTTGCTGCCGAGAGTTGATCAAGGTCGGTTTCCATAAAAATGGAAGTTCTAATACCTGCAGATTTAAATTCCTCAATAATTGGAATTAAAAACGATTGCTTTTGAATCGCATTCCAACCGGCATTGGAAGTCAACACACCAGGTGGGTCCGGAACTAGAGTCACTTGAGCAGGCTTTACCTCCAATACCAAATCAATAAATTTATCATTGGGGTAGCCCTCAATGTTAAATTCTGTTTTCAATTCTTTGGATAGGTCGTAAACATCTTGATATTTAATATGTCTCTCATCCGGACGAGGATGAACCGTAATTCCATCTGCACCAAATCGCTCACAGTCTAATGCAACTTTCACAAGGTTAGGCACATCACCTCCTCTGGCATTTCTTAATGTGGCAATTTTGTTAACGTTTACACTTAATTGACTCATGAATTATTATGTAATATTGTAACAAAACAGCCAAAATTAAGTTTAATAAATAAAGTCTGTTTAGTACAATTAGCATGTTAGCAAAAGAGTTAATCAGTTATGAAGTTCCTCCTTTATCCTTTTCCACCAATGGTGAAAGGGCCCTTCAATTAATGGAAGATTTTAAATTAACTGAAATGCCTATCGTTGAAGGAACCTCTTACAAAGGTTTAATTTCTGAAGCTGCCATTTTAGATTTAGAGTCACTCGATTCTCCACTAAAAAACTTACAACCTCAATTGGACTTAACTTCAGTAACCGAATTTGAACATGTTTATGAAGTTATTGGGAAAATGGCGGGTAAGAAATTAAGCTTATTGCCCGTATTAAATGACAACAAGCAGTATTTAGGAGCTATTACGTTAAACATACTGATTGAAAAGATTTCCAATTTGGCTGCAATGAAAGACCCAGGCGGTATTCTTCAGTTAGAAATGAATATCAACGATTACTCATTATCTGAAATAGCAAATATCGTTGAAAGCAATGGTGCCAAAATCATTAGTTCTTACACCATTACCCACGATGATTCTACCAAAATGGATGTGACACTAAAAATCAACAAAACCGATTTGTCTGCAATCATTCAAACCTTTGAACGTTACAATTATTTGGTGGTTGCTTCTTTTCATAAAAGTGATTTTGAAGATGATTTAAAGCGCAGATTTGATGCTTTTATTCATTACCTAAATATGTAAAAGCATGTCAAAAGCTGGGCTTCTTTTACTAGGCTTATGTTTTAGTCTTTTCGGTTTTTCACAAGCGTTCAAAATTGACCCCATAGCTAGAGATAGTAGTATGTATGAAAGTCCTATTAAAATCATACACAACATTCAAATTATTGGTAACCAAGTCACTAAAGAACATATTATTCTAAGAGAACTCACATTTAGTCAATCGGACACCTTAGAAAATGAAACATTCATAGCTGCTTTAGAGCAATCCAAAAAAAACTTACTCAATACATCATTATTTCACTTTGTTAAAATTGATTGGGCAATACTAAACCCACAGGAGGTATTCATAGTAATTCAAGTGGAAGAAAGGTGGTATACCTTTCCTTTACCCATTTTTGAAATTGACGACAATAACTTTAATACTTGGTGGAAAGACAAAGATTATTCAAGAATCAACTATGGAGGACTTTTGGTTAGAAACAATTTTAGAGGAAGAAAAGAAAAGCTTAGCCTAATAGCCCAGTTTGGTTTTACTGAAAGATTTAGATTAAAATATGATATTCCTTACATCAATAAATCACAAAAGAGTGGTTTGGGTTTCAATTTCTCTTACAACCGAAGAGACGAAATAGTATACACCACCTTAGATAATGAAAGGCTTCAATACAAAAGTGAATCGAAAGATGCAGTAAGAAACTACTCTGCAGAAGTAAATTACAAATATCGAAATGCCATTTTTAACACGCATACGATCGGATTAGAATATGATTTTAATTCCATTTTAGACAGTGTAGTTGACCTGAATCCAAACTATTTAGGTAAAGGAAAATCCGAAAGTCAATTTTTGAGCTTGTACTATAATTTCACGCACGATAATAGAGATTCTAGAAATTACCCATTAATTGGAAACTACTTTACAGTTAGTATTCAAAAATACGGTTTAGGTATAATAAGTAATGACGTAGACTTAACCAATCTTTCATTTCAAGCTAAGCGTTATTGGAACTTAAAAAAGCGTTTTTATCTAGCATCAAGTGCAAGAAGCTTATTAACCGCGAATAACAATCAGCCTTATTTACTTCAAAGTGGATTAGGTTATAGCTCTTCTTTCAATATCCGATCATACGAGTATTATGTGATTGATGGTCAAAACATAGGATTAGTAAAAACCCAAGTAAAATATCAGTTGGTTAAGCCAAATTCAGCAGAATTGGCATTTGTGCCCTTAGAACGATTTAACAAGTTTCACTATTCTTTTTATTTGGGTTTATTTTCTGATGTAGGATTTGTTGAAGATCAAATTGGTTTTCCACAAAACAATTTAGCCAATGAACTTCAATATGGATTTGGCTTAAGTCTAGATTTTGTCACATATTATGATACTGTAATAAGAAGTGAATTCTCGATAAATAAATTTGGAGAGAGTGGTTTTTTCCTTCACTTTGTAGCTCCTATTTAAATCATCAAAGATGAAAGTTGCACTATACGGAAAAACGATAAAAAAAGACCATGTTCAAGATATAAAGGTTTTACTTCAAACATTTAATTCAGAACAAGATACATTATTGATCCACGACAATCTTCTTCCTTATTTTGAAACGGTAGATTTCGACTATCAATTTCCTTTTGCAAAATATGCTTCAAATAAAGACCTTGATGAGTCAATTGATTACTTAATAAGCATTGGTGGCGATGGCACTTTTTTAGATACTATACTTTTAGTTGGCAATTTAAACATCCCGATTCTAGGAATCAATACAGGAAGGTTAGGCTTCTTATCAAACACTCCAACTAGTGATATTTTGCACGCTATTGAATGCTTACGACAAAAAAAATATCACATAGAGTATAGAAGCCTTTTACAGTTAGACTCACCCAACCAATTGTTTAAAAATGAAAATTTTGCATTAAATGAAATAAGTATTTTAAAGCGAGATAGCTCTTCGATGATTTCCATAGATGTAAAATTAGACAACACCCCTTTAAATGTTTACTGGACCGATGGGCTAATCATTGCGACTGCAACAGGTTCAACAGCTTACTCGTTAAGTTGTGGAGGCCCTATTTTAATGCCAGGAAGTGGCAATTTTGTTATTACGCCAATCGCACCCCATAACCTAAACGTCAGACCAATGGTTATTGATAACGACTCTAAACTAACGATTACAGTTGATGGAAGAGCAGAAAAAAACTTAATAGCCTTGGACTCACGCTCTCAAGAACTTAAAAACAAACTTGAAATAACAATCCAAAAAGCCAAGCATCAAATTGCACTAATTCAAATTGATAAAAATAATTTTATTCACAGTCTAAAAGCCAAGCTAAACTGGGGCTTAGACAGTAGAAACAAATAAGTTAGTGAAATTAAAATGTATTAATTGTTGAAATCTCTATATTTGCATTTCATTGCAAAAAAGCACATGAAAAAGATTTTTATTGTCCTGCTTACGGCCTTTATTTTAATTCCATCATTTGCTGAGGCACAGCGTTGGAAGAGATTTCGTCGCCAATTTGTTGGGGGAATTGGAGTTACCAATTTTCTGGGCGACTTAGGAGGTGCTAATGATATTGGACGAGATGGAATAGTAGATTTAGATTTTGCTGCTACAAGACCCGCTTTATTGATAGGATATCGTTATCAAATAAATAGCTATTTCTTTTTACGGTCTAATTTAACATGGGGAATCTTAAAAGGAGATGATGCTAACACCAAAGAAATTTTCAGAAGAGGTAGAAATTTATCTTTTAGATCAGGCTTCCTTGATTTGAATATTATGGGTGAATTCTACTTAATTCAAAATGCAAGAGGAAACTTATACAGACTTCGAGGAGTTAGAGGACGAAGAGGTTTAAACATGGATGTATATGTTTTTGGCGGAATTGGCGGCATGTACTTTAACCCCAAAGCCGAATACCAAGGATCATATGTAGCCTTACAACCAATAGGAACTGAAGGACAAGGACTACCTGGTCAGCCAGACAAGTATAGTCGTTTTACATTTACTATACCTTATGGAATTGGAGTAGGAAAATCAATCGATCGTTACTGGCAGATTAATGTTGAGTTTACCATGCGTGCTACTTTTACAGACTATATTGATGATGTAAGTACAGAATATTATGGTAGAGATAATTTAAGAGATGCGAAGCTTGCTGCAGGTGCAAGTGCCGAAGAAGCTAATAGAGCAGCCGCTTTGTCAGACCGGAACAATTATGCAAATTCAGAAGTTAGTCTTCAAGAATCTAATCAACTTGTAGGAGAACAAAGAGGTGACTCTTCCGATAATGACGCCTTTATGACTGGAATGATTACTGTTTCCAGAAAAATTGTAAAGCGTAGAAGAAGTAGACCAAAATTCTAACAATCTTTCTAATCATTCATCGTTTATTGCTGCAAATGACGCATAATAAACTCGTAGTCCTATTTCCTTTAATATTTCTATCGCTATTTTCCTTTAGTCAGAAAACTACTGAATTTGGATTATTAGTAGGTAGAAGCTATTATTTAGGAGAAATTAACCCAACAACTCATGTAGGAAATGATGTTGGAAATTTGGCAATTGGCGCTGCATTCCGTTTTAACCTTAATAAACGCTACAGTTTAAAAGCAACCATTTTACAAACTACGCTAAAAGCCAAAGACGTAAATAATGAATTAGCTTTTAATCAAATGAGAAATGCTGAGTTTGAAAACGACTTAACGGAAGGCGCTGCAACCATAGAGTTCAATTTTTTACCTTATGAAACTGGCGATAAGGATTTCTTTTTTAGCCCTTATCTCTTTGTAGGATTTGCCATTTACTCGCACAGTCCCAAATTAAAAATTAACGAAGCTGAATATCCAAATGCTGAAGAAGGAGGCTCTACTCACCTATCATTTCCGTTTGGCACAGGAATAAAAGTTAGTTTGGCCAGAAAAGTAAGCCTTAGTTTTGAATGGGGTTTTAGAAAAACTTCTAATGACTATTTGGATGGTCTACCTAATCGAGAATTTGACATTTTTGAATTAAGCAAAAACTACGATAACGATTGGTATAGTGTAAATGCTTTCATGTTAACCTATAAATTATCAGATAAAGGTCCTTGTCCAGCATACAATTTTTAAAATAGCCCTAATTATCTGATATTTGCGCCCCTAATTTTGCCTATGTCGAACGATCAAAATAACGCCTTAACCATACCTGAGCATATTGCTATAATTATGGATGGCAATGGACGTTGGGCAAAAAAGCACGGAAAAGCTAGGGTTTTTGGTCATAAAAATGGCGTAAAATCAGTGAGAAGTGTTACGGAAGGTGCTGCCAAACTAGGGGTCAAATACCTTACTTTATATGCTTTCTCTACAGAAAATTGGAATAGGCCAAAAGCAGAAGTTACTGCGCTCATGCAATTGCTTGTTACTACCATTGCCAAAGAAACCAAAACACTAAATAAAAATAACATCCAACTTCAAGCCATTGGAGATTTAGAAAGTCTGCCGGGCAATTGCAATAAAGAGTTGCAAGAAGCCATAAAGTCAACTTCAAAAAATGACGGCATGACCTTAGTTCTTGCCTTAAGTTACAGCTCAAAATGGGAAATTTTAATGGCCTACAAAGCCATGTTAAATGATGTTAAGCAAGGAGCTCTTGAAGTAGAAAGTATTAGTGAAACTACCTTCAAAAACTATCTTTGTACAAAAGACATTCCTGATCCAGATTTATTAATTAGAACCAGTGGCGAGCATCGAATAAGCAATTTTTTATTGTGGCAATTGGCCTATTCAGAACTATTCTTTACAGAAACACTTTGGCCAGATTTTCGAGAAGAAAACTTAATTGAAGCCATAGAAGACTTTAATCGAAGAGAAAGGCGTTTCGGTAAAACCAGTGAGCAACTAGCAAGTAAATAATCTATGTATAACTATTTTCGTTTAATTCTTGCCTTATTTGCTTTGGTTAGCTTTCACAGTTCAACTGCTCAAATTACCATCGACCCGGCTTTAGAGGTACTTGATTATACCTCCCCTAGAACCTATCAAATTGGAGGCCTAACCGTAAGTGGTACGAAAAACTTAGACCATTCCGCACTCAAAGCTATTTCTGGATTGCAAGAAGGAATGGAAATTCAGATTCCCGGCGATGCCATTTCAGATGCCATTAAGAAGCTTTGGGAACAACAACTTTTTACAAATATCTCAATACAAGCTACTGATGTAAAAGGTGATTTAATCTTCTTAAACATTAACGTTCAAGAAAGACCCCGACTTTCTAAATTTAAGTTTAAAGGTGTTAAGAAAGGAAAACAAGAATCGCTAAGAGAAGATATTCGTTTGATTCGTGGGAAGGTAATTACACCTAACCTACTTGATCAAACAGAGCGGAAAGTCAAAAGCTATTTTGTAGATAAAGGCTACTATAATGTTGAGGTTAATATTATCCAGGAAGAAGACACCAGTTTAAGTAATAGCTCAATTATCACGATTGATGTAAATAAAAAAAGAAGAATTAAAATTCAAGACATCAATATAGAAGGAAATGAAGTATTGAGTGACAAAAAAATTAGAAAAGCACTTAAAAACACAAAAAGGAAAAGATTTGTACGAATATTTAAGCCTTCAAAATTTATCCGATCTGATTACAAATCTGATTTAAAAAATGTGATTGCGAAATACAATGCAAAAGGATATCGTGATGCTCAAATTATATCTGATTCAGTCTATCAGGTCTCATCAAAAAGAGTGAGCATTGACATAAAACTAAAAGAAGGAGATCAATATTATTTTGGAGATATTAAATGGATTGGAAATACCAAGTTTACCGATAATGAACTAGACCGTATTTTAAACATTGAAAAAGGAGATATCTACAATCAAGATTTGTTAGATCAGCGAATTTACCAAGACCCTAATAGTAGAGACATTAGCTCATTATACTTAGATGACGGTTACCTTTTCTTTCAACCCAATGTTGTAGAAACAGAAGTTAGAAACGATACTATTGATTTTGAGATTAGACTGAGAGAAGGGAAACAAGCTAGAATAAATGAAGTAACTATTGTTGGAAACACAAAAACCAATGATCATGTTATTCGACGTGAAATAAGAACCTATCCAGGTCAATTGTTTAGCCGGTCAGACATTATTAGAAGTCAGAGAGAGTTGATGCAACTAGGTTATTTTAATCAAGAAAAATTGGGTGTAAACCCGGTTCCTGATCAAGCAAGCGGAACTGTAGATATTGAGTATGTAGTAGAAGAGCAACCTTCTGACCAAGTAGAACTTTCCGGTGGCTGGGGTGGTGGCCGAGTTGTTGGTAGTCTCGGTTTAACTTTTAATAATTTCTCTGCTCGCAAATTTTTCAAAAAAGATGCTTGGAGACCATTACCATCAGGTGATGGGCAACGATTAAGTTTACGTGCTCAAACAAATGGTCAATTTTTCCAATCTTATAACATTTCTTTTACAGAGCCATGGCTTGGTGGTCGAAAGCCAAATAGTTTAAGCATTAGTGCCTACTATTCGCAACAAACCAATGGGGCTAGTAAATTTATAACTGACTCCGAAGGTCAAAAAGTCACCAATCCGAATCGTCAATTTTTGGGAATATGGGGTAGTTCAATTGGCTTGGGTCAGCGATTAACTTGGCCTGATGATTATTTTCAGTTTTACAATGAAGTAAGCTATCAATATTACGATCTACAAAACTGGGGAAATTTCATTTTTGGAACAGGATACGCTCATAACTTAAGCTTTAGAACTCAGTTTTCAAGAAACTCTGTAGATGCTCCAATTTATCCAAGAAGAGGGTCAAATACTTCAATTTCATTACAGTTCACTCCTCCTTACTCTTTCTTTGATGGAAGAACAGACTATGATGAGTTAAGCAATCAAGAGCGATATAAATTCATTGAATTCCATAAATGGAAATTTAACTCCTCATGGTTTACCACTTTAACAGGAAAACTGGTTTTAAACAGTAAAATAGGATTTGGATATTTAGGATCTTATAATGAATCATTAGGTCAATCTCCTTTTGAAAGATTTTATTTAGGGGGCGATGGTTTAAGTGGTTTTAATTTAGATGGTAGTGAGATTATTGCACTCAGAGGTTATGGAGATCGAATTTTGTCTCCCTCTGTAGGGGCCTCTGTAGTAAGCAAATACACGATGGAAGTCCGTTATCCTTTCTCTTTAAATCCAACCGCAACCATTTATGGCCTAGCTTTTGTAGAGGCAGGTAACTCATGGTTCGATTTCAGTGAATTTGCGCCATTTGAAGTGAGACGTTCAGCAGGACTTGGAGTTAGAATTTACATGCCATTCTTTGGTCTGCTTGGGTTAGATTGGGGATACAGGTTTGATGAAGTTCCAGGAAGAACAGACCCAAGTCAAAAAACAGAGTTTCACTTCACTATTGGCGGAAATATCGGAGGTTGGTAACCAAATAAAATAAAAAAATGAAAAAGCTATTAATTTTTATTTTCTTCACCGTTTCCTTAACTAGTGTTCAAGCACAAAAGTTTGCCTACATTGATACAGAATATATTTTAAAAAACATACCTGAATACAAAGAGGCCCAAAAGCAACTAGATGCACTTTCAAAGCAATGGCAAGAGCAAATTGATAGAAAGTATGAAGACATTGAAAAAATGTACCAAGATTATGAAGCTGAGGAAATTCTTTTAACCGAAAGCATGAAGAATAAAAGGCGAGAAGAAATTTTAGAAAGAGAAGAAGAAGCAAGAAAGTTTAAGCAGGAAAAATTTGGCGTAGATGGAGAGCTCTTTAAGAAACGAAAAGAATTAATTAAACCAATTCAAGAAAAAATATATAAAGCAGTGCAGGAAACTGCCAATATCGGACGGTACTCTATCATATTTGACAAAGCAAGTAGAGGTTTAACCATGGTATATACCAATCCGAAATATGATAAAAGTGACGACATTCTTAGAAGAATGGGTTACAAACCTGGAGGTAATCAAGATTAATATATAAACACTAGACTATAACTTAAAAACTAATACAATGAAAAAGTTCGTAATCATTTTTGCTACTTTATTAAGCACATCAGCCTTTGCACAAAAGCTTGGACACATCAACTCAAATGAACTACTACAAGCTATGCCTGAGCGCACTCAAATAGAAGCAGAAATTAAAAAATATGCCAAAGAATTAGAAGCTCAGCTTTCAACAATGACGCAAGAGTATCAATTGAAAGTTCAAAATTATCAAGCGAAAGAGGCAAGTATGACTGAAGCGATTAAAGAAGATAAAATTCAGGAAATAACCAATTTGGAAGAAAGAATCAATCGTTTTCAGCAAACCGCTCAAAAAGATTTACAAGCTAAAGAAGAAAGCTTACTCGACCCAATAATTGAAAAAGCTAGAACCGCTATTGAGGAAGTAGCTAAAGAAAATGGGTATTCATACATTTTTGATTCTGGGGTTGGAGTTCTTCTTTATCAAAAAGACTCAGACAACATCATGCCTTTAGTAAAAAAGAAATTAGGCTTGTTGTAATTCATTGAATAAATAAATTACTTTAGAAGCATCTGTTAAACAGATGCTTTTTTTGTTATGAATAATAATCCCATTGGCATATTTGATAGTGGTATAGGTGGTTTAACTGTTGCACACGCTATACAAAAATTACTACCCAACGAATCACTAGTATACTTTGGCGACACCGCACATTTGCCTTACGGTGACAAAGAGCCCTATTCAATCAAACATTATTCGGTTGAGATTGCTAAATTTTTACTTGCTAAAGAGGCTAAAGTAATTGTAATGGCTTGTCATACAGCTTCCTCTATTGCCTATAATGAAGTAAAAAGAATTGTTGGAAAAAAAGCCATTGTTCTTAATGTGGTAGACCCAGTAATTTCCATTCTAAGTAAAATAGAAGCTAAGAATAGCAAAGTCGGGGTAATTGGAACCAAGGGAACTATCCAATCCAAAGTATATCCCAAAAAAGTCTTACAAACCAATGGACAATTAAACATTTCTTGTTTAGAAACTCCTTTGCTATGTCCCATGATTGAAGAGGGTTTTATTGATGACCAAATAAGTCAAACAGTAATAAATCGATATTTGGGAAATGACACTTTAGCAAACATCAATCACATTGTTTTAGCATGTACTCATTATCCACTTATAAAAAAACAAATTGCCAAATTCTACGGTAAATCAGTAGATGTTATAGACCCATCTGAAGTTGTTGCTTTGAGTGTAGAGCAACTTTTAAGTGAAAAGAAAATGTTGCGTGACCAAAAATTAAATCCTGAGCATCATTTTTATGTTTCAGATTACACTCAGTCTTTTGAAAAAAGTACTCGTTTCTTCTTTGGAGAAAAAGTAAAACTAGAAAAAGGTTCTATCTGGAGTTAAGCAATTAATCCTGAAACCAAGAAGCGTACTTGACATAGCTAGATGCAATTCGCTCAATCTCCCCTTCAGCCAAATCTGCACTAACTTCCTTTACCTTTTTTGCTGGAACACCAGCGTAAATTGTTCCTGCTTCTACCACTGTATTTGCTAATACTACTGCACCTGCCGCAATGATTGAACCTTCTTTCACAACAGCATGGTCCATGACAATACTTCCCATACCAATAAGTACATTGTCTTCTATGGTACAACCGTGAACTATAGCATTATGACCAATTGAAACGTTGTTACCAATTAAGGTAGCTGCACGCTTATATGTAGCATGAATAACAGCTCCATCTTGTACATTTACACGGTTACCTATGGTGATACTATGAACATCACCTCGAACTACCGCATTGTACCAAACACTACATTCATTACCCATACTTACTTCACCAAGTATAGTTGCGTTTTCTGCAAAAAAACACCCACTGCCATAGCTTGGAAAATTTCCTTTAACTTCTCTAAATAATGCCATTGTCTACTCTATTTGAAAACAAAACTAATCATGAATTCTTAGCTAACTTTGTAAAAAAATAATATGGCAATAGCACCACACTCAATATATGCTGAAAGCACTCCGAATCCTGCTACAATGAAATTTGTTTCTAATCGATACCTTGTGGTTGATGGACAAGTTTATGAGTATGCTTTAGAAGACGATGCAAGCAATTCACCCTTAGCAGAACGACTTTTAAATTTTCCATTTATTTCGAAAGTTTTCATTGCGAGCAATTTTGTAGCACTGACAAAAACTGATATTATTGAATGGGAAGACGTCATTCACCAACTTCGGGATTTCTTGGCTGATTACTTAAACAAGGACGGCGTTGTGGTAAAGGTATCTGCATTGGATCTAGAAGAAGATAATTCTAATCAGAATTCGAGCATCCAAAGTCCTAAAAGAGATTCGTTAACAGGTATTGATGCGAAGATTGCCGATATTTTAGAAGAGTATGTTAAACCTGCAGTAGAAAGTGATGGTGGAGCGATACACTTTCATTCGTATAATGAAGGAAAAGTAAGTGTTTTACTAAAAGGAGCATGTAGCGGCTGTCCTTCTTCTACTATGACTTTAAAATCAGGTATTGAAAACATGCTGAAGGAAATGCTTCCTGGGGAAGTAAAAGAGGTTGAAGCAATAAATGGTTAATTTTCAATTCTTTGAAATAATCAGTTATGAAACATTTTAGCATTGTTATCCTTACGATTTGCCTTTTTGTGAACATCAGTAAGGCTCAAATAACTATTGGCATGAATGACATGCCTATAGCTGGTGATACATTTCGCTATAGCGTTGCTCCCTTAGATACCACCATTTTGTTTGGATATCAAAATAGTGGAGCAAATCAGTTTTGGAGATTTGATAGTCTAGTAAGCTTGAGACAAGGAGTAAATTCTTATTATGCATCGAACAATACTCCTTATTCTAGTCAAGTAACTAACCGAATAGGTCAAAAAATTGCTGATACTTTAGCATTAGGCGGAATTGAACTTTACGATGTTTATGATTTTTTTAATAGCACTAGCAATGGTTTCATTAAAGATTACCGAGCTGCAAGTATTCCAACTGGATTAAGTTGGCCCTTTCCTCCTACTCTTGCGCTCACTCCATCATTTACAGATCCAGATGAAATTTTCCAATTTCCTCTAAATTTTCTTGATCGAGATAGCTCAACATTTGATTTTGCTTACTCTAATTCTTTACTTGGTGCATATTATGGCTCTAATGGTTATCGAATCAATGAAGTAGATGCTTGGGGAACTTTAATTACTCCTTATGATACATTTACCACGATCAGAGTGATTACAGATGTAGTTTCGTATGATACGGTAAGCTTTGGGGGAAATAGTTTTGGCATAAATTCACATACCAGAAATTATACTTGGCTTTCCAATCAAAAAAGAAACCCAGTAATGACAGTAAGTGGAAATGTAGTTATGGGTCAGTTTATTCCAACAAATGTTCAATACATAGATAGTGTCAGAAATGTTCCACCCATTTTTGCGCCAATCGCCTTATTTAATGCCGACACAACAGACATTATCCAAAATGACACTATTTTCTTTAATAATTTGAGCTTAAGTATTACTCCTCCAAGTTATAGATGGAGTATAAGTGGGACAAATTACACTTATGTAAATGGAACTTCACCCACTTCTCAAAATCCAATTGTAGTCTTTAGTGATACTGGACTGTATTCTGTTGAATTAATCGTGCAAAATAATCAAGGTATTGATACTTTGAATCGAATCGATTATATACGCGTATTTGGAAACACTACGGGATTAGTCAGTTCAATCAAAGATCAAGCTATAGTCACTATTTACCCTAATCCAATAATATCAGGAAGCCCTTTGTTTGTAAAGTTAAGTGATGGAGTCGAACTGAATCGATTTGTGATTTACAGCCTTGAAGGAAAAGAAGTTATGAATAAGCAGATTAATCTTCAATCAGAAAATTTATTGATACCTACTCAAAGTTTAGGGCAAGGAAGTTATATGATCATTTTATATAATGATGAAAAGCAAATTGTAAATCAAAAATTCATCGTTCAATAACGATGAAAACAAAAATCTTCTTTTTTGTTTTTTTTACGATTTCGATAGTTGGCTATACTCAACCAATGAAGGATCCCTTTCATGGTAATGAAACCCCAACTTACCATGACCTTATTCAAGAATATCAGCAAATTGACAGTCAAAGCGAGTATGCAAAACTGATTGAGTTTGGCATTTCTGATGTGGGAAAACCCTTGCATTTATTAATAATTGACAAGGATGGAAACTTTGAAGCCAATTCAGAAACCACACAGTCAAAAACAATTGTACTAATTAATAATGGTATTCATCCCGGCGAATCTTGTGGGATAGATGCATCCATTTTATTAGCAAACGAAATTCTTGATGAGCAAAGCAAACTTCACAAGCTTTTAGAAGATGTAATTGTTTTGATAATACCTGCCTATAACATCGGAGGCATGCTTAATCGCAACAGTTATTCTCGAGCTAATCAAAATGGGCCAGCTGAATACGGGTTTAGAGGAAACGCTAAAAACCTTGATTTAAATAGAGATTTTATAAAATGCAACTCAAAAAATGCTGCTTCTTTTAGCAAAATGTACAACCATTGGAATCCTGATGTTTATGCTGAAACTCACACAACAAATGGTTCGGATCACCAATATACCTTAACGCTAATTAGTAGCCAAAAAGACAAATTAGCTAAACCAATAGCTACTTTCCAAGAAGAAACATTAGTACCTCAACTTTATGAGTTAATGGCAAAAGAAGGCAAAGAAATGATTCCTTATGTCTATTCTTTAAATGGCAACCCTAAAGAAGGCATTAAAGCATTTCTTGAAACTCCGCGTTACTCAACTGGATATACAGCATTGCATCACAGCTTCGGCTTTATTACAGAAGCACATGTTTTTAAACCATACGAAGACCGAGTAAACCATACTTTGGCTTTTTTAAAAATTTTACTTCAAGAAAGCGCAACTTATAAAAGTGAAATTAAAGAGGCTAGAAAAGCTTCCATAATAGAAAGCCAGGCAAGCAATACACAAGTCGTAAACTGGGAGTTAGACAGTAACACTTTCAAACTAATTTCTTTTAAAGGATATGAAAAGGTGGAAGAAACTAGCGAAGTAACCGGAAATAGAATGCACTTTTATGATAGTGACAAACCTTATGAAACGCAAATTAAATTCTTCGACACTTATAAGCCTTCTACTATAGTAAATAAAGCAGCGTATTACATAGTACCGCAAGCTTATACAGCAGTTATAGAGCGACTCAAATGGAATGGGGTTAAAATGCAACAGCTAAAACAAGATAGCTTAATCTATATGAGTTACTATCGTATAAAAAATTATCAAACACTCAAACAAGCTTATGAAGGACATTACTTGCATTATAATACAGAAGTGATTTTAGAAAAAGATAGTATTCCTTGTTTTCAAGGCGACTATCTTATTCCTGTGAATCAAGCGAAATCTAACTACATTACCCATGTATTGGAACCACAAAGCGTGGACGGATTTTTTAATTGGAACTTTTTTGATGGCATTTTACAGCAAAAAGAGTGGTTTTCTGACTATGCATTTGAACCGAAAGCAAAAGCATTTCTTGAACAAAATCCTGATGTTAAAGCAAAATTTGAAGAAGCTAAGGCGAAAGACAGTCTTTTAAGAAAAAATAACTTTGAACAATTGTATTTTATCTATAAACTAAGCCCTTATTATGAGTTAGGGGTAAATCGATTTCCGGTTTACCGAATTGAAAATAAACCAAACCAATGACAGAGGAACAAAGGAAAGAGTTAAACAAAGAACGAATTTACCCCATTGAAAGAATTCTTGCTCCGGTTGATAATTTACTTCGCAACAAACCGGTTTCAGGAATTCTTCTTTTTTTAGCCGTATTAGGTGCTTTAATTTGGGTAAACTCTCCTTGGGGAGATAGCTATTTTCATTTGTGGCATACCAATTTTAGAATCGGATTTGGGCCATTTGAGATAAGCAAAGACTTACACCATTGGATTAACGATGGTTTAATGGCTATTTTCTTTTTTGTAGTTGGTCTTGAAATCAAAAGAGAAATCATGGCTGGTGACCTCTCCTCCTGGAGAAAAGCCTCATTACCTGCAGCCGCTGCTGTAGGTGGAATGATTTTTCCTGCCTTAATTTATACCCTTTTTAATTTCGGCATAGATACAGAATCAGGCTGGGGAGTTCCTATGGCCACCGACATTGCATTTACATTAGGGGTGCTTTCACTTCTAAAGGACCGAGTGCCGATTAGCTTGAAAATATTTTTAACTGCTTTAGCCATTGTTGATGATTTAGGAGCAGTTTTAGTCATTGCATTTTTTTATACAGAAAACCTTTTGCTGCTCTATTTAGAATATGGCTTAGCTTTCTTTTTGGTTCTTGCACTTGGAAATTGGCTAGGAATTAGAAACACTTTATTCTATGCCATTATTGGCATTTGTGGCTTGTGGGTTGCTTTTCTCTTATCAGGAGTTCATGCAACAATAGCAGGTGTATTACTGGCACTTACTATTCCTGCTAAGACAAAAATCAACAAGTATAGTTTCATTTTTCATGTAAGGAAACTCTTGCGAAAATTGAAAAATTCCAAATCCATGGAAGGGTCATATTTAAGTGATGAACAACAAGAAATTATTGAAGATTTGAAAGAAACTCGTTCCAAAATTGAAACCCCTTTACAAAAACTAGAATATGCACTAAACCCATTTGTTTCTTTTGTAGTACTCCCTCTTTTTGCCTTAAGCAATGCAGGTATCGAATTAAACGTAAACTTCTGGGAGGCCATTACAACCCAAGTTTCACTTGGAATTATATTCGGCTTAATCCTTGGTAAATTTTTAGGCATCATGAGTTTTTCAGCATTATTTATAAAGCTTGGCATAGCTGATTTACCCAGAAATACAAATTGGGGAATAATGGCTGGGGCAGCAATTATGGCCGGAATAGGATTTACCATGTCCATTTTTATTTCAAACTTGGCATTTGACAATGAATTGATTGAAAAACAGTCGAAAATGGCCATATTATTGGCATCTGTTCTAGCAGGAATTATAGGCATATCTGTCATACGGTTTTTCTCCCAAAAATTAGGAGCAGATGAGATTGAACAGAAAGATGATGATACAGCATAATGCGTAACTTTGCCGCTTCTTTTTTGACTGATATTGAACTTCCAAAAATAGCCCATGAGCGATCAAATTAAACACGAGTGTGGTATAGCTTTTATCCGTTTACGTAAACCTCTAGAATATTACATCGAAAAGTATGGAACAGCTGCCTATGGTCTAAATAAGCTTTATTTGTTAATGGAAAAGCAACACAACAGAGGTCAAGATGGAGCTGGCGTTGCCAACATTAAACTAGATGTAAAACCTGGCTCAAGATACATTAGCCGTGTTCGTTCAAATGACCAACAACCGATTAAAGAAATTTTTGGAAAAATCAATGAAAAATTACAAGCAGTTCAAGACGAAAACCCAGAGCTTTTAAAAGATGTAGATTATCTGAAAGAGCATGTAGCCTTTACAGGTGAAGTACTATTGGGTCATTTAAGATATGGAACGTTTGGAAGAAATAGTATAGAAAACTGCCATCCTTTTTTAAGACAAAACAATTGGATGACCAGAAATCTTGTGGTGGCTGGAAACTTCAACCTGACTAACGTAGATGAATTATTTGGGCTATTAGTTGATTTAGGTCAACATCCAAAAGAAAACTCAGATACGGTTACTGTGCTTGAAAAAATTGGTCACTTTTTGGATGTTGAAAATCAAAAGCTATATAAAAAATACAAACAGTTAGGCTATGCAAAAAGTGAAATTACTGGCTTAATTTCTAAAAATATGAAGGTGCATAGAATCTTAAGAAATGCAGCTGAAGATTGGGATGGTGGTTATGCTATGGCTGGTATGATTGGTCATGGAGATGCTTTTGTTTTAAGAGATCCTTCAGGAATTCGACCTGCCTTCTATTATGAAGATGAAGAAGTCGTGGTAGTAACTTCAGAAAGGCCTGCCATTCAAACTGCTTTTAATGTACCAGCAGAAAGCATAAAAGAGATTGAACCTGGCCATGCAGTTATTGTCAAAAAAGATGCAAGTCTTCAAATAAAAAAAATAAAAGAACCTCTAGAGAAAAAAGCCTGTTCTTTTGAACGCATCTACTTTTCAAGAGGTAGTGATCAGGATATTTATCAAGAAAGAAAGCAACTCGGAAGATCCATTTGTCCTGAAGTGCTCAAAGGAATTGATAACGATCTTAAAAACTCCGTTTTTTCTTTTATCCCAAATACTGCTGAAACCTCCTTTTATGGAATGGTAAACGGCTTAGAAAAGTATTTAGATCAAGTAAAAAAAGATAAAATAAAAAAGTTAGGCTCAGACATCACAGATGAAAAGCTAAACGAAATCCTTGACATCAGATTAAGAGCTGAAAAAATAGCCATCAAAGACGCTAAGCTAAGAACATTCATCACCCAAGATGAAAGCAGGGATGATTTGGTGACGCATGTTTATGATATTACCTATGGAACCATTGTTCCGGGTAAGGATAACCTTGTAATTATTGACGACTCCATAGTTAGGGGGACGACCCTTAAACAGAGTATCTTACGAATTCTAGATCGTTTAGGTCCAAAAAAAATTATCATTGTTTCTTCTGCTCCTCAAATTAGATATCCTGATTGCTATGGTATTGACATGGCTAAGTTGGGCGACTTTATTGCTTTTCAAGCAGCCATTGCTCTTTTGAAAGAAAATGGGAAAGAAAGTGATATTAAAGAGGTATACAAGAAATGCAAAGCACAAGAAAACCTTCCAAAATCTCAGATTCGGAATTTTGTGAAAGAAATCTATGCTCCATTTACAGCTAACGAGATATCAGCTAAAATTTCTGAATTATTAACACCAAAAAATATTCAAGCTGAAGTTCAAATAATTTACCAAACCATTGAGGGCTTGCACGCGGCAATCCCGAACCACAAAGGAGATTGGTACTTTACAGGAGATTATCCAACACACGGTGGCAATAAAGTGGTAAACAAAAGTTTTATCTACTATTTTGAAGGGAAAAATAAACGAGCTTATTAAGCGTTTAGCCTGCAATGTTCAGTAAGTAAAGAACTTAATAATACTATATTTGTTTTCTTGTCAAGCATTTTTTAAGCATGGATTTTAAAGCCGGTAAACTACTTTCACAAATTGAAATTCCGAGTGATCTTCGAGAAAAATTTCAAACGAGTGATCTTCCACAAATTTCTAAAGAATTAAGAGACTTCATTGTTGATGTAGTTTCTGTAAAAGGCGGTCATTTTGGCGCAAGTCTTGGTGTGGTTGAACTTTCCGTTGCTTTGCATTATGTTTTTAATACACCTGAAGATCAAATTGTTTGGGATGTAGGACATCAAGCTTATGGCCATAAAATATTGACAGGCAGACGAAAAATTTTTCATACCAATAGGAAATATAAAGGAATAAGTGGCTTTCCAAAAAGAAGCGAAAGTGAATACGATACATTTGGTGTAGGTCACAGTTCTACTTCAATTTCAGCGGCTTTAGGCATGGCTGTGGGTTCAAGACTACAAAATGACAAACAACGTCAACACGTTGCTGTAATTGGTGATGGAGCCATGACAGCCGGTTTGGCTTTTGAAGGACTTAATCATGGAGGTGTAGAAGATTCTAATATGCTAGTAGTGCTGAATGACAACTGCATGTCAATAGACCCTAATGTAGGAGCTCTAAAAGAATACTTGACAGACATTACCACATCACATACTTACAACAAAGTAAAAGATGAAGTTTGGTCCTTGTTGGGAAAAATCTCAAAATTTGGACCTAATGCACAAGCTATTGCTCAAAAAGTAGAACATGGAGTAAAGTCTGCTATGTTAAAGCAAAGCAACTTATTTGAATCTCTGAATTTTAGATACTTTGGACCAATTGATGGTCATGACGTGACTCACCTTGTAGAGGTTCTTAAGGATTTAAAAGATATTCCAGGCCCTAAGATTTTACACATATTAACTACCAAAGGGAAAGGCTATAAACTAGCAGAAGAAGATCAAACCAAATGGCATGCACCTGGCTTATTTAACAAGGACACTGGTGAAATCATAAAAGTTACTCCTAAAGACCCTCAACCACCAAAATACCAGGACGTTTTTGGGCACTCCATTGTAGAATTGGCGGAAAAAAATGATAAAATAGTTGGGATAACTCCGGCAATGCCTTCTGGTAGTTCATTAAATATTATGATGAAAGCGATGCCAGAAAGAGCATTTGATGTCGGAATTGCTGAACAACATGCCGTAACTTTTTCTGCTGGACTCGCTACACGTGGAATGATTCCATTTTGCAATATCTATTCTTCTTTTATGCAGCGGGCATATGATCAGGTCATTCACGACGTAGCCTTGCAAAACTTACAAGTCATCTTTTGTCTCGACAGGGCAGGAGTTGCCGGGGCAGATGGACCAACGCATCACGGTGCTTATGACATTTCATACATGCGCTGTATTCCAAATATGATTGTAAGCGCACCAATGAATGAGGAGGAACTTAGAAATTTGATGTATACTGCGCAAGCTGATAATCATGGCCCATTTAGTATTCGATATCCTAGAGGACAAGGAGTTATGCCATCTTGGAAAACACCATTTAAAAAGATTAAAATTGGCCAAGGAAGAAAAGTAAAGTCAGGGAATGATGTTGCTATTTTAAGCATAGGTCATATTGGAAATTATGCTGTTACTGCTTGTCAAAACCTTGAAGAAAAAAACATCAGCACAGCACATTATGACATGCGCTTCGTAAAACCACTTGACGAAGTTTTACTTCATGAGATATTTGGAAAATTCGATAAAATAGTAACAGTAGAAGATGGCTGTTTACAAGGTGGTATGGGAAGTGCCATAATTGAATTTATGGCCGATCATGGTTATCATGCGAATGTGATTAGACTTGGCATACCTGATAAAATTATTGAACATGGCTCACAAGATCAACTCTATGCAGAATGTAGATACGATACAAATGCTATTGTTGAAGCATGTATGAAATTGATGGATGAGGAGTCAGAAGTATCAAAGAATAAAGCTTCCGCATAAAAATTTCACTTCTTACCCAACTATCTTTTTTTTTGTGGCGTATTAAGGGCAAACAACCTTAAAATTAAAGTCATGAAAAAAATTACTACCTTCTTAACATTTTGCTTCCTTTTAGGCTTTGCCCAATTGGACGCACAAACAAATTGCCAAGCTTGGTTTATGCATTATTCAAACCCAAGCGGAAGCAATAGAATTCAATTTTTAGATAGTTCTTTTATTAGAGCTGGCAATCCAACTTACCAATGGAATTTTGGAGATGGGAATACTTCTTCTCTTCAAAACCCGTTACATACCTATTCAACAGGTGGATATTATGTAGTTCAATTGAACTTAACAACTACTCTAGGTTGCTCTAGTTCTTATTTAGACACTATTTTTGTAGGAGGTGGATGCACGGCCAATTATTCTTACGCTGTAAATTCATCAAATACAGTAAGCTTCTATAACCAATCATATCCAAATACTGGTTCTAGCTATAGTTGGGACTTTGGTGATGGAAATAGTTCAACTTCAACCAACCCAGTTCACACATACTCTAATGCTGGTATATACGTTGCTACCTTAAATGTTACAACTGCTTCAGGAAATACTTGTTCAAAGTACGATACAGTTTATGTGAACTATTGTAATGCTTTTTTCACAAGCTCCATTGGGAATAACGGTAATGTAACTTTTAATAACTATTCAGCTGCATCTAATCAAACAGTATATGCATGGGATTTCGGCGATGGCTCTAGTCAAGTATATAAATTTGACAAATCGGCTGTTAGCCATACATACACTACAAGTGGTTTATATTGGATTACTTTATCTTTAGCTGACTCAGTTTCTGGCTGTATAAGCACCTACAGCGATTCAGTGTACATTCAGTTAAACACAAACCCAAGTTGTTTTGCTCATTTTAATGTAGTGAAAGATTCTAGCTCTTCGTTCGGAGTGATTCTTTACAACAACTCAACTACAGGACAAACACATACGTACAGCTGGGATTTTGGTGATGGAACAGTAATTAATGCTAAAAACCCACAACATAGCTATGCAAACTTTGGAACTTATAATGTTTGCTTAACCGTAAGAGATCAAGCGACAAATTGTGTAAGCACCTATTGTGATTCCGTAGGAATGGATTCACTTGGTAACTTAAAATCTCCAGGATTTAGTGTTACTGTTCAAAATCCACTGATTACTGGCATTGATGAGCAAGAAGTAAACCAAGTGCTAAGCATATACCCTAACCCTGCAAGTACAAACTTAAACTTTGATTTAAGCGGATATGAAGGCACGTTTAATTATGAAGTGAAAGACATTTCTGGTAAAACAGTTGTAGTTCGTAATCAAATTCAAGCAGGAAGCGTTAAGCAAATCAATGTTGAAGGATTACAAAACGGTTTCTACTTTCTTCTAATTGATCAAAATGGAGAAAGACAAATCAATAAGTTCTTAATCAGTCGATAATTGTGGTTAGTTATTACTGTTCGGGAGGGTCATGAAATATGACCCTCTTTTTTTTCCCAACCTCTTCACTTTTTTTTACGTCATTTATAGGTAAAAGAATCTTCTATGAAAAAGTTGTTCTTACTGTTTTCTATTCTAGCTATTTATAGCAGCACTAAATTATTAGCACAGACATGTGTTTCAAACTTTAGTTACTACAGCAATGGATTAACCGTGCAATTTTTAGATAGCTCTACTGTTTTAAGCGGCAACCCAACATACCTTTGGGACTTTGGTGATGGTGGAACTTCGATTGCCCAAAACCCATTGCATACATACTCTAATATTGGAACCTATATTGTAAGCTTACAACTAAGAACCACTACTGGTTGCACAAGTGTATTTTCAGATACAATAACACTTACGTTGCCCTGTTCAGCAGACTTTACTTATACAGTTGATAGTAACAATCTGGTTTTCTTTAATAATACATCAAACCCTATAAACAATTCTACTTTTCAATGGGATTTTGGAGATGGAACCTCTGATACCACAATTAGTCCCACCCATTGGTATAATAACCCAGGAACCTATGTTGTTACCCTAACAATGACTAATTCAATAGGTCAAACCTGCTCTTTATTTGACACAGTATATGTCAATTTTTGTCAAGCATTTTTCACTAAAAATATAAGTGGCAGCGGCATAGGCACGTTTAATAATTATTCGACATCTTCCCCTTCTACTTTATTTAGATGGAACTTTGGAGATGGAACACCAACATTAAATAAAAACGATAAATCCGTTACAACACATCAATATACCACTTCAGGTACTTATGCTGTAAGTTTGGTTTTATATGATAGTATTTCAAATTGTACTTCTTCGTATTTTGATAGTGTTTCTGTTAACCTACCCAATTGCAGTGCTCGGTATACCTATACTATTCGTCAAGACACAGTCCTTTTTACAAATCAATCAACTAATTTTCAAAGTGTTATATATGACTTTGGAGATGGCAATCAATCTAGTTTAGCGAACCCATCTCATGTTTACACACAAAGTGGCACCTACACAGTTTGTCAAACTGTTTTAGACTCAAGTAATGGCTGTACAGATACTTATTGCGATAGTTTTCAAGTAATTGTTCCTCAATGCAGTGCAGGTTTTAATTATCTTATCAATGAGGACACTTTACACCTTACAAATCAAGCCATAAACTTTACACATCTTTCATATGACTTTGGCGATGGTAGTTCTTCAAGTCAATTAAATCCCACTTACATCTACTCACAAAGTGGAACTTATATCGTTTGTCAAACTGTTTTTGATTCGACAAGAAACTGTCAGCAAACTTTTTGTGATACCGTTCAAATTAATATCCCTAAATGTCATGCTGAGTTTACTTTTACAACTTCAGCGGATACAATTCAAATTACCAACACTGCTTCAAATTATACAAGTATTAATTACAACTTTGGAGACGGTACGAGTAACACTTCTGAAAACCCAACTCATATCTATACACAAAGTGGAATTTATGTAGTTTGTCAGACGGTATTCGATTCACTTAGAAATTGTACAGATACTTTTTGCGATAGTATAGAAATTCAAGTTCCAAAATGTGAAGCAGGATTTACCATTCAGCAAATTGGAGACAGTATATCAATTACAAATACAGCACAAAACTTTACACACTTGAGCTATTCTTTTGGAGATGGAAGCACTTCAACTGAAACCAATCCAATTCATGAGTACACACAAAGCAATCAATATCAGATTACTCAAGTTGTATTTGATAGTCTAAGAAACTGCTCAGATAGCATCACAAAATCCATTAATGTTACTATTTCAACTTCGTGTGTTGCCTCTTTTCAAGTAGCTATAGACACTACAAATCCCGGTATATTATACCTTATCAATAATTCATCTGACTTTAATTCTCACCAATACTCTTGGGACTTTGGAGACGGAACTTTTGGAACCGGTAGAACTCCGAGTCATAACTATGCGCAGTCTAGAGCCTATCCGATATGTCTTACTGTTTCAGATTCAAAATTGGGCTGTCAAAATACTTTTTGTGACACGGTTGGGCTAGATTCAAACGGAAGGATAACCAACAAATCAAATGGATTTATACTTAGAATAATTGACGGTTCTGCTATTGGATTAAGTGAAATTGTGAACCCACTAAATGATGTTTCCATTTACCCAAACCCTGTAATGAATAGCTTAAATATTAAAAGCAAAAGTCAGCTTAACTATGAAGTTCTAAACCTTCAAGGTCAACTACTTAAGCAAGGAAAGAAATCAACAGGTATACACACAATAACTGTTGAAGAACTAGATGTGGGCATCTACTTTTTAAGACTCTATCATGATGATAATATGAGTATCAAAAAGTTTATAAAAAAATAAACAAGTAGAAATCAATGCAGATTGATCCAGATTTAATAAAAGCTTGTTTGGCCAAAAAAAGAGCTGCTCAAAATCAGCTCTATAAAGAGCTATTTTCATATCTCATGAACATCTGCATCCGATATAAAAATGATTATGATACAGCCGGTGCGAGCTTGAATTGCATCTTTTTGAAAATACTTGACAACTTAGATAAGTTCCGAGAGGAAGACTCTTTTATTCCATGGATAAAGCGAATAGCTGTAAACCATTTGATTGATGAATATAGAAAGGAAAAAAGAGAAAAAGAAAAACTTAGCTATTTAGAAGAAGTTTCAAATAACGAAAGCAAAAGCAGTTCAATACATGAAGCTGAAGCAATGATGGATTCTGAGTACCTATTAACAATGATTAGAGAACTACCGCAAATGACCGCTAAGGTATTTAACCTATATGCCATTGACGGTTACAAACACAGAGAAATAGGTGAGCTTTTGCAAATGAGCGAAAATACTTCAAAGTGGCACCTTAGTGAGGCTAGAAAACAACTGAAAGTAAAACTAGAACGCTTTCATGAAAAAGAAATGATATGAAAGAAAGTAATGAAATAGATCAGCTTTTTAAGGAAGGTCTCCAACAAGACTTTCCTGTAAATGAAGCGCTGTGGCAAGATGTGGCAAATCAACTGCCAGTGCAAGAACATCAAAAAGGTTTTTGGATTTATTTAAATTCATTTACCATACTTGCAATTTTAGGGATAAGCTTACTACTTAGATCCGATAGTGCAATAAGCCAAGAAGAAAACAACCAAATTAGAGGACAACAAGAGGTATTGTTTTCTATGACTTCCAAATCAAGCTTTATAAAAGGTGAAAGTCAAACTATTAACTCCAAACGTGAACCTTCTCTAAACAAACAAACAAATCAAACTTCATTAATCGAAAAAACAAACAAAGCTGACGCAAAGCCTAATTTATCTTCTAAAACAGAAAGAATTGAACAACTAACCAACAATCAAGAAATAAAAAATGAAAAGCGCTTAATCGTTGAAGCAAACGATAAAAATTCTTTTTTATCAATATCTTCCTCTAATACACCATTAAAGTCTGTAGAAATAGTAAGTGATAAATTAGGAATTGAAAAAGAAGATTTTAAATCATTAGACTATATTCCTTCCCTAAATTATCGAATTAACAATAGTTTAACTTCAGCAGAAGCCCAGCTTGCATCAGACACAAAACTCAACAAGATGCAACAAAAATTAAAGCCTCATTTGTTTGAATATGAAATTGATTACTATCAATCTTTTACTCAAAACAAGAATCTAAGCGACTTAGAATCAAGCATAAAAACATACAGAGAAGCCAGTGAAAAAAGTCTTCAAATTGAACAATATGGCTTTCATGTATTTAGAAAGTATCAATTTTTACATTTTGGAATAGGAGTTCAACACAGTAAATATCAAGAACAAGTTCACTATAATGTAACTGAACTTGAAAATGTAATTTCAATTCAGTTCGATACAAGCTATCAAATTATCAATGGCAATTATAGCAGCAATGGAGTTCCTGTAGTTCTAATTAAAGAGAACATTAATCGCACGGAAACAACAGTCAATGTTGAAAAAGAAAGAAATCTCGTTTTCAGGAATGAAATTAGTCGAATTCAGCTACCCATTAGTATTGGTTTCAGACAAAACTGGGGACGATTACAAGCGGGCTTACGTTCCTCTTTTGTTATTAACTACTTAAGCAGTAAACAAGGAGCATATATCTCTAATGATCAATCAAGCTTAATTGCCTTTGAAGATCAAAATCAATTGAACGAGTTTGTTTACTCAAACCAACATCAAATTAGCTTAGGATACGCTTTAAATGAGTTTTTCCTTATTGGTGGAAGATATAGCTATAACTATGATTTAAACTCTTTTACAAATAGCTATTCAAGTAAATTAGAACATCACGGCTTAGGCTTATGGCTACGGTTTCAGCCTAAATAATGCAATTTCCAATTGCGTCTACTACCTAAAGGCCAAAGTCAATTGACTTTGGCCTTTTTAAGCTATAAAATTTAGAAAAATCAGTAAAAGCATGTAGTCCATTTACGTTCAATCCCTTAGCATATTAAATATTAGATGTGTCGTAGTTTGTGTCACTAACAAAATACAATAGACTATGAAATCAACATCTACTTTCTTTATGCTTTTATTGATGGCTACTTTCCATCAAACTTTTAGTCAACAACCCACATTTGACTTTATAAAAAATGTTGCTTTTAACAGCAATGCTGATATACAAATGCACCGAATCACAATTGCTGAAGACGGAAGTATTTATGTAGCAGGAATGAGTGACTTGGGAGATGCCTATTTTGCAAATGGAGATACTATTACAGATAACACGCTGCCTTTTCGAAGAGATGGATTCATTGCCAAATTTGATGCTACTGGAAATGTAATTTGGACCAAGGAATTTGATAGCGGCGACCAATATGGTTTGGGCGGAATAGAAGTAGACCGAGATGAAAACATCTATTTAGCAGGCCGATCTGAAGACACCACACTTATTGATGGCCTAACCATTCCTGATCATACTTTCTATTGGTTTAAACTAGATTCCAATGGTGTGCGCTTAGATTATGAATACTATCAATCAACCTCAGCCATGCAAGGTAGTTTTGTAAAACTTGCTGTTGATAGCATAGGAAACTCCTATGTATCAGGGTTGTTTAACGGTAGCATGACTATTGGTTCAAATACCTATGGCGCTTCAAATGGTTCTTGTTTTATGTTTAAAATAAATGACCAAGGAAACCTGGCTTGGTCAAAACAAATTAACTCTGGCTATGCAGGAAAACTCCTTATTGCCCAAAATGGTAACTTAATTTATGGAGGAATCTGCAACCGTGGAGCATCATTTGGAACGTTTACCTGTGCATCAACTAATACAGCACAACGTTCAAACCCTTTGTTAAGTGAAATAGATGCATCTACAGGAAATCCTTTATGGATTTTAAACCCACAAGGAAACCGTGGAGGAAACATTGTTGATATTCATCAAATCACAGATGGGAGTTATGTTTTCGGTGGAGCTTTCGGAGATGACAGTCAACCTAGAGCTAGTAATCGTTTAAACTTTGGAAACGGCATTACTGCTGAATCTGCAGGCTCACCTTTGCATCCATTATTTGGCACTAAATCTTCTTATTTAGCAAAAGCCGATGCTTCTGGAAATCCAATTTGGGCAAAGCGAGTGGGCCAGCGTCTTGACCCTTACGATAATGTCAAAAAAATTATAGGCCATGGCGATTCTATTTATGTAATGGGACAAACTCGCGATACCAACTACTTATACAATGCAAATGATAGTATTGCCATAAGAACCTTTAATAATTCCGCTTTTGTGGCAACCGTTGATGGAAATGGTGGATTTCAAAAAGTTAGACCTATAGCTGTTTTCAACAACAGTATAGGACTTGGTTTAATGGATGCCGGAGTAGATCCGAATGGCAGCTTATATATCACAGGCTCTTTTGATGAAGATTATAAGTATTCTGATCAAAACACGTTGGTGCTAACTGGTAGAAATGATGCTGCGTTGGGGAAAGTGGGAAATCTTGATCCATTTACGCTTCCTGTTCCACAAAACTTAAGAACAACTCAAAAAAATAGAACCGAAATATTTACAGGCTACTATGAATATGATGCGGACATTGCTTGGAGTCCGGTGGCTAATGTTTATGGCTATGTTTTAACAAGTGTAAATGGCTATAATCAAGTTGATGAAGAAGTATTTCATCAAATAAATGATACTACAGGAATTATTGTTATTGGTAATAGCTCAGGGCTTTCTTACTCTGCAAAAGTCAGTTCACATAAGTACGATGTTTTATCGCTTAGTACTTCTATTATGGATACCTCTGGAGTAACTATTACTTCCATAAAAGGCTTAGATAAGGCTAATGCTTATATCAAGTATTACCCCAACCCCACTGAAAATCTGTTAAACATTAGCAGTTCTGAAAAAATCAATTCAGTAAGGGTAATAAATATAGCAGGACAAACGCTAATGTTCCAAAGCATGAGTCAATTAACGAATTGTACTTTAACCTTAGCTGATCTGCCAAGTGGAATATACTTCATTGAGGTTTCAGGCGAAGATTTTAAAGAAATTCAAAAAGTTCAAAAGAGATAGAAAACCGTCTCTACTGTAAATGAAAAGCCGAAGGCAGTGCCTTCGGCTTTTTTAATTTTAAAAGGCAATTATTCTTAATTGCTTGCTAGCTCATTTGAAAAATTAACCGAGCTTGCCATTGGGTTTAAATCATTCAAAACATAAGTTTGAGTTCCCATAAGCGTATTAAATCTCACTTCTTCTCCCTCTGTAAATTGAGCGATTTCTGTAGATTCTTCTCCTTTAATAAAACTCCAACTTTGATTCGATTCAGAGTAAACCATGGTTCCCATATCTTCAAGTCCATCAACATTTACCTTTTCAAATTTCATTTGATTTTTCGTAGCTGTAAGCTTGTAGTTTTGTCCTTTAAAAGCCATAAACTGCTCTTCCACCTCACCGGCTTCCATAGCAATTGGGTTTGAACCACCCCAGAATTCGATCAAGTTAAAAATGACCACATCAAGAAAACTTGCTACACCATAAATTGGAATAATATTCATGGCATAAAAAAGCAAAGTTTTAACAAACTTACTATCTGACACACTATCATTCCATTCGTAGATTTTTTTAGTTAACTCAAATGAACCAAAGCAACCAGTTTGTGTAATCATGATTGATGCAGCAACTGCTGTAAAGAGAATCTTTTTCATAAAAAATAATTTAGGGTTAAGTCCTAAAGATAGAAAGGATAAAAATCCAATCGGCAATAATTAGAAAAAGATTATGAACAATCGAATTACCCCCTGGTTTTTTTATAAAGTGGCACGGTAGAACAAGGTTCGCCGTACATTAAAATTTTAGCGTAAGGCTGCAACATTTCGGTGAGTTTTACATAAGCAGAAGGTGGAACTTCTTTTTTACTACAGCCTTTAATTACCACTTTGGCATCTTCGTATTCTTTGGGCTTTATGTTTTGTGCGATGGCTTCTTCAAAAATCAGGCTTTCCAATTGAGCTAAATCACCAAAGCAAACCTTTTTGGCAAAAGGTGCCAGTTTTGTGGCTAAGAGCATATACGCCCAAGTAGGAACTATGGCATCCACAGAGCAATGCAGAGCTACAAATTGGTCTTGATATTGACTCCAATTGTGTTCTTTTACAAAAGCACGAAAATCCTTTTCTTTCAAGGCAATTCCCTCCCAAAGATTTTCTTTAATGTCGTACAACACTCTTTCGCCCTCTGGGTAGAATTCTTCTAAATCTACTGTGATTAAGCCACTTTTGGCCACTCTATTAACAATTTCTTCTGCCATAGCTTTTTTATTAATTTTTTATTCTTTTTTTTTCCATTGATGAAAAAAGAAACAAAAAAATCTAGACCATTTCACAATTTAAGCCTTCCACTCCTAAATGGCGATGGTTTCGGTGATCTCCCACCGAATCAATCGGGGGAGCTTCCTCAATCATTAGCTCCATTTAGTTCGCTGCAGCCATAAATTCCGAAAAAGGTCATCCTAAAAATAAAATAATGTGTTTGAAAATCATAGCTCTAATTTAGAGAGCTCGAAAACAAGACTTGCGAAATTTTTAACCTAATCCAATTTTTGAATTCAGGGCTCAAGCTCGAGGCTTGCGCAGTTTAGAAAATCAATGAGTTTACAACCGTAAATGAATGTTTTCTAAACAAGCGTAACGAAGAGATTGAGTTCATGAAACAAAAATTTACATGAAGCCAAGTTCGAGCATCGCCTCCTCACTCATCATCTCCTTCCCCCAAGGTGGATCCCAAACGATTTCAACCTTTGCCGATTTTACACACCAACAACCGGCTGCTTTGGTTTCTACCTCATTGGGTAAACTTTCAGCCACTGGGCAGTTTGGCGAGGTCAATGTCATTTCAATAACCACATTAAACTCATCATCTACCTTTACAAAGTAAATTAGGCCTAAATCGTATATATTTACTGGAATTTCAGGGTCATAAATGGTTTTCAAAACCTCTATCACCTGATTCTCTACATCCTTCTTACTTAAATCTTTTGGGTCTTTTTTATCCATATTCTTAAGCTTTTGCTTGAAAAGCAATCCCGTACAATTTCATTTTTTTGATCATACTCACCAATCCATTAGAACGAGTAGGCGACAAATGCTCTTTCAATCCGATTTGGTCAACAAAGTATAAATCTGATTCTGCAATTTCTTTGGGTGTACTTTCCGAAAGTACTCGAATCATCAAAGCAATGATTCCTTTGGTAATGATGGCATCACTATCTGCTGTAAAGTATAACTTTCCGTCTTCTTTCAATTGTGCATCTAACCACACCCTTGACTGACAACCTTTAATGATGTTTTCTTCTATTTTTTTATCTTCTTCAATTAAGGGAAGTTCTTTGCCTAAAGAAATGATGTATTCATACTTGTCCATCCAGTCTTCAAACATAGAAAACTCATCAATTACCTCTTCTTGTCGCTCTGAAATTTGACTCATTACTTTAGCATATTAATCGCTCTATTTAAGGCTTCCATAAATACATCTACCTCTTCTTTTGTATTGTAAAAAGCAAAGCTTGCCCGAACGGTACCAAGCACTCCAAAGCGCTGCATTAAGGGTTGTGTACAATGGTGACCTGTTCTCACTGCCACACCCATTTTATCGATAATTACGCCTAAATCGTAGGCATGTATCCCGTCCACAACAAACGAAATAACGCTTGCTTTTTCTTTAGCCTCTCCGATTATTCGTAAACCTTCTACTTCTTTTAATTTCTGGGTAGCATATTGCAACAAATCAGCTTCATGTTTATGAATGCTTTCCCAATCTAGCTGATTCAAATAATCAATAACTGTAGCTGTAGCTATTCCTCCTGAAATGTGGGGAGTTCCTGCCTCAAACTTATGTGGCAATTCATTGTAAGTCGTCTTTTCAAAAGTGACGGTTTTAATCATATCTCCACCGCCTTGATAAGGAGGCATGGCTTCTAAAACTTCTTTTTTTCCATATAAAATACCAAGACCGGTTGGACCAAACATTTTATGCATTGAAAACACATAAAAATCAGCTCCAATTTCTTGAACATTTATTGGCATATGAGGAACCGCTTGCGCTCCGTCAATTAAAACAACTGCATTTTGAGCATGCGTCAATTTCACAATTTCCTTAACTGGATTAACCGTTCCTAAGGTGTTAGAAATATGAACCACAGAAACCAACTTGGTTCTTTGGCTTAGCATTTCTCGGAAAGCTTTCATATCCAACTCACCTTGATTTGTGACTGGAATCACTTTTAAAATGGCTCCTTTCTCTTCACAAATCATTTGCCAAGGCACAATGTTAGAGTGGTGCTCCATGCCAGAAATGATAACCTCATCCCCTTCCTTCAAATTTTGTCTCCCAAAAGTTGAAGCTACAAGGTTAATTCCATCAGTAGTTCCTTTGGTGAAGATAACTTCTTCTGTATGAGCTGCAGATATATAAGCACGCATTTTTTCACGGGCCACTTCATAAGCAGTTGTTGCTTCTTGACTCAGAGTATGCACCCCACGGTGAATATTGCTGTTTTCTTCCGAATAATATTTTTGAATGGCATCAATTACACTTTTGGGCTTTTGAGCTGTTGCTCCATTGTCGAAATAAACGAGTGATTTTCCATTTACTTTTCTGTTTAAAATGGGAAAATCTGCTCTTACTTCTTCAAGCTTAAAGGTATTGTCTAGCACTTCATTCATTTACTTAATGCCTTGGTAGTGTTTGTTAATAAAGGCTTCTACTTCTTCTTTTACAGAATCAACCGTTATATGCTCAAGAACATCCGAGGCATAGGCATTGAGCAGAACCGCTCTTGCACTCTTCTCTGAAAGCCCTCTAGAACGCAAATAAAACAAAGCCTCTTCATCCAATTGACCGGTAGTAGAACCATGGCTACATTTTACATCATCTGCATAAATTTCCAATTCTGGTTTAGAATTTATGCTTGCATCGTCTGTTAAAACCATATTGGCGTTCGACTGATAGGCATTGGTTTTTTGTGCCTCACGGTGAACATAAACCTTCCCATTAAAAACACCCGTAGATTTATCATCCATAATGCCTTTATACAACTCATGCGACTCGCAATTGGGATCTCTATGGAATACATAAGTATGATTATCGACATGTTGTTTGTCTTGCAACAAATACAAGCCATTGAGCCAAGTTTCCGTATGCTGACCCAACAAATCTATATTCAAATTATTTCTCACCAGGCTTCCACCTAAAGTAAAAGTGTTAATCTTAAATACACTATCTGCCTTTTGCTCTACTTGTTCGCAGGCAATTTGAAAGTCTTCCTTTCCTTCTTCTTGTATTTTATCAATACTCAAGTTTGCTCTACGGTCTACAAAAGCTTCTGTAAGCATATTGGTAAAAGAACTTCCCTTTTCAGTAGAAATCGTTTTCAGAACCACCTTAGCAGAACTGCCCTCTTCCATAATGAATAAGTTTCTGGGATTGGCTACAGCTCCTTCTGAATCAAGTATGTTTATCACATAAAAAGGCTCTTCTGTTTGAACTCCCTTTTCCACATGCAAAAAAGCTCCATCTTGATGGTAAGCTGTATTGATTGCCGCAAAAATTTCACTATCATCTTTACTTAAAGTGGCGAACTTTTGGGGCATAATTGCACTATTTTCTTTCGCAACAGAAAGGCTTGAAAAATGCACCCCTTTTTGTTCTTCTGACCAACTTAAGGCTTTGTGGAAATAGCCATTAACTAGAACAATGCAGTTTTTTGCTGGTACAGAAAGTTCCAAATCCAATTCTCCTTCTGGAAAATCTGTTTGGTAATTTCCTTTGATGATTTTATTGACTCTTGTGTATTTCCAATACTCTGTTTTTGAAGTTGGAAATGCCAGAGCTTTAATTTTCTCCTTAACTTCATCTCTTTTCTTTCTTGAAAATTCAACATCAAATGAAAAGTCTAAATTTTTGAAATGTGAGAGAAAATCATCCTTCGTTTGTATCGCTACTGTTTCCTTCATTCTGTGCGCTTTAGGCTTTAACAGCATCATTTTCTTTAATCCAATCGTAACCTTTTTCTTCTAGCTCTAGGGCTAAGTTTTTGTCTCCAGTTTTTACAATTTTTCCATTGTATAAAACATGTACAAAATCAGGCACAATGTGATCTAAAAGTCTTTGATAATGCGTAATTACAATGCTTGCATTCTCTTTAGTTTTCAATTTATTCACCCCTTCTGAAACAATTCGTAAAGCATCAATATCAAGCCCTGAATCGGTTTCATCTAAAATGGAAAGCTTAGGCTCAAGCATAGCCATTTGAAAGATTTCATTTCGCTTCTTCTCTCCTCCTGAAAATCCTTCATTTACCGAACGATTGGTCAATTTTCCATCCAACTCAACCAATTTTGATTTCTCTTTTACGGTTTGCAAAAACTCCTTTGCACTCATTGGCTCAAGACCTTTCTTTTCACGAATTTCATTGATAGCTGTTTTCAAGAAATTGATGTTACTTACACCTGGAATTTCTACAGGATACTGAAAAGCTAAAAAGACTCCAGCTCTCGCTCGATCCTCAGCTTCCATTTCCAATAAATCTTCGCCTAAAAAGTCAATCGAACCTTCGGTAACTTCATATTCTTCTCTACCTGCTAAAACACTTGCCAAGGTACTTTTCCCAGAACCGTTTGGTCCCATTATCGCGTGTACCTCTCCAGCTTTTACTTCTAGGTTTATTCCTTTTAAGATTTCGTTTCCTTCAATTGAAGCATGTAAATTTTCAATCTTAATCATGTTGATTTGTTTGTCTATTCGTTCTAATTATATAATCTATCCAACCGAGCCTTCAAGGCTAATCTCCAATAACTTTTGTGCTTCTACCGCAAATTCCATAGGCAATTGATTTAAAACCTCTTTGCAATACCCATTTACAATTAGGTTTATTGCGGTTTCTTCATCCATTCCTCTTTGCTTGCAGTAAAAAATTTGGTCTTCTCCAATTTTAGAAGTCGTGGCTTCGTGTTCCACTTTTGAAGATTTGTTGTTCACTTCAATGTAAGGGAAGGTATGCGCGCCACAATCATTCCCCATCAGAAGCGAATCGCATTGCGTAAAGTTTCTGCTGTTGGTCGCATTTTTATTAATTCGCACTAAACCGCGATAGGAATTCTCAGCTTTTCCTGCAGAAATTCCTTTTGAAATAATGGTACTCTTGGTGTTTTTACCAATGTGAAGCATTTTACTTCCAGTATCTGCTTGCTGATGATTGGCCGTTACTGCTACAGAATAGAATTCTCCAACAGAGTTATCTCCTTTTAAAACACAACCAGGATACTTCCAAGTCACAGCAGAACCTGTTTCAACCTGAGTCCATGAAATTTTAGCATTGTTTAAACAAAGCCCTCTCTTGGTTACAAAGTTGTAAATACCACCTTTCCCTTCTTTGCTTCCAGGATACCAGTTTTGTATCGTTGAATACTTAATCTCTGCATTATCCAAAGCAATTAACTCTACCACAGCAGCATGCAATTGATTCTCATCTCGCATAGGAGCAGTACAACCTTCTAGATAGCTAACATAACTACCTTCATCGGCTACTACCAACGTTCGCTCAAACTGACCAGTATTGGCTTCGTTAATTCGGAAATAGGTAGATAATTCCATTGGACATCTTACTCCTTTTGGAATGTAGCAAAACGAACCATCTGTAAATACAGCAGAATTAAGTGCAGCATAGAAATTATCAGTAGACGGAACGACTGTTCCAAGATGTTTTCTTACCAAATCTGGATGTTCTTGAACCGCTTCGCTAAACGAACAAAAAATGATTCCCAACTCGGCTAACTTATCTTTAAAAGTAGTTTTTACAGAAACACTATCAATAACCGCATCTACGGCCACACCAGTTAAACGCTTTTGTTCATCAAGTGAAATCCCTAGCTTTTCAAAAGTCTCAAGCAATTCCGGATCTACTTCATCTAAACTTTCTAACTCTTTCTTTTTCTTAGGTGCTGCATAATAATGCAAATCTTGAAAGTCAGGTTTAGGGTATTTCAAATGCGCCCACTCTGGCTCAATCATTTCTTGCCAAACCTTCAACGCATTTAAACGGTACTCCAGCAACCATTCTGGCTCATTCTTTTTAGCTGAAATAAACCGAATGATATCTTCATTCAATCCTTTTGGAGCTTTGTCTGATTCTATATCGGTATAAAAGCCGTATTTATATTCCTGCGAGGTAACCTCCTCTAACAATTCATCTTCACTTGCCATATCCTGTCTACTTAGGTTTGCCTTAAATTGAAAAACTTTCGCCGCAACCACATGTTCTTGAGGCGTTTGGATTGATAAAACTAAAGCCTTTGCCATTCAATCCATCAGAGAAATCCAATTCCGTTCCAACGAGGTACAAAACACTTTTTTTATCTACTAAAATTTTAACTTGATTGTCTTCGATAAGCTTATCGTCATCATGTTGTTCAGAGTCAAACTCTAAATTGTACATCAAACCTGAACAACCACCGCCTTTTACTCCAACTCGAACAAAACTATCTTGTGCCTTACCTTCTGATTGAAGCAGGTTGAAAATTTTGTCTCGAGCACTATCTTTTACTTTAATCATAAGCGCTAGCATTAATTTTTTGCAAAGTTACTTATCTTAATTTAGATAAAGTCTAAATAAGCATTCAAAACTACCCTAACTAACAGTTGTTCAATTGCTTTGTTTTACAAAAGGCTTAGTCTGTTCTAAATCAGATAAGAAGAATGCTTTAACTAACTTTGCCCCATGCAAGAAAATAATTTTGAACCCACGCCACTAAACAGCTTAGGCGAATTTGGCCTAATAAAAAAGCTAACGGAAAAGATTGAACTCAAACAACCTTCATCCATAAAAGGAGTTGGAGATGATGCTGCAATTATAAAACCTAAAAGATCACATGTACTTGTTTCGACTGACATGCTGGTAGAAGGAGTTCATTTTGACTTGCTTTATACACCTTTAAAACACTTGGGCTACAAAGCTGCAGTCGTTAATTTCTCCGACATCTATGCCATGAATGCACGTCCGACACAAATCACAGTTTCTGTAGCAGTTTCAAACCGCATGTCGGTTGAGGCGATGGAGGAAATTTACGAAGGGATTAATCTTGCTTGTGAAATTTACAATGTAGATTTAGTGGGTGGAGACACCACTTCTTCATTAAGTGGATTGATGATTAGTGTTACCGTTTTAGGCGAAGCAGATGAAGACAAAATCACCCAAAGAAGTGGAGCTCAAGAGAATGATTTGATTTGTGTAAGTGGAGATTTAGGAGCCGCTTATGCTGGACTACAAGTACTGGAAAGAGAGAAAGCTGTTTTTCAAGAAGATGCTAAGATTCAGCCAGACTTGAGCGGAAAAGATTACATTTTAGAAAGACAATTAAAGCCTGAAGCAAGAAAAGAATTAATTGACTTTTTCGAAAAAGAAGGGGTTCAACCCAATTCAATGATTGACATATCTGATGGACTATCATCTGAATTGATTCATTTGGCAAAAGCCTCAAAAGTGGGCTTGCAGATTTATGAAGACAAATTACCAATAGACCCTACCACCGTAAGCACTATGGAAGAATTTAAAGTTGATGCTACCTTGGCCGCTTTAAACGGAGGAGAAGATTATGAACTTCTTTTCACAGTGCCTTTAGATTATCATGATAAAATAAAAGACACGCCAGGAATTACCATTATTGGTCATGTAACTGAAGAGAACTCAGGTTGTCACATGATTGGCAAAGGAACAGGAAGCCTCATTCCATTGAAAGCTCAAGGCTGGGAGTCGCATAAAGAAGAGTAAAAAGTTAAAAGTTTTAAGTATTTAAAGTTTCTAGTTACATTTAATCAAAAAACTATGAAACCGATTATACTTTTTGCGCTAGTGGCGGGCGTTCTTACTTCTTGTAACACTGAACAAAAGCAAACAAATAAAAACAATAGACCAACTTTTGAGCTAGGCGAAATTGTGAGAGCCGACTCGATTGAACTGTATTATGAATTCCCTTCTGATATAAAACTTTACTTGGATACTTGCGAAAAGCCATGGGCAAACCAAAAAGCAGGAACTGAATATTCCTACATTGGAATGGAAAGAGAAACTGACGAACAGTTTTATGGCAAGTATGGCAAACCAAGACCGATGAGTAATTCCGACTTTGCTGTTTTTAAAAACGCATATAAGCCAGTAAATGCTAAGACTTATATTCTTAATCGAGCGGCTAAAGAGCAAGTGTTAATTATCAACGAAGCCCACCATAAGCCAAAACATCGATTTTTTACCAGAAGTCTACTTGAAGAACTTTACAATAATGGCTTCCGTTACTTAGGTTTAGAAACTTTGACAAATAGAGGAGAAATATCTGACTTTGAGCTTAACCAAAGAAAATACCCAATTAAACTTTCTGGAACTTACTCGAAAGAACCACAGTTTGGCAATTTAATCCGAGAAGCCTTAGAAATTGGATACACTTTATTCCCTTATGAAGGAGAAGGAAATGGAAAACCACGAGAAATTAATCAGGCTAAAAACATTGTTGCATTTATGGAAAAGAACAAAAATGGGAAGTATCTCATTCACTGTGGATATGCACATGCCACCGAAGGCCAAATGCAAGGAAGTTGGGAAAAAGCAATGGCAGGAAGATTGACAGAATACACTGGAATAAACCCATTAACGGTTAACCAAACCAAATTTGACAATCGTTTTGACTTTTCTTATTTAAATCCATTATCAAAGCGACTAAATATTAGTGAACCAACTGTATTTCTTGACTCGAATCAGCTTTCTTATTTAGGTAAACGAAATGACAGTGCTTTTGATATCATGGTTTTTCATGAACAGGCGAAGTATGAAATAGCTAAACCCAATTGGCTTGTAGAAAACGAAAATGTTTGGATTAGAATACCTGATAGTTTGGTCAATTTGAAAAAACCATACTTTGCTATGGCCATTCTACAAAATGAATACGGCAACGAAGCTATACCATATGATTTAGATGTTCTGACAAAAGAGAAAGAAGAGATTCTTTTAGCATTAAAGCCTGGGCTTTACACATTACATTTTCAAAACAAACTTGACTCTGCTGCTAGGGTATTATTAAAGGTCAACTAATCATTCAACTTCAAAACTGCTAGGAAAGCATTCTGAGGTACCTCGACGCTACCTATTTGACGCATGCGTTTCTTTCCTTCTTTTTGCTTTTCAAGTAACTTACGTTTACGACTTATATCACCACCATAACACTTAGCAGTTACATCTTTTCGAAGAGCTTTAACGGTTTCTCTTGCAATGATTTTTGCTCCAACTGCTGCTTGTATGGCAATATCAAACTGTTGTCTTGGAAGTAATTCTTTTAACTTCAAACAGATTTTTTTCCCTAACTCAAAAGCTTTGTCTTTATGAATTAATGCAGAAAGCGCATCTACTTGATCTCCATTCAGCAGCAAATCCATTTTAACTAAGCTCGATTTTTGATAGCCAATTGGGTAATAATCAAAAGAAGCATAACCGCGTGACATGGTTTTCAATCGGTCATAAAAATCGAAAACAATCTCAGCTAAAGGGATGTGAAAAGTCAACTCAACACGGTCGGTGGTTAAATAAACCTGATTTTGCAACTCCCCTCTTTTCTCGATACACAAATTCATAACTGCACCAATGTAATCCGACTTGGTAATAATTTGTGCTTTTATAAAAGGTTCCTCTACCCGATCCAACAAAGTAGATTCAGGCAAGTCAGAAGGATTATTAATCATAATGCGATCTTCTGGCTTTTTTACTAAATAAGCGTAATAAGAAACGTTGGGAACTGTGGTAATTACCGTCATGTCAAACTCACGCTCTAAGCGCTCTTGAATAATTTCCATGTGTAGCATTCCTAGAAAACCACAACGAAAACCAAACCCCAAAGCCGCAGAAGATTCTGGCTCAAAGGTCAAAGAAGCATCATTGAGCTGAAGTTTTTCCATGGCCTCTCTCAATTCTTCATATTCATCTGTATCTACAGGATAGATACCGGCAAAAACCATGGGTTTTACATTTTCAAACCCTTTAATGGCTTCTTGACAAGGATTAGCAACGGTTGTTAAAGTGTCTCCTACTTTTACCTCACGTGCTGTTTTAATTCCTGAAACAATATATCCAACATCCCCAGTTTTTATGACTTGACGGGGCTCTTTTTTCAGCTTTAATACTCCAACTTCGTCTGCTCCGTATTCTTTGCCAGTGTTTACAAATTTTACTTTGTCACCTTTTTTTATTTCGCCATTCAACACTTTAAAGTATGCGTGAATTCCACGATAAGAATCAAAAACAGAATCAAAAATTAGCGCTTGTAAAGGTTTGTTTGGATCACCTTCCGGATGAGGAATTCGATCTACAATGGCATTTAAAATATCTTCTACACCTTCGCCAGTTTTTCCACTGGCAGCCAAAATATCGTCTCGGTTGCAGCCAATCAAATCTACAATTTGATCTTTCACCTCTTCAGGCATGGCCGAAGGTAAATCTATCTTATTTAGAACTGGAATAATTTCCAAATCATGTTCTAAGGCTAAGTATAAATTCGAGATAGTTTGTGCTTGAATTCCTTGAGAAGCATCTACAATAAGTAAAGCCCCTTCACAGGCTGCAATAGATCGAGAAACTTCATAGGAAAAATCAACATGACCAGGAGTATCAATCAAGTTTAAAATATACTTTTCATTTTCTCGAGCAAAGTTCATCTGAATAGCATGACTCTTGATGGTAATTCCACGTTCACGCTCCAAATCCATATCATCAAGCGTTTGTGCTTGAAGCTCTCTCAATGTAATAGTTTGCGTTTTTTCTAGCAAACGGTCTGCCAATGTACTTTTCCCATGATCAATGTGGGCAATAATGCAAAAATTCCGAATGTGCTCCATACCTATATCTTCAAGGCCTCAAAAGTAAGTTTTTATAGAATCAAAATTCTTGAATTAAAGATGCAACTAATAAGTATTTATATGCGTCATCATTGGCAAGTAAAGAAATAAGCATTGTAAAAGAGCGGAAAATTCCGTTTCTTTACGGATTGCAATACAATTTAGAACAACTAACTACTTACTATATTTCAATGAGAAAGTTTTCATTTTTAGTGTCATTAAGTTTTTTAATTCTTTTTATTGGGAGAATAGAAACCAAAGCACAATCACAAGTATGGGCCGGAGGGTATATTGAAATTGACTATGTTGGAGATGAAAAATATCCAATGTCTTTACCCTTAGATTGGGATAACAATAACTTTATCAATTACAGTAAAAGAGATTTCGGTGGAGCTTCTTCTAACTTTGTCGTTAGTCCCACACAAGGTGGAAATAGAGTTCTTGCTACACAAAAACTTACTGGTTCTCAAGCTACAGCAAATACCCAATTAGGCAATAAACTTTCTTCACCGATACCCTTTGCAACTGGTCAAACAACAATGATGGCAAGAATTTATTCTCCTCTTATTGGTTCAGTCATTAGACTAAGAGCAGAAAATTCTAGTAACCCATCAGAATTTGTTGAAACAGAAATATCAACTGCAACAGCTAATTCATGGGAAACACTTCCTTTTGATTTTTCTAGTCCAGTAGCTACGTCACCAGCCTTAGATTTCAACATTGACTATGATGTCTTGTATATCTATTATAATTACGGAGTATTAGGTCAAGGGAATACTTACTACTTAGATAGTTTATATTTAGATGGTGCCGCTCCTGACAATTATCGTGACTTACCTCAGCCATACCAAGTCACACTTCACTTTTACAGAGATAACATACCAAATGGTGTAGCTTTAACTGGAACAAAAACTGTTACAATTAGCTCTAAATCTCTTAACATATCACAGAATTTAGTTTTAGATAGAAGGTTTAACGAAGGACCTGTAGTTCAATATTGTTTAAACAATAGCCGAGTATTAACCGAAGGGGCTTTATACCAAAACACAAGTCCAGTTGTTTTACCTCCGGCCCGAGATTGGGTTATTTCCTTTTCAGGCGAAGCTCGTTCTTCAGAATATAACAATGTGCGCCCTGCTCAACTTTTCTACATTGAAACTCTTTTAAACAACTTCTATGTTGGTGCTATTACAGGCTTTCAAAATGGAAGTCCAAATAGAGTATTCAACCCAAGAAAATACAATTCAGCTGAATTGGTAAATACTGATCCTGTTGCTTCTTTTTTAGTTGGCAAAAGATATACATATCAGGTACCATTGTTTGATCAGAAAAATAATGACATTTTAAGCTATGAATTTGCGAACGCTAGAGCGGAAAATGCTACCACTGCATTAACATACCTGCAGCCAGCTTATCCTTTTGATCAACCATTACCCATTGAAGGCCAGCAACTTATTTTAGACCGTAGTTCTGGAACAATGGCATTCACTCCAAGTACGCGTTTTACTAGTCTTGTGACTTTTAAGATAAACGAACAAAGAAGAGTTTATTATAATGATGCAGCAACAAATACAATTCTTGCAAAAGATACTTTTGTTAATACCACTTTTTACGAATCTCGCTTTATCTTTGATGACGACGGCAACTCTAGACTTCCTGACTTTGAAGGAGTTGAAGCCGTTTTTGACCCTTCTTTAGGTGAAGACAGATATGTTTCTACCTACAATTCAGTTGAAGATGCATTTGAGTTTGATTGTGGTACAGATACCTTAACTTTTAATTTATCAGAGCCTTTGCTATGTTCTTATATAGATAAAACTGATTTTAGAATCGGACTTGGATATGATAGAATGGACACATTAGCTGCGTTTATAAACGAAGCATACTACGCTTACATTACACCTACTGAACCAGTTAGTCCAATAAAAAATAGAATGCGGTCATGCAGCTCTGTAGGAGAGTTTAACCAAGTTACACTAATTTTACATAAACCACTTGGCCCAGGAGAATACAACATCTTTTTTAGATATGGTAGCAATGACAGCACAACCATCAAAAACAAATGTGACTATGAATTACCCATTAATCAACCCTATGTAAAGGTTTATATTAATGATGATTTTACTTATGACCATCCAATTGAGGATCATACCTACTGTTTTCCAGCAGTGACCGATAAAACTCCAAACTATCCTGTAGATTCAGCTTTTCAAACAAATGCACAGTTTGACCCTAGGGTTTTTTATACTTGGAAAATGGACCCTCTAGACCCTCTAACTCCAATTGATACAATTTACAATACGGAAATTAGTAAGCATCCAAATGATGGTAAAAGATGGGCTTTTCATGACATTAGTATTCCTCGTTCAACTAATCCTAATGCTAGAGTTAATACAGTAACCTGGCAGGTTGGAGTTGGACTAGACTATAGTGTATACCACCCAAATACAGGTGCGTTAATCAGAGAATCAATTTGTTATGATACTGACATTTTTAGAGTCACTCGCTATGAAAATCCTCCAGTTGAAATCCCAGATTATGATTTATGCCCTGAAGATGACTTTCCTATAATAGATTTAGAAAAACATGTAGTAAATGATGGAGCAATAGCAAGTCAAATTACTTTTTCTAGACTACTAAATACCTTTTCAGATATTCCTACAGCCAAAGATTGGGCTAACCCCAAAGACTGGCTTGTTATTAGCTCAGGTAGATCATCTTTAGCTTTGCCAGGACAAGAAGTTAATAAATTTAATGTTTTTGCCACTACAGTGCCTTTTAACATTGCGGGCCATACTTGTTATGAAAGAGATACTTTCAGAGTAGTTAAAAATCAAGTCATAGCTGATTTATACACAGAAAGCAACTCTGAATTAAGCAGTTACTCTGTTACAGACACAACAATTTGTCCAAATGCCCCTTTTAATAGTGTTCAAATTGCAGAAAATATGTTTCCTGATTCAATGGAGTATAAATGGTTTCAAGATGGAAATTTAATAAGCGGAGCTAATGATAGCGTATACTCCATATCAGATGAAGGCACATTCCTTATTGAAGTAACAAAAAGGTCTGCTTTTGGAAGTACCTGTGATGCAAAAGATTCTATTCGAGTATATCTTGCGGATAAATTAGATAGCATGAATGCCGCTTGTAGAGATATTTCATTTAAAGATGGAAGTGTCATCCAAAACTTCAATTGGGATGTAGCACCAGGAGCTGATGGTTATGAAGTTAGAGGAATTACACCAGGTGGTGATTCGCTTCCTTGGGAAGAAGCGAATGGCCTTTATGGAATTCAGCATAAGATTATTGGACAACAAATGAAATTACAAGTTAGAGCTTATAATAATGAAGTTCCTGATGGTGCAAGCTGTAAGTATGGTCCGATAATAACAGCAGAAGCTTGTGACGCAATTGTTAGACCAATCAATGTATTTACTCCAAATGGAGATGGTATTAATGATTACTTAGCATTTACTTTATTAGAATTGTATCCAGGTAGTTTATTGCAAGTATTCAACCGATGGGGAGAAAAAGTATTTGAAGACAATAACTATTACAATGATTGGGATGGTGAAGATTTGAAAGCCGGAACCTACTTCTACATATTGAAGATTAATGATGTCTTATATCCCGAACCATTTAAAGGAACCTTCACAATAATACGTTAATTAATATTTAATTTGATGTAAAGGCCTTCATAATGAAGGCCTTTGTATTTTTGCAGACTACTAACAAAATTAAATCGAAGTGCAAGTAATCAAACAACTTGAAAATTCGAAGAATACTTTGTTTTCTTTTGAAATTTTACCACCATTAAAAGGTAAGAGTATTGACTCTATTTATGAAGGCATTGATCCATTAATGGAATTCAAACCCGCATTTATCAATGTAACCTATCATAGAGAAGAGTTTATTTATAGGAAGCGAGAGAAAGGATTTCTTGAAAAAATAGCTATTAAAAAAAGACCTGGTACGGTTGGTATTTGTGCCGCTATTAAGCACAAGTATAATATTGATGCAATACCGCATCTTATTTGTGGAGGATTTACGAAAGAGGAAACAGAAAATGCATTAATTGATTTGCATTTCCTTGGAATAGATAATGTGCTTGCATTAAGAGGTGACCCCATTAAAACGGAACAACATTTTGTTCCAGAACCAGGCGGGAATAAATACGCAGTGGATTTGGTTAAACAAATTGTAGAATTAAATAAAGGCATATACATCGATAAAGAAATAGAAAATGCTACTCCTACAAATTTCTCAATTGGCGTAGCAGGTTATCCTGAAAAACACTTTGAGTCTCCAAATATGAGGACTGATATCAAACGTCTTAAAGAAAAAATTGATTCCGGAGCTCACTATGTAGTAACCCAACTATTTTTTGATAATCAAAAGTTTTTTGACTTTGTTAAACTCTGCAGAGAGGAAGGTATTTCAGTACCGATTATACCAGGTATAAAGCCTTTAGAATCTTTAAGGCATATTAGCTTTTTACCAAAGTTCTTCAATATAGACTTACCTTCTAACTTAACGGATGAGTTGGAAAAATGTAAAAACAACGATGATGTGAAAAAGGTAGGTATAGAATGGGCAATACAACAATCTAAGGAGTTAGTTGAGTTTGGAGTGCCATGCATTCACTATTACACTATGGGCAAATCAAAAACAGTTAAAAGTATTGCAAGCGAAATATTTTAGCTAGCTATTTAATCTAGCAACATATTTCCCGATAATATCAAATTCTATATTTACTTGACTACCTTCCTTCAATGTGTTGAATGTAGTGTGCTTAAAAGTATATGGAATGATCGTTACTGTAAACTGATTATCTGAAACATCAAATGCGGTTAAACTTACTCCATTGATGCAAATAGACCCTTTCTCAACAATTAACTTTGAGGGTTTATGCAACTCAAAAGTAAAATTCCAACTACCAAGTAGCTCCTCTACTTTTGAAACTGTAGCTACCTCGTCTACATGGCCTTGAACAATATGACCATCTAGCCTTCCATTCATTTGCATACAACGCTCCAAATTTATGTTTTGTCCTATAGCCAGATTTGATAAGTTAGTCTTTTTTAAAGTTTCTTCAACGGCCACTACTTCATAAGTACCTAGGCCACAACTCTCAACTGTCAAACAAACTCCATTATGTGCAACGCTTTGATCAACTTTAAGTTCGTTAGAAATTGAGGAAGCAACTGTAATTCTCAAATTTGACCCTTCTTTACTGAGGTTTTTAACTTCTCCTAAAGATTCTATTATACCTGTAAACATTTACTCTCCATTTCGCAGTCCATTCGGATTATGCACATTTACCGTTCCTTTTAGGGTCCTTGGCACTAATCCCTCTAAACTTAATTCATACACTATACAATTGTAAAAGTAAACTCCTTCTTTAACAATGCTATTTGAAGTCTGATCTACTCCATCCCATAAAATATCTGGATCATTTGTTTCAAACACCAAATTTCCCCATCTACTGTAAATATCGATCTCAATACTATCTACATATCTGTAGTCAGGAAATGGAATAAATAAATCATTAATCCCATCTCCATTTGGTGTAAAAATATTAGGTAATTCGTATCGCGGACAATAGTTTATGCAACTATAGTTTGATTTGGTGCTCTCATTATTGGCCGAATCAATAGCTGTTACAACATAGCAACCTGCAATAGAATTTAAATTTTCACGATAAACTTTCTGTGAACTTGAATTAAACTCTGCTAATTGAATCATTTCACCTCCAACAGTTGCAGAACGGTAAACAATATACTTTACCACATCTGATGCACATGAAATCAAAGAGTCATTCCAACTAATCTCAATAAAGTTTGAGTCGCAACTTGACTGAATGCTAAATTGAGGAGCACAAGGTGGTTGAGTATCTTGAGGTATTTCACAAGCTTTTTGTGAATTATTCAATAAAGGAGACTTAACACTAGTTAAGTCGTAAGCTCCAATTGATTTCACATAATAACAATACCTTGTTCCGTTTGCTAAATTTGAATCTAAAAAATGATTGGTTTTACTTATTCCAATCGAATCAAAACCAACTGATGCCGGACTTTCTCGATAAACTACAAAACTATCGTTCTCCCAACTTACTTGAAAATTCCACTGCAATAAAACAGCATTGTCTAAGCTAGTTGTATTTAATTTAATTGAGCTCGCAGAAGGAGAACTTCCAACTAAGATTTTACCTAAACCATAGCTGTATAATTTAACAATATAAGAGTGTCCTATTGTGGTATTTACTCCTAAGAGACGATAGATAGTGTCATTAATTGTAGTTGTTGAATCTATTAGAACTTGACCTTGACTATTTGATTCATAAATTAAATAGCGATAGGGTGCTGGAAATGAGATTGTATCAAGAGTATCTGGTGGTGACCATTCCAAACTAATTTCACCTACATTTTCATCTGTAACCTCAACAGAAACATTTGTTAATATTGGCACAAATTTGCTCACGTTTTCACAAACTTCCTCAGAAGCATAACTTTCTGAACCATCTTCAAAATATGAAGTTATTAAATAGCAGTATTTCCGTCCAGGAACTAAGCCTTCTCCGTTATTATTGTCTTCAAAAGTGGTAAGCTGAACATCATCGATAGTAGCAATTTTTACATAGCCGGTAGATTCAGGAACACCTACTTGGCAATCCGAAGGAACAAATCCAGAAGAATCCAACCTTCTATAAATAAAATAGCCAGAAGCATCTAAGCAAGCAGAATTATCCCAGCTCAAATTTATTTTATCTCTGAAAGAAGAAGCAATCAAATTTTTTGGTGATGGAGCTACAACTAATATGTCTTGAGTTTTAAAACTACTTAGACTTACTTTGCCAACATTAAATGCATCATCAATTGCTTTTATACTAACCCTATAAGGCAACAATCTTACATGATCACAATTGGTATTCCAATAAATAGTATCTCTATGTGGGTTTAAGGCTTGACCCGGATTAAAAATTGCTGGGCTATTTGTGAGTAAGAATGGCTCACCAGTAGCTTCTAAAAACACTTTATCATTATCAGGATCTACCCCTTCAATAGCTGATTTTAAACGACTTCCAGCTTCCACACATACTAATTCGTTTGTATTAATTTCAGGGGGTCTATTAGAGCAGCCAGGTATAACCGTTATTTGCATATCTCTAAATACCTGACCAATTAATACGCCTTCTCGATATTCATTGATAACTATGGCTACATTATAGGTGCCACCCATAGTTGGAGAATCCCAAATTAAATCCCCAGTCTCTGAATCTACATATAAAGAATTTGATGCAGGAGGAAACTCAAAACCAGGAGCTACATTCCCATTAAGCCCCCTACTTTTAGCAATTTGATAGGATAGTGAATCTCCATCAATATCGTACGCACCAGGATTATGCATAAACACCTGACCAACACATGCATCATCTATTGGATCATTTAACAGAATTGGCGAATTATTAAAATTCACTCCAATTGGACTAATTCGCAAAAGGGCCTGAACGTAGAAAGGAACATTTGCAGAATTATCAATATTATCAATTCCTCCATTTCTATTTGGATCACTTAATGAAACAGTATAGTTTCCAGGTCCTGGAAAAGTATGCTGACTTACAAATTCTCTTTTACTAACATTTGTTGTTATTGGGGTAACTCGTGTTTGTGCTATTGAATCTGTACCAGTATTATCACCCCAATTAACTTCTATTACTTTTCGCTGAAAGGCAGGACTAGTAGGGTCAGCATAAATCACAAAAGTAAATTCATAAGTCAACCCAGAAAGGTGTCTGTAGGTAATTTCACCTGCGCGATTGTGAGTCGCATGGGCAACTAGGGAAAAAAGAAAAAAGAAAATGAATAGGCTATTTTTCATTTCTCTTATAAGACGCTAATAATTAATAAGCTGTTGCTCAATATTTTCAGATAATTCTTCAAAACCATATTGTTGATTCCTCAATTGAGGTTTAAAACCTGCTTCTTTAATGGCTTCTTGTATTCCGTCTGCAGTAAATCGGTGTGGAGCACCTGCGACTGACACTACATTCTCTTCTATCATAATAGAACCCATATCATTTGCACCAGAATGCAAACAAATTTGAGCTACTTCCTTACCTACTGTTAACCAACTGGCTTGTATGTTAGGAATGTTGGGTAGCATAATTCTAGAAACGGCTATCATTCTAATATATTCATCTGAAGTCACTTGGTTTTGAATCCCCTTAACTCTTTTCAAAAGAGTACCATCATCTTGAAATGGCCATGGAATGAATGCAATAAAGCCCTTGGCATCTTTAGGTTTTTCAGATTGAACTTCCCTTAACCAAACCAAATGTTCAAAACGCTCTTCCAAGGTTTCAATATGTCCAAACATCATCGTAGCTGAAGTGGTAATATTTAACTGATGAGCAGCACGCATCACATCTAACCATTCTTGACCTGTGCATTTTCCTTTTGAAATCAACCTTCGTACCCGATCGTTTAGAATTTCAGCTCCAGCTCCCGGTAATGAATCTAATCCTGCTTTGTTTAACTCTTGCAAGACTTCCGAATGACTTTTACCTTCTAATTTACATATATGAGCAATTTCAGGTGGCCCTAAAGCATGAAGCTTTAAATTGGGATAAAGCGACTTTAATTCTTTAAAAAGATTAACATAATAAGATAAACCCAATTCAGGATGATGACCTCCTTGCAAGAGTAATTGATTGCCTCCATACTTCATCATTTCCTCAATCTTTACCTTATACTCTTCAATGGAAGTGATGTAAGACTCTTTATGACCTGGAACTCTGAAGAAATTACAAAACTTACAATTTGCAATACAAACATTAGTTGTATTTGCATTTCTATCTATAATCCACGTAACAATGTCTTGATTCGCTTTTCGCTTTCTTATTTCATTAGCAACCCAAGCAAGCTCTGATGTTGGTGCATTTTCAAATAAAAATTGCCCCTCTTCGGCTGTTAGAAACTCTTCCTTTAAGCCTCTTTCTAAAAGATTCTTTATATCCAAATCTGTTGTTTTTCTGATTTCGTTGATAACACCAATTTCCGCTTTAAAATTGTGTTAGATTTGCAACTATAAAATTAAGCAATATTGCGTGTTTGCTAATAAAACACTTATGCATACACCTTGTTTATTTGTTAAGAAAACTTACTATGAAAAAAAAAGGCAATAAGGTTAGAGTAGGAATAAGCATTGGAGACCCGAATGGTATTGGTATGGAAATCATTCTTAAAACCTTAGAAGACCAGCGCATTTGCGAACTATGCACCCCTATTGTTTACAGCCCAAAAAACATTATTGACTTTAATGCTAAATCACTTGGACTAAACAATTTAAGCCTAAATTATTTTAGTAGTATTGATGAATTAAAAGGCAACAAAGCCAACTGCATTGATTTAGGCAAAAGCGAGTTTAAAATAAGATTTGGCGAAGAATCAGCTCAAAGTGGCAAAATAGCTTTACTATCTTTAGATACTGCCATGACTGACCTGAAAGCACAGAAGATTGACTGCCTGGTTACAGCGCCAATTCATAAAAAAGCCATGCAACTAGGTGGATTTAAATATCCAGGACATACCGAATATCTTCAGCATGCAGATCAAGCGGGCGACTCATTAATGCTCATGATAAGTAGAGAGGCAAAAATTGGAGTTGTTACCTCACATATACCCTTAAAAGATGTTGCAAGTACGATTACCTCTGATTTAATTCTCAAGAAAATAAGTTTACTAAATCAATCGTTAAAAACTGATTTTGGGATTCAAAAACCCAAAATTGCTGTACTTGGGCTCAACCCTCACGCAGGAGAAGATGGTGTAATTGGCAAAGAAGAATCGGAAATCATAGTACCTGCTATAAAGCAAGCCAAAAGCATTGAAATTTTGGCCTTTGGACCATATCCAGCCGACGGTTTTTTCGCATCTTCTAAACACCGTGAAGTTGATGGCGTATTAGCTATGTATCATGATCAAGGCTTAATACCATCAAAACTGTTTGCGGCTTCCGAAGGTGTAAACTTTACATCTGGTCTCTCTTTTGTTAGAACTTCACCAGACCACGGAACTGCTTTTGAAATTGCAGGAAAAGGCATTGCAAATGAATCTGCCTTTCGCTCAGCACTGTATCAGGCAATTGACATTGCCAAACAAAGAGCACTTAAAGAAGAGCTGGAAGAAAATGTATTACCAATAAACAAGACGAGAAATAAAAGCGCATAACATTTTTTATTAACTTTGCCCCCTTTCTTTGGATAAAAGGGATAGTATGAAGAAGAAGAAACAGCGATTGATTATTCCTTTTAGTGGCTTAAAATTAGGGGTTCACCACTTTGATTTTGAGATCACATCAGAGTTCTTTGAACAGTTTGACTATTCTTTAATAAAAGACGCAACAGCAAAAATTGAAGTTGCCTTTAACAAAAAGACTACACTCCTTGAATTAGAAATTCAATTACAAGTTTGGGTAAATACATACTGTGATCGTTGTAACGACCCCATTGAAATTGAATTAAATGGAAGTGAAAATTTGATTGTCAAATTTGGAAGCGAAAGCTATTCAGAAACAGACGAAATCAAAATAATTTCTATCGACGACTATGAATTGGATATAACCGCAGAAGTTTATGAATTTATTCATCTTTTGCTTCCATCGAAAGTTGTACATGAAAAGATTGAGGAATGTAATCCTAAAGTAATAGCAAAGCTTAAAGAATTTGATTTGGAAGAAAAAGAAAGTAATCCATCAGAAACAGTAGACCCTAGGTGGGCAGAATTAGAAAAACTTAAACAAGCACATAAAAACGATTAGAAATGGCACATCCTAAACGTAAGATATCAAAAACGAGAAGAGATAAAAGAAGAACGCACTACAAAGCGGAAGCTCCAACTATTGCAACTTGTCCAACGACAGGCATGCCTCATTTATACCACAGAGCACATTGGTATGAAGGCAAACTGTACTACAAAGGCAAAGTAGTATTAGAAAAAGCGGAAGCATAAGTACTTTTTTAAAGCATTCATTAAAAGGTGAAGTCATTCAATGGCTTCACCTTTTAAGTTCAAGGTAAACGCTAAACTACCCTTTCAAAACATTATGTTGTTTGCTCAATTAGCGTTACTTTAGCCCTAATCTACACAGTAAATAGTCTAAAATGACAAAAACAAGAGCTGCAATTACAGCTATCGGAGGACACGTTCCAGAGTATCGTTTGACCAATGAAATTTTGGAAACGATGGTAGACACTACCGATGAGTGGATCACGAGTCGAACAGGAATAAAAGAAAGAAGAATTTTAAAAGGTGAAGGTAAAGGAACTTCAGACATGGCTGTTGAAGCGGTGAATGAACTTCTTTCAAAGCGAGGAATAAAAGCTGATGAAATTGACCTTTTAATCTGCTGTACGGTAACTCCCGACCTTGTTTTTCCAGCTACTGCCAATATAATTACAGATAAAGTTGGTGCCTCAAATGCATTTGGCTTTGATTTAATGGCAGCTTGTTCTGGTTTTCTTTATGGGTTAACAACAGCTAGTAAATACATTGAAAGTGGTCAATACAAAAAAGTAGTGGTTGTTGGTGCCGATAAAATGTCTTCAATTATTGACTACTCTGATCGAACGACTTGTATAATTTTTGGGGATGGTGCAGGCGCTGTTTTACTTGAACCAACCGAAGATGAGATTGGCATCATGGATACCATCATGAAAAGTGATGGCTCAGGAAGAGTACATTTACATCAAAAAGCGGGAGGGTCCGTAAAGCCAGCTTCGCATGAGACAGTAGACGCCAAAGAACACTTTGTTTACCAAGAAGGACAACCGGTTTTTAAATTTGCAGTTACGAATATGGCTGATGTTTCAGCCGAAATCATGGAAAGGAACAACCTTAAAAGTGATGATATTCGTTATTTAGTGCCTCATCAAGCCAATAAAAGAATTATAGATGCAACTGCAAATCGAATGGGAGTGGGAGAAGAACAAGTGATGCTAAATATTCATCGCTATGGTAATACGACCAACGGAACAATTCCACTTTGCTTATGGGAGTGGGAAAAAGACTTAAAAAAAGGAGATAACTTAATACTTTCTGCCTTTGGCGGAGGATTTACATGGGGGTCTGTTTACTTGAAATGGGCTTATGATAGCCAATCATAGACTTGTGTAATTTGATATAATTTTTAATTTAGACAACTACTAATCATATTATAAAAAATTAGATATGAAATTAAGTGAAATTCAAGAGCTGATTAAATTCGTTTCTAAATCGGGTATTAGCGAAGTAGAAATTGAAGACAAAGATTTTAAAATTAACATTAAAACTCCTCCTTTTAAGAGAGGAAAGCAAGCTCAAAATGAGCAGCAAGTAGTAACTCAGGTTATACCTGCTCAGCAAATGGCTGCTATGCCACAGCAAATGCCGGCAGCAGTTGCTCCAGCAGCAAGTCCAGCACTTGTAGCTGAGGTCCCAAAAGAAGAAAAGAAAGAAGACACTCAAAACTACATTGAAATTAAGTCTCCGATGATTGGAACTTTCTATCGTAAGCCTTCACCTGACAAAGCTGAATTTGTTAAAGTTGGAGACTCTATTGGTGAAGGAGATACAGTTTGTGTAATTGAAGCCATGAAGCTTTTCAATGAGATTGAAAGCGAAGTATCTGGAAAAATTGTTAAAGTGCTTGTTGATGATTCTACTCCTGTAGAATATGACCAACCACTTTTCTTGGTTGAACCTGCTTAATCGCAGACACTATTCACTAAAAACAATAGAAGATGTTTAAAAAGGTATTAATCGCCAACAGAGGAGAGATTGCCCTTCGGGTTATTAGAACTTGTAAAGAAATGGGCATTAATACAGTGGCTGTTTATTCAACCGCTGATGCTGATAGTTTGCATGTTCGATTTGCTGACGAAGCTGTATGTATTGGTCCTGCAAAAAGTAGTGAATCCTATTTGAAAATAGCCAATATTATGGCAGCTGCAGAAATTACCAATGCAGATGCCATACACCCTGGGTATGGTTTTCTTTCCGAAAATGCTAAGTTTTCAAAAATCTGTGAAGAACACGGTGTAAAATTTATTGGAGCTTCTCCGGAAATGATTGATGGCATGGGTGATAAGGCGCAAGCTAAATCTACCATGATTAAAGCTGGGGTTCCTACGGTTCCAGGTTCTGAAGGATTGCTAGAAGATTTAAAGCACGCTAAAAAATCAGCGAAAGAAATTGGCTACCCAGTGATGATGAAAGCTACTGCTGGAGGTGGTGGTAAAGGAATGCGTATTATTAAAAGCGAAGATGAGCTTGAAGCTGCTTGGGAAAGCGCTAGAACAGAAGCCGCAGCCGCGTTTGGAAATGATGGCATGTATATGGAGAAGTTCATTGAAGAACCTCGTCATATTGAAATTCAAATTGCAGGTGATCAATTTGGTAACTACTGTCACTTATCTGAACGAGATTGCTCGATTCAAAGAAGACATCAGAAGTTAGTTGAGGAAACTCCTTCCCCTTTTATGACAGATGAACTTCGTGAAGAAATGGGAAATGCAGGAATAAAAGCTGCTGCTGCTGTTAATTATGAAGGAGTAGGGACTGTTGAGTTTTTGGTTGATAAGAATAGAAACTTCTACTTTATGGAGATGAATACCCGTATTCAAGTAGAGCATACCATTACTGAAGAAGTAATCAATTTTGACTTGATTAAAGAACAAATTAAGATAGCAGCAGGGCATAAAATTTCTGGTAAAAACTATTATCCTCAAATGCACTCCATTCAGTGCAGAATAAATGCCGAAGATCCATTTAATGACTTTAGACCTAGCCCAGGTGCTATTACCACTTACCACTCACCAGGTGGACATGGTGTTAGAGTTGATACTCATGCCTATGCTGGCTACGTTATTCCTCCGTACTACGATTCAATGATTTCAAAGCTCATTACAGTAGCTCAAACAAGGGAAGAAGCCATTAAAAAGATGCAAAGAGCGTTAAGTGAATATGTAATTGAAGGAATTAAAACTACTATTCCATTTCATGAGCAATTAATGCAAGACGAGGAATTTAAAGCTGGTAATTGTACTACTAAGTTTATGGACACTTTTAAGTTTTATCCTCCTTCAGAAGATTAAACTTAAAATGATATCAAATAAAAAAGGCTCCAAATTGGAGCCTTTTTTTATGGATGATTATACTGATTTTGAAAATCGATATTTAACTCGCCAAGTTAAATAATACATGATTGGAACAATCACTAGGGTTAAAAAGGTGGCGAATGTCAACCCAAAGATTATGGTCCATGACATTGGCCCCCAGAAAATTACATTATCTCCGCCAATATAAATTTTTGGATCTAAGTTAGAAACCAAGCTAAAGAAGTCAATATTTAACCCAATTGCCAATGGAAACAAACCTAGAATCGTTGTAATTGCTGTTAACAAAACAGGTCTTAACCTCTTTTGTCCACCTTCAACAACGCTCTCAAAAATAGCTTGAATAGGCAACTTGTCTTCTTCTTCTAAATTCAGTTCAATTCGCTTTCTTTCCATGATTAAATTGGTATAATCAATCAAAACAATGGCGTTGTTTACTACTACCCCTGCTAAAGATATAATACCAATCATGGTCATCATAATTACAAAATCCATTTGAAAAATAACTAGACCTAGAAAAACTCCAATCAAACTAAGAATTACTGAAGTAAGAATGATAAATGGTGTGATGGCTGAATTAAATTGCGACACCATAATTAGGAAAATCAAGAAGACTGCAATCATTAAAGCCTTGCTTAAGAAAGCCATTTCTTTGGCTTGCTCTTCTTGCTGCCCAGTGAAACTCATTGATAAGCCTTCCGACATATCATAGTTGTTCATTCTTTCTTTAATTTGATTCACAACTTCAGTTGGGTTTGCATCTTCTAAAACATTAGAAGTAATTGTAACTACCCTTTTCAAATCTTTTCGTTTTACTGCACTAAATGTAGAGGTCTTTTTAGCACTAGCAACCGCTGAAATTGGCACTTGCTTAATTTGACCAGAAGCCTGATCTCTATAAGTAATACGCTGATTCATTAATGCATCTAAATCGTACCTAGAGGTTGAATCAAAACGAATGTTGATTGGGTAATCGTCTTCGCCTTCTTTATAGGTACTAACTTCTTTACCAAATAAAGCTGTTCGTAATGCATCGCCAATTTGTGCCGTTGAAACACTTAATCTTCTCGCTTTCTGACGATCAATAATGATTGGCATTTCAGGTTTTCCTTGCTCTACATCCAACTGTAATTCTTCAATGCCATAAATGTTTGCCTGATTAACGTAAGTAATTATCTCGTCTGCTTCATCTACCAACTGCTGATAATCATCTCCCTTAATTTCAATACTAATTGGTGCACCTTGAGGTGGTCCATCTGAGTTTTTACTTACTGTAATTTGAACTCCAGGATAACTATTTAAAGCGGCACGAACATCCTCCATAACTTCTGAAGTAACAACTCCTCTTCGATCTTGAAATTTGACAAACTGAACGGTAATTCTTGCTTTGTGAGGTGTATTCCCCATAGATGGCCCCTCATTGGGGTCACTTGTTCCGTTTCCAACCTGACCAAGTACTGATTCCACCAAGAAATTTTCACCGTTTTCATCTTCATACTTTTTCATCATTTCAATGACTCGCTCTTCTATTTCTTTGGTCACTTCATTGGTCACATTTATGTCAGTCCCGATGGGCATTTCAACATAAATATTTAAGTATTGAGGCTGGTTAATTGGAAAGAAAATCACTTTTGGCATAAAGGCTCCCAATAAAATAAAAGACACAATCAATAAGCCAAATGTTCCTAGTACAAAGCGTATAGGTCGTTTACGATAAAGGGCAAACTTTAAGAAACGCTCATACATGCTTTCTAACCTAGGGATTATTCGATTCTGAAAAACTGCCGTTGCAGGATTAAAAAAGTGAATGCTCAACAAAATAACAATTGCGGAAATAGCTAATAAATTACCAAAGCCATTTATTCCAACCACATTAAACAAAACACCAATACCTATTAAAATCAAGCTGATTTTATTCCATTTTTTCTTATTGGGATTTTCCTCTTCAACCTTCATAAAGGCTGCAGTAAGCACTGGATTAATCACCAAGGCCACAAATAGTGAGGAAGCTAGAACCGTTATTAAGGTAATTGGTAAGTATTTCATAAACTCACCCATTAAACCAGGCCAAATAGCCAATGGGAAGAAGGCCGCCAAAGTAGTTGCTGTAGAAGCAATAATTGGCCATGCAACTTGCCCTACTCCATACCGAGCAGCTTTAGATGGTGTCATCCCTTCATCCATTAATCGATAGATGTTTTCAACCACCACAATCCCATTATCAACTAACATTCCTAATGCAAGTACCAAAGAGAACAAGACCATCATGTTTAAAGTAGCTCCTATGGCACTTAAAATGATAAAGGAAATGAACATGGATAGTGGAATTGCAACACCAACGAACAGAGCGTTTCTAATTCCTAAGAAAAATAGAAGAACCCCTACAACCAGTAGTACCCCAAAAATGATACTGTTTTCCAATTCATCAACTTGTGTTCTGGTTTGATCAGATTGATCGTTAGTTATTGAAATCAATAAGTTATCGGGAAAGTAAGTTTCTTGAGCTTCATCAATAATCACATTAATATCGTCCGATGCTTGAATAAGGTTTTCACCTGCCCGTTTAATAACATCTAGCATGACAACTGGCTTTCCATACTGCCTCGCAAAATCTTCAGGGTCTTCACCTCTGAAATACACATTCGCTACATCCTTCAAGTAAACAATTTCCTGATTTTCCTGACGAATGATAATATCTTCAATTTGTTGCATATTTTTAAACTCACCAATCACCCTTACGTTTCGATTATAGCCATCAACCAATAAATCACCACCTGAAATGGTTACATTTTCATTGCTAATTGCGCCTGCAATGTCATTGAAAGAAAGCTTTAAGCTTTCCATTTTGGGCAAGTCTACACTTATCTCTACTTCCTTCTCCTGAACACCTCGAATATCAACTTTAGTAATCTGCGGTAAATCTTCGATTTTATCTTCCAAATATTCAGCATATTCATTCAATTGGTCCATGGAATAATCTCCGGAAAGGTTGATATTCATAATAGGTACCAATTCTGAAAAGTTCATTTCAAAAATGTTGGGATCTGCTGGTAAGTCAGTCGGAAAATCCGGATCAGACATGGCAATATCCACCTTATCTTTTACCTTTCTTAAAGCCTCTGTTGGTGATACACTGAAGTCAAACTTGACTTGAATGGATGAATAACCTTGAATCGAAGTTGAATTGATTTCATCTATTCCTGAAATGGAGTTAATTTCTTTTTCTAATGGACGCGTAATTAATCGTTCCATATCCAAGGGTGAGTTACCAGGGTAGGCAGTTCCCACGTATATCTCAGGAACGATTACTTCAGGAAATGCCTCTTTGGGCATAGCGTTGTAAGACACCAATCCTGCAATTAAAATAATAGCGGTTAATACATAAACCGTGTATTTATTTTTTACAGAAGCCGTGGTGAGTCCAAACTCCTTGTACTTTTTATTTTCTTGTTCTTGCATTGTATTCAATTCTTGAATTAATCAATGATTTTTACTTCTTGGCCGTCTTTAATGTTCCTAGAGCCTTTATCAACAAGGACATCTCCTTCATTTAGACCTCCTTTTACTAAAGTCTCTCCTTGGTAAGAAATTCCTGTTTGTATCATTCTTTTCTCAATCACATTCAATCCACCTTCTTTTTTAACTAACATGACATAATCCTTTCCTTGTGGTGTTTGTTGAATCATACGATTTGGAACTGTAATTGCAGAATCTTTAACTTCAAAGTCTTTAATCTTAAGTTGAGCCAGTAGATTGGGCTTGATTTCTGTCTCTACACTATCTGGAAGCTCAATTCGCACTTTAAAAGTTCTGTTGTTGGGGTTGATGTATTGACCTACTTGACCCACTTCAGACTTAACCTCTAGTTTTAAAGCAGGAATGCTCACAATTGCTTCACTACCTTGCTTAATAGTTCTAACATAAGTTTCAGAAACATCTGCTTTGATGTATACATCATTTAAATTCACAAGTCTTGCAAGGGGCATTTGTGGGCTAGCCATTTCTCCAACCTTTGGAAAAATCTCATCTACAATACCATTGAAAGGAGCTGTAATATTTGCCATTTCTATTTGAGAAAGCAATGTTTGTTTTGTCGACTCTAAAGCCTCTTTTCTATTCTTAGCTTCTAAAAATTGAACCTCGGAACCAATTTTGTTATCCCATAATTTTTTTTGCTTTTCAAAAAGTGTTTTTGCTAATTCTAAGCTCGTTTCCACTTCTTTTAAATTGCTTCTCAACACATCAGAATCTAAAGTTGCAATTAACTGACCTGCACGAACTTCATCTCCTTCTTCAACAAGAATTGACTTGATCAACCCAGCTGTTTCTGGATAAATCACAATGTTTTTTGAAGACTCTACATTTCCATATAAATCAATGTAATGAGCGAAGCTTTTGGACTCCATTTTTATCGCTGTAATTTGAATCAGGTCTTTCCCCTCTTCTTTACTGCTCAAAATATTATCTATTTCTGCAATTCGTTTATTTACTTCTTTTTGCACAGCGGTTAAAGAGTCTTTCTCACTTCTTAGGGCTGATAAATCATCAGTTGGTGCTTCTGAACAGGCAAATAAAAAAATGGCCGGAAGTATAAATGCTATGTATCTTTTCATTTTAGTAATTGTTTAGTGCTTGGTCTAGGTTTGCTTTTGCGTTAATTAGTTGTAAGGCGGCACTTATAAAGTTGCCTTGTGTTTCTAGTAATTGGTTATTGGCTTGAGTGAGTTCTAAACTACTGCTCACGCCTTCGTCGTATTTGATTTTTGTTTTATCGTAAATGCGTTGCGCTAAATCCAAATTGCTTTTAGAAGTAGCAAACTGATTTAGAGCAAAAGTGTATTCCGATTTGGCATTTTCCGCTTGAATCAACAATTGTTGCTCCACTTGCTTTTTGGCAATGTTTACTTGCTCATAATCTATTTTTGCCTGTTGAATTCGGTGATTTCTTCCAAAACTTGAAAAAATCGGCATTGATAAATTAAGCCCTACTACTTCTGTTGGAAACCAACGAGAGTCATCGAAAAAGTTAAACTCATTGGAGTAGGAATTTTGCTGATAAGTAAAGAAAGCATTAAGCTTTGGCAGATAAGTCGACTTTTGTTGCTTCCACAATAATTCCGTTGCCTTTTCTTGGGTGTTAATCACTTTATAATCAATGTGATTACTTACATCAAAAGCTTGATTCAAGTAATCTTGACTTTGATTTTCTTCAGCAATTTCTTCTAAGCTTTGCGTTAATTGAATGCTTTCAGTGATATCAATACCCAAAATAAATTTCAACTGATTTCTACTGATTTGAATTTGTCTCTTCGCTTGTTCATGTGCATTTTTAGCATTGGCCAATAACAGTTCCAATTGATCTTTGTCTTGCTCTTCTACAAAGCCATTTTCATAAAGTGCTTGTGTCTCAACTACGTTTTCTTCCAAATTCTTGACGTTGTTTTCAAGTATGTCGACATTTTTCTCGGTTACCAAAACATTTCCGTAAGCTTGAGTTACCATTTTCTTGATTTCTGTCTCTGACTTTTGCTGGTCATTCTTAGTTAACTCCAAATACACCTTGCTTGCTTGTAGGCCTACGAAATAGCTTCCATCAAACAAAAGTTGGGTAGCAGTTATATCTATACCCATTTGCTGTTCCGTTCCGAATACAACCTCTGCAAATTCTCCTTCGTTTCCACCAAAAAACTCAGCTGGAACTAGTTGTCTAGGCAATTCTAAAAAGTTTTGATAACTCCCACTTGCATTGATTTGAGGTAGTCCAGTAGAAATGGTCTCCTTTACCTTTCTTTTTGATTTCTCTACTTCTTTGTTCGCTGTTTGCGATTGATAGCTATGCTCAATAGCATATTGCTGAGCTTCTGCCAAACTAAAGCTAAAACTGCTTTCTTGAGCCTGAGCTAACAAGCCCAAAAACAGGAACAGAGGCAATATAAATTGCTGCTTTGTCATTTTATACATGGTCTTGATTGAATTTTTGTTTTAAGTATTCTCTTCCTTTACTATTTGAAATTCCACGAATGTGATAACGCATCATTTCTTCATACAATTTTTCTCTGGGTACAGTCGTATCAGGTGCATTATCTGGATCAATAATCATACTCACCATCGAAAGGTAAAATCGAGCTACCAATTCCGGGTTCATATTTTCACGGTATAAACCTTCTTTCATACCGCACTCCAGATTGTCTTTTATGTTTTTGTAGATAAACTCTTCCTTATGATTATTTAAACAAGTCCATGCTTCCAAGTGATATTTTTTCAAGTCAAACATCACCGAAGGATGAATCTCTTTCATGTGGTTTCCTACAAATGTGGTAATCTGCATCAGTTTGTCGATGGCGTTTCCTGTACTTTGAAACATTTCGCAAATACAATCTTGCTCCTCAGCCACTTTAGATTGAACCACCTTTTTTACCAAATCCTTTTTATTCTCTACATATTGGTACAAGGTCTTCTTTGAAATTCCTAGTTGCCTAGAAATTTCATCCATCGTCATACTCTTAATGCCATACTTTACAAATAAGTCACCTGCCTTCTCTAATAAATCTTTCTCTTCCATAGATTTCAATTCGCGGCGCAAACGTAGGAAACTTTTATCCTTTTGGAAACATTTTTTATGTTTTTTGTTTCCGTGGTTTAAATTAAGGATGAGTGGTTGACTTTTAAAATGGTAGAATGTTATGCTGTAAGAATTGGAAATTGACAGTATTCACCTTGTTAAATCATATGTTATCTACTAAATGATATTTTGTAAATCATTCATTAATAGCCATAAAGCAGATTGCGGTTCTTTGGCAGTTACCAAAGAGAGTCAATATTTATTATATCATCTTAAATTCTTTGTATACCGCATTTTTGCATTCTTATTTTTGTTATTTTTAATGCTGAAAACCAAGGAAAAAACAAGGGTAAATAGTGATGGACACTTCCCCTCTTTTTTGGTTATCACCAAACTCATATTTTATTAATTAAAATTTTTAACATGAAAAATTTATGTAGTCTTCTTGTACTTTTTTTATTAGGGGGGACAATTCTTAATGCTCAAATTCAAAAATCTCATTGGGCCATGCATCCCAACGAGATTGATTTTACCACCACACCTATTACTAATCCAGCCTTAGGAAGCTTTAGCTTTAATTATACAGCTGGCAATAGCGCTTACGACCCACAAGGCAACTTGCTTTTTTATGTGTATAATAATCATGTTTATGATGCCTCAAATAATTTAGCTGGTACTTTAACAGATTATTTCAGTGGTCCTAATTATCCGACTAATATTATGTACCAAGGAGTAGAACACGAAATTGCTATTGTACCATTTTCAGAAGAATGTGAGAAATATTATGTGATTTACTTAACTCCCGGCTCTGAATTTGTAAACCCACCTAATGGTAATAACATGCATCAAGCCCTTTTGTATTCAATTGTAGAGGTTTCAGGCACAACAGTAACTGTTACTTCTCAAACCGGAACTCACACTAGCATGCTTATCGACCGATTTAATCCCGGAAACCTTGGTGGAATAGCAGTCTCTCCAGAATTAGAAGAAGGTGGCCGTTATTTATTTTGTGTAGCAGGAACAGAGGTAAATCGTTACTTCATAGATGATTCAGGAATTTCATTTGAGGAAACAATTATCAGAATTGATGATATGGACTTAGAGTCTTTCACTTTTGACTTAACAGAACTAGAATTATATTGGAATGGTGATCCCGATAATTTTGAAGGTAGATTAGGCTGGGGGCAACTAAATAATTCAATGGTTTCAACCACTTCTGCAATAACAATTGATTTGGACATTTCAGGAAACTATTCAGCTCATACAATAACCAATTTTGATGATTTAAACAGCATCGTTGGGTTTGAATTTAATCCTGACAATTACGATCAATTTTTTATTTGTGCGAGAGATCTAGGTGGTTCTACAGGTATTTATTGGCAAACCATTAATAAAAGAGGCCCTAATTATGTAGAAGATTCTGAAAATTATTGGTCACACATCGAACTTGCAAGAGATGGAGAAATGTATATCGCTGAGTATTCATCAGGCAATCCAGCCAGTTTTGATCCTCTTAGCACCCCTTATTTCATCAGTTCTACCTCCTTAAGCAACTTTAAAAGTGATCAAAATGCCTCTTTTGTAGGAGCAGCCAGTTTACATGGATTTTTTACACTTCCAGACCAAATTGATGGAGTAAATAATACTTTTTATCTTGACCCTGTTAGTGACTTTACCGTAAATAGTACTTCCCTTCCAAACTCATTTTCTTTTCTACCACAATTTAACGTTTGTCAACCTATTATAATGGATGATTTATGTGAAAATGGAAACAGTTATAAAGTAAGTTTAGTACAACTTAATGGCAGTGGTAACCCAATAGGAAGTCCGCCATCTCAAAGTTGGTCTTCAACTTTAAATACCAATTTAAAAAATATACCGTATGATTTATTTACAACACTAAACTCAAGTCAAGCCACAGGTAATTTTAAGGTTACTGTCGAAGTAAAAAACATTTGTGGAATTATTGACACTAAGGTTGGGTATTTTTCTACAATTGCACCTTTTGTAAGTTTTTCAGGACTTTCAATAGGCGGAGAATACTTAGTAACAAGTTTACCTGATAATGATGTTACACAAACATACAGCTGTGCTTCTCAAGATATAATTCTTGATTATAATTATTGGAATGGAAACCAATATAGAGTAAAATTAGAAAGTGTAACATCTAGCGGGTCTTTAATTACCGGTGCGGGAGAATTAGGTTCCAAAACAACCTCATGGTACAGCAATTTTGCTTCAATTGAAGATTTAAAAGATTTGCCATTAAGTGCCCCTTACGGTACTTGGCTAACAGATGCCAGCCATGCCGGATATTATAAAGTCACTTTATCCGTACAACGCCAATGTGGTGGAGTGGATGATTTTGTTGGATATTTTTATTTAAATGCACCACCTAGTCCGGCAAATATGTTATTGACTATACATAATAGTCAGAACGGAACTAGTACTTGTTCTACTAAAAATCTAAACAGTCAATGTATTACAGGAAATGGTTCTCCTGCATTTAGTTTGGGTATTAGTGGTAGTACTTTTTCTACCAATAATATCACCTATTTCAAAAGAAAGATTGAAAAAATTGATTGTATTACTGGTACTATTGCTTCTGGACCTCCACTTTATGAAGACGCAAGTCCTGTATCACCTACTAACCCAAACAGCCCCATTATAGCTCTTACATTAAACGGATTAATTCCAGGGTCAACATTTTATTTTATAGATAAATTTGATGAATGTTACAAGCTTACATTAGAAGTAGGAAATGCATGTAGCAGCAGTTCTGATTGGACTTATTTTCAAATTACTGATGTTAACAACCAGTTCAGGTTCAAATCAACTGAAATTAATGAAGTTGCATCTGATTTGACCATTTTCCCAAACCCTGTAGCAGATGGATTATTGAATATTCAATTAAAATCTGAATTCAGCGAATTGACGAAACTCAGAATTTTAGATTATACAGGAAGACTAATCCAGGAATCTGACTTTTTTGTGAATGGAGATTTCACACCGAGTAATAAGCAGCTAGACATTTCAACCTTTAGCAAGGGGATTTATTACCTAGAGTATATGGCTAAAGGCGAACGAAAAATCAAAAAATTTGTAGTGCAATAAGCCTTTTAACAATTTAGTTATATGGGGGCGGCCATTAGCCGCCCCTTTTTACGTTTATGAAGCATTGTTTTTCTTTCATATTATTATTTTCAATTTTTTCTTTAAGCAGTCAAAACCTCGTACCTGACCCAAGCTTTGATGATTTTTATTCGAACGTTTCAGCTTGTGGCGCCATAGATACGGGAATAACCACAACAAACCGCACTAGTTTCTTTAGAAGCCCCAAAGTATTGAGGCATTGGTCTAGTCCCACTTTTGGAATATCTGGGATTGCAGATTCTCTGTGTGGTACGGTTCCACGCAATTACTGGGATTATCAAATCCCAAAGGATGGAAGTGGATATGCTTTACTAAGACTATATCATCACTCAGAAGGTTTCAATCCCCCTCAAAGTATCTTTTCAAATTCAAGATCTTATTTGCAAACAGAACTAAGCCAAACTTTAGAAAAAAACAAATATTACCGAGTTTCCTTTTATGTTAGCCCAAGTATTTACATCCCCGGGAATGATGCTAACTTCTACGCCACTTCTACCATTGGGGCGCATCTTTCAGCAATTCGCATTACAGATTTTCCGACTCCTATTCGTGAAGACAGCAATGTACTTTATGTAAATCCTCAAATTGAAAACGACACCAACCGCTTTTTCGATGATACCACTAAATGGTATCAGGTGTGTGGAATTATAAAAGCAACAGGAGGAGAAAAGTGGTTAACCATTGGAAACTTTAAAGGCAATAGAGATACCAAATTAGGCAGCATATTAAAAGCAAGAAATGGGCCATACACCCTCTATGAAAATGCAAGTTGTTTTATTGATTTTGTTAGCGTAGAAGAAGTACAGAATATACAGATTGGAAATACACGACTTGATACCACTTTTTGTCCAAATCAACCTTTTAGTCAAGTTTTAAGGGCAAGGCAAGGAGCAAACACTTATTTATGGAATGACAGTACCACGGCAGACACGCTAGTAATTGATACTTTTGGCACATATTGGCTTCAAGCAAATTATGGCTGTGGTTTGGAGGTAGATACTTTTAAAGTACTACCGAAAGATTTACTGACTTTAAAATTAGCGTCTGATACCACTGTTTGCGAGACCCTAGACTCCATCCAACTAACAGTCAATTTAGCTTTTGAACACTACAAATGGAGTAACGGTAATACTACTCCTTCAATTTGGGTAAAACAAAGTGGGGTTTACTCAGTAGAAGCCGCTTATTTATGCGATACTTTGGTAGACTCTATTCGAGTCACTTTCAACCCACAACCGCCACCGCCGGTAGTGGCAGATACCGGCTTTTGCTTGGATGATACGGTTCAATTAAGCGCCCAAGGGCAAAATTTGCTTTGGTATGATTCGCTTGCTGACCCTAATCCTAAAAACAATCCTCCTACCTTGTTTAATAACTCAATTGCAGAAAGAGAATTTTGGGTATCACAAAGCCTTAATAATTGCGAAAGTGATTTGGCCAATTTTAGCGTTAAAACTGAAGCAGCAACTTCAATAAATTTAGGTGTGGACACAATACTTTGTGGGGTGGATAGTTTACAAATTGGTCAAACCCCAAGTACTACTTGGTCATACCGTTGGAATAACGGAGCAAGCAACTCTAGCATATGGGCTAAAAACAGCGGAAAATATTGGCTACAAGCTTCCAATTATTGCAATACAAGTTCGGACACCATAGTGGTAAGTTTTAATCCTATTCCCCCACCTCCACAAGTGCAAAATGTTAGTTATTGCGATACGATAATGCTTAATGAAGATTCATTAAAAGTACAAGGCCAGAATTTACTTTGGTATGAAAGTGAAACAGATCAATCTGCAAAAATAGTTGCTCCAATTCCACAAAATCTTGAGGCCGGAGATTATGAATTCTTGGTTAGCCAAACTATAAATAGTTGTGAAAGCAAGAAAGCAACTTTTCAATTGAGAATTATTGAACAACCATTTAATACCCTTATAACTGATTCTATTTTTTGTTTCGGAACTTCTGTAACTATAGGCAAGTCTCAACTTTTTACTTCTTATTTATGGAATACCGGAGACACTTTAGCGCAAATAATGGCAGATAGTTCAGGAATTTATTCTTTACTTGCCTCTAATGTCTGTGGATTCAGCCATGACTCAGTTAGCCTCATTTTTGAAGATTGTGAAACAGAGATATTTATACCCAATGTTTTTTCACCAAATGGAGATGGAATCAATGACTTCTTTTTCCCTCAAGGAGTAAACTTTAATATAAAAAGCATCAAAATATATAATCGATGGGGACAAGAAATTTTTATCACCGTAGATCCTTGGGATGGAAATGTAAATGGGAAAAAAGCTAGCTTAGGCAATTACTATGTAGTAATGAGTTACTTTGACTCTAAAGGCGAGCTAAATTTTTATAATGGTTCGTTGATGTTGGTCCGCTAGGTTGTATAAATTTTAATTCATGCTAGATTTGATTGGATTCTATTGAACTTCAACCTTAAAAACCTCACTTTTGCACCTTAATATTTAGCACGATGAAAAGAGTTGAAATAAAGCAATTGTTGACTGCAGGAATAGCAGATTCAGAAGTACTTGTGAAAGCTTGGGTAAAAACCAAAAGAGGAAGCAAAAATGTTTCGTTCATTGCCTTAAATGATGGCAGTTGCATGGACAATATTCAAGTAGTAGTTGACAATGGTAATTTCGATGAATCAACTTTGGAAAATATTAACAGCGGGGCTTGCTTATCTGTAAAGGGAAAATTGGTGGAATCACAAGGCAGTGGTCAACAGTTTGAAATTCACGCAACTGAAGTAGAGTTGTTAGGCGCTGCTAATCCAGATGAGTATCCTATTCAACCTAAAAAACATTCGCTAGAGTTTTTAAGAGAAAATGCTCATTTACGTTTTAGAACTAACACTTTTGGTGCAGTTAGTCGTATTCGTCATGCCATGATTTTTGCCGTGCATCAATTTTTTAATGATCGTGGCTTTTATAACATACACACGCCAATTATTACCGCTTCTGATGCAGAAGGTGCTGGTGAAGCTTTTAAAGTGACCAACTTTGATTTAAACCAAATTCCAAAAACGGAAGAGGGTGAAATTGATTTTAAGAGTGACTTTTTTGGCAAGGAAACCAACTTAACGGTATCCGGTCAATTGGAGGCAGAAACGGCAGCCATGGCTTTAGGCAAAGTCTACACTTTCGGACCCACTTTTAGAGCGGAAAACTCAAATACAAGCCGCCACCTAGCAGAGTTTTGGATGATAGAACCAGAAGTTGCCTTTGCAGACTTAGACGAAAATATGGACTTGGGTGAAGACATGCTCAAGTATTTAATCAAGTATGCCTTAGACAACTGTGCTGATGATCTTGACTTTTTAGAAAAGCGTTTGATTGATTCTGAAAAAAACAAGAAACAAGAAGAGCGTTCGCCTATGGCTTTAATTGAGAAATTGAAGTTTGTTTTAGAGAACGACTTTGAACGAGTAAGCTATACCGATGCTATTCAAATTCTAAGAAACTCAAAGCCCAACAAAAAGAAAAAATTCAGTTACCTGATTGAAGATTGGGGCGCTGATTTACAGTCTGAGCATGAACGCTATTTGGTAGAAAAGCATTTTAAAAAGCCAGTTATTTTGTTTGATTACCCCAAAGACATTAAAGCTTTTTACATGCGTCAAAATGACGATGAGAAGACGGTTCGTGCCATGGATATTTTATTCCCTGGGATTGGTGAAATTGTAGGAGGTTCGCAAAGAGAGGAGCGATTGGAAAAGCTTCAAAACAGAATGCAAGAAATGAATATTCCACAAGAAGACTTGTGGTGGTATTTAGACTTACGCAAATTTGGAACCGCTCCACATGCAGGTTTTGGACTAGGCTTTGAACGATTAATGCTCTTTGTAACGGGAATGGGTAACATAAGAGATGTGATTCCTTTTCCAAGAACACCAAAGAATGCTGAGTTTTAACAAACCCGTTTTCTTTTCCTGATTTTCAGCAATTTGTAAAAGCAAGAAATGTTTGTAAAAGAAACTTTTCTTAAACCAAGCTTAACAGCGATTTGTTAACTTTATATCGCTATGCAAAAACTGTCGCTTCAACAGAAATTATTACAAAAACTGTCTCCTCAACAAATTCAGTTGATGAAGCTATTGCAGTTACCCACAGTTGCTTTAGAACAACGGGTAAAAGAAGAGTTGGAAAGCAATCCTGCATTGGATGAAGGTAAAGAAGAATCAACAGATGACTTTGAAGATACCTACGAAGAAAAAGAAGAAAGCAAAGACGAATTAGAGGAGTTTGACTTTAGTGATTACCTCGATGATGATACGCCTGATTACAAATATCAAATCTCAAATAAAGGTAAAGACGACGATGAAAAGGACATCCCCTATAGCGGAGGTTCTACTTTTCATGAGAGAGTTCAACAACAAATTAGCTTACAAAACTTAAGTGAAAAAGAAGAGGAAATTGCCCAACATATTGTTGGCAGTTTGGATGATTCTGGCTACTTACGAAGAGATTTAACTTCCATAGAAGATGACTTGGCCTTTCGCCATAATATTATGGCAACCCAAGAAGAAATTGAGAAAGTTTTAAAAGTTGTCCAGCAATTGGATCCTCCGGGAATTGGGGCCAGAGATTTGCAAGAATGCCTTCAAATTCAGCTGAAACAGAAAAAGCCATTTAATGAGGCTCAAGAACTTGCCAATCATATTTTAGCTGACTTTTTTGATGAGTTTACCAAGAAACACTATTCTAAAATCATTAAAAGACTTGAGGTTTCAGATGAGGAATTAAAAAATGGAATTGACGAAATCTTAAAATTAAATCCCAAGCCGGGAAATTCAATGAACACCTCTGGAAAAACAGTACAAGTTGTTGTTCCAGATTTCACCTTGTTGATTAATGATGGTGAACTTGAAATAACCCTAAATGGTAGAAATGCTCCTCAGTTGCGAGTTAGCAATGAGTACAAAGGCATGATTGACCATTATAAGAAGTCAAAAGAGCACAACAAGGCTGAAAAAGAAGCCATGACTTTTGTGAAGCAAAAACTCGATTCTGCCAAGTGGTTTATTGATGCCATACGCCAGCGCCAAAATACGCTAATCAACACCATGACCGCCATTGCTGAGTACCAAAAGGAGTATTTTTTGGAAGGTGATGAAACTAAGTTGAAACCCATGATTTTAAAAGATATTGCTGAAAGAATCAATATGGATATTTCAACAGTTTCACGTGTGGTAAATAGTAAATATGTCACTACTCCTTATGGCACTTTTTTACTAAAGTCTTTCTTTTCTGAATCCATTTCTACGGAAGACGGAGAGGAAGTGAGTACAAGAGAAGTCAAAAGAATTCTTCAAGACATTATTGATGCAGAAAACAAAAAGAAACCACATACCGATGAGACGCTTTCTAAGATGTTGAAAGAGAAGAAATACAATGTGGCCCGGAGAACAATTGCTAAATACAGAGAGCAGCTAAACATTCCGGTTGCCCGACTTAGAAAGGAGCTTTAGTATGAAATTTTTCGCTAAGCTTATTTCTTATATACTGCACCCTCTTTTTGCCCCTTTGGTCAGTGTTTTTTTACTTTTTCATTTGCCAATTTACCTCAATTACAAATACACATCACAGTTTTTCAATTACATCTATGGGCTGTTCTTTTTAAATCTAATTGCCATTCCACTATTGATAAATGTGTATTTGAAGTACAAAAAAATTATTTCTAGTATTCAACTTCACCAAGTAAGCGAGCGAACTATTCCTTATTTCATCACCGCCTTTTTTTATCTACTCACTTACTTCTTGCTGGCTGAAATAAATTTCCCATCGTTTTACTTAAGCACTTTTTTAGCCGCTGGTTTGACTATTGTTGGTTTGATGTTGTTAACCTTTTTAAACTACAAAAGCAGTGCTCATTTAGCGGGATTAGGGGGAATTTGTGGTTTACTAATTACTTCAGCTATTCAATTTAGCATTGACACAAGCAATTTGCTCATCATATTCATTCTCTTTGCAGGTTTTGTTGGATTTGCAAGGTTGGCATTACAAGCTCATCGGCCTAACGAATTAGTCAGTGGTTTTTGTTTAGGTCTTGGACTGCAATTTATCAGCCTATTATAAAAGAGGCATAAATGCGTCTTCTATATGTTCAATTTCTACTTTTTGGTTTAAAATAAGCACGGAAATTACATCAAAGCGACATTCTAAATCAATCTCGTTTTCTTGAATGTAAGCATCGGCTGCCCTCACTAAATGCCGCTGTTTACTTATGGTTACCGCTTCTTGAGGTCTTTCAAAATCAATAGATGTTCTCGTTTTTACTTCTACGATTACTAAAGTCTCTTTTTGCTGTGCAATAATGTCTATTTCAGCTTTTTTAAACCTCCAGTTAAGGGCCAATATATCGTAGCCTTTATCTAACAAAAACTTCTGCGCCTGCTCTTCGCCAAGCTTACCAATTTCATTATGCTCAGCCATGAAATGTCAATTTTATTCTACTCCCTTCTCGACTCAATTGTAAAGTTCGTCCCAAGATTAAAGCCAAATTCTGTTTAATATGACCAGCTGGAACACCAAAAATGACAGGAATTTCAAAGTCTTTTAAATTTTCTTGAATAATTGCTTTCGCTGATTTTCCATAAGGGATCGTATTGTCATTCATATCAGACATACCCCCAACTAAAACTCCTTTACAAGCTGTAAAAATTCCTGAGCGTTTTAAATTCATCATCATCCGATCAATATGGTAGAGGTACTCATCTAAATCTTCAAAAAACAAGAAAAAGTTATCCTTCTTCAATTGAGAAACACTAGCACTCAAGCTATATAATATAGAAAGATTTCCGCCAAAAATGGGTGCATTTAACTCAGTAAAGTTTAAGATTGATTCTTCTTCTGCCGTAAATTGATATTCTAATTTCTCTCCAAAAAGAGCTTTACGCAAGCTTTCTGCCGCTTCATCTTTTTCTGAAAAAGGAGCAAAGTTTATCGGCATAGTAGCATGTAGACTTTCTACTTCTTGTGTCTGATTAATGTGGCAGTGCAAAACCGTTACATCGCTGTAGCCAACTAGCCATTTTAGATTTTTCTTGAATGCAGAAAAATCAATTTGATCAATCAGTTGAACAGTTCCATAACCTCCACGAGCACATAAAATGGCTTCAACATTTGGGTCATCCAAAGCATCTTGTAAATCTTGTACTCGTTGTTCGGTAGTACCTGCAAACTGATTATACGTGCTAAACAGATTCTTTCCAAAGCTAAGGTTTAAGCCCCAAGACTCTAATCGGTCAATGGCGGGCTGCAATTCTTCTTTTGAAATTTTTCGCGCTGTACTGATTATTCTAAGGTGACTTCCTTTTGTTAAATAAGGCGGTGTTTGCATGCGATAAAGGTAATTGAGATTTTCTTCTTTACACAGATTGTGTCAATTCACTTGTTTTTTCGTAATCTTGTTCTCCCAAATTACAATGCAATTGTAATCGGGCCCTTAGCTTCCGCCTCCACTTCGTTTCGGACGGACAGGCAACATCGCTAAGGGACAAAAAAGACCTATTCAAGTAAATCTTGAAGGGCCCTTAGCTCAGTTGGTTAGAGCACTTGACTCATAATCAAGTGGTCGCTGGTTCGAGCCCAGCAGGGCCCACTAAAAAACCTGACATTAGTCGGGTTTTTTTATGCTTATATAAATCGAATGTCCTTTTTTATTGGTTTAAGTACTTGACTAACAATCAAGTGGTCGATGGTTCCCCGCCCGACTGAAAGGCTTCAGCCGTTCGGGCGGGGAGCCCAGCAGGGGCCACTAAAATGAATACTTTAATCTCACTACTTCATTTAAAAGCACTTAAGTGACCTTGGAAAAAGTCGAACTACAAACAATTCTCACATTCCCCAAATAGTAAAATTTGAGAGGTTTTTACCGCATGCTTTGTAATGGGTGGAATTTTCACTTCAACCGATAAACATTCCACTTTTCCACAATTGTTACATTGAAAATGGGGGTGAACATCAATATGTTCTCCACTAGAACAATTATGGCACTTGGCGTACCACTTTAAGCCATCCTTACCTACAAAAGAATGCAACATCCCCTCTTTTTCAAAGCGATCTAATATTCGATAAACAGTGGTTTTGTTCATCGTTTTTTCAAACTTCTTCACTAAAGCAACAACAGAGAGCGCATTTTCACTCTTTTCAAAAGTTTTCCAAACGGTTTTAACAGATTCGGTTTGTCGTTGTATAGCCATAAGACAAATTTAATTGAAACGGTTTGTAATCGCAATTATTTGAACTATTTTTGCAACTCAGTTGCGTTTAAAATTTATGATAATGAATAAGCCGGTTAGAATAATAACAGGTTTTCTAGGAGCGGGTAAAACCACATATTTAAACCATTTAATAAAAGCCAATCCCAATAAGCGATATGCCATTATAGAAAACGAATTTGGAGAAAAAAGCATTGATAGCGAATTAATCTTTAGACCTGAAGATGGCATTGTTGAATTAAACAACGGTTGTTTATGCTGCACCTTAAACGATAATTTGTACGACATTCTAAATGATTTATTTGACCGAAGAGAAGACTTTGATGAAGTCATTATTGAAGCTACAGGAGTGGCTGATCCTGCAGGCTTAGCTGAACCTTTCTTAACCCACCCTCTTATTAAAGAGCATTTTCCATTGCTTGGCACAATCTGTTTGATAGACACCGAATTGATAGAAGAACAAATTGAAGAAACGGAAGAAGCCCTTAAACAGCTCACTTTTAGTGATATTTTATTGTTGAACAAAGCCGATTTGGTTACTTCAGCCTATGTAGAGGAAGTGAAAAAGAAAATGGCAGCGATTAATCCTCTGGCTAGCATTTACATAAGCCATCAAGAGGAATTTCCAAATTTCGATTTGTCATTGCAAAAAGAACAAATTGAAGATCAGCTAATCTCAGAAATAAACAAAATTGTTCCAATGGAAGGGCTCAACCTAAAAGCCCCTCATCATCATCACGATCATGAGCATACGCCAAATGTTGTTTCCTTCTGCTTTACTTTTTCAAAGCCATTTGACTACGACTTACTTTACCATAATTTGTTTGTGTATCTGCGTTTTCAATCAAGAAACTTATTCCGCATGAAAGGTTTGCTTTGGCTAGCAGAAAAGGAACAGCAAGTAGTTATTCAAAGCGTTGGTAAACGCATGAATTTTGAAGAAAAGAGAGCATGGAAAGAAGGCGAAACAAGAGAAAGTAATATAGTTTTTATCGGAAAAGATTTGAAAAGAAAAGGGATTGAGCAGTTACTGCAAAAATGTCTTTCCAAAAACGCAAGCAACACAAACAAACACTCACATAAACAAGCTTATGGTTAATCTGGGCTTAAGTCAAGCCGACAATTTAGGAGTAGCTGCAAGTAGTTTATGTTTAATACATTGCATAGCAACCCCATTTTTATTTATTGCACAATCTTGTTCCATAAGCTGCTGCGAATCTAGCCCTATATGGTGGCAATGGATTGATTATGGTTTTCTTCTTATCTCTGTTATAGCGGTCTATTGGTCAGCTAAAAAGGCAAAAAGCAAATGGATTGGCTTAGGCCTTTGGCTAAGTTGGTTTGTCTTGAGTTTTCTGATTTTAAATGAAAAAATAGCATGGTTTGCCTTGGCTGAATATTTCATTTACATCCCAGCAGGGACTTTAATCGCCTTGCATTTATACAATCAAAAACAGTGCAAACAGCAGGGAGATTGCACCATTTAAAATATAATCCAATATCAATATGGAACTAAAGAATCCAATAAAAGTTAATGCTCCGTTTGAGACTGCTTTTGCTAGACAATTTTCTGACTTGTCTCTTATTCACCAAGAAGATAAGAATGTGGTGATTCTTCAAAGGAAAATATCCCATGATTTTGACATTGAGATTAAACAAATTATGGAGGCCTCTTTATACTTTCGCTCAAGTGGAGATATTTCATCCATTTTAGAAGCTTTAAAGAAAGCATTTTCGGCAAAACACATTTCGGGATCTGCTTTATTTAAAGACATCCGTCAACTTCTAAATCAGTTTGCTAGAGTTTCTGAAGCAAGCTCATTCAGACTTGGTTTTTTTGTAGTAGACTCCAATATGTGCAGGCGTTTTCATACGGATATCAACGATTTACGTTTGCTATGCACTTACAAAGGGCAGGGTACTTTTTGGTTGCCCGAAGAAGCGGCCAATAGAAAAGAACACCATAATGGGGGCGATAATGAGAACATTGTAAAAGAGCCAACGCTTATTCAACAAACCCAAGTTGGCGATGTCATGATTTTAAAAGGGGCCTTATATCCCGATGCAAAGGCCGCCATACATAGAAGTCCTAGCATAGAAGAGAGTAATGAGAAAAGACTATTACTACGCATAGACACCAATGAGTTTGATGATTTCAACTAAAACATTATAAAGAAATGATGAAAAAGAAATTACCGGTAACCGTCCTCAGCGGATTTTTAGGAGCAGGAAAAACAAGCCTCTTAAACCACATTTTACACAACAAAGAAGGTCTAAAAGTAGCTGTTATTGTAAATGATATGAGTGAGGTAAATGTAGACGCCAACCTTGTTAAAAGCGAGAACACCCTTTCTCGCACTGAAGAAAAGCTTGTAGAAATGAGCAATGGATGTATTTGCTGTACCTTACGAGAAGATTTAATGGTAGAAGTAGAACGCCTCGCCAAAGAAGATCGTTTTGATTATCTACTTATCGAAAGCACAGGAATTAGCGAACCGATACCAGTAGCTCAAACGTTTAGTTTTGTAGATGAAAAAAATGACATTGACCTTTCGAAGTGGAGCTATGTAGACACTATGGTTACGGTAGTAGACGCCTTCAATTTTTTCGACGACTTTGGAAGTCCCGAAAGACTCATGGATAGAGAACTAACCAACATGGAAGGAGATGACCGGACCATTGTAAACCTATTAACCGACCAGGTGGAATTTGCCAATGTAATTGTGATTAACAAAGCGGATTTGGTGAACGAAGAAGAGTTAGGATTTTTAAAAGCAACATTGAAAAAACTAAATCCTTCAGCTCAATTAATTACATCCACTTTTGGAAAAATAGAACCAAAACAAATTTTGAATACGGCATTATTCAATTTTGAAGAAGCGGAACAAAGTGCCGGTTGGCAAGAAGAGTTAAGCAAAGAAGAACACACACCCGAAACGGAGGAGTATGGCATAAGCTCATTCGTGTATCGCAGTAAAAAACCGTTTCATCCTGAGCGTTTTATGGATTATATCCAACACCGATTTCCTGGTTCAGCAATAAGAAGCAAAGGCTTGTTTTGGTTGGCTTCTAGACCTGAACAAGCATTAATTTGGGGACAAGCAGGAGGCTCTTTAAGAACAGATAGCGCGGGTGTTTGGTGGTGCAGCATGCCCTTTGATCGAAGAATACAATATGTTTCTTTTCTTGATAACCAAAAAGAAATTGAAGCCCAATGGGATAAAACTTTCGGAGACAGAAAGAACGAATTGGTATTTATCGGTCAGAACCTAAATGAAAGTAAAATGCGTCAAGACTTAGAAGCTTGTCTAATGACAGAGGCAGAATTAGGTTCAATTATTTGGGAAGAAGGATTTGAAGATAATTGGCCTGTTGAAAGGGCGTATGCGCTGAATTAATAATGCATGTAAATTTTAAATTCACCTAAAATTGGAATATCAAATCAACTTAAAATCAAAAGCAGTTTCGAATTGTAATAGTTGTATTTTCACTTCATCGCCTTTCTTTACTTTTCTTTCTTCAAATCCAAATACGGCTTGACCCCAATGAATCATTTCTCTACCAGGACCCGACGATAATCTTAGCTTTTCATCTAAATCCAATTCAAACCAGAAGGCAATAGCATGTAATCGTCCATCCTTTTTAATTATAAATGATAGTTCTTTTTGATTTGGATTTTCTGGCGCAGAAATTTTAGGAAGATTGTAAAAATCAAGATTAAATATGCCCATCTCTTCGGTAAGCCTTGTATGAGGAGTAATTTCAAGCTGCTTACTAATGTACAAATCACTTCGTTGAAACCGACCAAAGCTTTTAAGCTTAAAACCCGAAATTTCCTTCAAAGGTAAAATAGAATGAATGTGGTCCGATTCAATCAAAACGGCTTTTACTTCTGCCGATTTAGGTATGATTGTAGCATCAGGCTTTATCAAGTTTGCTTTTGCATGTCTTAAAGTAGGAATAACGCCTTCCCCTAACAAACCAGAATCTAGAATCTCAGAAACTAAAACATCTGCTTTTTCATCAAGGTGCTTCCCAACTTCTAAACTATGTGATTTTGAATTAAATACTTCTATTCTATCTTCATATTCATTTTCTCTGACTACGTCAATAGCAGCGTCTGCAATGTCTGATATATTCTCGCAGGTGTATACTTTTTTTGCACCTGCTCTAGCGCACATTAATGATAATAATCCACTTCCTGTACCAATGTCCAAAACAATATCTTCTTTACCTACTTTTCGTTTAATAACATCATCGTAGGCTTGATTTCGCTTTAAATCACCCAACATTTCATAGTGCCAACCTTCAATTCTTCCGCTTCGCATTTTTTGCAAATTTTCTTTTGCAATTTTATTATCAGGATAAAGCTTTTCTACCTTTTCATAAAAGTGCTCAGCCTCTTTAAATCGGTTTAAATCACGATAAGCATTGGCTACCAATATAAGTGCCTCTTCTGATTCTGGATAGTCCTGAACTATCACTTTGTAGTGCTCTAAGGCCTCTTCAAATTGACCGAGCCTATGCTTGGCCATGCCTATTAGTTTATGAACATTATAATCCTTTGGCTGAAACTGAAGAGCGTCATTCAAATAAGTTACTGCTTCTTGGAAATGGTCCTCTTCTATTTCTAGATTGCCTAAATTGATGAGTGCTTGAACCAAATTTGGACGATGTTTTAAAGCGGCTTTCCACTTGGCTCTTGCCCTCACTTTTTCTCCTTTTTGGTAATAAATTACCCCTAAATTATAATGTGCTTCAGATAGTTCGGGTTTAATTTCTATTGCTTGTTCAAAGGCAACAGCAGCAGCTTCTTCTTGACCCTCATGCATGTATATATTTCCTAAATAATAATGTGGTTCCGCTAGGTTTGCATGATCCACTTTAATAGTAAGAAACAATTGCTTTGCTTGGGGTATTTTGTTTAAAAGTAGATAAGTCTGCCCCAAAAGAAGCTGTAAAGTAAACTGATTTGGAAAACGCTCAATGGCTGATTCAATTTCATTTAAAGCCTCTTCTCCTCGGTTTTGTTTAATGAGTGAATCAATTAAATTAGCATAGAGATTTATATCTGCGTTTTCATCTGCTAATATATCTTTGTATGCTATTTCTGCCGCAGCAAACTTTCCATTTTGGTGTAATTCTAGTGCTTTTTGTAAACGACTATTTGTTTCTTGCATTTTCCTTTGATTTAGGCCTATGAAAATAAGAAAATATCAAACACAATTAAAAAACTTAACTGGATACAGTTTATTTGATTAAAGAAGGGCAAAGTCGTTACGTTTGTATATCATGAAAATATTTGATGTAATTATAATCGGCGGTGGTCCAATAGGGTTAGCCTGCGGTCTTGAGGCTAAGAAAAAAAAGTTGAACTATTTAATCTTAGAAAAAGGTCCTTTGGTGAATTCGCTTTACAACTATCCTGCAAACATGACTTTCTTCTCTACATCAGAGAAATTGGAGATTGATCAAATTCCATTTATAAGTAACAACGCAAAACCAACCAAGCAAGAGGCACTTGAATACTATCGCAGAATTGCTACTTCCAACCAACTCAACATTCATTTATTCGAAAAAGTAAATCAAGTTGAAAAAAATGAAAATCACTTTCATATTGAGAGTTCAAAAAGTAGCTATTTGGCAAAAAATGTCATTCTTGCTACTGGCTTTTATGACATTCCAAATAAACTAAACATAGCTGGAGAAGAACTTCCAAAAGTCTCCCATTACTACAACGACCCTCACTATTATGCTGGTATGAAAACGGTGGTTGTTGGCGCTAGTAATTCAGCGGTTGATGCGGCTTTAGAAATCTATAGAAAAGGAGGAGAAGTAAGCATGATTATTCGTGGTAGTCAAATTGGAGAACGCGTAAAATATTGGGTTAGGCCAGACATTATCAATCGAATTGAAGAAGGTAGCATTAATGCTTATTTCAATGCTGAGTTAACTGAAATTAAAGATAAAGAAGTGCGATTTAAAACGACTGAAGGAGAAAAAACCTTGGCCAATGACTTTGTTTTAGCACTTACCGGTTATCAACCTAATCTAAAGTTCTTACAAAAAGTAGGAATCCATATCGCTGATGACGAATCACAAATTCCGCAGTATAACAAAGAAACCATGGAAACAAATGTTCAAGGCTTATACTTGGCAGGAGTTATTTGTGGTGGTATGGAAACTCATAAATGGTTTATAGAGAACTCGAGAATACATGCGAATAAAATTGTAAACGACTTAATAAGTGAGTTTATTTAACATTTCGTTAGTTTGCAAAAACGTAAATAATCAATACACATGAATAATCGAATAGTATTTATTTTCATTCTAATTATAACACTAAGTATTATTGGGTGTAAAAAAGAAGAAATTACAGAAGTTACAGAGAGAATTGAGAATACAGTTGTTCAAAGAGTAGAGGCAGACTCTCTTCTAAGTCAACCAATAACTGTTAATTATAACCCAAGTGGAATAGCTCCTTTAACAGCTGAGTTAAAAATTAACACTCAGGTAAGTTCATCAATCTCAATTACTGTTTTGGGTAAAAACCCAATATCCAAAAGCTTTTATACAATGGCTAAAAGCCATACTATTCCAGTACTTGGACTTTACCCAGACACTCTAAATAAAGTTTTAGTAACCATAAATACAGCCAACCAAGCTGGTCAACAAATCATAGAAATTCAAACTGACTCTGTTTCTGAGTATCTTCCCGAGGTTGTTATTACAAAAGCCAACAAGGCCTTAATGGAGCCAGGATTGAACTTTAATAACATTCTACTCACCGATGGAGCTAACTTTTGGTTCTATCCAATGGCCTATGATTACAATGGAGATATTCGATGGTACTTTGATTTCGAATCAAAAGGATTATACCAAGGTTTTAGATCTCCATTAGAACTAACGGATGAAGGTAATTTATTATTTGAAGCTGACGACAAGGTAGTTGAATATGACATGATGGGAAATTTATTAAAATCTGTCCCACTACCTTCAGGGTTTTCTCATGCTCATCATGATGTAATCAAAATCCCAAATGGAAACTATGTAGTTGCAGTCAGCAAAGATGGATCTACAATTGACTATCAAGGATCTACGTACTCTACTGTTGAAGATTGCATGATTGAAATCAATGGCACAACAGGAGCTCTTGTAAGAGAATGGGATTTCAAAAACATTTTAGATATATATAGAGCAAATCTTGCGGGAACAATTACTGGAAATGTAGCAGACTGGTTTCATCAAAACGCTGTTGTTCAAGACCCTGCTGATGGAAATTATATTGTTTCTGGTAGAAACCAAGGTTTAATTAAAGTGAATCAAAATAATGAACTGCTTTGGGTAATGGCTCCTCATTTAGGGTGGGGAAATGCAGGAATAAATGGAAATGGTTACGCAATTGATTCCTTATTACTAACTGCATTAGACCAACAAGGGAGTCCACTTTCACAAGCCATACAAGATGGCACTCAAAGTTCTCTATCATTTGAATGGCAATGGGGGCAACATGCACCTTTGGTACTTCCTAATGGAAACATTTTAGTTTTTGACAATGGATTTAATCGATATTTTTCAAATACATCCAGCCCTTTTTCAAGAGCTGTTGAGTATGAAATAGATGAAACAAATATGACTGTTAAGCAAGTTTGGGCTTATGGTGAAAGTAGAGGCGCAGATTGCTTTTCTCCAATTATAAGTGATGTAGATTACTTACCTAATACAGGAAACATTCTCTTTTCACCAGGCATAATGTTTGATCCGGTACAGCAAAATTCAAAAATTATTGAGGTTACCAGACCTGGTGGAAATGTTGTATTTGAAGGACAACTAAACTTTAAAAGCGTAAGAGGTGGCTCTCCAACACCTGTATTTGGTCAAATAGACATTACATACAGAACAGAAAGGATGAAACTATACCAAGATTAAAAAGAAAAAGAGCCGCTAAAGCGGCTCTTTTTCTTTATACCAACTCTCCTTTAAAGGAGTAATACTTCATTTTCTTCTTTTCAAATTCTTCAGAGTCTTCATTAAAAACCTGACATTCATCAATGGGGTTCATGTATAAGTGTAAACTCATTGCTCTACCATTTGCTGTATTGGCCAAACTGTGAAAGCCCATATCGTCGTTCATGTAAGAAACTCCATCTTTTTCCAATTGTAACTCTCTCTCTACTTCAATTGTTTCATCATTTCCTTCAGCTTCTACATATCGCTGTTCGTCAAACTCCCCTTTTACTACATATACCCAACACTCTTGATTATTATGGCAATGTACTGGGGTTTCTTGGCCTTCTTCCCAACACAGCAAAATCAACTCAAAATCTTCTGTTCTTGCAATGCAATTTCTGGTATACTTCTCTTGGCTAAAATGACTGTAAGGAATGTAATCTTCTAAAGGAATATCAAGTCTTTTCACCACTTTTTTGTACTCCTGTTCGTTCTTAATTTGTTTGAGTTCTTCCACCAATTGGTCGAGGCTAGAAATTGTTGATTTATCTGTCATTTGGATTTTTTATTATTTGGCTAAAAACTCGACTATTTGAGCCTATTTTCGTCATTTTGGACTAGTTTTTTACTTATTTTGCAGTAAAATACAAATTTAACGATATTGAAACAAAGGCTCGAAAAATATGTTTTGAGCCTTATTTATAACTAGATGATACAAAAAGATCTCAATCAATTTCGCTCTATCGTAAATGCTCTTTTAGAAGCCGAAAAAAAAGAAGCTGTAGTTCCACCGATTCCTGCACAAACACTTTACAGTCAAGTAGATTTAGCGTTAGAAAGAGAAGGATTAAGCGATGAAGCGCTTTACCAAAGTTTACAAGACTTGGTTATGAAAACTCCTAGAACGGCCACTAATCAATTTTTTAATCAACTGTTTGGGGGTAGAAAAGGAAAAGCTATGCTAGGGGATTTACTTGCAGTTGTTTTGAATAACAGCATGTATACCTATAAAGTTGCCGGTCCTATGGTAGGTGTAGAAAAGGAAATTCTACGCCAAATATGCGCTTTGGTTGGTTATTCTGAAAAGGCTGATGGCACCATTGCTACTGGAGGTTCTATGAGTAACTACATGGCGATGTTAATGGCCAGAGACGCTTTTGACGAAAGTATAGTTCAAGATGGTGTAAACCGCAAAATGATTGCCTATACCTCAGCTGCTTGCCATTATTCTATTGCCAAAAATGCTGCCCTCATGGGAATTGGAAGAAATCAAGTTCGATTTATTCCAACGAACTCAAAAGGTGAAATGCTGGTTGATGAATTGGAAAAACAAATCCTTAAAGACAAAGAAGCAGGACTCTCTCCTTTTTTTATTAATGCAACGGCTGGAACAACAGTAATGGGAGCTTTTGATCCGATTAATGAAATGGCTAACATTTCAGAAAAGCATAAGCTTTGGTTACACGTTGATGGTGCATATTGCGGTGCGGTTATTTTTAGTGAGCAATACAAGCATTTAGTAAAAGGAGCAGATCGTGCACAATCTTTTAGTGTAAATGCACACAAAATGCTTGGGACTCCATTAACCTGCTCTGTAATTGTTACACAAGACAAAAAGTATTTATACAATTCTCTATCTACAGATGCAGGTTATTTATATCAAACCGATGGAGATGATTTTAATTTAGGAAAAACTTCTTTGCAATGCGGCAGAAGAAATGACGCACTAAAATTTTGGACGCTTTGGAAGGCTATGGGTACCCGTGGACTTGAAAAGCTTGTTGATCATCAATTTTACTTGGCTGATGTTGCTAGAGACTATATTAAATCTAACAAAGATTATACGCTTTACAGCTATGAGAATTCCATTTCAGTTTGTTTTAACTATAAAAACATTGCTGCTGAAACCATTTGCACCGCCTTGTATGAAAAGGCCACTTTAATGGTTGGTTATGGAACTTTTATGGAAGATACCTTTATTCGATTTGTAACCATAAATGCAGACAATAGTAAAGAAGATATTATTGCATTCTTTAAGACACTGGAAGCTTTTGTGGAAGAAAATGAAGGAGAATTACTTAAACCACAAACCATTCTTCGGTAAACCTATTTTATGCTAACCAAACTCATTGTTCTTGGAGTTTACTTTGCTATTCTTTTCATTATTGGAATTGTGGCTTCAAAGCGAATAAAAGGACTGAGTGATTTTTATGTTGGCGGTAAAAAACTTGGCTATTGGGCCGTTGCTTTTTCAGCTAGAGCAACAGGAGAATCCGGTTGGTTGCTTTTAGGTTTGACGGGCATGGGAGCCATGGCAGGATTTTCAGCCTACTGGGTAGTTATTGGTGAACTGTTAGGAGTTGGAGTTTCTTGGTTTTTGATGGCCAAAAAGTTTAAGCAGCTTAGTGATTCCTATAACTCCATTACCATTCCTGATTTTTTTGAAAGTCATTTTAAACCCAAAACACATCTACTTCGAATTGTGGCTGCTACAGCGCTATCGGTATTTGTAATTATTTATGTAAGTGCTCAAATTGATGTAACAGGTAAAGCTTTCGAATCATTTCTTGGAATCAACTATTTTACCGGAGCTGTAGTAGGCTTTTTAATTGTCTTGGCTTACATCTTTACTGGTGGTTTTGTAGCTGTAGTTTGGTCCGATTTTTTTCAAGGTTTACTCATGTTTTTTGGCTTAGTTGCTTTGCCAATCGTTGCCTATTGGGGAATTAGCAATGGCTCAGAAATAGTTAGTGGATTGAATGACATTGACCCAGGTTTAACTACTGTTTTTGGCGGTGGAGATGATACTTGGATGAAAATTGCCAGCATGCTTGGCTTTGCTATGATTGGTTTAGGGTTTTTAGGTTCGCCCCAAATCTATGTTCGTTTCATGTCAATTAAAAGCATGGAAGAGATTAACAAAGGGCGTTGGGTTGCTATTGTTTTCACTTTGTTAACCGATGCTGCTGCAGTGAGCATTGGAGTTTTAGCGCGCTACATTTTCACCAAAACTGGCCAAGATCCTGAAGCCATTTTGGGTAATCAAGGAGAAGATGCGCTAATCACTTTGATTGAGCACGTTTTCCCATTAACAATAATTGCGATCTACATAGCTATAGTCCTTTCAGCAATCATGTCTACCATTGATTCGCTTTTAGTACTTGCTTCTTCTGCCGTTACTCGTGATTTTTACCAGCAAATCTTTAATCCAAGCATGGATGAAAAAAAGATGAGCAACATTTCTAGAATGGTCACGCTTGGCATGGCCTTATTTGCCCTTGGTACTGCCATGATAGTGGCTATAGTTAGCCCCGGTAGAACGGTTTTCTGGTTTGTTATATTCGGATGGTCTGGAATTGCGGCAACATTTTGTCCAGTAATTATTTTATCACTTTTTTGGCCTGCATATTCAGAAAAAGGAGCCATTGCAAGCATGATTACAGGCTTCTTATCCGTTCCTTTATTCAAATTTGTGGTTCAAGAAATAGATGGCATTGGCCCTTACTTTGAAAAGTTAGACGTATTGGCACCTTCCTTTTTATTAGCCATGATAAGTGGCTCTATTTTTACTAAAATTTATCCTCGAAAAGACACCTTGCAGGCAGCTTAAGCATAAAGTTTTTTGCACTTTTGCGGCATGAAAAAATTAGATTTAAACGGCATTAAAAACATCATTTTTGATTTGGGGATGGTGATTATTAATCTAGATAAAGAAGCGACTCCAGCGGCCTTTAAAAAATTAGCAGGCGATAAATATGAAGTGATTATGGAGGGAAAAGATTCTGAAGTCTTTTTTAATCAATATGAAACAGGAAAAATTAGTACAGAAGAGTTTGTTGAAACACTCAAAATCAAAATTGGAAATGGTTGTACTTCAACAGATGTAAAAAATGCTTGGAATGCTATGCTAAAAGACATTCCAGAGAAGCGTTTTGAAATTCTAAAGGAAGCAAAAGATCAATTTCGAACGTTCTGCTTAAGCAACACGAATGAATTACACATTGACTTCATCTTTAATGAGCTGCAACAGGATCGAGGCATTAAAAACTTAGACCCTTTTTTTGAAAAGGTCTATTTATCGCACGAAATGGGCCAACGTAAGCCAGATGTTGAAATATTTGAAACCGTTATCGTGGAAAATGACTTAAATCCTTCTGAAACGCTCTTTATTGATGATACTGCAGGGCATTTGGAAGGGGCAAGAAAAGCAGGACTACAGACCTTTCACTTATCTGAAGGAATAATCTTAGAGCAGTTGTTTTAAGTTTTTATCTCTTGGCTTTTTGCTACTAACTCTTCTCTTGACACAACTCAACTAAAACTCCACCACTTGATTTTGGATGCAGAAATGCGATTAGCTTATTGTCAGCCCCTTCTTTAGGTTCTTGGTGTATCATTTCGAAACCTTCCGCTTTTAGTCGATTAATCTCAGCATAGATATCTTCCACATCATATGCTATGTGGTGAATTCCTTCTCCTTTCTTTTCAATAAATTTTGCAATTGGGCTATCTGCTTTTGTCGCTTCCAAAAGTTCAATCTTACTTTCTCCAACTTCAAAAAACATAGTAGACACTCCTTCACTTTCTACTACTTCTGTTTTATAGGATGGTTTTCCCAACAGTGCTTCATACATTTTTGAAGACTCTTTTATACTTTTTACTGCAATTCCTAAGTGTTCAATTTTTCTCATGGCACAATCTTTTAAACATAAAAAAGCCCTGACGTAGGTCAAGGCTTCATTTAAATCATTTATAACTTACTTTATTGTAATGTCTTTCGTTGTGTTATCGTAACTTACGTAATATAAACCTTTTTCGAGGTTGGCTATATTTACAGAATTGCCATATCCTTTCTTCACAATCGTTCCATATCTGTCATACAATTCATACAAAGTTTCACCACCACTAAACTGAATGGTTTCTTTAAATTTTGTATCATTAAGTGTTATAGCAGGCACGTTTGAAGAATAAGTAGCAGGCTTTGAATACCTCGGTTTTCCGGTAAAATCAACTTGCTTTACTCTTACTTTGTTTTCTCCACTATGTGGTGAAATCTTGAAGGAATAGTTATGAGTTCCTGGAATTCCTTTTCCTTCTACTTCACCTAATTTTACCCATTTGTTCCATCTAAATTGCTCAACTACATAAGGGAGTTGACCATTTTCATTATCAGCAGTCCATTCTAAAATACCATCGTTGGTAAAGGCAATACTTCGAATATTGAATGTACTTTTTGGTTTGAGAACTTCTGCATTTAACACCTCAGGAGCACAATCATCTTTATGTTTGATATTAATGATAACGGGATCTCCTACTTTTAAATCATGAGCCGTAAAGTCAATTTCAAAAGCACTTTGGTTAACTTCTGCAGGGTCAAGTTTACCATTAACAGTTACTTCAAAAACACAAAAACCAACACCAGCACCACCAAATGGGTTCTTAACAAATATATTTTTGCCCATATAATTCCCTTCCAACACAATCATCCCTGCATGGGTGTTAAAAGCAAATAAAGCAAATAGGGCTAGCGTTAATATGCGATTTATTTTCATTTTCATTTTTCTTTGTGACTTTCTATTTTACCACATTCATGCCAAAATAGTAGAAGTTCAAATATAAACCTCTAAATTAATATATTGAAGAGATTGAGTAAAATATAACATTCACTCAATCTCCATTATCTATTAAATTCAATTTCTCCTTTAATTCTTGAACTCGCTTTCTTTTCTCAGGGGCTCTTCTTTCTTGTGCTGATTGAGTGAAGTATGAATGGTGTGTTAAAAAGTTTATATTCATCTGAATCCACTCTTTTTCTTCTCCTTTTATCTTTCCAAACTGCATTAACTCTTTTCGTAAGGTTTCTGCAATAGGATAAAAATCAGCTCTTCCCAAATAATCCAAATCAGAATCACACATAATTTCTTCTAAATGATTTTTTGGATTCTGAGGAATTTTAGTTGCTTCAATTAGCTCAATGACTTGATTAATTTGCTCTTCGGTGTATCCAAAGTTTGGAAGCATTTCTTTGGCTAATTCAGCACCAATAGGTTCATTACTTTCGTAAGCATGAATAAACCCTGCATCATGAAAGAGTGCTGCTGTTTTTAATAAATACAGATCTTCGCCTTTCACGCCTTCCCAAAGTGCAATTCGCTCTACTGCATTACATACATCTTGTGTGTGATGAATTCCATGATAAAACAATCCTTCAGGTAAATCCCCACTTAACCTCTTCACAATATATTTCTCTGCATTGCGGTAATTAATATTACTGTAGAGTTTTAAATTTACATAATGCCAAAAAGCTTCATTAGGGGTAATTCCATCCTCATTTTCAGAAAGTTCGGGTTTTATTCCATGTACAAAATACATATCAATTAAGCCCTTGTGCTTTGCATTAACTTTACCTCTATATTCCGTCACAAAAAATTCAGCAATGGCCTCGTAGGTGGTTTCTGAAATATTTACTTTTCCTACTTCTCCGCTTGACTCCATATGAGCAGCAACGTTTACGGTATCGCCCCAAATATCATAGGCAAACCTCTTAATTCCAACCACTCCTGCAATTAAGTCTCCACTATGTAAACCAATTCTCAATTCCCAAGGCGTCTCTCCTCGCTCTTCCTTAAGCTTGGTTATTTCCTTCATGGCTCTTTGTATTTCAAGAGCAGCCAAAGTCGTATCAATGGCATTTGATTTATTCCGAATTGGAACCCCACCAGCAGCCATATAGGCATCACCAATGGTTTTTATTTTCTCAACATTATACTTATTGACAATTTCATCGAACTTTATAAAATAGCTATCTAATTCTGCGACTAATTCTTGTGGTTTGTATTGCTCAGCCAAATTCGTAAAACCCTTAAAATCAGTAAACATAACCGTTACCTGACGATAATTTCTGGCTTTAGCTTTTCCTTTGTTTTTGAGCTCATCTGCCATTTCTCTTGGCAGAATATTTAGAAGCAATTTTTCTGCTTTTTCTTTCTCCTCTTCAAGCATTTTCTTTTGCTTCTCAACTTGCTCCTTTTGCTTGATAATTTCAATGGTTCGCTGCTTTACCTGGCTTTCAAGTAACGCTTTTTGATTTCTAATTTTATTTAATTTATCTCTATAGATAAAATAAAAAACCCCCATTGCGAAGAGCATCACCAATACATCTAGCCACCAAAAGTCTAACCAATTGGCTTGTGCATTAAGAAGTGATATGTTTAACAGAATTAATTGCATGAACTAGTTTTCGATTTCCAAATCTATAAATTTGAATTCAGTTCTTCTATTTAATCGGTGATCTTCATTGTTACAATTGTACTTCTCGCAATCAATTATTGGTCTTAGCTCTCCATAATAATTAGGAACAAATAAATCCTCAAAAATTCCTTTTTGCTTTAAATAGGTAATAACCGTTTTTGTTCGTTGTTGAGACAAATACAAATTATACTCTTTTGGTCCTCTTGTATCGGTATGGGAAATAATTTCAAGCTTTATGCCTTCTTTCCCTTTTAGTACCTCAACTAATTTGTCCAGTTTTTCAACTTCACTGCTTTCAAGATTACTTTTATCAAAGCGGTAATGTACCGTATATTTTGTCAAATCAATTCGCTCGTTATCATAGTACATGACTTGATGATCAGAAGCTTCTTCTAGCAAAATCTCATGATGATGCATATCTAGTTTGGCATATTTAAATTGCCCGAATCGGTTCTTTATTACTTTGTCAACTATGTTCGCTTCTTCGTCAAAGGTGAGTAATTGAAAATCCTCATCACGATGTTCAATTTTAAAGAAGTAATTCTGATCTGATTTTAATTTTTCAAAGGTGAACTTACCTTCCATGTCGGTATATGCGGTTCCTAGAAAGTTTCCTTCTTCATCGTAAATAAAAACCTTTAGGCTATCCCCAAAATCACCGGGTAGTTTTTGATAAACTTGACCATAAACTTGATGGGAATACTCATCTTCAATTAAATGAGTTTCAACCAAATCCAATTGCTCAAATTGAGCTACTTGATAGGTCAATTTCTTGTAGGCAAAATTCCCCTCTGCGTTTAATATAGCCTTATCAATAATAATGTTGTCCTTATCTAATAAAGCCAAATTAAAAGCCTCGTTTCCTTCAGCAATCTTAAATGTATAATTTTCATCTGCTGCCAATTTTTCAAATACAAATCGCCCTTTTCCATCTGTTATTACCGAATCCAGAATCTCACCATCTTCACTTAAGACATAAATCAACGTTCCATCTTCAAAGTCTCCTGGTAGTTTCTTGTAAATTTGGCCAGCTACTTTTACAATATTTGGCACAAAAGACTCTTCCATTTGCTGAATGCTTTTATATTCATCGAATGGTAAAGCATTGAATTTAAACCTGCCATCTTTCAATTGATTGATTAAATAAAGTGGGTCTCCTTCTGTATTTAACACATACGCTAAGGTGTGATACTTTATGGTATCCTCTACATCAGGCAAATTGATAAAGTAAGTATTATCAAACTCAAGCATGTTGTATTGAAATTCTCCATTTTCATTGGAGATAACAGTGGCTACTAAGTTATTATCTAGGTCAAAAATTTGAACTCTGGAGTACTTCAGCGGAATCCCTTGATGCTCTAGTCGAGCAATTAGAGTGGTAAAACCATTGTTTGTTGCTTTTTTCAATTGCTGACTTGCATCAATCTGGTTTTCTATTTCAAACTGACCACTTGCCGTGCGTTCAGCCAAATTGTAAATGCGTCCTTCTTTGGTTACTAATGCAATATTTAGCTCTGGGTCTTCTTCTGCAATTTGAATCAAATAATTCTCCTCTGAATCTAGCTTTTCAAAAGAAAAGTTTCCAAATTCATCCGTTAAAACAGAATCAATGACAATACCATCATCATTAAGTAAGTAAACCATTACTCTATTGTTTACGTCACCAGGTAGCTTTTTAAAAATTTTACCCAGAAACACAAACTCCTCTAATGTTCCAGGATCAACTTCAGACTCCATATTGAGCTTTATCTCATCAACTGGCAAGGCTTTGAAACTAAATAAGCCTTCTCTTCCCGCATGAAGCAGACGAACCTTATTATTCAATTCATCCAATTGAAATAATCTTCCTCCTTCAAAATCACTTCCATCTTCTGTTTGTAGCTGTATTAAATAGTTTGACTGGTGTGGTAAATCTTTAAATTGAATTCTTCCATTTTCATCAGTATAAGCGACTTGCACAATGGAATCAAGTTCGTTTATTAAGGAAACCTTAATCCCTTCTACTGGAAGTCCTTTATACTCTAATACGGCTTTTAACTCCACTTCTATTTGTGGAGGGGTTTTAACAAATGAGTAGATGTCGTCTTTTCCTATACCTCCTTCACGATTTGAGGCATAAAAACCAGTTGAATCCGTTACAAAATAAATGCTAAAATCATCTCGATTAGAATTAATAGGACGCTTCATATTCTCAGGCGCTTTCCAGCTGTCTCCTTGTTTTTGAGATAAGAATATATCCAATCCTCCTAGCCCAACAAAACCATTGGATGAAAAATAGAGTCGATCTCCTTTTACATATGGAAAAACCTCATTCTGTTGGGTATTAATTACCGGGCCCAAGTTTTTTGGCTTTGACCATTGATTATCAACCCACTGACATTTGTATAAATCCATACCTCCGAAGCCACCGGGCATGTCAGAGCTAAAGTAAATGGTTTTACCCGAATCGGCATAAACCGCATGACCAACTGAGTACTCATCACTGTTGTAGGGGAAAGGTTTAAATTCTTTCCATTTTCCATTTACATACTGCCCTTCGTAAAGCTTCATCCGATTGACAAAATCCTTTCCTCTCATTTCATTCGAGATTCGACTAATAATCACTCGATCTTCTTGTGGGGTAATACTCAATGGTCCATCATGAAATTGCGTGTTAATCAAGCCTTTCTCCATTCGAAAATTATCACTTTCAGGATTATTTAAATAAGCCGTATCCGCTTCATAAATCGCTAAAAAAGGATCTCCTGACCAAGCCGACTTTTCTGTGGAGTAAAAGTTCTCACCACGATCTGAAACGATGTAAATTTTATTTTTAAACAAGCAAAATCCAAATTCTGAATTTTCAGAGTTTAGTTTACTTTCTACCTGTGTGTTATATTCTAATGGTTCTTCTTCCCAGACTTTAATTTCATCAATGGATTGAATCATTAAGTTTCCGAGAAAACTATTTTCAGCCAATTCTGAAAATTTTAAGAATTGCTCTTTAGCAGCTGCTAGCTTTCCGTTTGCTTTTAATACTTGTCCATAATAAAGGTAATCTTCAGCTTGCACCGAATCTGAATTAACTACTAGCAAATAATGCAGTTCTGCGAAATCTAGCTTACGTGCTTTTCGGTATGAATTAGCTAAGTACTTCTCAGCAGAATATAGCTCTTTATTCTTTTTTAGGGCCTTCTTAAACCAAGGAATTGCGTCTGCAAATTCTTGATAATTATAATGCTCCATACCTTTTCTCAATTCCTTTTCTTGAGCAAAAGTGGAGGAGCCTAAAAAAAATAAGATGCTTAAAAAGAATCCCGCTAGTACAAGTTTAGAGATGTGTTTTGGATTACTCATTTAGAAATATCGCGGTGAAACAATTGGTGAACGAAAAACATTTAAATCATAGCCGATGAAAATCTCGTGAGAACCTCCATTTCTTCTACTTAATTCGGTTAAAGAAATATCATAGGAGTATCCTATTCGCAACGAACGATTGATGTTATACTCTAGAATAGCTACGGCCCCATAACCTCTGCGATAAGACATGCCTAGCCATAACTTTTCCTTAAGTAAAACCGAAGCATTCACATCGATAAAAGCAGGACGATTATTAGCTGTTTTTATAAGTACCGAAGGCTTAAAAATAACATATCGATTCAGTCGAAACGCTCTACCTGCAGTTATAATAGCCTGAGCTTCTTGTCGGGCTGTGCTTTCTATATTTACATTATCTCCTTCTATACCAAGTTTACCTTCATTTAAGTGGGTTAACTCAAAGCCGATGTAATTTTTTCGATCACTATAGTACATCCCAAAATCAAAAGATGGAGTTAAATAGTTTTCCCTTCCTCTTTCAATGCTACCATAATTCGAATTATCACGATACTCAATTTCATCCCAACGGAAAGTATAATTATACAAACTGGCTCGTAGTCCAAAACCCAATCTACCCCGATTAATTCTTACTTTATAGGCATAAACTCCCGAAATAGCCGTAGTTGTTTTTGGACCTATGACATCATTCATAAGCTGAAAGCCCAATCCCATTTTTTTATCTTTGGTTGGAGCATGAATAGCAAAGGCCTGAGAACTTGGTGCTCCTTCAAAGCCTACCCATTGTGTTCTGTGAATGGCTACTGCACTTAACATTCCGCGGCTTCCGGCATAAGCAGGGTTTATTCCTAATGGATTGAAAAAGTACTGATTAAACTGTGGGTCTTGTTGAGCAATAGAAGATGAACAGTTAAAAAGGAAAAAAGAAGTAAATAGCAAGCTTAGAGCTAAAAGCCTAGAGCTAAAAGCTGAGAACCTAGAGCAACGAGCAACGAGCAACAAGCGGAAAGCTGCTATCTGATGGCTGAAGAATGACCTCAATACATTAAAGGCAAGAAAAGGAATTTTATATGGCTTTTTCATTTCACTCTTTATATTGCTGCTACACATTCATCTTTTTAATTAGTCCTCCTAGCATTTTAGAAATCTCATTGGTTTTTTCAATTAATTCATTTGCAATATTATGCTCTATGTAACCTAAATCTGATGATAAATAGAGCATTGATCTAACTTCACCACAAGAGCCCTTTGAAACAAACAAAAAGTACCGAAATTCTTTATCTGACATTCGTTCGTAGCCTTCCGCCAAATTGTTTGAGATTGATAAAGCTGCCTTTAATATTTGATCTTTAAAGAAGAAGTTTTTGTTATTTTCAAACTCTTTGCTAATATCTAAATAAAAGCTCTGAGCTTTCTTCCAAACTTTTAAATCTTCAAACTTTTTCATTTTACTTAATACTCTTTCATTTCATCTTATTTAGCTTTTAGCTTTCTGCTAGAAGCTAAAAGCTCTATCTCGTCAATTCAATCCAACCTTTTTCACTTATTCCATTTGCTGAAAAAATATAGAAATAAGTATCCGAAGGTAGGGGACCTCCACTTAAATTATCCCCATTCCAAACTCTACTTTCATTGTTGTAATTTTTTGCTTCAAAAACTCGATTTCCATTTCGATCATAAATCAAAACCTCATTTTCTGGAAATGCTTCTATGTTGTCAATAATCCAAGTATCATTTATTCCATCTTCATTCGGCGTAATGCCTGAATAGAACTTGAGCAAACAAGTTGCTTGCGTAAAGGTTTCTATTTCAAAAGCCACAATCCTACTTTCGCAACCAGTATTTGAAACAATTTGAACGGTATAATTTCCAGGTGCTAAATTATTGGCTTGATTGCCCGACTGACCATTGCTCCATAAAATGGTATAGGGCCCTTCACAACCTTGAATGGTTTGAATTTCTGCAAATCCGTTACTACGGCCTATACAAGAAGCATTTTGAATATTTAGTGAAAAGGCAATTAATCCCTCTATCTGTAAAGGCTGTTGAAAGCCTTGCGTTAACCAAAATAAGTTTGACTCTTCGCTACTTACCGATGTTTCACCAACTGTTGAAGTGACATTAAAACTTGCAGTTGTGGTATCCGAGCCAGTAGAACCTATCACACTTCTGCCCAATTGTAATTGAGCAAAAGTAAACTGTGTAAACAGCAGAAAGATGATATGTAAACAAACCTTAATCAAAACTGATACTTCCTTCTACGTTAATACTTGAAAATACTTGTAATCTGGTAAACCCATCTTGATAGATTGTACCTTTTATTTCTAAGTTCCCGAAATTTTGGATGGTAGAGCCCCCAGCTAAATACAAATCCCCATTAACTATTAGTGTTATGCCATCTTCTATAATCAAATTTCCACCATTTTCATTGTACAAATCATGCACTGAAGCATTTTCATTAACTCTGCAATTATCCGATAAGAATACTTGAACAATTGTGGTATCGTTTGCAGAAGGTTTACCGTTTGACCAATTTAATGGGTTTGACCAATTAGAATTTAAAAGAGGGGTAAAACGTGTGGTTTTTTGCGCAGAAACTTCTGTTTCAAACAAGGCAATAATCATAATTAATATGACTGACCTCATACTTAGAAGTGATTTTAAATTTGGTTTCATCAAGGATTCATTTTTACTTTAAACACCCACACTCCGCTTTCTCTTCTTTCAAAAGACAAATCATTTCCATCCCTTCTAATTCGCCAACTGCCATCGGTATTTGGGTCGCCTAAATAAAAGGCATCGTCGCCAATTGAACCATTAGAGTCAATCTCTATATCTCCTTTTACATCTAAAGTTGATGATGGTTGCAAATTATCCGCTCCTAAGCCAATGTTTCCAGTAGGTTCAATAACAAGATACTTTGTCCAGGTTGAAGCCCCATCATAAAACTCAAATACAAAATCATTCAATTCTGATCCATTACTTCTATGAAAAAAGGACCAACTTTTATCAACAGCCTCATCAGAACCTAAAGTAAATCCTGAAAAATTATTTCCATCTCCAGTTCCATAAACGTCAAAATAGGCAGCTCCCGAATTGTTTTTAACTGAGAGCAAATTCGATGGGGAAGTAGTACCAATTCCCACATTCCCGCTAAAATAGTTTTGGTCTTCATTTTCCATAAAAATACCCCAATTGTCCCCATCTGTTCCTACAAATTTGGCTTTGTAAGCAAAGGTTGGGGGTGAAGTTGTGTTTCGATCAGGGGTGATTTCTGTGTACATTCCAAACAAAGAATCAGTTGAATTGCTAGTTCCATTTACTACATTTTTAATTCCAAATTTGCTTTTTGATGACCCTCTATCTAACTCTATTAAAAGTCCAATTTTATCGGATGCACCTGCATTAGCCAGGTTATCAATTACCAAACCGCAGGTACTCCCACCGGATCCTACTTCTATTTCAGCCTTGAACTTATTTCGAATTGTATTGGTTCCGATTGCAAAGTTGTAATTATTGGAATTTGGGATTACATCATTGCCAGATAAGGTGAAACTAGAAGCAGCTTCTGCGGCCCAACTCACATTCCCATTTCCATCAGTCTGAAGAATTTGATTAGCTGTACCATCTGCGGTTGGAAAAGAAAATGCATTTCCCACGCTTAAGGTTCCAAATATTTTTAGGCTATCGTTAGCGAAGTCTCCATAGATTAATGGAGTAGGTGTAGCGGTATTTGCAATAAACAATTTATCATCTCCCGTTTCAAAGTAACCTGCTGAATCTCCAAGAAATACATTTCTTGAGCCTGTTGCTAAGGAAAAACCAGAGTTAGCACCTAACAGCGTATTATTATCGCCAGAGGTAAGTGAGCCTCCAGAATTGTTTCCAATTATCACACTTTGACTTGCATCAGTAACTAAAGGAGCAACTTGATAACCAAGAGCAACACTAAAATCTAATCCTCCTGCTTGACCAGCACCATGGCCTATTGCTACCGAACGGTTTATTCCAAACTCCGCAGCTCCATTTCCAATAGCTACATTTTGTGCAGAGCCATTGGTTGTAGCCACATTTGCCCCAACAAATACGTTAGAATAATCAGTTGTCCCATTTCCTGAATTATTTCCAATTATGATGTTTCGTACTCCGTTTCCACCTGTATTGGAAATGGTATTTCCAGCATTAGCTCCTAAAATAATATTATCTCCATTATTTAAAAATTGCAGTCTTGGCGTAGGCGCATTTCCACCATTATTAACCGTATCTATTCTAAAGTATTCTGTTCCTGCAACTTCTATACTTATTTCATCATCATCTCCTGCCCCTTCAACATCTATTCTAGTATCTGAATCACTGTCGCCTATAGCTACTGGATCATCCAAATCATTATCACTTAAAAGTTTTACCCATGAAGGTGAACCAGGTGTACCAGCATTAAAATAAAATCCATCATCACCATCGGTTTGAAAAACAATTAAACTGGTAGCGGGTGTAGCAATTCCCAATCGTTGTGCTTCTGTCATACGAGGGATTAGAATTCCTTTGTCGGTAGCTACCACATCAAGCATAGCTGAGCCATCAGGAGCTGAGCCATCTGTATTGATAGAAATATTCTGGGCAAACGAAAGTTGAATAGATAAAAAGAAGAAAAGTGAAAAAGCTAGCTTTTTAGCAAATAAAAGTGAAGAAATTCGGGATAAAGGATAAAGGATGAAAGATGAAGGAAGACCTTTGTCCTTTCTCTCTAATCTTTTATCCCCAATGTATATTTTTTTTATTCTCTTTTTCATTTTCTTTTTAGTTTTTCTACTCTCTTCCTCGAAAATCTATTTTAATATCAAAATACAACGATAAGCTGCTGAACCACTAGCAGGATCATCATTAGCAGAATTTTGTAAGCCTAAGTTTCCAACTTTTCTTACAGTATTTGAAGTACCGTCATCTACCCATTCCCAGTTATCTATTTCGTTACTAACACTCGCATTGTCCATGGCTCCGTACCATTCTGCCCATGTAGGTAATTTTAATCCTGCTGCGGTACATGTAGAAGCTGCAGTAAACCAATTTCCTGTGCCTCTTTCTGTGTTATCAATACAAATACGCCCAGCAATGTTAGTCATGCCTGTTGGACAAGTGGCAGTATCGATGGGTACCCAATTTAAATTTCCTGCTCCATCCGTTTGAATCACATAACCTGCATCTCCATCTTCTGATGGGAAGGTGTATTTATCATTAATATTTAAGGTATCTACGGTAGCTTTTCCCAATACATCAAGCTTAGCCGTTGGACTAAGTACACCTATACCTAATGAATCATTCACATACACATCACCGGTATTGAAATAGGCAGCGTAGTTAATGCCACCTCCACTAGCTCCGGCATAAATTCCATAATTGGCATTTCCTGCACCACTAGCACTTGCTCTTAGACCATAAGCCGTTGAAGTTCCATTTACACTTGTTGCTGTTGAAAACAAACCATAAGACTCTAGATCAAAAGACTGCGCTACAAAACGTCCTCCGAATGCTTTTCCAAAAGAAGAATCAATCGCAAAAGCATCGATACCATATTCATTCGACATGTTTCCTCTTGCTTCGGTATAAATACCTGCATTATACATAGAACCATTTGCTACTGAAGAAACCAATCCAAAATTATTGGCATTGTTGCCATTTGCATCCAAAATCAATGTTTGAGTTGTGGATACGCTACTTTCTGTATTAATAAACTGACCGGTTACTCCATCAGAAGATTCAACATGTAATCTACTTGAAGCCGATGAAGTACCTATTCCTACATTTCCTCCTTTAAATAAAGAAAATCTTGTGGCAACACCTGCTTCACTAAAATGTAAATTATCGCCTTGTGTTTCAATGTCCCAAATTCCAGTAGCTGAATTATTTTGAAAAGACATTAATAAATCCGTAGAAGTCGTTTTTATAATCAATGGATAATTGGTTTCACTTCCTGAACTATTTATAAATAAACCATGAGAAAGGGTTGTAAAGCCATCTGTTCCAATTTGAATTCCTTCATCATCTCCGTCGTTACTAATCCATGAGCCATTGGTTCTTAAATTAGAATCCAATACATGGTTCCCTAGATTGTCTCCTGAAACTAAAGAGGAAATAGGTACAAAACTCAATTGGCCGGAACCGTCGGTTTTTAAAATCTCATCTGCGGCACCATCTATTGTTGGTAATGCATATTGACCATCTATAATTAAAGAATCTGCACGAAAGCCTCCGACTACTTGTAATACTGATTTGGTAGGCACTGTTGTACCGATTCCAATCTTACCATCTGGTGATATAACTAGACGGGAGTTTCCTGAAGTTTTGTCTATGATATGAAAAGACCCACCCGATAAATTATTATTTTGAATTTCCCATTCTTTAGTGGCAGTTTTAAGAATTAAACTCGCCGCATCTCCTGAGGTAGATTCTATAGTTGAATTTGTACTACCACTATTCAAAACATGTAAATCAGATGCTGGTGAAGCTGTACCAATTCCTACTCTGTTGTTTGCTGCATCAACACTAAATGTAGTTCCATCTACACTAAAACCATTTGTAATTGTTGAAGTAAATGAAAGCGTACTTCCTCCTTGAGTAACTACAGTATTTCCAGATAAGGATCCCGTGCCATCATAAATTCCATTTCCATCAGTAGATAGAGTTCCCCATTCCAAGGCAGTTCCTGCTGCATTATACTTTAACACTTGATTTGCAGAACCTGAAGTTGTTGGAAAGGAATAAGCATTATCAATCCTCAATGAATCAAGGAAACTAACTCCTTCAACAAAAAGGTCATTTTCAATATTAACATTACCGTCAGCAAAATAGCCAGCCCAATTTTCTGAAGTACCACCAAGCGCCTTACCAAAAACCCCATAATTGTTAGTACCAGCACCTCTAGCCACTGCATGTAAACCGTAATTTGAAGTTGCAGTTGAATTTGCATCTCCTTCTAGTGCAAATACCGCAGTACCTGGTCCGGTCGCTTCACCAAGCAAGGCAACTTTAGTTGGCTCTGTTCCACTGATAGAAAAATAACCAGCATTTTCATCAGTCCCAGAAACTTTCAATTCTGTTTTATCTAACGGATTTATTCCAATTCCAACAAAACCATTGTTATCAATTAAAATACCCTCATTACCACCATCGTTAGATATATAATTTCCGTTTAGTGAGATGTTTTTTGTAGCTATATGATTCCACAAACTATCAGCAAAACTTAAATTATCAATAGTAGTTCTAATATTATTGGCCGTATCAAGCAAGGCTGCTCTGATTTGTACAGCAGTATCTACTATGCCATCTGCATTAGCAATAATGCTATCACGGATATCTCCAATATATACACTTGCACCTTGGCTAATGGTAATGCTATCCTGAGAAACATCCATGCCTAAGTCTTGTAATTCATTAGTCGCATCACCATCTACCTCTGAAGTTAAATATCCATTATTTGCGACCATAGCATCTACATCTGATTCCGATAAAGTTGAATCTGTATATGTTCCTCCACCTGCTCCATTAGCTTGGCTTAAGGTTACTGTTGTTCCAATGCGATTGATGGTTTGTGCTTCATTGGTTTTACTTGTATCGTTGTCCAAATTGATTCGATTATTCAAAGTGGTAACTTCAGCTTGTAGTTCCAAATCCGTAGCTAAACTTGAAATGTCTACTCCATTGGCACTGTCGATTAAAATCGAGTCGTTGCGGAAAGCTAAGTTTTGGTTGTCAGTATTGGTATTAGCTATCAATGTGCGTAGTACCGCTGAGGTATCTCGCAACTGTCCGCTTAAGGTCGTGTCGTTGATGTATCTTGATAAACTATCCGTATTGATTCTTGATAGTAATGAAGCTGTTGTATCGATGATTGCTTGACGGTTAGTAGCTATCTCTGTTTGGTTCGAACCGATGTTAGTTTGGTTTGAAGCGATTCGTGTATCGTAATTCGCTATCGAATCTCGGATGTCTTTAATGCTAATTGATCCTCCATCTTCCAATAAAA
>MDTG01302591.1_pt1 | contig 116747 bp, 116 predicted proteins | sample 811421 | NCBI WGS metagenome assembly MDTG01 (sample SAMN05326645, study PRJNA326480) | marine metagenome | isolation source: seawater | place: Pacific Ocean: South East | collected 2011
CGCCACCGCATCGCAGAGGTCCTCGCCCTCGGCCCGGACGTCCTCAAAAAGTGCCTCGAAGCCATCGAAGACTACGGCAAACATGCCCGCTCAGGCCACGCCACACCCAACTTCCGCTCCTTCCTCCATAAACGCTTCCAAGCCATCAAACGACAAGTGAAGCAAGATATCGCATGATCTTCTGCTTTTCCTTGATTTGTTGGGGCGCTCTCTACTTTAATTAGATGCGTAAACCATGAAGTATTTTGGCACTGATGGCATTCGTGGTACCTTCGGTACTTTCCCCTTAACGGTCGACTTTGCGCGGACCTTTGGCCATGCCCTTGGCACATGGGCCTCAGAGCTGAAGAGCGCACCTTCTTTAAAAGTTGTGATTGGCCGCGATACGCGCACATCCGGGCCTGCTCTCGAAGCCGCTTTGGCAGAGGGCCTGCAGGCGGCCGGTTGTGAAGTCTTGCTGCTGGGGGTCGTCCCGACACCGGCAGTATCCTTGTTGACACGCCATTACGGTGCTGCCTGTGGCGTAGTGCTCACAGCCTCGCACAATCCCGCCGAGGATAATGGCATCAAGCTTTTTTCTGCAGAGGGTCTGAAGCTCACTCCAGATGATGAAGCTCGCATAGAAGTACTCATTGGTGATACTACTAAGTTGTTTTTTGATAACGGTTTGCATGTTTCTCGGGTGCAGAGTTTAGACGTTTATCTCGATGCTGTCGTCTCCGCATTTCCGCCTCAGTGCTTACAGGGTTTCAGCATTGCTCTCGATACAGCCAATGGGGCAACCACCGTTTCAAGCCCACGGGTTCTAGAGCGTTTGGGGGCAACCGTCCATGTGATGGGCGATGCTTTAGATGGGTCCAAGATCAATGCCGGCGTTGGGAGCGAGTATCCCAAGGCCCTCAGTGCCTTTACCCGGAAGGTGGGCGCAGACCTGGGTCTTGCTCACGATGGTGATGGGGATCGCCTGGTTCTTTGCGATGAGACAGGGGAGGTGATCCCGGGCGATATTTTATTGATGCTACTTGCCGAGCATGCTTTGCATACGGGCACCCTTCAGGCAAATACCTTGGTTGCGACTATCCAAAGCAACCTTGCTCTCGATAAAGCTGTGAAAGCTGCCGGAGGCGTGGTCGTGCGCACTCCCGTAGGGGACCGCCACGTTCTGCACGCCATGCGGCGCTCGGGGAGTAATCTCGGCGGGGAGTCCTCGGGGCATGTCATTGTTTATGATGTAGCCCCGTGCGGAGATGGCTTGGTGGCGGCCTTGAAGCTCATCGAGGTCCTTCGCGCTTCAGGTAAAAAACTCTCTGAGCTGTGGCGGGCAAAAACCCTCTTCCCTCAGGGCACTTGCAATTTAAAAGTCTGCGAAAAAAAACCCCTCGAGATTTTAGAGCACCTTCAGTCTGTCCAAGCAGCCCTCGATGCTGAGCTCGGAGACAATGGCCGGACACTCATTCGCTACTCCGGCACAGAGCCTAAAATCCGCCTGCTTGTCGAGGGGCCTTCTGAGTTGATTGTCGAGGGTGGGATTGCGCGCCTCGAGGCCGCTGTTAGACAAGACCTCGATGTTATTGATGCTTGACCCACGCGCTCAGCTTACCCTGCAAAAAGCTTTGGCTCGAGCCGAAGCAGCCCTCGAGCAGGGAGACGCGTGTTATGCGCGCGTAGTCGGGGAGGCTCTTTTAAAAAAACACATACAGGATCCGGCCGTGTGGGCTCTCGTTGAAGCAGCGTGGCTTATTCAAGGTCGTTCGATTCGAGGCAGGCTTAGGGGTATAATCCGGTGCAGGCTCTTGCCCTTGCCTAAGGACCGGCATGCAGCCCTCCATACTTTAGCGGATTGCTTTGTTCGCGGTGGCTTGATCACGCCTGTATATCAACATCTTGCCAAGGTTGCCGAAGCTTTCCAAGCCTGGCCTCTCACACGTTTTGCCTATCAAGGTTTGCTACGCCTTGATCCTGGCAAGCCCGCTTATACGTTGGCTTTAGGGCGCATGTATTTAAAACTCAATGCGCTCGAGGCAGCCCTTGATTGTGCCGATACCCTGATTGCAACAAAGCACTACGCCCTTGAAGGGGAGTGTTTAGCTCGCGAAGTCGCCGTTAGTCAGGCAATGCGAGGTGAAGCTTCCTTACAGGCGGAAGATAGCACCGAGCTTTTGCCCCATAAGCACCGAGGCCCCAATGATGGTGACAGCAAGAAAGGCCATCGCCCAGACTCCCAGTGCACAAGCGAGGAAAGGCCCGTCACCGACGAGGTTCATCAAGGTGTAGATGGCCTTGGTGATCGGGAAAAAGACTTGCTTTTGGGCAAGTAAGAGGGAGTCCGAAACTTCAAGCATGGACTTCGAAAAGGCAAGTAGCCCACCAGCTAAAATATTGACCATGATGAGCGGCATCGTGATCCGCATGGCAGATTTTACCGGGGAGCACCCCAAGTTTTGAGCGGCTTCTTCGTAAGTGACGCTTGTTTGCTGAAGCCCTGCGATCGTCGAGCGCACCATGAAGGGCATTTTGCGCATCGCGTAAGCGATGATCAAAAGGGCGGTTGGGTTTTCGATGGGGTTGAGAAAGGAGAAGAATTTCCCTTCAAGGCACATGGCAAAATAACCAAAGGCCATGACAAGACCCGGCACGGCCAAGGGGAGCATCGTCATCGTGTCGAGGAGGTTTCTTCCAGGGAGCTTCGTGCGAACGACAATATAGGCGATGCATACGCCCAAGAGGCAGTTGAGCATCGTTGCAGAGCCTGCGTAAATGAGGCTGTTTTGAATCGAGGGAATGGTGAGCGGGTTGCTCAGGGCAATGTCGTAATTTTGCAGCGTCCAGCCAGTTGGCAGTAGGGTGTTAAACCAGTCCGAGGAGAAGGAGATCAAAATAACGGCCAGGTGAGGAAGCAGTGCAATGAAGGTGACCCCGCCAAAAAAGAGAAAGCAAAAGCTCTTCCCGAGGACGCCGGGTGTTTTGGGCTCTCGCCCGTGGCTGGCTTTGGCCATCATGGGGAAGCTTTTGCGCCCAAAAAGACCCTTCCCAAGGATGTAAAAGAAGACAGAGAAAAGGAGCATCGCCGTTACGAGGGCATAGGGGAAGGGGCTGTTGCCGATGTCCCTGAGGCCGTTGAAGATATGCACGGGCATGATCCTGTTATAGTCAAAAATGAGGGGGACACCGAGCTCGGTAAAGGACCAGATGAAGATGATTGTGCACCCGGCAAAGAGGCCCGAGCGCATAAGAGGCAGGGTGATGGTAAAGAAGCGCTTAAAGCCGCGGCAGCCGAGATTCTCAGCGGCCTCTTCCATCGAAGGGTCGATATTGGAAAGCGAGGCTACGGCATTGAGGTAGAGGATTGGGTAGAGGCTAAAGGCATTGAGCAGGACCATACCAAAGAAGCGCCCTTCGCCAAGCCAGTCAATATATACATCTTCAGGGAGGACATGTATCGTGTGCAAAAATGCGTTGAAAGCACCATACTCGCCTAAAATGCTGAGGACACCCATCGCGCCTACAAAGGGTGGGAGCATGATAGGCAGGAGAACCATGCTGGTGAAAACGCCTTTGAAGGGGAAGTTGTAGCGGTCTGAAATGAAGGCCAACGGAATGGCAATGAGGATCGTGAGGAGTGTTGAGCACACGGCCAGGGCAAAAGAATTGCGAAGCCCTTCCATGTAGATGGGGCTTTTGAAGACCTCGATAAAGTAGGCAAGGGTGAAGTTGCCGTTTACGTCGATAAAGCCTCCGCGTAAAATCTCCCAAATGGGCCAAACGAAAAAGCAGAGAAAAAACAGTGCAACGATTGCGTAAACGCAGTAGCCGAGAGTCCGTGTCATGCTTAGCTTTCTTTGTGCCCAGATCCGGCTCAATGGCCAGTCTTTAATTGCCTTTTTGGCAAAAAACAGGTCATTTTCTTTTGAGAGCGCGCTTTCATCACTTCCGGTCTTGCCAAGCCCTTACAAATAGCTAGCAATGGACACCCATATCCTGAGTGGAGAGGTGACAGAGTGGCCGAATGTGCCTGACTCGAAATCAGGTGTGCCGGCAACGGTACCGAGGGTTCGAATCCCTCCCTCTCCGCCATTTTAGAAGTGAGGTAGAAATAGAGGCGTGCCTGTCAGCCCCTTGAAAAAGAAGGCGATGGGTAATCTTCTTGGATTTGCAAAAATAGTGATTGAGGGCGATTTCCAGTATTTTTTTGAATTCAGCCAAAATAATTTGCATATCCTATTCACTTGTGTATATTTGAAGAGGATATGCAAAAAATACGATATGAATCATAAACAACAACAGATTCTGGAGCTGGCTAAGAAGCAGAGCATCATCCAGGCAAAGGATGTCGAGGCGCTTGGTATTAGCAGGAATTATCTCTATACGATGCACGAGGCAGGCCTGCTCCAAAAAACATCCGTCGGCCTATATTCTCTTCCTAGTGCGGAGATTAATGAAAATACAAATCTTGTGGCAGTGGCGAAGCAGCTTCCTAATGCCGTTATTGGCCTTATCTCTGCTCTAAGCTTCCACGAAATAACCACTCAAATTCCGCATAAAATCTGGATTATTGTTCCCAGAGGAGCATGGAAGCCCCAGATAGACTATCCACCGCTCCATCTTAACTATGTTTCTGGTCCAGCTTATTCTTATGGGGTGCAGGAGCATGTTCTCAATGGGGTTGTGGTGAAAATTTACAGCCCAGCAAAAACAGTAGCTGATTGTTTCAAATTCAGAAATAAAGTCGGTCTCGACGTGGCCATTGAGGCTCTTCGTGAAGTCTGGAGAACAAGAAAGGCTACTATGAACGAGCTAGTAGAAGCTGCGAAAATTAACAGGGTGCTTAAAATAATGCGCCCATATCTGGAGGCCACTGTATGAATAAAGACAATAAAAATTGGGCTCACTCTATTTTTCAGCGTTTGCTAAATCGGGCGAAAAGCAATAATGAGGACTTCAATCTGTTGCTCTCTCGGTATGGAATGGAAAGATTGCTGTATCGACTGAGTATATCACCGCATAATGACCGCTTCATTCTTAAAGGTGCCAGTCTGTTTCTGGTTTGGATAGGACAAAACTATCGCGTTACTCGAGATGCTGACTTTCTCGGTTTTGGATCTCCAGATTTGAACCGTCTGGCAGAGATATTTAGTGAGATTTGCAATGTCGACTGTGACACAGATGGTATGGTGTATAAGGCTGACACGCTGAGGGTTGAAGAAATTCGAGAAGGGCAGGAATATAACGGTGTTCGAGTAACCCTTGTTGGTTTTCTGAATACAGCCAGAATCCCATTGCAGATCGACATAGGTTTTGGTGATGCTATTACGCCTTCTCCTGAAAATATTGAATACCCGACTTTCTTCGAGGCGCCTCCTCCCACATTGAAGGCTTACCCCCGGTACACTTTGGTTGCTGAAAAGCTGGAAGCTATGGTTCGGCTTGATTTGGCGAATAGCCGAATGAAAGATTTTTACGACATATGTCTACTTTCAAGACTTTTCACTTTTGATGGCGAGATTCTTAGTGAAGCCATCAAGAACACCTTCTCCCGGCGGAGAACTCCTCTCCCGAGCAGTGTTCCTTTTGCGTTTACTTCAGATTTTAGTGAAGATCAGCAGAAGAAAGTTCAGTGGGATGTTTTTGTTAGACAAACAAAGCCGAATGTTCCTCTAGAGAGTCTGTCGACGGCAACGGGTGAGATATCCAAATTCCTGCAGCCAGTTATAGACAGTTTTCAATTCAACTCGGTTTTTCAAGAAGATTGGTTGCCCGAAAAAGGCTGGTCTCCTAAATAGCAAACTATACTGCTCCCTATTAATAAAATTGAAAGGTGTGAGAAGCTCAGTAGAGCGAAATGAGGCTAACTTCGATCTATGATTGCGAGCATGTCTTATGCGGGTGATGTTTGGTGTCAATTTCCAGGAAGCTTTTTCGCTTTTTCCAGGGCTTCAATGCTTTATTTTCACGCAGTGCCTCTTGATGTTTTATAATTTATTATCAAGGTACTTGCTAAAATCATTGTGGATTGTAGTAACATTTTCTCCAGCTTCTTGAAGGGTTTTTTAATTGGTTCCCACAAATCTCTTTGCTTTCTTTGGAATTCATCTAGTGTCTGTGTGAATTCTTCAAGAGATTTAGGATGCGCTGGGGGGAGAGCAAGATCTTCTATGTATTTTTGAGTTGGGATTTCGATTCTGTCCAAGAGAGTGTTCAGGGTATTTTTGAGCTTATTTTGAGCTTTTTTCAGTTCTTCCAAATTCTCTACAGCCTCCTTCCAGTTTTTGGTTTCTGGGTGAAGCCTTAAAGGCTCAAGTATGTCGTATAATGAAATGACGAGAGGCCTGAATGTTGCATTAATATCATTTATTATTTTAACTTCTATTGATGGAATTTCTCCAAGATCTTTTTTTAGATCAGGAGATAGTTTCTTCAGGCATTCAAAGCATTCAGCTGTTTTCTCAAGGAGTAATTCGGTCAACTCAGCAAGCTGGTGGTGAGGATGGTTGGGTACTTTTTTTGCATGGACCAACAGTAACAGAAGACATTCATTAAGTCAAAGAATACGACCATCTCCCAGCTTCAACAGGAATTGTTGGATAGTAAGAAGATTATTGTCGACATAATTATTGTGTAGACAATAATTATGGTGTGGAGTTTTTGAACAGAGCGGAAGAAATGAAGCTACTAAACAAAGTAGCTTCGTCAAAACTAGGAGGACTGGTTGTGATCTGGGGCCGTAGACGCGTAGGGAAGACTCGATTGCTTCTGGAATGGGCCAAAAAACTGAATGGAATCTATTGGGTGGCAGACGAATCTTCCCCTAAGATCCAAATGCATTACTTTGCTCGTTCTTTAGATGCGAGCTTCCCAGGTTTTTCAAGGGTTCAATATAATCATTGGAATGAATTATTCGACCGTATTGCACAAGAAGCTAAATATACAAATTGGAGGGGGCCTCTGATTATAGATGAATTCCCTTATCTTGTCTCAGCATCGAAGGAATTGCCTAGTATTATTCAGAGGTGGGTAGACCATCAAGCGAAGGACGCAAAAATAACCCTTGTTTTATCAGGGTCTAGTCAGCGTATGATGCAGGGGCTCGTGCTCAACGACAATGCGCCTCTTTACGGTCGTGCACGTGAATTGTTCAAGCTTAATCCTCTCCTAGCAGGTTATTTATCAGAAGCACTTTTACTAAAATCCAGCAGGAAAATTGTAGAATCCTATTCTTTGTGGGGGGGAGTTCCTAGATATTTAGAGTTAGCCAGTGAATACAAGGATAGTCTTCTGGAGGCAGCAAATGAATTGGTGCTCAATCCATCAGGGGTGCTACACCAAGAACCACATAGGCTTCTTCTCGATGAGATGCCGTCTGCTATGCCCCTTAGGCCCATACTAGATGCTATTGGGTCAGGAGCTCATCGTTTATCAGAGATAGGTTCTAGGGTGGGCCAATCCGCTACATCTCTAAGCCATTCACTCACTAGGCTGAGAGAATTAGATCTTGTCCAGCGAGAAATACCATTTGGCGAATCGGAAAAATCCTCCAAAAGAAGCCTTTACAAAATCAAAGACCCGTTCTTCCGATTTTGGTTCGATGTTGTTGCACCACGAAGATCTCTCTTAGCGGAATCAGATGGCAAGTACAGAATAGGACTCCTCAAAAAGCATCTTCCTGAATTAGCTTCTATCACATGGGAGCAAATGTGCTTGGCCTACGTATCCAGGACAAGAAGCTTGGCAAAAGTAAGTCGATGGGTCGAGTCGGGGCGTTACTGGATGGGGAAGGGCCCAGAATGGGATGTTGTTGCTAAATGCGAAAATGATAAAAACCTGTTATTGGGAGAAGCTAAATGGCCTCGTCGACCAGTAACTAGCAAATACATCCAAGACGTTTTGTGTGAACTCAAGTCGAAGGGCTTGCCTCCGCTGAAAAATATAGCAAAATATAAAATTAAATATTGCCTGTTCTTGCCTGAACTGCCCGACACAATTGAAAAATTAGACAAGGATCTTTTATTGGTAGATGCATGCGCAGTTTTGAAAGAATTGAAATAAATAATCGAATAGATGGCTCTTCTGCAGAGCCATTCACTAAGTTTGTGGAGGCTATTCGTGAGTCTTTGGCCTCTGTGATGAGGCGATGAATCGATTGATATTCGATCAAGCAGACAGAGTACCGATTAACAAAGAGAGCAATAAATCAACGGGTTCAGGCGATTCAAGAAATAAAAGGACTTGAAGCTAGAAAAATATTGGCGTTTGAAGCAGAGGAGGAGCTCAAAAAATTAAGGTGCTCGCCGTCTATGCTATCTTTTTATTCTGGGGAGTTTGACGTTAAAAACACTAGCTGTTTAATGGTCTTTTGCGCCCTGTTGAGGGCTGTTTCAGTAGAGGTAAAGGTGATTATGTTCCCCGCAGGTCTCTCTCTGCTTTTCTTTATGGAGTGAATACTTCTACCTGAAGCTACACTAATATTAAACTCATCGATATTGCACATTTCCGCTATTTTGGGCTTAGTATGCGGTGAATAGATACCTTAATCGCCGCATGATTTGCGGTGATTAATCTTGATTTTGCGGTGATTAGGGTCTATATTCACCTTAGATAATGCGGTGATTAATATGTGGATTCACAAACATCAAGATTGGCCAGTGTTTACATGGGATGCAGATGCTATTGCTTCCAAGCTGGCTGATATAAGGCATCGACAAGGGCGCTTGCTAGGTCGGATGGAGGGGCTTGGGTTTGAATTAAAGCGCGAAGCCAGTTTGAGCACACTCACCCATGATGTGGTGAACTCATCGGCTATCGAAGGCGAGCATCTAAATCCTGAAGAAGTACGGTCATCCATTGCTCGCAGGCTTGGGATGGATATAGCTGGGCTTATTCCAGCGAGCCGTGATGTTGAAGGCATTGTCGAGGTAATGCTGGATGCCACGCAGCAATGTTCTAAGCCCTTAACCCAAGCTCGTTTGTTTGATTGGCACATAGCTCTCTTTCCGACAGGGCGTAGCGGGATACACCGGATTGCGGTGGGTGAGTGGCGTACTCCAGATGTAGGCCCCATGCAGGTTGTTTCTGGTCCCATGGGGAAGGAAGAAGTTCATTTTGAAGCACCCAGTGCGGACCGCTTAGACAAAGAGATGCGCGCATTTCTTGTATGGTTTAATGGTAAAGAGGCTATCGACCCCGTCATTAAGGCAGCTATTGCGCATTTGTGGTTTGTGACGATCCATCCTTTTGAAGATGGAAATGGCCGGATGGCTCGAGCCATCGGTGATATGGCATTAGCCCGTGCCGATGGAACGCAGGAGCGTTTTTACAGTCTTTCATCGCAGATTGAAGCAGAGCGTAAGCATTATTACGACCAGCTTGAAAAACAGCAACGCGCTACACCAGACATTACAGCTTGGCTATCATGGTTTTTGGACTGTCTTGGCCGAGCTATTGCTCACGCTGAAACGACACTGAGCAAGGTTTTGTTCAAGGCGCAGCTTTGGGATATCATGCATCAAAAGCCCGTGAATGAGCGTCAGCGCTTGATCCTCAATCGCATGCTTGAGGATGATTTTAAAGGGTTCATGAGTACCTCTAAATACGCCAAGCTGGCTAAGTGTTCCAATGATACCGCGCTCCGGGATATTCAGGAGCTGAAGGAGCGGGGCATCTTGATTCAAAATCCCGGTGGGGGGCGCAGTACCAGCTACAGGCTGCCGGATCGCGATGGGTAACTTATCCTTTAAGGATAAAGCTTTCAAAATGCTCTAGGGCTTCGGGCATGTTTTTGCGGCCAAAGCCGATGCGGAAAGTGTTTGATGTAAGGTCGTAGACACTGCCTGGCATGATGAGGACGCCCGTTGCCTTAAGGAGTTCGTCGGCCAAGGTTTCGACGTTTTCTTTTCCATGGTCCTGAACGAGGCCGCAGCAGCCACCTTCAGGACGAACCCAAGAGAAGCGCTCTGCGTGCCGCTCCATGAAGCTGTCGAGCAGGCTGAGGTTGTGGTCGACGATGTTGCCGTTGCGGGCGAGGATCGTATCCCGTGCTTCGAGGGCGATACAGCTCAGGAGCTCTGAGGGGACGCTGTTGCAGATCGACGTGTAGTACTTAGTCTGCTCGATGGCGTGTAGCAGCTCGATGTTTTGGCTCGCTATCCAGCCGACGCGCAGCCCTGCGAGCCCGTAGGATTTGCTCATGACGCCAAGACTGATGCCAGCTCCCGTTTGCGAAGCGATCGGGGCTCGCCACTCCGTTGTCTTGGGGCCTAGGAGCCGGTAGACCTCATCGGCAAAGAGGGTGAGCCCGTGCTCTTCACAGAGATTGATGAGGGCCTGTTCATTTTCTTTAGAAAGCATAGTCCCTGTTGGGTTGTGGGGTGAGTTGACGATGATGGCCTGGGTGTCAGGCCTAATCGCAGCGCGTATCGCCTCAAGATCGGGTTGCCACTGATCTTCAAAGCGAAGGGCTATATCCGTGACCTGAGCACCGAAGGTTTTGGGGAGGTCTCTTAGTGATTGATAGCAGGGGGATAGGGCAATGGCGTGGGTGTTGTCTCCAAAGAGCCGGGAAAAGGTGCAGAAAATGCCCTCTTCTGCGCCGGCAAAGCAGAGGATGTTTTCGGGGCCCAGGCCTGGGTATAGCTGGGCGATGGTTTCCCGGAGAGTCGCGTTGCCACTGGGAATGTCGTAGCCGAGGGGCAGGGCTTCCCAGCGCTGTTGAAGCTCTGGTGAGGCGAGCTTCAAGAGTTCGGAGAGTGTCCACGTTTCAGCGTCGCTGCAGCATAGTAGATAGGCTGCGCTGAATTCACGGCGGCTGAGGTAGGTTTCGAGTTTGAATTCTGGGAAATGCATGGGCTTGGTTATTCGGATCGAAGATAGTTGTAGACGGTTCCGCGCGAGATGTTGAGGATCTTGGCGATGTGTTCGGTGGCGTTTTTTGCCTCGAGGGCGCCGGCTCGGTCCAGCTCGAGGACAAGGTTACGGCGCGCTTCGGTGTTGAGTGATTCGATGGATGCCCCCTTGTCCTGTAGATACCGATGGACGTAAGCGTGGATGCGCTCCTGCCAGTCGTCCTTAAAGAGGGCATCGGGCTTTGCAGTGAGGGATTGCGCAAAAAAGCCCCCTAGGAGGTGCTGGATTTTCTCGAAAACGCGCGTGTCAAAATTGATGCACATGAGGGCATCGGCTTCGTTTTCGGCATTTTTTAAAACGATGGAAATAGAGCGCATCGCATTGCCCTTCGGATCTTTCTTTTCATAAGGGCCTAGGATGGAGGGGGATGCATCCCAGTCTGTCCCGCTGTCGAGCAGGGAGGGGTCGCCCACTTTGCGGCCCGAGAAGGGATTAGCTATATGGATGATGTGGTTATGGGCAATGCTGTGCAGCACGACTTCTACGTGGGGATAGAAGAGCTTGCTCAGGCCTTCTGCAATGTGGATGTTGCTGGTTTTTAGGCTCATTTCTATAATTTTTTGTATAAATTAAACAAAAAATTATAGAGTCTCAAGCGCTAAATGTTTAAATAGCGCAAAATTTGCAATGCGTCTCTGCAGCAAAGATGATGAGGCCGATGTATTCGAAATACTCGTCCCAGCTGAATGGGCGATCAAGTGCGTGTAATGCATCCAAGCGCTCATAAGTCCTCTCCAGCATGGATGCTAGGATGTCTTCTGAAGGGTGGTATGATGGGGAACACTCAGTGGTATCTTGAGCGGGGAGCGCTCCTGTTGAGGATAAGAGAATCAATAGGATGGCGCTGGTGAGTGTGCGGAGTGATGGAATGGTTAATGAGATCATAGGTGAGTGTTTATTGGCGTGTGGGCATCTTTTTCAAGGTATTTCAAGACTTGCTTGAATTAATTTTGAGATCTTCAAAGACTTGGTGCTTGTCGAGAGAAAATGATTCTTTTACAGTCTTCCTTGGTTAGCAGGTTCTTAGGCTAAATATATTTTCATATACCCTGTAATGTCTCGTTGGTCTGGATATCTTGATCGTTGTCATCGTGCTTGTGCGCGTGTGCCTTGGCTCGTGAAGGCTGCCATTGCCTTGAGAAATCAGGCCCAGTGTGTCATTGCTTATCACTTGGCCGAGGATGCCAATCCGCATAAAAATGGCGAGTATGCTTTGGCCCGCCTTGTAGCGCCGCATTGTAAGCACTTTATTGATGTCGGTGCCAATGTTGGGGACTGGACAGCTTTTTTCCTTGAGCATGGTGAGTCACCCTCAGGGCTTTTGTTTGAGCCAGGTGGCCGGGCATTCGAAAAACTGGAGGAGCGCTTCGGAGAGTTGATCGATATTGAACTCGTGGATGCGGCTCTGGGGGCTCAGGTCGGTGAGGCCATCTTTTTTGAAGAGCCTCATTGCGGAGAGACCTCCTCGCTCGTTAACGTTCTGACAGACCCCTCGGCAAAAAGAAGGACGTGCCGGGTGACGACATTAGATGAAGAACTCTACCATCGAGGTTGGGCGCACGTGGATTTTTTAAAAATCGATGCAGAGGGCTACGATGGCCTTGTTTTGCGGGGCGCGCATCGCTTGCTTGAAGCTAAAAAAATAAACCTGATTCAGTTTGAGTATAATGCCCCTTGGGCACAGGCAAATAGTACTTTAGGCTCAGTGATTGAGTATTTAAAAGCCTTTGGCTATGAGATCGCTCTCTTGCATTCCGATGGCTTGTATGTATTTGACTATGCCCGCTACGGGGAAGTCTTTCGTTATATGAATCTCGTGGCCTTTTTGCCGGAAAAGCGCGATTGGCTGCGAGGCTTCCTCCGGAATCAGCCCCTTTTGCGCTAAGTTTTATAAAAGCTAATTTTCACCCTTAACTTATAAATGACGATGTATTCGATAAGATCTTGCCGCCTTTTTGGGCTCTTGTTTTTTTTGTTTTCAGCGGGGCTCCATGCCCAAACTTCGGTGGGCGAAGGCACCGGACTCTGGAATGTTGCCGATGGCCAGGGCAATCCTTTTTACATTAGTCTTGCTGCTGACAAAACGGCCCGGACCATCTTTGGGCCCAGTGTCCAGGATAGTGAGCGTGGTGTTTGGCGCGAAGAGGGTGACGGCAAAATTTTGGTGTCGTACACGAGTGGGTGGATCGATGTTTTAGAGCCTGCTGAGGGGGCTGTCCGTAAAGTAGCCTTTGGACCGGGTGCTCCGGTGACTGGAGACCCGAGTAATATGTCTTCAGCGACGCGTATTGGGCCTGAGGATTTTCTTGGTAATTGGAAGCTGAGCGATGAACACGGCGATCCTTTTTATATTAAGGTCAATCCAGACAATACGGCAACAACCACCTACGCTAAGAGTGCTAATGGTTTTAAGGGTGAGTCGGGCGTTTGGCGTTGGGAAGGAGATCAGCTTCTTTTGCTCTACACCGACGGTTGGGTAGATATTCTTTTGCCCTATCCAGGCGGTGTTTCAACGATTGCTTATGCTCCGGGTTATAAGATCGGGTCTGCGCCCGACCACGTCTCTCAGGTGGCTCGAGCTAGCGCAAGTGAAGCAGAGTCTTGGTCGATTACCTTTGAGAGCGACTTTAAAGAGGGTGTCTTGAGTGATGTGTGGTCTAAGGGGCTGCCTTGGTCGAAGATTGTCAACAATGAGATTGGGGCCTTTGTACCAGACAATGTACAGTTGAAAGACGGGGTGCTACAGTTAATTGCTGAGAAAAAAGAAGCTGATTATGGAGGGAAAACTCTCCCTTATACCGCGGGAGCTATTCACACGAAAGGTCAGTTTGCTCAGGCATACGGCTATTTTGAGATTCGTTGCAAGGTGCCCTCGGGAAAGGGTTTGTGGCCTTCATTTTGGCTTTTACCAGAGAACGAGGCTGCTGCGCCTGAGGAAATCGTTGTTTTTGATATTTTTGGAGGGAATCCCGAAGAGGTGAATTTCTTGATCGTTACTGAAACCACAGATGGTCAGACACAAAAACTTTCCAATGGCTATCAAGGTATCGATTTCTCCAAGGATTTCCATAATTTTGGCGTTCGTTGGCTCCCGGATGGTATCAGCTTTTACGTGGACGGGCGTGAAGTGGCTCAGGTCAATAAAAATATCCCCAGTGCCCCCATGTATTTAATCGTAGATTTAGCCGTTGGTGGCCTTGCGGGGACACCTAATGAGGGGACGCCGGAGAGCTCTGCACTTGAAGTAGAGTATGTCAGGGTGTTTAAAAAGGATAGTTAAGTTGTTTTTAGTGAGTGCCTAAGGGGCGTTTGCCATGCGAGCGCTTTACAAGTTCGATTTCATTGATAAGACTGCTTTTGTGAAATACACACGTGAGTCTTGTTGGGTGCTTCGAGGTCTTGTTTGCCTTGGGGGTCTCCTCTTTGTGTGGAATGCCGGACTGTTTGCTCAGCGTATGGTGCCCGATGCGCCTGTTTCCAACTTTAAAATTCCTGTCTTTGGAGATGATGGTTATAAAATTTGGGACCTTCGAGGCAAGGAAGGTCGCTATGTCAACGATCAGCAAATTGTGGTTGAAGGGATGGAGCTGCGCGTCTTCTCAGGGGATGAGGCCATGCATCTTGAAGTCACGATGGAAAGCCCTCAGGCGACTATTTTTATCCAAGATCAACGTGCCGTGGGCAATGATTTACTCTTTATCCGAGGGCCTAATTTTCATATTGTGGGGAAGGGCTGGCTTTGGAATGGTAAAGAAAAACTCATCCGTATCGAAGACGATGTTCAGGTAACTTTTAAAGAATCGCTTGGAAATGCATTCTAGACTGCTTGTTTACTTTAACCTTGTGAGCTGCTTATTATGGACTGGCCTTCATGCTGGAAGTGCTCAGGAGACGACCATCACCAGTGATCGCTTAGAAAAACGTACCGTTGAAGGACAGGATCGCTTTTATTTTTATGACAATGTCCAGGTTGTCTCGCAAAATATGACAGCGCAGTGTGATACGATGGAGGTCTTTACCGAGGGCCGTGCAGGCCAAGGAGGAACAGGCCTTGAGATGGGCGCGATTCGTGTTATTTATGCCAAGGGCCATGTCGTCATCGAGCAAGCTGGTAGGAAAGCCTATGCCGACGCTGCAGAAATTCTACCTGCTGATGGGAAGGTTGTCCTAATGGGGCGTGCTCGCGTTGTAGACAAGGAAGGGACTGTCGAGGGGCACAAGATTACGCTCCTTAAGGGCGAAGAGCGGGCCATTGTTGAAGGCGGTGCTTCTGGAGGCAGGCCCAAGGTGATTTTACCCTCAATTCCAGATCTAGGGGCGAGTGCGGCCAAGCCATCTGAGAAGCCTGAGGTTGTAGAAAATAAGGAGGAGACGCCATGAGTAAAGAGAATCAGAAAATGGGCATCATCACCCGAGGGATTGCGAAGGCCTATGGTAAGCGTGAGGTGGTTCAGGGTATTGACGTGCATGTCGGAGAGGGGGAAGTCGTTGGTCTTTTGGGGCCCAATGGAGCCGGCAAGACGACGAGTTTTTATATGATTGTCGGGCTTGTCCCCGTGACTCGCGGACAGGTCTTTCTCGATGATCAAGATGTGACGAGCATGCCGATGTACAAGCGTGCACGCTCGGGGATTGGGTACTTGCCTCAAGAGGCTTCGGCCTTTCGCAAGCTGACCGTTGAAGAGAACATTCGTGCCATTGTTGAGACGATGCCAATCCCGCGCTCGAAGCGGCAAGCTGTCGTTGACGAGCATCTCGAAGAGCTCGGGCTAACCGCACTTGCAAAACAAAAGGCTTTTACCTTGAGTGGTGGCGAGCGCCGTCGTTTGGAAATTACCCGCGCACTGGTGACGAACCCGCGCTTCATTTTGATGGACGAGCCTTTTAGCGGAGTGGACCCCATCAGCGTCCATGAAGTCCAAGAGATCATTCGCTCTTTGAAGGATAAGGGCATTGGAGTTTTGATTACCGACCACAATGTGCGTGAGACTTTAAGCATCGTCGATAGAGCTTACTTAATTTACGAGGGGAAGGTGCTCTGTGAGGGGAGTAGTGAATTTTTAGTGAACGACCCCCAAAGCAGGAAGTTGTACTTAGGCGAGCATTTTAATCTGTAGGAGTCCCCTTGTTTATGCGCGAGTATGTTAAGCAGGTTGAAAGTGTTCCGATTCGGGTTCTACACAAGACCTACGGAAGCGCGCTATCCCTTGAGCTTGTTGCCGGTAAGTCAGGCTTAGGGAAGGTCATTCGTGAGAAGAGCGTGAATCGACCAGCATTGGCTCTGACTGGTTATCTCAAGTATTTTGCGCACAAACGTCTTCAGCTTTTTGGTGCTGGGGAAATGGGTTATCTTCGGCATTTAAAAGAGTCTGAGCAATTTGAGCGCTTGAGGGGTATTGCGCAAAAAAATATCCCTTGCATGGTGGTCTCTCGAAATTTGCTCCCCACAAAATCGATGGTTCGCGTTGCCGAGGAGATGAAAGTTCCTTTGTTTCGAACACCGCTTACTTCAAAGGACTTTAGTGCACAGGCGACGATTTTCCTCGATAAGCACTTTGCCCCAAGGACGAGTATTCACGGAACCTTGCTCGATATTAAAGGCATCGGAACGATGATTCGCGGTAAGAGCGGTGTCGGTAAAAGTGAATGCGCGCTTGCTTTAATCGAGCGTGGGCACAGCTTGGTCGTCGATGATCTTGTGCGTGTGCGCCTTCAGGGAGAACGTGAGCTAGTTGGCTTTGGTACAGACTTAAGCCGAGGGTACATGGAATGTCGTGGCATTGGTATTATTAATATTGCAGAGCTTTTCGGTGTGCGTTCTGTGCGCCTGCAAAAACGCATTGATTTAATCATCACGTTTACAGAATGGTATGCCGGTATGCCTGAAGAGCGTACTGGGCTTGAGCAAAACTACTATCGCTTGTTAGGTATCGACGTGCCTCATATTGAAATCCCTGTGCGTCCTGGGCGAGATATGGCGCGCCTTGTTGAGGCGGCATCGATGGTGCAGGCTTTAAAACTTATGGGGCATGATTCGGCCCTCGAATTTAACGAGCGCCTAATCGCGCATATGGCTAAAGAGTCAAGAAAGTAAAGTTATCATTGGATTATAATTTTTGTGAATAACTTGTGAGAAAGTTGAACTTGAAAATGAAAGCAGGATGCCTGAAGCTCTTTTTTGTTCGTTTAAAAGACGAATCACTGCTTGGTCTCTTAATTCTCACATCGTTGGGTACATATTTTTGAGTTTATTTCTGTAACTTGTTGTTGAATAATGGTTTTTCGTTTTAATTTTTTGTCTGCTAAGGAAGCTTTAAGAGCTATTTTTTCAAGGTCTCAGAGGGTTCAATCTCTTTTGAGAACTTTTAATTCTCCTTTATAAGGGGATTTCCTTGCTGTCTTTTTTACCTGTGAATAAAACACCTGAATTTTTAAATTTTCATCCTTAATGAATGCTGTTTCGCCTATTGTAGGATCTAACTGGGAGTGCATCAAAAGCGATTTCAAAGGACAATTTCCAGCAGATGTCTATGCTGCTTGGTTTGCCCCCTTACAATGCTTGAAGGAGACCGAAGATGAACTCATCTTAGGTGTCCAAAATGAATTTGCCTCCATCTGGATTGAGGACAACTACCTCGATCTTATTAAGAAAAAGCTGCACTTAGCAACGGGCCATACCATGGATGTCTCTTTGCGCATTGTGGGTAGTCCTGTTGAGGAAGCACCTGCAGATAAGGAAGATAGCCGTGTTGCACCTGTTGGAGCCTCGCGCATCCAGGGGGAGCTTGACAGTCGCCCTGGCTTAAAGGAAGCCCTAAAGCCCTCAGGAGGAACACCGGAAAAGCGTTATATTCTCAATCCGCGTAATACATTTGATAATTTTGTGGTAGGCCTCGGGAATCAGCTCGCTCATGCAGCCTGTATCGCTGTTGCTAATTCTCCTGCCCGTGCCTACAATCCCCTGTTTCTCTACGGAGAAACGGGCCTTGGGAAGACGCACCTCATGCATGCCATCGCCCACCAAGTTATGGCGAGAAACCCTCGGGCTCACGTTGCTTATATTTCTACAGAAAAGTTCACCAATGAGTTCATTCGTGCGATTCAAGAAAATGATCTCATTAAGTTCCGTCAGCGTTATCGCAGCGTCGATGTGCTCCTTATTGACGATATTCATTTCCTTTCTGGAAAAGAGCGCATCCAAGAGGAGTTTTTTCACACTTTTAATGAGCTCTTTGAATCTCAAAAGCAGGTCGTTTTAACCAGTGACCGCCCAGCAGGTGAAATTGCCAAGCTCGAAAATCGTTTGGTATCGCGCTTTCAGTGGGGCCTAGTTGCAGACATTCAAGTGCCCGACTTCGAGACACGCATTGCTATCTTGACGAAGAAGGCAAATTCTATGGATCTTCGTCTCTCTGAGGATGTGATGCAGTTTCTGGCAACAAATGTCTCTCGCAATGTTCGCCGAATGGAAGGCGCCTTGACGCGTGTCGCCGGTTATGCAGCTCTAACGCAGGGTAAGCTTACAGTAGCTGTTGTCGAAAAGCTCCTTCATGATATTTTGCAAGAAGAGGCTCAAGCTCAGGTGACTCTTGAGAAGATTCAGCAAAAAGTGGTCGATTATTTCCACTTGCGTCTTGCCGATATGGTCAGCAAGCGCAGGCCCGCTAACATTGCCTTCCCAAGGCAGATCGCGATGTACCTTTGCCGTTTGCTTACCGGGCACTCTTTGCAGGAAATTGGAGAAGCCTTTGGTGGTCGGGACCACGGTACGGTCATCCATGCTTGCAAGACGGTTGAAAATATGATGGAGCAAGATGCCTCCGTAAAGCGGAGTGTTGAGTACTTGCACAATCAAATTGCACAAGGCCGTTAGTAAATCATGAATCTTACAGAAGACCAAAAAGGCCAGGTGAAAGCCTGGGTAAGCGAAGGGGCTGGGCTTGCTGAAGTCCAAAAGAAGTTAGTCGAGCTTTTAGACACGCCGATGACTTACATGGAAGTGCGTTTTCTTGTCGATGATCTTGGGCTCGAACTTCAAAGCCCTGAGCCAGAGGCTAAAGGTACCGCTGCTAAAGAGAGCGAGGCAGCTATGGATCTTAACGGCGGGGGATCGCCAGGCAAGGTCTCTGTTTCTGTGAGCAAGATCCAGCGCCCAGGTGCTGTTATGGGTGGCTCGGTCACCTTCAGCGATGGTGTTTCTGCAGAATGGCATATTGACTCGATGGGAAGGCTTGGGATTGTTCCGCCCAAAGAGGGGTATCAACCCTCGGCTGAAGATCTTCGCGAGTTCCAGATGGCGCTTCAGTCAGAGTTGCAGTCTCAAGGCATGTAAGCGGGCTCAGGCTCCTTCAAAAGTTTGATGAAGGCAGTTTCGTCGAGGATGGGCGTGCCCAAGGTTTCTGCCTTAGTGTATTTTGAGCCAGGAGATGCCCCGCAAAGGAGGTAGTCTGTTTTTTTGCTGATGCTGCTAGAGATTTTTCCACCGGCAGCTTCAATTTTTTCTTTAGCCTCTTCGCGGCTTAAGTTTGGCAAGGTGCCCGTGATAACAAAGGTTTTTCCCTGAAGAACCTGTTGAGTATTGCCGGGCTGCGGGTTTTCCTCAGTCTTCAAGCCAGCCTTGAGAAGACGTTCGATGATTTTTTGATTTTCGTGATTAGCGAAAAAGCTGCTTATGCTCTGGATAATGGTGGGACCAATCCCATCTATAGCGTTGAGTGCTTCTTTATTTGCATCGATTAAGGCCTGGAGGCTGTGAAGATGCCTGGCAAGGTCTTTGGCTGTTTGAGCGCCGACATTGGGTATGCCAAGCCCGTGGATGAGGCGCCATAATGCTTGGCTTTTGCTTTTTTCAATGGCAGCAATCAAGTTTTCAGCGGATTTTTGGGCAAATTTTTCAAGGGGAAGTAAGTCCTCCACCGTTAGGGAGTAAAGGTCTGCTATGTTGTGAATGATCGCCCGTTCGCTGAGCTGATCGACGACGGCAACCCCTAGGTTTTCGATATCCATCGCTTGCCTGCTGGCAAAGTGTAAAATGCGACGGCGCATTTGAGGCGGGCAGTTTGCATTCGAGCAGCGAAAGGCAGCCTCACCCTCAATGCGCTCAATGGGTCCGTGGCAGCTTGGGCACGTTTTAGGAAATTCGTAAGGGGATGTGCCTTTGGGGCGCTTCTGCAAAACCACTTCGAGGACAGCTGGGATGATTTCTCCTGCTTTTTCGATAATGACGGTATCTCCGATGCGGATATCTTTGAGTTTAATTTGATCTTCGTTGTGGAGGGTCGCCCGAGAGACGGTTGTCCCTGAGAGTTGCACAGGGTCGAGCTCTGCAACGGGGGTGATGACACCTGTGCGGCCCACCTGAAGCGTGATGGCATGGATGCGAGTCTCCGCTTTTTCGGTTTCAAATTTAAAGGCAATGGCCCAGCGAGGTGCCTTGGCTGTTGAGCCCAAGTCTTTTTGCTGTGTTATTTGGTTGAGCTTGATGACGGCCCCATCCGTTTCGTAGCTGAATTGGTGGCGCCGGGCGTCCATAGCTTCGATAGCTTGCCATACTTCTTGAAATCCATGGGCCAGAGCGAAGTGCTCAAGCGTTGGGAGCCCCCATGCGCGGGCTGCCTCGTGAAAAGTTGCTTGGCTGGAAAAAGCGTTCTTAGGCTCGCAGAAACCAAGCCCGTAGAGGACGATGGAGAGCTTTCTTTCTTGAACCTCCTGGGGGTCAAGGCGCTTTAGGGTGCCAGCAGCTAAGTTTCTTGGGTTTGCATAGAGGGGGAGGCCGTGGCGCTCTTGTTCGGCGTTGATGCGCTCAAAGTCTTTATGGGTGAGATAGACTTCGCCGCGTACTTCGATGAGCTTTGGAATGTTAGAGCCTTGGAACGTCCTGGGAAGCTCTTGGATGGTTTGAATGTTTTCTGTGATGTCATCACCTTCCTCTCCGTTGCCCCGCGTAAGTGCGCGCGTGAGTTTGCCATGTTCGTAGGTGAGGGAAACGGCGGCCCCGTCAATCTTAGGTTCGATGATGAATTCGAGCTTTTCACTTTCAAAGTGCTTGGCCAGTCGATTGTGGAAGGCTTTTAGCTCTTCTTGGCTGTAGGTGTTGTCAAGACTAAGCATGGGTAGGCGATGAGGATAGCTCGTAAAGGCTTCATCGCGATCATCGCCTACGCGTTGGGTGGGGGAGTCAGACTGCGAGATAACGCTCTCGAGCTGTTCCAATTTCTTTTTAAGGCGATCGTACTCACGGTCGGAGATTTCGGGAGCTGCCTTTTTGTAATAAAGATCATCGTGATGTTGGATTTCTTGTATAAGCCGTTGGATCTCAGGATTGATATCTAGATAATTTAGCTGCCTTTGATCTGCCTTTTTTTCTGTCATAGGATGATTCATCGTGTAGGGTACAAGGCTCAGAGTCAACTTAGAGAGAAGAGCAGAGATAGCAGCTACGCTTAAAAAGTTTAAAAAACAGAGCGAAGCCCCTTCCTTATCTTGCTTTGAATGAAATAGTTGAGCGATGAAGGGTGTTTTTGATTGTACGATATCACTCAAGGCCTTGATTTATAGGGTCCTAGGGCGTATATTGCTTATACTACTTATTAAACTAAAAACCATAAAGGGAGAAAATAGTCATGAAATGGATTCAAGCAATGCGGTGTGGATTGTCTTTAGGAATACTCTTTATAGGAACCACTTTTGTGTGGGCTCAAGTAGCGACACCGACGCCGCTTTCTGCAGAAGTGCAAGAGCATCTCGATGATATTGGAGAAGCCAGGGATATTCTAGATGCACGCGCTAAGGAGTTTATTCAAACGATTAAAGACATTAAAGCTGAAAAGGGCTCTAATGATTCTGCTATTGAGGCCAATCTGCTTGCGATGGAGCAATTGCGGTTTTGTATGGCCTATTTAGATTTTGCTAAAGTAGAGTACCTTGCGCTCATTAATGTGTATGAAGATAAGCATGTTGACGCGGCTAATGTATCTGCGCTGGATACTGCATTGGGTACTTTGGGTAAAATTGAAAAAACGCTAAAGAAGTATCCACTCGACTCATTGCAGAGCATGGTGATCCAGTTAAAACTCGCGATTGGCCTGCAAAAAAGGGTGCTTGATGCATGGAATGCTGATGAGCTCTCTCAGGCTCAAGCGATCAAAGATTTAGAATTTTTAGATCAATTCTTTGCTTTTGAGAATGGTTTTGATGGCATACTCAAGCGGATTAAGTGGGACCTTACAGGGGCTCAAATGAAGATTGTTAGGCCTGCTCTTCAAAGTGCTGCTGTAGTGTATGCTGTTGATTATACGGAGGTGGAGCAAACTACTATTCCGGCATCGGTTACGGATGAGATTAATATCGATAGCTTGCTTAATTATATTTTGCTAGGAAAAGCTGAGGGCTATAAAACTGTGGTAACTGAAGAAAAAGCTAAAGAGTCTCCAGATCAAAAGACTATTAAGCAGAATGAAATCTATGAAGCTAAGATGCGCTTTACCTCGATGATTATGGACTTGAAAGCTCTTCAAAAGCTTATGTTGCTGGAGGGGATTAATACGGACCTAAGTGGTGACATAGACAGTATACAACAAGGTTTTAATAGCTATACGGGGGGGCGCAACATTGCAATAGATAATGATTTTAGTGCACTGAAGGAGCGTTTAAATGATGCCTTGAGTGAATATAAGCTTCTAAATGAGAAGCGAGACGAGTTCGATCAGGAGGCTTTTGAGGATCAAGTGTATGACCTTAATGTCAAGTATCAGTACTCGAGCTTTGAGCCATACTTAAAAAAGATTAAGTGGAATTTCTACGGAAGTCAGTACAGCTTGATTGCGCCGATTTTAAAGGCTCCGGTTCGTGTGGATTAATGACCACGTTCAAGCGTTTTATTTGATCTGTTTTATTTTTCAGGTTCCGTGGGTTAAATTACTCGCGGAACTTGTTTGTAAATGTTTGATAATCTAGTCTTTTTTGCTTGCGTTTTGCTCAGTTAACATCAGGAATTAACTGCTTTGAAGACCCGCTTAGTTTAGAGCATTAAACCTCCCATAATTTCAGTAAGAGGACATGAAAAAAGTTTTTATAGCCGAAGACCAAACCATACTCCGCGATCTTATTTGCCGCGTTCTTGATCAATATCCACAGATTCAAGTTATTGGAACCAGTGGTGACGGGCAGGACGCTTATGAGCGTTGTCTTGACCAAAAGCCAGACATTATCATTTTAGATATTATGATGCCCTATCTCAATGGTATTGAGGTGTTGCGTCGTCTAAAGGCTAAAAATTCAAAGATACAAATACTCGTTTTTTCTGAAGCTGGCTCGCGCAATGTTATCAAGCAGGCCATTGAAGCAGGTGTTGATGGCTTCCTCGAGAAAGACATTAGCCTCACAGAACTTGAAAAGGCGATTGAGCGCATTATTGCTGGAGAAACTTACTTCGGTCCTAAAATAACAGAAACAATGCGCAAGATCATGCTCAACCCTGAGCAGGACAACTCTCTTAACTCCTTGACCTCTCGCGAGCGTCAAGTGCTTCAATTGATTGCAGAAGGCCATACTTCGAAGGAAATAGCAAAGATCCTCAATATTAGTTACAAAACTGCAGACACTCACCGAGCTAATATCATGGACAAGCTCGATAAGCATAATGTTGCAGAGCTAACGCGGTATGCCATTTCAAGTGGTCTCACCGAGAAGCTGAAGGCCCTTTAGGGCTCAATCAGTCGTAGGGCAATTTTAAAAGGATCGGGCAATGGAGTTAAACTCCATTGCCCGATCCTTTTAAAGGTCAAAATGGCAGGACACCGTGTGCTCTTTGGCACCTGCAGAGGCAGTATTACGTAAAAGAGGGATTTCTTTTTTACATATTTCTCGTGCATAAGGGCAGCGAGTGTGAAATGGACAGCCCGAAGGTGGATCGATAGGGGAGGGAGGGGTTCCCTGGAGCAAGACTCGTTGTTTGCGTTTTCTGGGATCTGCAGTTGGGATGGCATCAATCAAAGCACGCGTGTAAGGGTGTTTAGGAGAGATGTATAGCTTTTCAGCAGGCGCAGATTCAACTATTTTTCCAAGATACATGACGGCAATACGATCTGCCATGTGCTTAACAACGGCTAGATTGTGAGCGATAAAGAGATAGCTCAGCTTTCGTGTTTGCTGAAGGTCAAGAAGGAGGTTTAGGACTTGGCCCTGGATTGAAACATCGAGGGCAGAAACCGGTTCATCGCAAATGATGAGCTTGGGGTTGAGCATAAGTGCTCGTGCGATGCCGATGCGTTGACGCTGCCCTCCTGAAAACTCAAATGGAAACCGCTTGAGCGAATTTTGTGAGAGCCCAACTTGATCTAAAGCTTCAAGAAGCTTTTTTTGACGGCTTTGATGGGTTCCTATTTTGTGGATGACTAAGGGTTCTTCTAGAATGTTACCGACGGTGTGCTGCGCATTGAGTGACTCCATTGGATCCTGAAAAATCATTTGGAGATTTCGCCGGTGAGGGCGAAATTTTCGTTCAGAGCAATTCGTCAATGTTTTGTTGTCAAACCGAATGCTCCCTGCAGTTGGTTTAATGAGTTTGGCTGCCGTTCGCCCCAGGGTGGTTTTGCCGCACCCAGACTCCCCCACTAGGCCTAGTGTTTCGCCTTCTGCAACATAGAGGGAGACATCGTCTACCGCTTTGCAGTATCCTTGGGCTTTAAGGAAGACACCGCTCCGAATAGGGAAGTGAACCTTGAGATTGTTGACTTCCAGGAGGGGTGCAGACATCGTTGTGTGGAGGTTTTAAAGATTGCCTGCGTAGATGGCATCAGGCCCGAGGTCTTCTTCGATGCGAAGGAGCTGGTTGTATTTGCAGATGCGGTCTGTCCTGCTGAGTGAGCCTGTTTTAATTTGCCCTGCATTGGTTGCAACCGCAATGTCTGCGATGGTGGTGTCTTCGGTTTCGCCCGATCTGTGTGAGATCACCGATGTGTAGGCTGCTCTCTTAGCCATCTCAATGGCATCAAGTGTCTCTGTGAGCGTTCCTATTTGATTTACCTTAATTAATATTGAGTTCGCGACGCCGCTCTCGATGCCTTTTTTAAGGAATTTTGTGTTGGTAACAAAGAGATCGTCTCCAACGAGCTGAGTGTCTTTGCCGAGGCCTTCCGTGAGGAGCTTCCAGCCGGCCCAGTCGTTTTCGTCGCAGCCATCTTCAATGGACATAATAGGGTACTTCTTTTTGAGCTCTTTGTAGTAGCTTACCATGTCTTTGGCTTTCCGCTTGGAGCCATCGGACTTTTTAAATATGTATTCTTTTTTGGTGGGGTTGTAAAATTCCGATGCGGCAACATCTAGGGCAATGAAAATGTCTTTACCGAGTTTGTAGCCGGCTTTTTTGACTGCTTTGGCTATAGCTTCTAGAGCTGCTTGATTGGACTCTAGCTCTGGAGCAAAGCCACCTTCGTCACCAACGGCTGTACTTAGCTTTTTGGCTTTGAGCACGTCTTTGAGCGCATGAAAAACTTCGGCTCCCATTTGCAGGGCTTCGCGGAAGGTATTGGCCCCTTTAGGCATAATCATGAACTCTTGAATGTCAATGGGTGCATCAGAGTGCGCTCCTCCGTTGAGAATGTTCATCATGGGAACTGGAAGGACTTTCGCATTGGTGCCACCAAGGTAACGATATAAGGGGAGCTCAAGGGCAGATGCAGCCGCTCTTGCTGTAGCAAGTGAAACCCCTAAGATGGCATTGGCGCCCAGCTTACTCTTGTTGGGGGTGCCATCAAGCTCCAGCATGGTGTTATCGATTGCGAGTTGATCAACAGCGTCCATGCCTTCGATCTCTGGGGCAATGCGCTCTTTGATGTTATGAACGGCAGCGAGTACTCCTTTGCCAAGGTAGCGCTTTTTAGGGTCCGCGCCTTTTGCAAATTTAGTGCCTTTAGCCTTTCCATCCCTAAGCTCAATGGCTTCGTGGGCGCCTGTGCTTGCCCCGGAGGGAACGGCTGCACGGCCTGTTGCACCGCATTCGAGCTCAACCTCAACCTCTACTGTAGGGTTTCCTCGGGAGTCTAAAATTTCGCGTGCATGAATATCAATAATCGTTGTCATGGCAAAGTTGTACTAGGGTTTATTGAGAGCTTATTAATGCCAAGCATTGCGCCTACTGTCAACCTTTAGCCATGAGCGCCTTAATATACGGTGCGGTTCGGCTTTTTTTGCAGCCAAGTAGTCCTTTGACAGACCCTTGGTAAAGCACCTGTCCGCCGCAATCGCCTCCTTCAGGGCCCATTTCAATGAGGTAGTCAGCCTCTGCAATAAGGTCTAGATGGTGCTCAATAACAATAACGGTATGCCCTTGGTTGACGAGTCGGTGAAAAAGCTCGATGAGGCGTTTGCAATCACTTAAGTGAAGGCCAATGGTTGGCTCTTCTAAAAGGTATAAGTTGTTGCTTTGAATGCCTCGTGACTTTTCTTTGAAGGAAGGAAGACCTTTGGCTAGTTCACTTACAAGCTTGAGGCGTTGTGCTTCCCCTCCAGATAGCGTCGGGCTCGCTTGACCTAGTTTAAGGTAGCCAAGTCCACACTCGACCATCAACTTGCAGACAGCTTGTAGTTGTGAATGAAAATCAAAAAAATCGCTCGCTTCTTCAAATGAGAGGTTGAGCACATCGGCGATGTTTTTATCCTTCCACTGAATGTCGAGAAGTTCTGGCCCGTAGCGTGTTCCTTGGCAGTCTTCGCAGGAAACATAGGTGTCTGGCATGAAGTTCATTTCGAGCTTAATACGTCCAGCACCTTTGCATGTGGCACAGCGTCCGTTTGCCGTATTAAAGGAAAAGGTGCTCGAAGAAAACCCGTGCATTTTTGCTTCGGGAAGGCTTGCGAAAAATTCCCGAATGCGATCAAAAATGCCAATGTAGGTTGCCGGCGTGGAGCGAATGGTTTTTCCAATAGGCTCTTGGTCTACTTCGATGACTTGCTTGAAGATGTTCCCGTGGGTTAAGTCCTTAAATGCGCAGCGCAGTCTAGGGCCATTGCCGTTTTGAAGCTTTAAGCGTTCTTGTTTCTCCTTGATAGCTTCTTCTACGAGAGGCTTGAGCAAGTCACGCATGAGTGTTGACTTTCCTGAGCCTGAAATGCCGCAGAGGACATTCAGTTTCCCTATGGCAAATGAGACGTCGTCGCCTTTAAGGTTTCGAAGCGAAGGTTTTCTTAAAACAAGCCATTCGGGTTGCTCTGTTTTTTTGCGTGGATTCCAAGGTTCCGGAAGCTGCCTATACTTTCCATGAAGGGGATGTTTTAGTGCATTTTTTAAATACTGCCCTGTAAGTGATGCTTTGTTTTTAAGAATCGATTTTATCGGACCTTCTGCGAGTATTTCTCCTCCGTGGATACCCGCTCCGGGCCCTAGATCGATGATATGATCTGCTGCCCGCATAGTATCTTCATCGTGTTCGACGACAAGGAGTGTATTCCCTCGGTTCTTGAGGTTAGTAAGTGAGCGGATTAATCGATCGTTGTCTCTTGCATGCAGCCCAATAGAAGGTTCGTCCAGAATGTAGAGGGCTCCCGATAAATTCGATCCTAGTTGTGAAGCTAGGCGTATGCGTTGAGCTTCGCCACCAGAAAGCGTAGCCGTTTCACGATTGAGTGCTAGGTATTCGAGCCCAACTTCTTTCATGAATTGCAAACGTTCTATGATCTCGGGGAGAATGGTTGCGGCAATGTGAGTAGCTCGTTTATCTAGTTTGAGCTTTTCAAGTAAGCCCAATAGTTCGGAGGATGTCCGTTCGAGGAGCTCAGGGAGCGAATAAGCTTTTTGCTGAGTGTTCAGTTTTACATGCCTACTGATTGCATTTAATCGAGCCCCTTGACATGCAGGGCAAGCACTTCCATCTTCGATTGCTTTTGCTTTGATCGTGAAATTTTCATCGCTGGCCATCCATGTATAGAGGTGTCCATAGCCGCGACAGTGTTCGCACCATCCCTTGGGTGAGTTCCATGAAAAATGCTTAGGGTCGAGTTCGGGGAATGCCTCACCTGTGATAGGATCTGTTCGCTTGGTTGAAAACCATTCTTTGTTGCCATGCTTATTAATAATGAATGCAGAGCCTTTGCCTCGTTGTAGCGCCTCTTCTAATTTTTCAGCGCGCTCGCGTTTGTTTTTAGTGTGCCTGGGGTGGATATCTGCTATGACAAGCTCAATGTCGTGCTCTCGATAGCGATCGAGTGCTTTGAATTTGCTCAGTTCGGTGATAACCCCATCGATTCTAAGATGTGTGTATCCTTTGGTTAAGGCCCAGTTGGCAAGCGGTTGATGGTGGCCTTTGCGCGCTTGTATAACAGGGGCGCATAAATAAAGTGAAGCCTTGGACGTCTGTCCTTGAAGATGTTTTTCAAGTTTCTTTTTTAATGCATCGATACTTGCGCTGCTGACTCGCTCCCCTGTATGAGGGCTGTACTGCTCGCCGATCTTTGAGTAGAGCAATCGGAGGTATTGAGCCACTTCTGTAATAGTAGCTACCGTCGACTTCCGGCTTCCTCGGGTTACACGTTGTTCAATGGCAATAGTAGGTGGAACATGAGATAATTGATCGATGTCGGCTCGGGGTAGTTGCTCTACAAATTGACGCGCATAGGCGGACATCGATTCCATGAATCGTCTCTGTCCTTCGGCAAAAATAATGTCAAAAGCAAGCGATGACTTTCCTGATCCCGAGACTCCCGTCACAACGGAGAGGCTGTGCAAAGGAATACTCAGGGATATATTTTTAAGGTTGTGCTCTCGTGCTCCAATAAGCGCTAGTGAGGGTGATTCATCAAATTGACTAGATGGTTCTGCAGCCTGCAGTATCGATGTTTTGATTTCAGGGAATACATCGATCTTCTCATTTTTAAGAACTTCTTTTAGAAAAGGCGCTGTTGAGGTTTTGTGCTTTTGAATGACTGCGGGTGACCCTTCGGCAATGCATTGCCCTCCTGCTTCTCCTGCACCAGGGCCCATTTCAATGATCCAGTCTGCGGCGGCTAATACATCGACTTGATGTTCGATGACAACAAGGCTGTTGCCCTGATCTACGAGCTTTTGAAGCACTTCAATGAGTTTTTTAATGTCATCTCGATGAAGTCCTGTGGTCGGCTCATCAAGTAAGAGTAATATATGCTTTTCTTCGTTGATATTGCCCAGGTATTGAATGAGCTTGAGACGTTGAGATTCGCCTCCAGATAGCGTGTTTAGGGGTTGTCCCAGAGTTAAGTATCCAAGACCGACATCTTGGAGAGGCTTAAGACGCTTGGTTATTTTAGGGGTTTTGCTAAAAAATACACACGCCTCTTCTATGTCCATCGAAAGCACTTCGAATACAGATTTTCCATAAAGCTTAATAGATAGGACTTCTTCCTTGAATCGTTTGCCTTCACAGATTCCGCAGGGAATATAGACGTCTGATAGGAATTGCATGTCGACGCGTTCGTAGCCAAGCCCTTGACAGTGTTCGCATCGTCCTTGGCCGCTATTGAAAGAAAAGTTTGCTGCATTCATGCCGTGAGCCATGGCGGCATCTGTTTTAGCAAAGAGCTCTCGAATGCTCGTCCACGCATCGCAGTAGAGTGCTGGGTTGGAGCGTGGGGTTTTGCTGATAGGGCTTTGATCGACAAGTATGATGTCATCGATGGGCAAATTGCTTGAGATGCTTTTAATGCTGGCAGGGTATTCGGTAAGTTTCCCCTCTTGGGCTTGCCAGCCTTGGTAGATGATGTTGTCAAGCAGTGTGGATTTTCCAGACCCTGAAATCCCGCTAATAGCAACAAAGCGTTGAAGAGGTATTTGGAGAGATAGTCCTTGAATATTATGAAGGCTTGCTTGTTGAATGTTGAGCTGTGCGGTTTTCTTTCCAGTCTTTCTTCTTTGTTGAGGATGCTCTATGCGCATGCGCCCAGACAGATAATTTCCCGTTATACTTTTGGGCTCATTCATCATGGCGATGGGTGTGCCCGAAAAAGTGAGTTTACCTCCCTGGCTTCCAGGCTTGGGGCCGAGCTCGAGGATGTGGTCGGCAGCACGCATAATGGCCTCATCGTGTTCAACGATAACAACCGTGTTTCCTTGTGCGACGAGATTCTTTAGGATGTCAATGAGTCTTTGGATGTCACTGGCATGGAGTCCAATTGAAGGTTCATCGAGGACAAACAGCGTATCGATAAGTGAAGTTCCAAGGCATGCGGTTAGGTTGACGCGCTGCGTTTCGCCTCCTGAGAGTGTCCTCGATGTTCGATTCAATGTTAGGTAGCCAAGGCCCACTTGCTCGAGATAGTTCAGTCGTGTTAAGATGGATTCTAGAGCAATGTCTGCTCCATGGTTGCCCGTTTCAATGCATTGCGTCGCCAGGAGTGCATTGAGTTTTGAAATAGGCATTTGATAGAGTTCTGGAAGTGTGTACCCATTCCATTTGAAGTAAAGTGCATCTTCTCTTAGCCGTGCACCGCAACAGTTACGACATGTGGCATAGCTGCGGTATTTAGACAGAAACACGCGGACATGCATTTTGTAGGTTTTACTTTCGAGCCAATCAAAGAAGCGATGAACGCCGTACCACGCGTCAGGCCATGTTTTTCCTGTATCGCCATAGCCTTGCTCGCCTTCGAGGACAAAGCGCCGTGCTTTTTCAGAAAGCTGACTCCAAGGTTTGCTCGTGGGTATGCGATGCTTTTTAGCTGCTTCGAGTAACTCGCGTTGACACTCTTTGTAGACATCTCCCTTGAAAGGGCGTATCACGCCATCTTTAAGGCTGAGTGTTGGATCTGGGATGACGAGAGCAGGGTCTATCTCGATGGTTCGTCCGAAGCCTCGGCACGTTGGGCATGCACCCACAGGTGAGTTGAATGAAAATAAATTGGGCTGTGCTGGCTTGAATAACTGACCTGTTTTTGAGGATACGAGCCCCTCTGTAAAGTGTTCTATGAGCTTACCTATTTCTGAAAAAATGAAGAGCTCTTTGCTTCCAAAGTGAAGCGCAGTCGTTGCAGATTCAATGAAACGCGTTTTTTGTCGCGGTCCTATTTCAATACGGTCTTGAATGACGTAGAGAGCGTCTCCCTGGATGGTGCTTAAGTTGATGTCGTCCAGTCGCTTTATCGGGTCTTTCCCTGTGAGAAGTGCTCGCGTATAGCCCTGCCTCATGAGAGGGTCTACAATTTCCTTCCAGGAAAGTTTTTCGGGCTTATGGATCTTAAAGGCTAAGAGGCATCGTTTGTCGCGATGAGTCTTAAGCATCTTTTTCCAGATGCTTTGTGGTGTGTCTGCTTCAATCTTCTTGCCAGTTGCCGGGTCGTAGAGACTGCTCGTATGAGAAAACCATACTTTGAAAAAATCGCATAGCTCAGTCATCGTTCCGACCGTTGAGCGCGATGTTTTAACTGTGTTCGTTTGCTGAATGGCTATGGATGGGCGTATATTCTCAACAGATTTCACCTCTGGTCGCTGTAGCATTTCGAGAAACTGCCGGATATAGGGACTGAAGGTTTCTACATAACGGCGCTGTCCCTCAGCATGGAGCGTTTCAAAGACGAGCGATGATTTGCCCGTTCCACTTAAGCCGGTGACGACGACGAGTTTTCCAAGCGGAATGTCGACATCAATGTCCTTGAGGTTGTTCTGTGATACTCCGCGAAGACGGATAGTGTGTGCTAGTTTGCGGCTTCCCATACCCCGCTTATTAGAGCGCAGGGGTTTGCCCTGCACAAGGGGAAAGCACTTGAGTTTTAGCGTGCAATGTCTGCCTGGGTCAAGACGCGTACTTGGTTGCGCGTGAGGACATCCCGAGCTAATTCATTGTCTTCAAGGCGGATGACGAGGCCAGTTTTTCCGTGAGGCCGCATCACAAAAGGATAAATGTAGTGAATGTTAATTTCTGCTTGAACGAGGGCGCAAGTTACTTGGCGGAGGTATTCTTCACTATCAATTTCAACAGCAATGACATTGGCTTCATTGCTTGTATAGCCGTGTTTTGCAAAGAGCTCCCGAGCTTGTTCTGGATAGTTGACTACCATGCGTACAATGGAGCTATCCGTTGTGTCCAGTGAGCATAGTGCTAATATGTGTAAGTCATTGGAGGCAAGCAGCATGGTGAGATCATTAAGTCGACCTACCTTGTTGTCTGCAAAAATGGAAAATTGAATAACAGGGCCTCCCTGGCGGCTTTGAGTAATGTCGGGGTTCATAGCTTAGACAGGCATTATGCGAGGTTTTTAATTGAAGATCAAGGCATTAAAGAGCCGGTTAAAGCAGTGGTCCTAATAGGTGGGCAAAGTCCTCTAAAATGCGTCGGTTATCACTTACTTGTGCCGTTTCGGATGCATGATAGGGATGGCACTGAGGGTAAATGTTGTGCAGCCAGTTTTGGAGCTCTTCGATAGAAGCTTCCGAGGTGAGGAAGACGCCCACCTCAAAATTTACAAATAGACTACGCATGTCGATATTGGCAGAACCCATCATAGCTACTTTATTGTCAACGACAAAGAGCTTTGCGTGTATCATGCCTGTATGGAAAAAGAGCACTTCAACACCCGCCCTATCGAGCTGCCTTAAGTAGTAATTGCGTGCAAAGTCGACCATCCTGTGGTTTGATTTCTCCGGCAGGATAATACGAACACGCCGTCCCGTGTGTGCTTTCACAATGAGAGAGCGGAAAAGAACTTCGTCGGGAATAAAGTAGGGTGTGACAATGGTTAGCTCGTGTTGACACTCCTGGATCAGGGTAATCAAAGCCTCCCAAAGAGGATCCCCTGGGACATCGGGGCCGCTCGACATCACCTTTAGAGTGTGCTTTCCTTTGGGTTCGATCCTTTGTTGTAAGAGAGACTTAAACTGGGTGGGCTTGCTCTTTGAGGCAAAGCACCAATCACTGACAAAGATCATATTGAAGTGGGCGACGACAGGGCCTGAAATAAGCGCACTAAAATCGTGAAAACAGGCCGGGTCTGCTGTAGGTCCCATGAAGCGTTTATCGATGTTTTGCCCACCAACAATCGCGCGCTTCCCATCAAAGATCGCCATTTTCCGGTGGTTGCGCAAATTGGCGGATGTCTTTGTTTGCAGGGGAAGCATCGGCATGAAGCGGACTGCATGAGCCCCGTTTTTCCGAAGCTTTCGCATGAGAGGTCCCACACGCCCGAGGCCACCCAAGGCATCGACAAGAAGGCGCACCTCAATACCTTCTTTTGCTTTGAGAATCAATTTTTCGACCATGGCTGCGCCCACTTCATCATTACTTAAGATGTAGGTCATGATGTGGATGGAGTTTTTGGCCTGTTCGATTTCGTAGCATAGGGCCTCATAAGTCGAAACTCCATCACCCAGCAATATAAAGTCATTACCGTGGTAGATCCCCTGTTTTGGATTCCAGATGGAAGGGTCTGCCTGGTCTTTCCACTCACTTTCGGCAAGAGAGACCTCTTCGGCAATGGCCCGAATATTTTTTTTACTTTTGGCTAGCTTGCGACTCTTTCGCCCACCAAAAAGAAAGTAAAGGGGGACCCCTAGATAGGGCATGAAAATGATAAGAAGTGACCAGGCAAAAATATTGCTCGGGTTGCGCTTTTCATTGAAAAAGCGCCCTGTAATGAGAAGTGCTAGGATAAAGCCGCCCAAGGTCAGCAGGTGTGGAAAGAGAGCCACCCACAAAAAGTGGATCCACGTGTGTGCAATTGAGACCAGCTGAGGCCAAAAGGGGGAGTCGTTCATACAGTATCTTGGTAACTCTACTCTCGACGATTAAAGCACTTTTATGGTATTTGTAAATGGTTAGATGTCATCGCTTAAGATCCTAACCTTTAATATAGCCCATGGACGCGGTCTCTCCCTGTACCAAGGCTTTAGCTCGGAGAAGCGGATTGAGCGCAATTTGCTCAAAATTGCCCAGATGCTTCGCCAGTCAGATGCTGATATTGTTGCCTTGCAAGAGGTTGATGAAGATTCTTTTTGGAACAAACGTGTTGATTGCCTCGAATACTTAAAGAAGGAAGCCGGCTTTCAGCACGCTTTGATGGGGATTAATTCTCGCCGTTACCATCCTCGGCGTCATTTGGTCTATGGAAATGGGATTTTGTCTCGTTATCCTGTTCATTTTTGGGAAAATAATCCTTTTGGGGAAACCAGCTTTGGTCAAAAAGGCTTCATGTATGCTGAAATCGAGCTCAAAAATGAGGTTTTGCCCCTCATTAATCTCCATTTGGACTATCGCTCACGGCGCAACCGCATTGCTCAGATTGAGCAATTGATAGACTATATCAAAGAAAAGAGGCATCCGAGGAAAAACAATAAGCCCATTGCTCCCATTATTTGCGGTGACTTTAATAGCCATTCAAAGCGAGCCGGTGATGCGGTTGCACATCTTTTTGATTATATTCGCTCTCATGGGGATTATCATATTTTCCCGAAAACAGCAGCTACCTTTCCCGCGCATTTCCCCAGGCGAATGCTGGATTTTATCTTTCTTCCGGAGGCATTTCAACCAGTACACTGTGAGGTGGTTAAGACTTATCTTTCCGATCATCGACCTGTCCTTTTGACCTTTAAGCACGCAGGTGAACTTTAGGGGTCTTTTTCTTTAAAAAAGTCGCTTTGCTCTTGACCCAGTCGCAGGGATTCTTCCTTATCTATATCTCTAACTGAGGAGAGGTGGCTGAGAGGCCGAAAGCGCCTCCCTGCTAAGGAGGTAGGCCCTTTAACCGGGTCTCGAGGGTTCGAATCCCTCCCTCTCCGCCAGTTTTTGAATACTTTATTTGCCCGGGCCTAGATGGCGGAATTGGCAGACGCGGCGGACTCAAAATCCGCTTCCCGCGAGGGAGTGGGGGTTCGACTCCCCCTCTGGGCACCAATCAATAAATTTTCTAAAGCCTTCAGGAGTTGTTCTGAAGGCTTTTTTGTAAGTGTCTAGAGTTTAGGGCCTTGTGGATTATTGATGTGTGGTCGACCACGTTTTTGAAGGTGCGCCCGATGTGTTCTACCACATATTGACGTGTGTCCGGGGTGTGTCCTACCACGGTCCGAACCGTGGTAGGACACACAAAAAAGCCCTCCAATTGAGGAGGGCTTTTTTGTGGTAAAGTCTGTAAAATGACTCTCCGTTTTAGCGCTTGGAGAATTGGAATTTCTTGCGGGCGCCTGGTTGACCGGATTTCTTGCGCTCTTTGGCACGTGGATCCCGACGGAGAAGACCTTCCTTTTTGAGGGGAGGGCGAAGCTCAGCGTCCATCTTTTGGAGGGCACGAGCAAGACCGTGAGACATGGCGCCGGCTTGACCAATCGGACCACCTCCCTCTACGAGAATGGTGGTGTCTACAGTGTTGCGCTTGTTGGCAACATTGAGAGGTGTGAGCACTGCTTGTGCGAGCTGGTCGGTGTAGCAGTATTCTTCGAGGGCGCGGCCATTAATAGAAATCTTTCCCGTGCCGGGCGTTATGCGGACACGTGCGCTAGCGGTCTTGCGGCGGCCTGTGCCAATGTAAACAGCTTGTTGAGCCATAATAACTTATTATTTGTTAAAAGGAATTGGGTTTTGACCGGCGTGTGGATGCTCGGGGCCTGCGTAGACTTTCATCTTTTTGATCATCTGGCGGGCTAGACGGTTTCTTGGGAGCATCCCCTTGACGGCGTGTTCGAAGAGAAAGGCTGGGTTTTTGGCGCGGAAGTGGGCTGCATTGCGATATTTTTCGTTACCGCGGTAGCCAGTGAAGAACATGTACTGCTTGTCTTCATCCTTCTTGCCGGTGAGGCGCACCTTGTCCGCATTGATGATGATGACATGGTCTCCCGTGTCAATATGTGGTGTGTAAATGGGCTTGTGGCGGCCGCGGAGAAGATTTGCAATTTTGACTGCAAGGCGACCGAGCACTTCACCGGAGGCATCAATAACGTGCCACTGGCGCTCGATGGTGCTTTCTTTTGGTAAAGTTGTTTTCATAAAATTAGTGAAGAGCCTATCAGTAGTAGGGTATCCAGGGGTCTTGTCAAATGATTTTTAGGGGAAATGGGGTCCCTTGAATAGGCATTTTGCATGAAAATTTAGTGAATTTCTTTAAGTTTTTATTGATAAGATGCTTATGTTATTTTTCCTTGGTTTGGTTTGCGTGGAATGAATATAGCTAGAATGCACGCTTTGGGATGATCCTGAAGTTGTAGAGGGGGGCTTCATTTGGAAGGAGTTTATTAAACGGCTAATTGCTGAAAGCTAGAATGACGTCGCTCATGTATTTGGGTTAGTAGCTTCGTTGTTTTGCTCAAATGGATCGTATTTTCTTTACTTCGAATGAGCTTGTTTTAAGGAATAAATTTTTTACTATAAAAAACTTAAAGGATTATCTTAGTTGTGTTTTAAATGTCTTCTGCCCCTTACACATACGATCTTTCTTTACTCGATAAGAGCCGGGAAAAATGGCTTAGTTCTTCGGGTATTCGCCTTGTTTACAAAGATATTTTTGAGCACCTCCTGAGTGAATTAAAGGGACATCATATCCTCGAGGTAGGGTCAGGTATTGGCAATGGAAAGGACTTTATTCCTCATCTTGTCACCAGTGACATTGTCAAAACAAAATATGTGGACCAAGCAGTTTCTTGCTACGAGTTGGAAGAGGTGATCCCCTCAAATGAAGAGGCTCTTTGGGATGCCATTATTGGGGTAGATGTTCTGCATCACTTGGAGTTTCCGATACAGTTTTTTAAGAGCGCCTCTAAAGCTTTAAAGCGTGGAGGGCGTATTGTCTTGTGTGAGCCTGCAGCGACTCGCTGGGGCAGAGCTTTTTATAATCGATTTCACCATGAGCCTTGTAACTTAGAGAGCATACAGTCTCCTTATTGTTTTTCAGCTGATAAGGATGACGAGTTTTCTAATATGGCGATGTCTGTTGCCCTTTTTGAGCGAGACAAAGTGCACCTTACGCCTGAGTTTCAAGCTATCGCTTTGAAGCTTCGGCGATTGTCCTATGCTTATGTTATTTCTTACCCTCTTTCTGGTGGGTATTCGCGTGGCCAGTATGCTCCTAGTTGGTTTATTCAGTGCATGATTCGGCTAGAGCGTATGTTGCCTCAGTCATGGCTTAAGCATATAGCGCTTAGAAACTTCATTACATTAGAAAAAATATGAGGATAAAAAAAGAAGATTTTATCTCTAGCAGACCTCGTCGATTCCAGAAAGGTTTTCATCGGCAAATGGTTCGTTTACATCGTTATCTTATTAAACCTGGTATGCGAGTTCTTGAGTGGGGGTGTGGTAAGGGTGAGTTGCTTCGGGCGATGGATCCCTCTGAAGGCCTCGGAATTGATAGCAATTCTATGGCGGTCGAAGATGCTCGAGCGATGGACAATCAAAATAAGTGCGAATACCGTGCCCTGGATATAGAAAAAGATGTTCTGAACGAAAAATATGATCATATTATTATTAACTACTTGCTTGGATATCTTGGAGATATTCAGAAGTCTTTAGAGAATATTGGGAAATCGGCTCACTCAAGAACGCGACTGCATATTACTTCGCTCAATACGCTTTGGCTTCCTATTATTCGATTAGGTAAAAAATTGAATCTCATATCGCCTCAACCGAATAATAATTGGCTTTCTCAATCCGATATTATTGGCATCTTAGAGCTTGCTGGGTGGGAGACTGTACACGCTTCAACAGAACAGCTTTTTCCGTTTGATATTCCCGTTCTTAATTGGTTTTTTAATGCCTTTTTAGTTAAATTGCCTTTTTTGAACCGCTTGGGGCTTACTATCTTCATAACCGCTCGCTTGCCTCAAAACCTTTCTTTAGAATACAAAGGGATTAAGACCTCTGTTATTGTTCCTGTTCGAAATGAGGCTGGCCATATAGCTCAAGCCTTGGAGAGGATTCCTAAGTTAGGCGATGCAACAGAAGTTATCTTTGTTGAAGGTAATAGCAGTGATGATACTTGGGATGTTTTGGAGCAGATGTGCAAAAATTATAAGGGGGAGCTAGAGGTTCGTTATATGAAGCAGCCTGGATCCGGGAAATGGGATGCTGTGTCTTTTGGTTTCGGCCAGGCAACGGGCGATATTTTGGTGATTCAAGATGGTGATTTAACTGCCCCTCCTGAGGACTTGCCTAAGTTTCATGAAGCGCTTGTTTCCGGAAAAGTTGAATTTGTTAATGGGTGTCGCCTTGTGTATCCGATGGAGGATGAGGCCATGCGTTTCCTGAATCTCCTTGGGAATAAGTTTTTTGCCGCACTTAATACCTATATTATTGGCCAGTATTGTAAGGATTCCCTATGTGGAACTAAAATGATATTGAAGCGTGACTACCAAAAATTGCTTGAATTTATTAAACCGTTGAAGGATGCAGATCCGTTCGGTGACTTTAATCTTCTATTCGGTTCAGCAATGATGCGTTTGAAAATATTAGATCTTCCTGTTAGGTATCGAAAACGTGAGTATGGTGACACCAATATTTCTCGTTTTTACCATGGCACATTGCTCCTCAGGATGACTTGGTTGGGGCTGAGAGTAATTAAGTTTAAGGGGTAGCTCTAGTTGGGTACTTTTGTCATCTTGTAGAGGGCCCAGCTTTGTGATTGGTGCACTAAGTTTATTGAAGATGTTCGCTTGATGTTTAATTTATCAAGAACTTGTGATGGATCCTGGTTGTTTGACGTATCTGTGATAATGAAAAGATTCCTAAACTTTCCGGGGGTTTTTTCGTAGATATAGAGCTCACTTTTGCCAAGTTGTTTTAAATAGAAATAGAGAGGGTAATTGGCTGGAAGGATAGCAGCGATTTTATCTCCTGGTTGAAGTTGTTCGTTTAAATAGGCAGCGGCTTCTTTTGCTGGTGGAAAGACCGCAGTGAGCTTCGATTCAAGGATGGAGTCATTCTTGAGAATTATGAAACTTGATATGAGTGCATAAGATGTTGCCACGTAGATGAATAAAGCTTTTAGCTGAGTTTTTTGCTCTAAGTGTTCGAGTGCTCTGACAAGACCATTTGAGGCAATGAGTATCATCACGATGAAAATGTAGAGAAGAACTCTGGGCGGTGTGTAAGCATATTTGTATAAGCATATGCTGATAAAGCTGATGAATGCACTGGATAGAAGGAGTAAGCTTGTTTTTCGTGATTTGGAAGTGCAAGCGCAAATCAGGCCTATTCCGATAAGAGGTGCCCAGAGCCATGGAGTATCTTGTAATAGGGTGATGATGGATTCAGGCAGTGTGTTTGCAAGGTAAGTTGAGTATTCTGAGATGGTTTCAGCTGGGCTAGCCCAACGGTTGTTTAAAAGGCCTGCTACAGAGTTAAAGTAAATAATGGGAGCATAGAGAACGATACCAAAGCAACCACCCAGGATGAAGATTGTGCCAGTGGTAAGCCAATAACCTGCGAGTTTTGCTTTTGAAACCAGGCTTTTGTTTATGAGAGGCCACAATGCAGCGAAAATGGCCAGTGTTGCGGCTTGTAAGGCAAAAGTTGGCATTGTGTAGAATCCAATGCCCAGGAGGGGAATGGCTAAGATCCCTGAATAGATTTGTTTTAGTCTCTTATGAGAGTATATTTCCGTCCCTAAAGTTCGCAATGCACGACAAGATAGAGCAATGAGTCCTAAAAAGATAGCATTGATTAGGGTGTAGCCTCGTGCATTGGTTGAGAACTCAATAAGTATAGAGGAGCAGGCAATGAAAATTGAGCTAAGAAGAGCTGCGCGATAATTGAGATAAAGCTGCCAAGATGCGCAAAAAGCTAACGGAATCATAAGTATTCCAAATAGAAAAGCTGGATAGCGTAGGGATATCCAAAGGTTGTTGAATGTAAGGTAGCTTAAGCGAGATAGGATGGTATGGAAGACGTGATTTGTTGGGATGTTGTAATCTGTTATAATCCGGACAAAAGAGTCTGATGTGTAGAGGGAGTAAGTGACCGCTTCGTCATACCTCATGGGCTGGTCGATATAGATCCATCGTAGGCAAGTGCCAAGAATGGTTATCCATAAAAGGGGTAGGTATTTTTTCATGAAATTAAATTAGGGAATAGAGCTTTTTAAATCGTTTTTTAAGAACGTATTCGTTTGTAGATTAAGTAAATAACTAGACTGAGTAAACCTAGAATGAGACCCCAGGAGGCTGGCTCTGGAATGAAGCTAAAGCTGTAAACGGGTGCTCCGAGCCTTGCTTCTAAAGGGGTTCGAATGCCATTGCTGAGCTGTTCAATGAATGAGCGTACGGATTTTTTGCAGTAGAGTTTTCCGTGGAGGATGAGATCTTGGCCTAGATTTGCATTGTTTGCGTGTACAAGGCCGCCTGCAGGGTAGGTGTTTAGGTTGAAGGGTGGGGAGTTGGCCGCGTAGCCGTACAGGCGAAATGTTACCGAAGTGCCTCCTTCAAGCATACCCATTGTGCTAAAGTCGCCTTCTTGATCTATCGAGAGGATGGAGGCTGCAGAAGCTTGAGTGCTAGGAGTGCTGGCTAAAGACAAAATCGTGTGTCCGGGGGTTGCGAAATTATCCAGACTTGCTTGGAGTTTCCATTGTGTGGGGCCTGAGGCTTCGTGTACCTTGTCAGATGCTTGTGTTGTAAATTGGATGTGCTGGCTCCACAGAGCTAGCGAGATGCCTTCGGGGAGGAGTCTGCAGTTTTCTCGAATGCTAATGCTGAACTCAATGTATTGGCTCGGATCAGGGTTTTCAGACGACGTCCAGGCTCGTGCGAGCATATACCCGTTACCGTTTCCAAAGATGTTATAGAGGCCGTTGTATTGAAGGCCGGATTCATTGGGCCCTTGGGTTAGCAGCCCTCCAAAAATGCCTGGATGCGCGTAGTCTGGGAATAGAATGGGTGCTGATTGTACAGAGTGAATAGGGTAGCGGAGCAGGACATGGCCGACTGCCAGTCCTGGCCGGGCTAAGCCTGCCCATATGAGTGTATAAATAAAGGATTTCAATGTGCTGGAGGACTGGTCAATGCAAATGAGGCGATCTTAATATGCTAATATTAATAGCTGCTCTGTTAAGGTCAACGGTAAGCTGAAGAAGGCAAAGAGTATGGATATTTTCTCCATTGAGGTTATTGATTTGTTGTCTTTTGTAAATCGCTTTTTGAGAATTGCTTATGATTTATTAAGGCGAGTTTTTCTTCACGTCCTCATTGAGGTGATTTTCCTGGTATTGAGAATCTCTAGAGTGTGTGCTAAGTTATTTGTAAGCGGGAAGATATAAGGTTGAGGACTTGGGAAGAAAGCTTTACTCGTATTCAGAAATACAGTACGCTTTTTTTCCCTAAATGCCCCTTTTATCAACGCATTAATTTAGAGTTCTAGGTCATACATGTCGGACGCGAGAATTGATCAACATCAAAACGTTTATGCGACAACTGGGCAGCAACAATCTAGCCAGTTTGCTCAGGCTGCGGCGATCAAGCGAGGGGTGTATTTGGGGCAGATGGCTGAGTTTAGCCCTTATTCAGCCTCCTTTATTGATGAAGTGGCTGAAGAGGCGGGGGTTTTTGCTTCTGAGCGTTACGAAAAAGAAGCTGCTAAGCGTAAGGCCAAGGATTCCAATCGCAACAAGATGGTTGATATGCAGGAGATGGTCAAAGAGTTCTTTGACATGTCTCATGATGTGAAGTCACCGGAAGCCTTCATGAAGTTCATGGATTTGATTCGCAAGATGGGTCAACAAGATGTGAATGCGCTCTTGAGGCAAGTAGCTAAGTTTTTTGAAGATGTTTCGGACCAGTATCGGGCATTAATGCTCGCTGAAAATATCCTTGAGAAAGGGACTGAGTCAGAGGACCTGCTAGAGCACGTTAAGCAAGCTAAAGACAAGTTGATGAATGACTCGGGGCCAGCGGTGCGTGCCGGCCTCAATATTGCTAAAGAGGCCATCAATGCATCCAAAGAAGGACTGGGGGAGTTTCAAGAGCTGCGTGATTTTTACCGGGATATTATTCTTGGACAGACGAATATTTCAGGTGCTTTTAAAGCGATTCGTAAGGAGTATGGAGAGGGTAATCTTGACAAGGCGATTGCCTACTTAATTAAAGCTGCAGGTAATGATCTTGCTGCTCAAGGCCCCTCACTTGAGCCTTCACAGCTCAAGGCGATTATTGACAATATGTATCAAGTGGAAACATTAAGTGGTGTTGATCAGCGGTTAACAGAGCTTCTTAGGCGTATTGTCACAAATTTTGATGTCGCACTTAAAGGGGACTCAGAGATGATTATGGATAAACTTCTGGACCTTGCCTCCGCTTATCGAATCAAAAGTCAAGAGTTTCTCCAGCTTGCAGAAAAGCTTGGGCTTAAAGCCTTGCTCGAGCAGATCTATTTCTTGACCGGTCTTAACGAGCAGGTGCGTCTTTTGCCTTTGAAGATTTATGAATCTCCAGATAACCGTACCAAGCTCTTGGAAGCCTCTCAAGAAGCCCTTGATGAAGTGATTTACGAGGAAGAAGAGCAAGAGGAGGAAGGCGACGAAGATGATGAAGATGGCGATGAAGATTAATAAGGAGTTTTATTATGAGTAATGTGGCTGCAACACTGAAGGAGTTTGGCAATGCGATGAAAATCGACGGTGTTGATTTCAACGATAATGGAGTTGCGCACTTTAAAATAGAAAACCTGGGGGAGCTTTATGTTGAAAAGCGCAATGAGTCTGGGGCGATCGTCTACTTAATGCGGGAGTATTCCTTTTTAGACCAAAATCACTATAAAAAGGCGCTTGAGTTGTGCCATCCTCATGAGCGCAACCCAATGCCAGTCAATGCAGCGTTACGTGGTGACCGTCAGCTTTATTTTGGGCTTAGAATTTCTGAAGAGGACTTTCTTTTGCCTACGCTTGAAGAATCGGTTGCTCAACTGAATAAATTGCATGAGCGTTTGCAGTAATATATTAATGATCTTAAATGAACAAAGGAGGTAGTTATGGATTCGATGCCAGGAAGATTAACGTTTAATACAGGGTTTACACGTGTAAGCCATACCCATGGAGATATTGCTGAGGCTCTTCCTAAAGGGGTGATTCGCCCAAGTGAGTCACGTGTTCGGGATGAGCTAGATCTCTTTTTACCTCAGTCATCTTTTGATATGGAGATGCTCGATGCGCTTACACCGGAGATTTCGGATGCATCCAATTTGCTCCCAGCTAATTATTACCGTGCATTGGATGAATTTAGCCAAACCATCAATGACCCGAGTGTACGCGAAGCGTTATTAGATAAAGAAGATGGGGATGATTGGTTGATTCAAGAGGCTAATAACTTTATTCGAGAAGAAGAGAGCAAGCGAGACATCCTTTACCAGGGAATGAATGCCCTTCATCAGGCTTGATCTATACGAGAATAGGTTTGCCATAGAAGCTATTTTGTTAGAGAAAGAGAGTTTCACGGTAGTCCTTGTGTATAGATCTATTTACCCCCGGTGACCAAGCAGCAAAAAGAGCATCTATTGATTCTTTCTTACCTTTTCCTAAGGCATGCCAAATATGAAAAGGCTTTGGTTTTGTTGCTTATCCTTAAGCGTATTTTCCCTGAAGATGCACATATTTTGCTGTCACGGGCTTATGCGTATATTTCAATGAATGTCTATAAGGGAGCTCTTGAGGAGGCCGATGAAGCACTCAATTTAACCAAGAATCCAGCCTATGTGGCCTATGCTCACTTGGTGAAGGCACGCGCATTTTGGCATATGGAGAAGCCAAATGAGGCACGCGAAGAGTTTCGTCATTTTCTGCGTTACAAGCAACACATTCAGCGCCTTAAGGAAGCAGCTTCTGAGGGTGCTACAGACAGAACATGAAAGTCATTCATAATCTCATTTTTAGTGTCACTCGGCATAACGATATCGCTTTAGCGATTCTCGTTGTGATGATCATCTCGCTGATGATTATCCCCATTGAGCCTTGGATGCTTGATACACTGCTTACGATTAATTTGACGCTGGCAATTGTTCTTTTGATGATGGCTCTCTATATTCCTCGAGCCCTCGCTTTTTCTACGTTCCCCAGTATGCTGCTTTTTACGACGCTTTTCCGGTTGTCGCTTAACATCACAACAACGCGTCTTATTTTAACAAAGGCCTACGCAGGTGAGATCATCAATACATTTGGAAATTTTGTTGTTGCCGGGAATTTCATCGTCGGTGCGGTAATCTTCCTCATTATTCTTATCGTTCAGTTTATCGTTATTACCAAGGGTGCTGAGCGGGTGGCTGAAGTGGCTGCTAGGTTTACGCTCGATGCTATGCCAGGTAAGCAAATGAGTATTGATGCAGATCTCCGTGCAGGAACGCTGACAATGGAGGTTGCCAAAAAGCGGCGCTCTGAGCTTGAGAAAGAAAATCAGCTCTATGGCGCGATGGATGGTGCGATGAAGTTCGTAAAGGGGGATGCTATCGCAGGACTCATCATTGTTGCTATTAATATTTTGGCGGGACTTGCTATCGGGATGCTTCAAAAAGGCATGTCTTTGGATAAAGCCGTTACGACCTATTCTATCCTGACGATTGGGGATGGCTTGATCACGCAGATTCCAGCACTGATTATTTCGATTACGGCAGGGGTTATTGTGACTCGGGTTTCTTCTGATGAGGAAATCCCTCTTGGGGGTGAAATTGGCCAGCAAGTGCTCGCTCAGCCCAAGGCCTTGATGATTGGCTCGGCGATTATCCTCGTCTTTTCATTGGTCCCCGGATTCCCTAAGCCTCAATTTATGGCCTTATCTTTGGGGGTCTTCTTAACGGGGCTTACGCTGACACGGGTTGCTAAGGCACGCACGAAAAAGAAAAAGGGATCTATGCCTGCCATGGCACCTTCAGGGAAAGATGGTGAGGTGAGTGAGGAAGATACTGAAGGATCGGGAGAAGACTTTTCAGTTTCAGTACCCTTGATGCTCGATGTTTCGACGAAGGTGCAGACAGGTATTAAGCCTGAGGCTATGAATGCTGAGCTTGTCAGTATTCGCCGGGCCTTATACCATGATCTGGGTGTGCCGTTCCCGGGTATTCACCTGCGTTACAATGATAGTATTGACGATAATGCCTACCAAATTCTCCTTCAAGAAGTACCTATCTCTCAGGGGATGCTGCTTCCAGGGCATATTCTTGTTCGCGAGAGTACGGAGAATTTACAAATCCTCAATATTCCCTTTGTGCAGGGTAAAGCCTTCTTGCCTAATATACCTACCATATGGGTTGAGCAGCGCTATTCCAATCATCTGGCGCAAGCGAGCATCCCTTACATGGATCTTTCTCAGGTGCTTACGTATCACTTGTCCTTTGTCCTCAAGCGTTATGCGGGCGAGTTTATCGGCATTCAGGAGACGCGTTTTCTCCTTGAGCACATGGAGCACGATTTTGGAGAAATTGTGCGAGAGGTTCAGCGTGTTTTGCCGATTCAAAAAATTGCAGAGGTCTTTCAGCGTCTTGTTCAAGAAGAGATTTCAATTCGCAACTTAAGAACGATTCTCCAAGCTTTGATCGATTGGGGGCAAAAGGAAAAGGAGCCTGTGTTGTTGACGGAGTATTGTCGCTCAAGCCTCAAGCGCTATATCAGTTATAAGTTTAGCGGGGGTTACAATATCTTATCAGTGTATCTCCTGGAGCCTGAAGTCGAGGAAGTCATGCGTAAGGCAATTCGCCAAACATCGGCAGGAAGTTACCTTGCATTGGACCCGAAGACGGCTAAGAAAATTCAAGAAGCCGTGCGCAATGAAGTGGGTGATCTTTCCCGTCTACCGCAGAAGCCTGTGCTGCTGACGGCGATGGATTTACGCCGTTACATGCGTAAGCTGATTGAGCTTGAGCTGTATGAATTACCCGTGCTCTCGCATCAAGAGCTAACCGATGAAATAACCATTCAGCCCTTAGGGCGCGTTAGTATCTAGTGTTGGCCGCTAACTTCTAAGTTGTATGGACTAAGGGGTTAAGCGATCGTTTGCTCGGCCTCTTCTACGGTATTTGTAATTGAGAAGAGCATAGAAAAGCCGGCGTCTTCGAAAATTTGGCGTGTAAAAGGCTCCGATGTGCTTAAGGCCATTTTGCCATTGCGACCTTTCATCGCTTTGCCGGCTTTGAGAATGCTTCTTAGGCCGACGGAGCTGATGTAGTCTACCTTGGACATATCGATGATGAGGCTGGTAAGTTCTTCATCTTCAAGGAGTGTTTGGAGGCGTTCGTCAAAACTTTGGGCCGTTGTGAGGTTGATCTTTCCTTCGACGGTTGCAATAGCTAGGGGGCCTCGGGTAGCGATATCGATATTCATGGGCTCTTATTATTAAGTGTATAGGGACACTTCATCAATGGCAATTTTGAAAGAATGCCATTTTATTAATTAAGGCTAGGGGGCTGTGAATAAGTGTGAATAACAACCCGTTGACAGAAAAAGGCATTTCGAGATTGGATGTTTGATATGAGGCAACCCCTAGCTTTCTTTTTTACCCTTGTTCTCGTCGGATTTACGCTTGGCTGTCTGATGGGATGTTCTTCAGCGGTCAATGCTCCCAGTGGTAAGTATTACCTTGTTACAGGGTCTATGGAGCCACTAGCTAGCTACAAGCGCGTTGAGATTGCTGCTGTCAAAAATGAGACTGGGCAGGTTGTTGAAGAGAGTCTGTTGTCGGAGATCTTTCAGGTTACGCAAAGGACTTTTTTAGATTCAGGGTTATTTCATGAGGTCAATGGCATGACAGAGCCTTACAAAGATGCACCTGAGAGCGAATCTGGCGTTGTCTATGTGGTCCCCTCGTTAGTGTTGATGTCTAATGAGTCCAACGACTCTGAGGTCACAGTAGAATATGCCTTTGATGATCACAATGAAGGTATTCGCATAGCAACGCTTCAGGTGCTTGGCCGTGGTGGAGATGTTGGCCTGGAGGCGGCGATCCAATCTATCGGGACAGGGCTTAGCCGTGCTTTGTTGACGCAGGTGGATCGTGAGAGCGCGACCACGCAGGGTAGTCGCGGCTACTATTAAAATGTGTATTCTTTCTTAGAGGAGCAAAATCAGACTAGAGGGTCTGAGTAGGTAGGTGCCCGAGGGATATGACTCGGGTGCCTTTATTTTAGGTTTTCTTCCCGGGGATGAGAATCATCATGAGGTACCAGGCAAGATTGATGGGGGGAATCCAAATCAAGACTGCAAGAAGGCCACCCATGGACTGAATGTCTCGAAGGCGGCGTATGGTTAGCAGGAGTAGTATGCCTGCTGCAAATGCTCCGATAACGATGCAAAGAAACCATGCGAGTGGGTAAAACCCATGCTTGGGGCTGAGCCACTGAAAGAGGCCGTAGCCGAGGCCTGAGGAGATGGCAAGTGTGGCTAGTGTATTAAAAAGGTAAGCAAAACGGTGGATGGGTCTATCTAAAGAGAGGAGTGATTCCATGGAAAAACTAAACTAAGGGTTTAAAGCAAACAGCGAATGCGTAAGCCATACGCATTCGCTGTGTAAATAGCAAGGCTAGATATTGAGCTACAGTCTTGGGACGATGGAAGCTTCGAGTTGGTCAATGTCGGCGGCGAAGCGGCGGATGCCATCGGCGAGTTTTTCAATAGCCATGGCTTCATCGTTTACGAGCCATCGGAAGGCCTTTTCGTCGACAGTGAGTTTTTCAATCTTGGAGTTTACAGCAGCTTTGGGATCTAACTTACGAGGGAGTGGATCGTTGTTGTTCTTTAGCTCTTCGAGGAGATTGGGGCTAATTGTCAGCAAATCGCAGCCGGCGAGTTCTTGAATTTCGCCGATGTTGCGGAAGCTAGCACCCATGATCTCTGTGTCGTGGCCAAATTTCTTATAGTATTCGTAGATCTTTTTGACGGATTGAACGCCTGGGTCTTCTGCTCCGGAGTAGTCTTTCCCGGTGTTGGCTTTGTACCAGTCAAGAATGCGGCCGACAAAGGGTGAGATGAGCTTGGCGCCAGCCTCTGCACAGGCGACTGCTTGAGCTAGGGAGAACATGAGCGTCATGTTGCAATTAATACCTTCCTTTTGGAGCTCTTTTGCGGCAAGGACGCCCTCCCATGTGGATGCGAGTTTGATGAGGATGCGCTCGCGTTCGATGCCGTTTTTTTCGTAAAGGCCGATGAGGTAGTGAGCCTTTTCAATGCTGCCTTTGACGTCATAGGATAAATGAGCGTCCACCTCTGTAGAGACGCGGCCTGGGATGATATTTAAGATTTCTTTCCCAAAAAGGATGAGCAAATGATCAATAATCGCCTTGGCCTGGGCTGATTTATCGCCAGAGCCTTTGTTGTCCGCAATAGCCTTGTCCAAAAGGTGCTTATATTCGTCCATTTGGACGGCTTTGTAGATGAGGGTTGGATTGGTCGTTGCGTCGCGAGGGGCATAGGCCTTGATAGATCCAAAGTCTCCCGTGTCTGCAACGACGACGGTGTAGTCTTTAAGTTGTTCGAGTTGATTCTTAGCCATAGTGAATTGTGGGTTGAAAATGAAAGGCTTGCGTTGTTTTAGCACTATAGGCTTAGAATCGTAAAAAGTCCAGTCGTGAGCCGATAAAAAGAGAAGAATTTGCCTAAGCCATAACGAGTACAATGATAAATATTTTTATTAATATTTTTTTGTGAATTATGAAAATACCTTGATTTTTTTTGAACGTTTCTCAAAATGTTTTGACGTAAGAGCTATGGCAAGCGGCTAGTTTGCTGTGCTTTTATACCTTAAAAACAACAAACAAACTGCAAACTATGAAAAAAACAATCACAATCCTCGCTGCAATAGCGACTTTGGGTGTGGCAAGCGCGTTTGCTCAAGATGCAAGCAGCACAAAGACTAGCACTTCTACAGCTAGCAAGAGTGCTCAAAGCATGAACGGCAAAAGCCAAGGCACACAAGACCAATACACCAACATTGGTGAGCTCTCCGCTGTGGGCGACTTCCGTGTAGCATCTGAAGATGTATTCCGCGGCAAGAAGCTTGCAGGTTTTGCTGTACAGCCAATGGTAAAACTCGGCTACCCAGTTTGGGAAGGTGAGCTCTATGGTAGCACATTCTTCTCGCTTCCAGTAGACGAAGGTCCAGCTTCCTTAGGTGGTCCTTCTGTTGGTGGAGGTGCTAACCTCGACAATGCAGTGTTCGGCGCAAGCAACCGCGACCGTGCTGATTTCACCTTCGGTTACAACATGCCTGTAACAGACATGTTCTCAATCGACTTCGGTTACACCTACCACTGGTACATCCAGCACAATGTATGGGGTGTTGATCGTTCGAACGAGATCTACCTCGGTGCAACCGCTAACGTTATGCTCGATCCTACAGCTTACATTTACTATGACTGGGATCTTGAGCAGTTCGTCTTCCAGGCAGACGTTTCCTACAGCTTCAATCTCACTCAATACACAGGTGACTTTGGCGTAGGTGGCCTCTCTTTGGACCTCGGTGCTTACGTAGGTTGGCTCTTCGCTGATGCTTACAACAGCGATCGTCGTCCTGTTAATGGTGCTGGTAACCCATTCGGTGCTACAGCAGGTACTAAAGCACCTAAGTGGGAAAATGGTTACACCTACGGTGGCTTGAAGGCAGACCTCGTTTTTGCCCTCAACGACGTTGCAAAGGCAAGCTTCGGTATGCACTGGGCTGCTAACAACGACGGTAAGGACGGTCTTCACCAAGCAGGTTCTGCTACATTCGTTCCTGCAAACCAAGGTAACCACGAGTCTATGCTCTGGTGGGAAGCTGCTGTAACGTTCAGCTTCTAATTGGCTAAAGTCGCTATTTAAAGTAGCTTTAATATATAAAGTCCCGCGATCTAAAACAGGTCGCGGGCTTTTTTGTAGATGTTTAATTTTACAACTTATTTACAGGTGAGTGCTTATGTTTCTCAATAATCCATATACATCTTGATTTTTTTTGAACGTTTTGCAGACTAAGTGGACATTACCCTGGGTAGCCCTTGCAGCATTATTTGTCTTGAGGTGGCTCTAAGAACCCCTAACAGAACCTACAAACTATGAAAAAAACGATCAGTATCCTCGCTGCAATAGCGGCTTTGGGTGTGACTAGTGCATTTGCCCAAGATGCAAGCAGCACGAAGACTAGCACTTCTACAGCTAGCAGGAGTGCTCAAAGCATGAACGGCAAAAGCCAAGGCACATCGGACGAATATACCTACATCGGTGAACTTTCTGCAGTAGGCGATTTTCGCGTTGCTTCTGAAAGTGTATGGCGTGGCAAGAAGTTTGCTGGATTTGCTGTACAGCCCATGGTGAAGCTTGGCTATCCCGTTTGGGAAGGTGAGCTCTATGCGAGTGCCTTCTTTGGTATTCCGGTAGATGAGGGTCCAGCTTATTTCGATGGCCCAGGTGCACCTGGTCTTACGCGTGCTGTCAGCACAGGTAATGGCGACAAGGCAGACCTCAATTTCGGCTACAGCATGCCTGTGACCGATATGTTCTCCATTGATTTTGGGTATACTTATCACTGGTTCTTCCAACCAAATATTTATGACTATGACTACTCCAATGAGATCTATCTTGGTGCAACGGCTAATGTCATGCTCGATCCAGCCTTGTATGTCTACTATGACTGGGATCTCGAAGCGTGGACGATTCAAGCTGATGTTTCTTACAGCTTTAATCTCACCCAATACACTGGTGGCTTCGGCATAGGTGGCCTTTCACTCGATCTTGGAGCCTATCTTGGCTGGATGTTTGCTGACGCCTACAATGGGGGCACTCGCGGTGTTAACCCATTTGCAACAACAGCAGGCACTAAATACCCAAAGTGGGAGAATGGCTATACCTATGGTGGTCTTAAGGCAGATCTCGTTTTCCAGCTCAATGATGTTGCTAAAGCAAGCTTTGGTATTCAGTGGGCAGGCAATAATGATGGTAAAGATGGTTTGACCGTAACACCTGCAGGTACGCCTGCTGGAGGTCGTATCTTCATTCCTGCAAACCAAGGTAACCACGAGTCTATGTTCTGGTGGGAAGCTGCAGTAACCTTCAGCTTCTAGTTGGTTTAATTGCTATTTAAAGTTAAAAGTCCCGTGATCTGAAATAGGTCGCGGGACTTTTTGAATTAAGAAATATAGATTATTTTCTTTAGCTTTCCTCGAGTAGAGCAGGATCAATATCGAAGTTGGCCCAGACATCTTTAACATCTTCTAGCTCTTCGAGGAATTGGATGAGCTTTAATGCTTTGCGCGCAGTTTCCGGGTCTTCAACTGGGATGCTGCTGTTTGGGATGTAGGCGATCTCGCTGGATACGGTTTTAATGTTAGCCTCTTCAAGAGCGCCTGCAACTGTGTAGAATTCACTCATTGGACAGAGTACCTCAAAGTGATCCTCTTCGGTTTTAATATCTTCAGCTCCAGCTTCTAAAACACAGTTCATCAAAGATTCTTCATCGGTTGCCTCTGCCTCGATTAGGAATTGACCCATACGCTGGAAGTTAAAAGCGAGGGCTCCAGCTCCAGCAAGGTTGCCGCCATGCTTGGTAAATGTGCTACGCACTTCAGAGGCACTCCGATTTTTGTTGTCCGTTGTGACTTCAACGATCAGGCCAATCCCACCTGGGCCATAGCCTTCATAGGTCAACTCTTCGATGGTGACACCAGGAAGCTCACCCGTGCCTTTTTTGACAGCCCTGTCGATATTGTCAGCCGGCATATTGGCTGCCTTAGCCTTGGCAATGAGGGTGCGAAGGCGTGCATTGAACTCAGGATCCTTGCCGCCATCGCGTGCGGCAATCGTAATCTCTTTGCCAATAATGCTAAACAGTTTCCCGCGCTTTGCATCAACTGCAGCCTTATGTCGTTTGGTGGTTGCCCATTTACTATGTCCGGCCATGGCTTTACTTTTTGCGTTTCTTTTTGCCTTTGCGTGTGTCAGCTAGGCTTGTTGGGATGGCTTCTACCTCAGGGTCTTTTCGCTTATTCGTAATGTATTGCTGCAGTATTGTGAGGAGGTTTTGTACCGTCCAGTAGAGGACAAGCCCTGATGGAAAATTATAGCAGATGACTAAGAAAATGAAAGGCATGAGCTGGAAAACCTTGCGCTGGATCGGGTCTGCGGAAGGTGAAGGTGTCATCTTCATTTGGTAGAACATCGTTACCCCCATGATGAGTGGCAGAATGTTAAGCGGAAAGGGCCCAATCATCGCCATGGTGTCGGGTAAGGATAGATCCTGAATCCATAGAAAGTGAGCAAACCGCAACTCCGAAGCGCTTCTGAGCATCCAGAAAAGCCCTAGGAATACGGGGATTTGGATGAGGATCGGGAGGCACCCTGCAGCTGGATTGACCTTGTACTGCTTAAAGAGTTTCATCGACTCTTGCTGTGCTTTTTGAGGGCTATCTTTGTACTTCTCGCGGATCTCCTTAAGAGGCCCTTGAAGCTTTGCCATACGCTTAGATGCGCGTGTTGAAGCTGCCGTGAGCGGCCATGTGAGCATCTTGATGAAGAAGGTGACAATGATGATCGCCAGCCCGTAGTTAGGGATGAATGAGTAGATGGCATTCATCATCACGAGGAGAAGCTTGCTGATGAAGCCAAAGATGCCAAACTGCATGACGAGATCTTGCTTTTGGCCGAGTGCCTCAAGCCTTGTATACTCTTTGGGGCCAACGTAGTAGGTAGCCTTAAGTGACCTGGACTCTTGGGCGGGAAGTGTACCGAGATTAAACTTTAGGCTTCCTGTAATGCCTAGATCGTTGCCCTTTGCGGCCCCTTCATTGGGCATCGTGGCAGGTTGAGCAAAAAAGCCTGATGCAGGAGGTTCGGGCGTAAAGACGCTTGCAAAGAATTGATTTTTGAGGGAACCCCACACAATCCCGGGGATGTTTTCTTGAAGTGAATCAACAGATGCTTTTTGCCCAAAGCCGAGAAAGCCAGAGCGGCCTGTGAATTCGTTTACTTTGATAAATTTTGCCTTATCACTAGCATAGTATCCAAAATTAAGGAATTCACCCATTTGATCGTTTTCAACAGGGGGGACCGTACCAAGGTGGACATAGATGCTTTTTAAGTCTCTTGCTTCATGGCTTTCGTTGGTGAAGCGCGTTTCATGGTCGATGACGTAGGGGTCTCTCGTATTTTCTTCATTGGTTGTGATTGTATATATGCGCTCTAGCCGCATGCCTTCAGGCGTCGTTAGGCGAAATGCAATTTTGTTATCCGCGTGGCCAACAAGCTCATAGGCGGGGGCGAATGTTTGTGGGCTAGCGGTTGCGTTATCGTAGGTACTTAGGCTAAGAGCAGGTAGGACACCTTCTTCGTTGAAAATGAAAGGCTGAGGCTCTCCCTGAACAGCTGGGTATTTCTTGAGGCTGACGTTTTTAATCGCGCCGCCTTTATTCGTGAATTGGACCGTAATAAAGTCATTTTCTAAGGTATAGAGAAGCTCTTCGTTATTGTCGTCTGCAAGAATATCTGGATGAGATGCCTCTGTAGGTGTTGAGGCAAAGAGTGACTGTGTCGTGTCATTCGTTGAGCTAGTTTTGCTTGCTACATCCGCGTTGTCTGCGGGCTTTTCTGCTTCAACCGGTGCCGTGAGTGCTGGGTGGTCAGCAAGTTCTTTAGCTTGCTTGCCTTGCCAGAACATGAGCCCAAAAGAAACGATGAGTAAGCCAATGCCAATCAGTGTATTTTTTCTGTCCATAGTTTAAAATTATTTAATAGTTAAGGGACGGGGTCGTTCCCGCCTTCATGAAATGGATTACAGCGTAGTAAGCGCCGTATGCTTAAGTAAGTGCCTTGCAGTATGCCATGTTTTCTATAGCATTCATGGGCATAGCTAGAGCAGCTTGGATGAAATTTGCAGCGTACGTCCGCTCCAAAAAAAAGCTGAATAGCCGGTGAAAGCGTGTATTTGTAAAGGAGTAGAAATACTCTACAAGTTGCTCTAGCGCACGTTTGAAGCATTACGAGGAAGGACCTTTGTTTGCTTCTTGGCATGCTTTTAAGAAGCTAGCTTCGATTGCAGCAAAAGTTTTACTACGATAGTGAGAGCGTACAATAATAACAAAGCTTCCATGTTTTGGGAGTGCATCTTGGTGCTTGCGAAAGAGCTCACGAAAAATACGTTTTGCGCGGTTGCGAATAACGGCATTACCTACCTTTCGAGATGCTATAATACCAAAACGACGAACATGCTCTGAGCTGTGAGCAGGCTGAGCCCAATAATTGAATATAAAAGAGCTACAGCGGAATGTTTTGCCTTGGGCCCGTACAGCTTGAAATTCAGCGGTATGCTGCATTCGCTGGTGACAGGGCAGCCCCATAACGCCTTGTATGAGCTTATGCAGCTAAGCGACGTCTTCCCTTGCGGCGACGAGCTGCGAGGACTTGGCGCCCTCCACGAGTCTTCATGCGTGCGCGAAAGCCAAATTTGCGTGCACGTTTTAGTTTGGATGGTCTGTATGTTGGTTGCATGGTAAAATATTAATTGGAAAGTTTAACTGTATGCTTTGTAAACCAAGGAGGACAATGAGTTTTTGCCTTTCTGTCAAGCGTGCAACGAGTCTTAAAAACTGGCAAGAATCAAGTGATAGGGCTTGTTTTTTATTAAAATATTGGTAGTCATTAGCTTGTGTTTTATTTTCGCTTATTTTTACATCTTTTTAGCGCTAGTGCAAAAAAAATACTTGCACATTATGAAGACAATCATAACGTCCATTTCCCATACGGCCTCCCGTTCGTCTAGCCAGGTCCAGGACACTGGATTTTCATTCCAGTAACAGGGGTTCGAATCCCCTACGGGAGACCATAAATTTTCTTCCTCCTTCTACGGATAGCCCTTCAGTCAATCGCTGAAGGGCTGTTCATTAAGGATATAATTACCAGTGCGTTAGGTGTTAATGCTTGGATTTTCTGGCACAAAAATATACTTGCTTCTCTGCACAAGCCAATTAGCCTAAGCCATCATTCTGTTCGGGCCCTTAGCTCAGCGGTTAGAGCAGGGGACTCATAATCCCTTGGTCGCAGGTTCGAATCCTGCAGGGCCCACCAAGTTTTATCCTGCCTGAAAGCGCTTTGTTACACAGTGATTCAGGTTTCTTTGTGATTGATTGATAGCTGCTTGCATGTCTTTTTCATCGGAGCTAATACAGTGTAGCTTTATTTGCTCGGGGAGCTGTGCCGTTGATGCTTCGTCGATACATCCCGCGAAGACCTCCACTGGTTTATTGTGCTTAAGGGCCATTTTGATGATAGACCCAGGCCCCTTGCCTTGGAGTGAGCTGGAGTCAAAACGTCCTTCTCCCGTCAAGATGATGTCTGCCCAGGCAACAGCTTTCTCTAGGTCTAGCCATTGTGCAATAAGGACAAACCCAGGGAGTATCGTCGCTTGATAAGCAATTCGCAGGCCGCAGGCAATGCCGCCAGCAGCTCCACTACCTGCTTCAGTAATGATAGAGCAATCTTGCTCAAAAGTTTTGCAAAGCATGTGAGCAAGATTGCCTAAATGCGTCTCGAAAAAGGTAACATCGGTCTCGGATTGAATTCCTTTTTGGGGCCCATAAATACGCGTTGCACCTTCGGGGCCAAGAAGGGGGTTGTTAACATCGCATGCAATGAAGAGGGGAGGAAGTTGTTTAAGTAGAGCTGAATTGATCGATGTTATGCGATCCCAGTTTTGCGGACTTATGGGGAGTTGTTTTGTATCTTCATAGTTAACTTGAAGTCCCACTGCCTCCAGTGCTCCGAGTCCAAGGTCATTGCTTGCACTGCCTCCAATACCCAGTAAGAGTGCTTGGGCTCCAGCTTCAGCTGCCTGAAGAAGGAGCTCCCCCGTCCCTCGGCTTGTTGCTTGGTAGGGTTTTTTTTGGGCTCCAGGTACATGCATTAGCCCAGAAGCTTGGGCCATCTCAATAATACCAAGAGTTTCACTAGCCTCTATCCCAAAGCAGTTTTTCAGGTTAATAGGTATGTGTTTGCCTTGGACTAATCCAAAGTGCGCTTGAATCGGTTTGCCTAAGGGGCCCGTTACGGTTGTTTGTAACAGCTTGCCTTTGGCTGCTTGTGTCAGAATTTTACAAAACCCTTCGCCTCCATCACTCAGTGGAGTTTCTCTGATGTGCCATTTAGGATGTGATCTTTGCAGCGCTTCATGCGCACTATGACATGCTTCATGTGCACTCATCGCGTGCTTAAATTTGTCAAATGCAAGGAGTATATTCACTGGGGTAAGTTCGTTCATTTACTGTGCCAGAGAAGCTAAGCGCCTGCAACGAAATTGAGGAGCATGCCCTTGACGTATACGTTTTCTTGAGGCAGCGTGTATCCACTTCCTTATGGCAAGAGTTACTAAGAAATCTCGCAAACGCTCAGCGTCAAAGCGTTCACAACCGTTTATTCGTTCATGGAAGCAGGCAATCGTTGTTATGGTCCTTGGGTGTACGTTAGGGGTTTTTGGGTTTTGGTATTACGAGGCCCAAGATGAAGAGGCTCAAAAGCGAATTCAAGAGTTTGCTTTAGATGGCATTGATTGGGTGCGCGAAACTCGTGGCATGCCTGAGTTTGGGGTAGATCTCTTTGATGTACTGTACGATGCAATTCCTGCAAGCGTCGGTCCAGTAACGCCTTTAAATGGCTACCAGGAGGATAGCTTTTATGCCTTTGCTGGTCACCCAGCAGGGGATTATGTTAGCTTAGAGCTTGAAAATAAGGGCTATCTTGTCGGTTATGACGAGAAAATGCAAAATCCTGCATGGGTAGCCTACCGTCTTTTTGAGCGTAAAGAGCACCCCATTGGCGCTCGTCCAAGTAGTTTTACTGCAGATAAGCGTACGCGGGCTCGAGTGCCTTCGACGAGTTATGCACGTTCTGGTTATGATCGTGGGCACATGGCGCCTAATTTTGGGATTGCTTATTGCTATGGCCGTGATGCGCAATTGGAGACCTTCCTCATGTCTAATATTTCGCCACAACATCCAGATCTTAACCGCAAAATTTGGAAGGAGCTTGAGCATCGTGTTGCCAAGCGTTACACAAAGCGTTTTGAAGAAGTTTGGGTTATTACAGGGCCTATTTATTATAAGCGTACGCATGTAAAGCGAATCCAGGGTAAGGCGGCTATTCCTGATGCCTTTTTTAAAATTATTATCGATGAGCATCCTGAGGGCCTTCGGACTTTGGCGTTTATTATCCCTCAGTCAGTGAACGGTGATGAGCCTCTAAGGCCTTTTCTCGTATCGATTGATACAATTGAATCTTTAACACATATTGATTTCCTGGTAGCACTCCCAGAGGATTTGCAGCAGGCCATCGAGAGCCAGCCCAATGTTCGCGTTTGGTAGGAGAGCTACCAGGTTGCCCTGCCAACGTGGAGAACTTCGTAAGTGTGTTCGGGGATTTCTTGCATGAAGCGACTTGGGTCCATGCGCTGAGGCGGTCCTCCTTGTAAGCTTACCATGGGGTAAGTAATGTAGAGTTGTTCTTGGGCCCGTGTCACGCCTACGTAAAAAAGGCGCCGCTCTTCTTCGATATTACCTTCTTCAATGGCCCGTTTGAGCGGGAAAAGGTTTTCAGCAAGGCCAATGAGGAAGACGACTGGATATTCAAGTCCCTTGGCTTGGTGGATGGTTGTGAGTCGGATATTTTCAGTGTCAGGATCTGCAGAGCGATCGCTGGTCTCAGAGTTGAGTAAAACAAGTTGTGCAAGAAGGTCCTCCATGCTTGCGTAACGTTCAGCGAAAGCGATCAAGCTTTCAAGGTCATCGTGTCTTGAAGCCCAGTTTGTATGGATATGGCGCAAATAGTCTCCGTACCAACCATCAATGGCTAATTTGACAATTTCTTGAGGCGTTCCTGGAACAAAGTTGTGTGATTCTGTTTGGCTTAGGGTAAAAAGATCTTCTTCGGCCTTATCCGACTTGGGTGCCCTTAAGCGTTCTTCTATATTTTGAAGCGTTAGCGCAAAATCCATCCAGTCTTCTTTGGCTTCTGCGGGGACCTTGTCTGCAACGCTAGCATTTGTGAGTGATTGAATGAGGGATTTTTTTTCTTTAAGAGCGGCTTTTTCTGCAAGCTTCAGAAGCTTTTCAGCAGTTCTGGGGCCCACTTTGGGGAGTAATGTTGCAACGCGAGTAAACGCGACACGATCATTGGGGTTGCTCACAAAGCGAAGTTGGGCGACAAGATCTCTTACATGGGCTTGTTCAAAAAAGCGTACACCGCTTGTAATCGTATAGGGTATGCCTTGGCGTGAAAGCTCCATTTGGAGGTCCATGGCTTGATAGTGAGCCCGGTACAAGATAGTTATTTGTGATAGAGCATAGCCTTCATCAATAAGACCACGAATGCGCTTGCAAATAAATTGCGCTTGCTGCCGGGTGTCCATCGCAGGGACAAAACAGGGTAGCTGTGTTGAGGGGTTGACGGGCTTTAAGTTCTTTTCGTAGCCAATGTCTGTTGATTGGTGCTGCAATATTTGGTTTGCGAAATGTAAAATTTCCGGTGAGCTTCGGTAGTTAATTTCAATCTTGTGGACTTGGGTGCCTGGATGTTTTTCAGGAAAGTTGAGGATGTTTTCGATTTGCGCCCCCCGCCAAGTGTAGATACATTGAGAGTCATCACCGACGGCCATGATTTGGTGATGTAAACCCAGTTTATCAATGATTTTTGCCTGAAGCAGGTTGGTGTCTTGGTATTCATCAACCAGAATGTGCTTGAAGCGATTTTGGTACTGTTCAGCAACTTCGTTATCTGTTTCGAGTATCGTTAGCCAATGCTCAAGCAAATCGTCGTAGTCGGTGACGTTTTGCTTTCGTTTTTTTTCACGATAAGCATCTGAAAAGGCCTTAACGCGAGCTGCTAGGTCAATAAAAAATGGGTAACGATCTTCAACTACGGGCTCAATAGGCTGGCATGTGTTGCGTGCGTAGCTAATAATGTCTGCGAGGACGCGGGGTTTTGGGTTGTCCTTGCTTTTAAGGAATGCTCCATCGACATCGCGTATTGTGTCTGCAAGGAGTGCTTCAGCATCTCCTTGGTCTAAAATGGTGAATGAAGGGCTGAGTCCAACATGCTCAGCGTGCCGTCTTAGTGTGCGTTGACCAATGTGATGAAATGTACCTCCCCAGAACTGATATGCAGGAACTCCAGTTAGGTCTTCGACCCGCTCAAGCATTTCACGCGCAGCTTTGTTCGTGAAGGTTAACAGTAGTATTTGATAAGGCTGGACTCCTTGATTGAGTAGGTAGGCTACTCGGTACGTGAGTGTGCGTGTTTTCCCGGACCCTGCTCCAGCTAAAATGAGTGCGGGACCGTCTTTAGCGGTTACAGCTGCGTATTGCTCAGGGTTGAGAGCCTCTTGAAAATTGATAGACGTTTTCGCTGTGGGTGATGGTGTTGAAAGGTCACTCATGCTGTTAAAACGAGCGAGTCTCGGTGGATAACCTCAATATGCTTGTGCTCGGGGAAGCGCTCTTTGATTTGTGCAGAGCTGAGCCCAATGACATCCTTTAATTGTTCACTGCTGTAGTGAGAAATGCCGCGGGCAATACTAAAGCCATTTTGGTTGATGACTTCTACTAAGGCGCCTCGTTCAAAGCTGCCTTCTGCCTTTGTAATGCCTTTAGCAAGTAAGCTTCGTCCGTTTTCGATGAGTGCAATGGTTGCGCCTGCATCTGCGTAAAGCTTGCCCTGTGGTTTTTGAAAGAAGGCAATCCATCGTTTGCGAGACCTCATAGGGAGTCGCTTACTTAGGAAGAAAGTGCCTGTTGCACTCCCATGGAATAGCTCAGATAAAATAGAGGCCTTGAATCCACTTCCAATGAAAACATTAGTCCCTGAGCGCAAGGCTACTTTTGCAGCTTGTACTTTGCTGATCATGCCTCCAACAGCCGTTGCGCTTGTTGTGCCACCAGCCATAGCTTCAATGTCTGGTGTGATGGCCTCGATGATAGGAATGATTTCTCCGCTTCCTTTCATATCGATAAGACCAGGGGCTGTCGATAGAATGGCGAGAAGCTCCGCTTTGGCCAAGCTGGCAACCAGTGCAGAGAGAATGTCGTTATTTCCAAATTGGATTTCTTCGGTGATTACAGAGTCGTTTTCATTGATGATAGGTACAACACCCATGCTCAAAAGTTCATCGATGAGGTTTTTTATGCCTATGTGACGTTTTCGTGCCCGGACGTCTTCATCGGTTAGAAGTAGCTGAGCAACCGTGATGCCAAAGGGTTCAAAACCTGCTTGCCAGGTATCGATGAGTAAGCTTTGTCCAATAGCAGCACAGCTTTGAAGAGTGGAGGTGCGCGTAGGCCTTTTTGTGAGGTCGAGTTTCCCCATGCCAAGCCCAATCGCTCCAGAGCTTACGATAATAACTTCGATGTCCTGCTTCTTCAGCTGAACAATTTCTTCGCATAGAGCGGCAATTTGCTTAGGCTCAAGTTGAGCTTCACTAGATGTGAGCACACCTGTGCCAAGCTTGATTACCCAGCGTTTCTTCGATCTTTGTTGCAAAGTTTAGTTGGCCTTTATTTACCTTTAGAGCTCCATGAGCTCCTTCTCTTTATGAGTAAGGTGGTCATTAATTTCTTTAATCGCCCGGTCTGTTATTTGCTGGACTTCCTTGTCGAAGCGTTTGAGGTCATCTTCGGTAATGACTTTATCTTTTTGGGCTTTCTTAAGCGCATCTAAGCCGTCACGTCGCGCGTTGCGGACACTCACGCGTCCTTCTTCGGCCATATTGCTAGCTACTTTTACCAGCTCTTGACGACGTTCTTTGCTGAGTTCTGGGATTGGGCAGCGCAATACATGGGAGTCCACAATAGGGTTGAGCCCCACATTAGCTGCGCGGATAGCTTTTTCAATCGCTGTTACGGTGCTTTGGTCCCAGGGTTGAATCATGATGGTTCGAGCGTCTGGGGTGGTGATTGCAGCGAGCTCGTTTAGTTTCATTGAGCTTCCGTAGGCTTCAACAGGGATGGCTTCTACCATACTTGGAGATGCTTTACCTGTATGCAGTGTGTTAAATTCATTTAAGGTGCGTGTGACGGTTTTATCCATGGCTGATTGCATGGATTTAATGGTAGCTTGTGGGTTTGTTGTCGTTGTCATAAATAAGTCATTGTTAAGCGTGAATGAGTGTCCCAATTGTATTCCCGAGGACAGCTTTCAAGACGCTGCCGGGTTCGTTCATGTTAAAAACCAATATGGGAAGCTTATTGTCCATGCAAAGAGAGAATGCCGTTGAGTCCATAACGTTCAGTCGCTCTTTTAAGGCGTCCATGAATGTTAGTTCATTGTATTTTTTGGCATCTGCATGTTTAACGGGGTCTTTGTCGTAAACACCGTCAACTTTTGTTGCTTTCAGAAGGACTTCAGCATCGATTTCACTTGCTCGCAAAGCTGCAGCAGTGTCCGTTGAGAAATAGGGATTTCCTGTACCCCCAGCAAAGATAACGACACGCCCCTTTTCTAGGTGACGGACAGCCCGGCGAAAAATAAAGGGTTCTGCGACATCTTCCATGGGAATTGCGCTTTGAACTCGGACATTTACACCCATTTTCTCAAGGCAGTCCATAAATGCCAGACCGTTAATGACCGTTGCTAGCATACCCATGAAATCACCGGTCGTTCGGTCGATGCCTCTCTCTGTGCTGCCTGTGAGTCCCCGAAAAATATTGCCTCCTCCAATGACAAGGCCAATTTCAACGCCAAGTTCAGCAATAGTTTTGATTTCAGCGCAAATATTTTGGAGAATATTCCCTCCAATGGGGTCGCCATTTTCAGGATTGCGGAGGACTTCCCCGCTTAATTTTAGGACGATGCGCTTATATTTGGGCTGTGTTCCGGAGATGTCGTCATCCATAAGTGGGCTTATTTAAAAGGGATGCACCCCTTGGCGTCAATTCAATCATGCAGTCTCATGGTCTAAAAAAGAATATGCTGCTCAATTAGTCCTTGAGGCGGGTATTTTTTGAAAAAGAGAACTTGACGGCTGGGCAAAAGTCTTTAGCAATACACCTTCCTTACGCTGCCCGATGGTGTAATGGTAGCACAGCGGTTTTTGGTACCGTTTGTCGAGGTTCGAGTCCTTGTCGGGCAGCCATTTTATTTTAGCCCAGTGTGGTCTACCACAACGGGTTGTCTTTAACTAATTGATTGCTAGGTTCTTGCGTGCCTGGTTAAGGATGCGCCCAATGTGGTAGAACACAGTCTATCCCATTTTGAGATTTTGTTCATTATGGGGTCTACCACAACATGTCTAGAGCAGTATTTCTGTTGGAAATGCTTAATAATAACACATTTGAGTTTGCTTTTCCAGAAAGCCTCGTCAATATCCGCAACTTCATTTCATTCGTATAAAGAAAGGAGATAAAATATTATGTTAAGCGTAAACCAATATGTATACTGCCTGCTAATGTGCATCGCTGGGGTTTTGAGCCTGCGTGCAGATGCTCTTACTTCTGAGGATGAAATGAAAATTCGCGAATCTGGCCTTTACCTGTTGCAAGGGTCTTACGATGGGGCGAAATGGTTATCTCTTGATATTGAGGAGGTTAGCTTTGGTTCCTCTGTGCAGGGTGTCGCGACTCAAGCTTGTGCGGAAGCAGGCTATAAGCACTGCCGTGTTATTGAGGTTGAAGAGGATTTTTATCGGGAGCTTTTTGACTGGTCCTTTAAGCTCCTGAGCCGAGGTCAGGGGTTTAATGCAGGAATTGTTGCAGAAAAAATCGCCTATGTTTCTCAGTCTGCTACGGGAATTCCGGTTCATCTTCCTGCTGCTGTTGTGGGTAATGTATTGAATACAGTTAGTGTTTATGCTGCTCTTATTGAAGGAGTTGAGGGGGATTCTCCGGAGTTTACAAATGGGCTCAAGGGGGATGCCGCCATGTTAGCTGCTTGGATTGTTGTCTGCATTGCAGACGGTATATCGATGGCTGCAGATTACTCTAAGGCCTACTACAAGCAGGGGAGCGAGGCAGAGATGGCTTTGGGTGTGGTTAGTGATATGGCTGCTTGGGCTGCGATTGCGTCTGAGTTTCCGTTGGCTGCCTGGGACCTTAAGTCCAAAGTGGTTAAGGTTTGGGAACTTGAGCAAAATGAGTTTCCAGCAGAGGCCGACTTAGAAGAAGCTCAAGATCAAGCTTGGCAGGCTGTTTATGCTTATTCATTAAAGTTTGGCAGTTCACTGTTTGGTTTAGCTGCTAAAATTGCAATTAGCATGAATTATGTTGATGGAGATAATCCTACAGCGCGTTGGTTGCCACGGGTTCTCAGTTTTATGGGCGCTTGGTGGTATCTTCACGCAAATTTAGGTGATCCTAACGCAGAATAATTTTGGTAATTATTTTTTATTTGGGCGGAAGGAGGCTATAGGCCTCCTTCCGCCGCTTTGTATAAGGGTTCTTGGCTTGCACCTATGCTGAAAAATGTTCATGGTTAGCCTTTGCCTATGAAGCGTATACTTGTTACTGGTGGTGCAGGCTTTCTCGGGAGCCACTTATGTGAGCGGCTCCTTAATTGTGGCCATGAAGTTGTTTGTATGGACAATCTTTTCACGGGCCGAAAAGTGAATATTTTACCTTTTGCAGAGCATCCAGCCTTCGAATTTATCCGCCAAGATGTGATCGACCCCTTTAAGGTGGAGGTTGATGAGATCTACAACCTTGCCTGTCCTGCCTCTCCCGTTCACTACCAGCACAATCCCATTAAGACCATCAAAACCAACGTGATGGGAGCTATTCACTGTCTTGGCTTGGCCAAACGAATCGGTGCTCGAATTTTGCAGGCCTCAACATCGGAAGTTTATGGTGATCCTACCGTTCATCCTCAACTCGAGACGTATCGGGGTAATGTGAATCCTATCGGTATTCGTGCCTGTTATGATGAGGGAAAACGTTGTGCAGAGGCTCTATTTTTTGACTATCATCGTCAAAATGGTGTCGATATTCGGGTGATGCGGATTTTCAATACCTATGGGCCGAGAATGCTCGCTAATGACGGTCGAGTTGTTTCGAATTTCATTGTGCAGGCGCTTAAGGAGAAGCCAATTACTGTCTATGGCAAAGGAGATCAAACGCGCTCGTTCTGTTATGTTTCCGATTTGATCGATGGGATGATTGCCCTGATGGATCAAGACGCTACAGTAGGCCCTGTGAATATTGGGAACCCAGATGAGTTTACGATTTTAGAACTTGCTGAAAAAGTGATTGCGATGACTGGTAGCCGCTCGGAGATTATTTTTGAGGATCTTCCTCAGGATGATCCCATGCAGCGGCAGCCCGATATTGCTCTTGCTAAAAAGTATTTTGGTTGGGAGCCTAAAGTGGCTCTCGAAGAGGGTCTTAAAAAGACGATTGCCTATTTCCAGGCCGAGCTTGAAGCTGGCCACTAAATATTATGCTATTTAACCTTTTAAAAGTTTTTTCGGGGCGCCCTCAAAAGCGCTTTTTGAAGTCAGTTGAACCTTTAGTGAAGCAGATTAATGCTCTCGAGGAAGAGTATCAGGCTCTTACTGAAGAAGCCTTACGTAGTAAAACAGAGGAGTTTAAGCAACGTTTCCGAGATGGAGAATCTTTGGATGCTATACTGCCAGAGGCTTTTGCTGTTGTCAAAAATGCAGCTCGTCGCCTGGTTGGGACTAAGGTTAATGTCTGTGACCATGAGCTCACTTGGGATATGGTTCACTTTGATGTGCAGCTTATTGGTGGTCTTGTTTTGCACCAGGGTAAGATTGCTGAAATGGCAACGGGTGAGGGTAAGACGCTTGTTTCTACGTTACCTCTCTATTTGAATGCACTTACAGGACGTAATTGTCAGCTTGTCACTGTAAATGATTATCTCGTACGTCGTGACTCACAGTGGATGGGGCATCTGTTTAAATACTTGGGTCTTAGCGTGGGTTATTTACAAAATTCAATGGGTCCCGAGGAGCGTAAGGTCGCTTATGCAGCAGACATCACTTATGGAACAGCTTCTGAGTTTGGTTTTGATTACTTGCGCGATAATGGAATGGCAACGCGTAGCAAGGACCAGGTGCAGCGTGACCACTTCTATTGCATTATCGATGAAGTGGACTCGATCTTAATTGATGAGGCGCGTACTCCGTTGATTATTTCAGGTCCTGTAAAAGCTGAGCGTGAAGCACCCTTTCAAGCATTGCGTTCAGGAGTCGAGCGTTTAGTCGGCTTGCAAACGAAGTTTTGTAATAGTCTTGCTAATGAAGCCAAGGGTCTTTTAGAGCAAGAGACCGAAGAGGGTCGCGAACAGGCGATGCATCAGCTTCTTCAGGTGCGTATGGGCATGCCCCATAATAAGACCCTACTTCGCTTGATGGAGAATGGCACGTATCGAAAATGGCTCGATAAGTTCGAAGTTGAAATGAATAGTGACTTTCGAAAAACCGAGCTTTTTGAGCTGAAAGAAGGCCTTTACTTCGTTATTGATGAAAAGCAGCACCAGTCTGACTTGACAGAAAAAGGTCGCGAAACCTTGCAGCCTAATAATCCTGATGCGTTCGTGCTTCCAGATTTGCCGACTTACTTCATGGAGCTCGACAAGCGTACGGATTTAACCCCTGAAAAACGTCAAGAGCTCAAGTTAGAGGCGGAGCATGCTTTTCAAAAGCTTTCCGAAGAAATTCACTGTTTGAGTCAACTTTTGCGTGCTTACTGCCTTTATGAAAGGGATGTGGAGTATGTTGTGCAGGATGGAAAAGTTGTTATTGTTGATGAAAATACGGGGCGTCTTATGCCGGGTCGCCGCTGGGGAGATGGCTTGCATCAGGCGGTTGAAGCCAAGGAAAATGTAATTGTTCAAGAGGAGTCTAAGACCTTTGCAACGATTACGATGCAGAATTATTTCCGGATGTATGATAAACTTGCCGGGATGACGGGAACTGCTGAGACTGAAGCAACTGAGTTTTACGATATCTATAAGTTGACGGTCATGCCTGTTCCTACGCATCGGCCTTGTATACGCAAAGACTGTAATGACGAGATCTATAAGAGTCGCCGTGAAAAATACAATGCGGTGATAAAGGACATTCAAGAGGCGCACAAAAAAGGGCAGCCTGTTCTTGTTGGGACGACTTCAGTAGATGCATCTGAAGTGCTTCACCGAATGCTGCGTCGCGAGAATATTGCCCATAGCGTTCTTAATGCAAAGTATCACGAGCAAGAGGCGGAGATCGTTTCTCGGGCAGGGCAACGTGGTGCTGTAACGATTGCTACTAATATGGCAGGGCGGGGGACGGATATTAAGCTCGGCGATGGTGTTGCTGGGCTTGGAGGGCTTCTTGTGCTTGGGACAGAGCGGCATGAGTCGCGTCGTGTAGATCGGCAGTTGCGCGGCCGATGCTCTCGTCAAGGAGATCCAGGGATGTCCAAGTTTTACATTTCTCTTGAAGATGATCTCATGCGTCTCTTTGCCAATGCCGGGCCAATTTCGCGCATTTTAGAGAAATCCTTTAAAGAGGGCGAGATGCTCGAGCACCCTCTGCTTAACCGCTCTATTGAGTCTGCACAGAAGAAAGTAGAGGAGCACAATTATGCGATCCGTAAGCGTCTTCTTAAGTATGACGATGTGCTTAACCAGCAGCGCGAGGTTATTTATGGGCTTCGTAATGACGCGATGCACAGTAATGCTCCACGTGAGATTGTTTATGAGCTGATCGAGGAAGAGCTTGAAGAGCGCCTTGCTGAGCTTGATGGAAAAGGCCAAGGGATTGAAGGTGAGGACTTGCGTGGCTTTTTGCACTGGGTGAATGGACACTTCCCTGTGGCGATTCGTTTTGAGGAGGCTGAAGGGAAATCTATTGCTGAAATGGGTCCGTTTATTCTTGAGCGAATTCAAGTTGCCTATCAACAAAAGGAAGCAGTTGAAGAGCCAACGATCCTTCAGCAGCTTGAGCGTTATACGGTCATTCAACCGATTGATAAGCATTGGCAAGATCACTTAACTGAAATGGAAGAGCTGCGCCGCAGTGTGGGGCTTCGTAGTTACGGTCAAAAGGATCCGCTGAATGAATATAAGAGTGAGGCATTTACTTACTTTGAAGAAATGATGCGGCGGATTCGCCATGATATTGCCATTGGTATATTTCGTTCAGCAAGTAATTTGGAGGCTTTCCAGAATATGTTGGCACGTCTGTCAAAACGTGCTCAAGCAACAGGTCCTGCTAGTGAGCCTGCAATGACAGCCCTTTCAGGTGCTGTGCAGGGGGGAGCGCCCAGGGACATGATTAAGAAGGGTAGTGCATCTGCACAACAATCTCAACAGACTGCTAGGCCCAGCAAAATATCTACGGTGCGGAATGTAAGCCCCAAGGTTGGTCGAAATGACCCATGTCCTTGTGGGAGTGGCAAAAAGTTTAAGAAATGCTGTGGTAAAGATGCTTAATCCTTAATGCTGAGAAGGCCTCAAAACGCGAAAGAATCGCGAGAAAAGACACGTTTTTTAGGAGCAGCGCTTGGTTTCCTAACTTGGCTTTTATACATTTCAGCATTTCCTTTGGGAAATGTGCCTGAGGCGGCTTATATTTTTGCGGTACCTTTACTTGTTTGGATTTTCATAGAGCCGCCTTGGGGGCGTTCTATCCTTATTTTTGAGTGTGTTGGGATTGCGGTTTGGCTTTGGCTTTTGATGTGGCTTCGGCATGTGACTGTAGGAGGTTGGATTGCACTCTCGGTTGTTTTAGGACAGCTTTTTGTTCTTTGGTGTATGCTTGCCCGCTGGACTCTTCCAAGGATTGCTCAAGTCAATGGATCTGTGCGTTTGTTTGCTCTTTTGGGGCTTGCTGGAGCGTGGGTTGTTCTTGAATGGCTAAGGACTTGGCTCTTTTCTGGATTTCCCTGGTTGCCTCTTGCTGCAAGTCAATGGCAACGCCCTGTCATTCTTCAGGTGCTTGCTTGGGCGGGCTTCTATGGGTTGTCTTTTTTGCTGATTTTTTTCAATCTTGCACTAGCTTCTTACGGGCAGTTTTGGTGGCGGGCTCGTACTAAAGGCATTCAGCGACGGTTTTGCTTGGAATTTTATGTGGCTGTGCTGTTGCTTGCCGGAACATTGGGGCTTTTTTTTATTAGCCTCATTCAAGAGAGAGCACAGAATGAAGGGCTTTCGCGTGTTGGGATTGTTCAGCCCTATACACCTGCTCGTCTTAAGTGGGATCCCAAAGAGGCGCAAGAGAATTGGCAGGTGCTTCAACGCTTTACTGAAGCTTTGGGGCACAGTGATGTTGATTGGGTTTTGTGGCCTGAGTCTGCAACTCCATTGCCCGTTATTGGAAACCAGTCAATGTGTGCTTGGGTGGAAGCGCTGGCGACAGAAGTGGGGAGGCCCATTGTCATGGGGAACTTGGCTCATGAGCCTGAAGCTTGGTATAATGGGATTTTTGTGGTACTTCCTTATCAAGGTCTAATGCAGCCTTATTACGTTAAACGTAAGCTTGTACCTTTTGGAGAATATGTTCCATTCCGTTCTTGGTTTCCTGGGCTGGATAAGGTTGTCCCTATAGGGGATGACTTTCTTCCAGGTGGTGAGGCTGAACTGTTAAAGGTGCCTTTGGGGGAACAGGTGCTTATTTGTGGGGGGCTTGTTTGTTATGAGGATATTTTTCCTCAGCTTGCCCGTGAGGTCTCGCGCAAAGGTGCTCAGTGTTTGGTGGTTGTTACTAATGATGCTTGGTATGGTGAGGAAGCGGGTGCTTATCAGCATGCTGCGCATTCGGTGCTTCGTGCTGTTGAGACGCGTCGGCCTGTCATTCGTTCCGGTAATGGTGGCTGGAGTGGATGGATTGATGGTATGGGCAGTATTCGCGAAGTGCTTATAAAGTCGGGAAAAGGCGTGTATTTTCGCGGTGCTGAGAGTTTGGTGTTTCATTACCCCATGGATGCTGATCTGAAGCAAAGTTTTTACGTGCAGTGGGGTGACTGGTTTGTTCTTCTGTCAGGTGTATTTTCTCTTTTCTTGTTATGTATAAGGCAATTAGGGACGTAATTGCATTGAGCTTCGGCGTTGACGCCTTTGAGTGAAATTTTGTAAATAGAGGCTCTTTTATGCGTGTTTTTTTACAATGCAGGTGGTGGTGGCTTTTTCTGCTAGGTTTTTGTGGGTTAAGTTGGGTTGCACTTGCTACATCTTTTGGAGAGGATGCAGCAGTAAGCCTATCCTGGAAGGTTTCAACCGGAGATTCAGCTTTGAAAATGGGGTTTCCTTCCATAGCAGAGAGCTTTTATGCAGAAGCTCTTGCGGAAAGCTCATTGAGTGACGAAGAAAGTCAAAAGCTTCGCTTAAAACAAGTTACAGCGCTCATTGCGAAGGGTGATACGCGTGGAGCAGCTAACGTGCTGGTTGCTTTGCGTGGGATGCGTACATCGGAGTATTTTTTGCGTGCGGCCATTGTGGCTTCGATGGAAGGAAAGTTGGCTCGAGTCAAAGACTACTTGAATAATTGTAATCCCGAGGAGTTGAGTCGGCAGGATGCCTTTTGGTACTACTTGCTTCAGGGAGATGTGGCTGCTCATGCAGGGCAGAGTGAAGAGGCAAGCTTTGCGTGGGGTGAGGCCGAGGAATATGTGTTTGCTCGAGCTCACAAGGCTGCGCTTGTCGCGATGCGTAGTCGTTTTGAGTTGGAGCAGGAAAAAGTGCCTTTAAATGGTTGGGTAGACCGATTGAAAAGCGATGTTTTGAAGTATCAAGATACTGCTTTAGGGCCTGAGTTAGTAAAGCAGTACGCTATTGCAATGAATGCACTAGGCAAAAGAGATGAGGCGATGACTTTGATTGAGCAACAGCTTGCTGTCTTGAATAAGACTCAGGAAAATGAGCGTGCGGTCCTTCTTTTTTTGTTTGGCTTACTTGCTGGGCCTATTTCAGCTGAAGGGCAACAATCTTTTGAGTCTTTGTTTGCAATGCCTGGACAGCAGGATTTCCAGCGTATGGCTCTTTATTCTCTAGCTGGGCAACAAGAGGGCTCGGAAGACCCTCAGGCGTTTAAAGTTGTGCTTGATGCGCTTTTGAATTCCTCCGAAGAGCATCCATTTAAAGGAGAACTTATTTTATTACGAGCGCATTTAGCCCTTAGGCAATCTCACTGGGAGGATGCAACTCGAGACGCTCAGCAGTTTGTTGATCATTATTCGAACGCTCCTCTTAAGGATGAAGCTTATCTTATTTTGGCATATGCTGCATGGAATCGTCAGCCTCCACAGTATCGTGTTGCTGCCGATTATTTGAGTGAGGCGCGCAAATTAGCTCATGGATCGCAAGAGCGCGATAAGCTTGGCGTTTTGGTTGCAGATTGTTATTTCCTGAACAAAGACTATAAAAAAGCAGTTAATGCGTATAGAGCACTGTTGGATCAAAAGGAATTGGGTGTGTCGCGAGGTGTTGTGCTTTACCAGTGGGTGCTAGCCAACATTCGTTTGGGTAACTGGAAGGAGGTCCAGGAGTATTTAAATGAACCTAAGCACGTATTAGGGGTCGATAGTCTTTATCGCTGGAAAATCGAGTGGAATCTTATCTATGCAATGAGAGCTGCGCATCGTGAAGAGTTGGCTTTTGAACGAATTGGCCTGTTACTTGAAAATGCGACTAGTCAAGGCCTTGATGCTGCGTTTCGGTTTCGACTGCTTCTTTTAGAGGCAGAATTATCCTTTGATGTTGGGCATATTAACAAGACACCTTTTTTGGTGGATAATTTGTTAATGTTGCTGGAGAAATCCTCTGAAGATAGTTTATCTAAAAGTGATCGCTACGAAATTTTTAGTCGTGCATGGTTGCTTAAAGGACATGCGTTGATTAAGACTGGCAAAGACGACCTCGGACTTGAGGCCTTTAAGGTATTGCGTCGTGAATATCCTTCCTCAAGAGCAGCAGAGCAGTCTTATTTAGTGGAGGCCCGTTTTTATGCGTCCATGGATAAGCGTGTTGATGCTCAGCAACGATTGATTGAGTTTGTCGATGTCTATCCTGCAAGTGAGGATGCGCCTATTGCTCTTTATGAAGCAGCACTCAATGCTGAAGCTCGAGGTCTTGAGAGTACTTATGAGAATGCATTGAATATTTTAGAGCGTTTAGTTAAAAACTATTCAGACAGTCCGCTTGTTTACGATGCTAGGATGCAGCAAGCGGATTTGTTACGTAAAATGAATGAATTCGGTGTTGCTCAATTGATTTATGAAAATTTAGCCTACCAATATCCAAATCATCCTCAGCGTTATCGCGCTATGCTTTCAAGGGCCGACTGTTTAAGTGCGAATGCAAGCAAAGGGATGCTGGATTGGAGTGAAGCGAGTGATGCTTATGAGCGACTCTATGATTTGTCTCAGGTTCCGGATGCATTGCATGTGGAAGCTGGTTACAAGTGGGGGTTTGCTTTAGAAAAAGATCAAAAGATTAAAGAAGCCCAAGTTGTTTATTGGTCTTTGCTTGAACGATATTTGCTGAATGTGAATGCCTCTTCAGGAGATCAGCAAAATGGGCATATTTGGTTAAGTCGTTCTCTATTTGCTCTTGCACAACTCAGTGAACGTAATGGTGATATTGGGGAAGCAATAAAAAGCTATCAAATGATTTTGGATTATCGCCTTCCTGGCCAACCCCTCGCAAAAGCCAAAAAGGACACGTTGACACCGTTTCCAACTTCTGAATTGAATTAATATTAGTTATGACTGCCGTGGATATATCTGTTTGGAAGCAAGGGGGGGTATTGATGTGGCCTCTATGTGCTCTCGCTTTTATTGGTCTAGTTCTCTTTGTGGAGCGCACCTTATTTTTGCATAAAGGGAGGATTCGTGCAGCGGATTTTTTAGAGGGGATTGAAAACTTAGTTCGTAAGGACCGGCTTCTAGAGGCTATAACACTTTGTCAGGAGACGCAGGCTCCTGTTGCTCAGGTCATTAAGGCAGCTCTTCTTTGCCATGATAAAGGTGAGTTGGAGCTGCGTTACGCTGTTCAAAATGAAGCTTTGGCTCATTTCCCCTCTTTAGAGAGGCGCATTGGGAGTATTGCAGCGATTGCTAAGGTTGCGCCACTTATAGGTTTGATTGGTACAGTGCTTGCTTTACTTGATGGGTTCATTAAAATGCAAACTTTAGGGCCTTATGCCAATGTGGCCGCTTTCTCCGGTAATGTTGTTCAGGCCTTAGTAACTACGGTAACAGGGCTTATTATTGCTGTTTTTGCTTATTTGGGTTGTCATTTTTTGCAGGGACGTGTTCGGGCGCTTGTCCATGATCTTGAGTGGGTTGGCAATTCAGTTATCGTTTTTCTTTCCCAGGAAATGATCCTTGAAGATTCTGAATCTCTTTATTCGAAGGATGATGCATCTAAGGGGTCTGGGTCGTTATGAAGCATGGTATTGATCCGTTGCATATCCGCAGCTTTCTCAAAGGAAGTGAGAAAGCGTTCACCTGTGTTCCTTGGCTTGATGGACTTTTGATCTGCTTTGGTTTCATGTTGCTTAGTTCAAAGTTTCTTTTGGCTCCAGGAGTAGCTGTAGAGCTCCCTCAACTTGATGCAAAGCTTGTAGGAGTTTCAACCTCTGCTGTGTTGAGTTTCCGTCATAATCAATTACTTATTTTTGATGATCGTATCTTTGACTTAGAAACTTTAGAGGCTTATTGGTTGGGTGATTGGCAGGAAGAGCTAGCCACAGAAGATAGGCCTAAAACTTTGCTGCTCAAGGCGGATAAGCATGTTAGTGTGGACGCTTTTCTTCGTGTGTGTGAGTTGGCTCAGCGCAGTGGCTTTGTTCAGGTTCAAGTGGCTGCAAGAGAGGCTAGTGTAAAGTCGCAAGATATAACTTTAATAGATTTTGATTTCTAAATTAAAAAGACAAAAAATCTCTTTGGGTTTATTGGCAGGGATTGGCATAGCTCTTGTTCTTTTTGTTGCGTTTGTTTGCGTGTGCTCTGTGCGGTTACCTCGGCTTGGTGTTGCTTATCATGTTCCTAAGCCTTTCATTCAGTGTATTGGTGAGCATCAGGTAGTTTTGGCGAGTGCTCTTGCTGATCAAATGGGGGCCTTGGGATCAGACGCACTTTTTTTGCCTACAAAATGGAATTATGGGATTGAAGGGAGTTCTTTGAGAGCTGTAGGAAACCCAGCTCAAGATGCGTATTTGCCAGAGGAAACTCTTTTAGATAAAGTTGCTTTTGTGCAGCTTTGGGAAGATGAGCTTGGTGTGGTTGTGCCTGCGGACTTGTTGGCGTATAAACTGGGCAATGCCTTTGCTGGTATGGGAGGTGTTGATACCCCGATTCATGACAATACTTTAGACTTAGGCCACTATCGCGTTTATAGTTTTGCAGATGAAGCTTATGTGCATGGGGGTGTGCTTCCTCAAAGTTATGATTCAATAATGGAAGCAACCCTTTGGGGCCCGGCCCATTTTATAGTCCATATGGATTCGAATGGTTTTGTTGGGGCCCCACTTATGATGAGTGCTTCTGGTTCTGAGCAGATAGATGAAGCTTTAAAGGCCTTTGTCTTGGGCAAAGATTTACAATTTCAGCTTAAAAAGGGTTATTACCGGATAGATTTTGAGCCTTGATTGTTTTGGTTGTATATTAAGTTGTTTATTAATAGGCATTTAAAATTTGTTAAGGTGCTTTATGTTTCTTTGTTATAAATTGCAAAATTTTTGTTGACGCGGCTTGGGCGAATGATCACCTTACTTGTTCCTTGCTTGAATAAAGCAAGTCGTTTTAACACGAGCCCTTGTAGCTCAGTCGGCAGAGCGCATCCTTGGTAAGGATGAGGTCGGCGGTTCAAATCCGCTCGAGGGCTCCACAAGAAGATTAATTTTTAACTAACTAACAATCAATGGCTAAAGAAACCTTCGCAAGAACCAAACCACACGTCAACGTCGGTACGATTGGCCACGTCGACCACGGAAAAACAACGCTCACGACAGCGCTCCTTAAAGTCCAAGCTGACAAAGGGCTTGCTGAATTTAAGTCCTATTCGGACATTGCTAAAGGAGGGACGGTTCGTGACGACTCTAAAATCGTGACGATTGCTGTTGCCCACGTTGAGTATGAGACCGAAGGCCGTCACTACGCTCACGTTGACTGCCCGGGGCACGCGGACTTCGTGAAAAACATGATTACCGGTGCTGCTCAAATGGATGGTGCTATTCTTGTGGTAAGTGCTGCAGATGGTCCTATGCCTCAGACGCGTGAGCACATCCTTCTCGCTAAGCAAGTCGGTGTTCCTAATATTGTTGTTTTCTTGAACAAAGTTGACCTTCTCGATGATGACGAGCTGCTTGAGCTAGTTGAGATGGAAATTCGTGATTTGCTCAGCAAATACGAGTTTGATGGTGATAATATTACTATTGTTCGCGGTAGTGCGCTTGGCGCTCTTGAAGGCAAGCCTGAAGGTGTTGAGTCTATTGGTGCATTGCTTGACGCTATTGATAAAGACGTTCCAGAGCCAGCTCGTGACGTCGATAAGCCATTTTTGATGTCTGTTGAGGATGTCTTTTCTATTACAGGTCGTGGTACCGTTGCTACTGGCCGTATTGAGCGTGGTGTCGTTAAGGTTGGTGAAGAAGTTGAGATTGTCGGCCTTCGTGACACGCAAAAGACAGTTTGTACGGGTGTGGAAATGTTCCGTAAGATACTTGAGCAGGGGCAAGCTGGTGATAATGTTGGCTTGCTTCTCCGTGGTGTTGAAAAGGAAAATGTTGAGCGTGGTCAAGTGTTGGCTAAGCCTGGCAGCATTACGCCTCATACTCAGTGTAAGGCCGAGATTTATGTTTTAACCAAAGATGAAGGAGGTCGCCATACACCATTCTTTAATGGTTATCGTCCTCAGTTCTTCTTTGGTACTGCAGATGTTACTGGGGTTTGCACGCTTCCTGATGGAGTTGAAATGGTTATGCCTGGCGATAATGTCTCTGTTGCTATCGAGCTTCAAAAGACCGTTGCTATGGAAGTCGGCCAACGTTTTGCTATTCGCGAAGGGGGTCGCACCATTGGGGCAGGTCGTGTTACCGAAGTTATCAAGTAATTAACTTATTTAATGATAAGGGACTGCCGAGTCTCCTGCTTGCAGGGCTCGGCCCCCCTTATTTCTAAGGAAAATGATAATGCAGGAGAATAGCTCAATTGGTAGAGCAACGGTCTCCAAAACCGTAGGTTGGGGGTTCGAGTCCCTCTTCTCCTGCCATGCATAGCTAGAAGATACTTGATGAGAAACCCATTTAGAAAGATACGCATTTTTTATGGCGAGACGGTCAACGAGCTTAAGAAAGCCTCATGGCCATCACGCCTTGAGCTTAGGGACTCTACAATTGTTGTGATTATTGCAGTCGCTTTGCTGGGTGCTTTTATTAGCGTGGTGGATTTCTCCTTATATCAAGTTGTTAATCTGCTGACAAGCTGGGTCCATCCAGGTGCATAAAACTTTAGATCAAAAAGTTATGACGGATTCAGGTTCACTTTCAGGGCCACGATGGTATGCAGTTCAGACGCTTTCCAATCAGGAAGCCAAGGTTAAAAAGTACTTGGATAAATTCATTGAAATCGAAGGTATGGAGGACTCCATTTATGAGGTTCTTATGCCAACCGAAAATGTTACTGAGATCAAAAACGGTAAGAAGGTCCAAAAAACTCGTAAGTTTTATCCTGGTTATGTGTTTATTCACATGAACCTTTTTGATGAGGATGGAAAAATCCTTCAAAAGCCTTGGTATTTCGTTCGTAGCACTCAGGGTATCATTGGTTTTGTTGGTGGAGATCGTCCTGTCCCTCTTAAAAAGGAAGAAATTGACCGTATTTTGGCTCAAGTTAAGGAGGCCGAAGGACGTGAGGTTCCTAAAATTCAGTATGAGGTTGGCGAAGAAGTTAAGATCACAGATGGACCTTTCTTAAATTTGACTGGACGTATTGATGAAATTGATCCAGAAAGAGGACGCTTAAAAGTATCGGTTTCTATTTTTGGGCGATTTACGCCTGTTGAGCTTGAGTATTGGCAGGTCGATCATATGGATGATCAATGAGTTGCGTTTTTATTGTAAATATTTGGGGTTATTAAGATCATGGCAAAAAAAATTATAGGCGAAATTAAGTTACAGTTACCTGCGGGCTCAGCAAATCCAGCGCCTCCTGTTGGCCCAGCACTGGGTGCTCATGGGGTGAATATTATGGGCTTCTGTAAAGAATTTAATGCGAAAACAAAAGACCAAGCAGGCTTGATTTTGCCTGTTGTTATTACTGTTTATGCAGATCGTTCATTTTCATTTATTCTAAAGTCACCACCTGCAGCAGTTTTGTTGAAAAAGGCAGCAGGTGTTGCCAAAGGCTCTGGAGTGCCCAATCGTGATAAGGTCGGGAGGGTTACTAAGGCACAAATTCAAGAAATTGTTAAAACTAAGGCTAAAGATCTTAATGCAGCTTCTGAAGAAGCTGCTGTTCGCATTATTGAAGGAACTGCCCGCAGTATGGGTATTGAGGTTGTCGCTTAATTTTAAAAGGGTAGGTATATATGGTTACATTAAGCAAACGTTACAAGCAAGCTCTAGAGTCTGCTGATTTAGAAAAATCTTATTCTATTGAAGAGGTGGTTGGTGTTTTGGCTAAAATGCCTGCGGCAAAGTTTGATGAAACTGTTGAGCTTTCAATCCGTCTTGGTGTAGATCCTCGTCAGAGCGACCAAATGGTTCGTGGTACTGTGAGTCTTCCTCATGGCAGTGGAAAAACTGTTCGCGTGCTTGTTTTTACGGAAAATGCGCAAGAAGCCCTGGATGCGGGTGCTGATTTTGCGGGCCTTGAAGATATGCTCCAAAAAGTCCAAGATGGGTGGCTTGACTTTGATGTTGCCATTGCCACGCCTTCGGCAATGAAGTCTGTTAGGACTGCAGCGCGGGTGCTAGGACCTCGCGGATTAATGCCAAATCCTAAAAGTGGCACAGTTACAGAGAGTATTGCCGATGGTATTCAAGCTGTGAAATCTGGTCGTGTGGAATATAAAATGGATAAAACTGGAAATCTGCATGTCATTGTTGGGAAACGTTCATTTACTGCTGAACAGTTAGCAGAAAATATTCAAGTTGCCGTTGACTCTGTTGGAAAGGCCCGTCCTGAAGCCCTGAAGGGTCGTTACATTAAATCGGCAAGTATCAGTGCTACGATGAGCCCTGGTATTAAATTAAATTCAAAAGAATATACTAAATTTTAATTATTAGAGCTATGAGACCTGAAAAAAAATATTTAGTTGAGGAAGTTGGTCGGCATTTAGATAAGTCTGAGTATCTTTTTTTGGCAGATTATAAAGGTATTACCGTTGCGGAAACGGCTGCTTTGCGCGAAACACTTGCTCAGAACAATGCAGAGTTTCATGTTGTTAAGAACAGTGCTTTAGGTGTTGCCGCTAAAGAGCGCAATTTGCCTGATATATCAGCTCTGCTTGCTGGACCAACTGCAGTTATTTTAGGTGGAGACACACCATCTGAAGTTGCTAAGGTTCTTATTAAGTTTCATAAGGATAAAGAAAAGGTTGAACTTAAGGGAGGGACTCTCGAAGATCGCTTTTTGACTCAAGAAGATATTTCTGAGTTGTCTAAGCTCCCAAGTTTAGAAGTTCTTCGTTCTCAGCTTTTAGGCCTGCTGAACACACCTGCACAGCAAATGGTTCGTGTTATGCAAGCGGTCCCAGAGGGAATGCTGAATGTACTTCAGGCTCGCAGCAAGCAAGATGCTTAATTTTTAAAATTTTAACTCAATCTAACTCATAACAAACTATAACACAGGTAGTAGTCTGAATTCGGTTAGGGGCTTTAAGCTCTTAAATGAATCGCGATTGCGACGCTAACTAAAATAGATATACAACCATGGCAGATATCACAAAAGAACAAGTAGTTGACTGGTTAAGTAATCAGTCTGTTATCGAAGTCGCAGGTCTTGTTAAGGATCTCGAAGAAAAATGGGGCGTAAGTGCAGCAGCTCCTGTTGCTGCTGTTGCTGCTATGCCCGCTGCAGGTGGAGGCGATGCTGCAGCTGCAGAAGAGAAGACGGAATTTGACGTCATCTTGGCAAATGCAGGCGACAAGAAGATCAATGTAATTAAGGAAGTCCGTGGCATTACAGGGCTTGGTCTTAAGGAAGCTAAGGACCTTGTTGAGGGTGCGCCTAAACCTGTTAAGGAAGGTGCTAGCAAGGATGAAGCTGAAGAGATCAAGAAGCAACTTGAAGCTGCAGGCGCCAAAGTCGAAATTAAATAGATTTATCATCGACGTAAAACTTGTAGATTTTAACGCAGTCATGCATGCGAGCCCTTACAGGGACTTGTATGACTGCGTTTTATCTATTGTCTGACTTGGTATCCTCTTACCCGCAAAATAACTTATAACTCTATCTAATTACTAATGTCTGACCGCATCAATTTTGGTAAACTTAAGGAGGTTATTACACCTCCAAACCTAATCCAAAATCAGATACAATCCTACATGGAGTATCTTCAGTGGGATGTTCCTCCTGTTAAGCGAAAGCCAATAGGCTTAGAGGGTGTTTTTCGTGAACTATTCCCTATAGAGAGTTATGATAGTCGTTGTAAGCTTGAGTTTCTAGGTTATAACCTAGTGCCTTGTAAGGCAACTGAGATGGAGTGTATTCGCGATGGTATTACTTATTCTGTCTCTTTGTATGTTAAGCTTCGCTTAGAAGAGGATGGCGTTAATAAAGACGAGGAAATTTACATGGGTGAAATCCCCATGATTACAGAGCGTGGTTCATTCATTATCAATGGGGCTGAGCGTGTTGTTGTGAGTCAATTACACAGGTCTCCTGGTATTTGCTTTGAAGAAGTTTCTCATACGAGTGGTAAGATGCTTCATTCTTTCCGCATTATTCCCGATCGGGGAACTTGGCTTGAGGTTCAGTTTGATCAAAATGATCTACTCTATGTATACCTCGATCGCCGCCGCCGTCGCCGAAAGTTTCTTATTACTACTTTGCTTCGTGCTATGGGCTATAGTACGGATACGGACATCTTAAATTTATTTTATTCCATTGATAATTTATCAGTGCGTAAAGCTTTGTCTTTAAGTGATGTTTCTAATTACGTTCTTGTTGAGGATGTTGTAGATGCTGAGCGAGGGGTTGTACTCGCTCGTGCTTTTGAACCACTAACTAAGACTATAATTCGATCTTTTGAAAAGTCGGATATAAAGTCTGTTCGAGTGATTGATACATCAGTTGATGAGGGCGCGATTATCCGTAGCATCAAAAAAGACCCTACTCGCAATGAAGAAGAGGCATTGCGCGATATTTATAAGCGCTTGCGCCCAGGCGAGCCTCCCACAACAGCTAATGCACGTGCTCTTTTGAAGCGCCTCTTTCAAGATCCTCGCCGTTATGACTTAGGTCGCGTTGGTCGCTATAAGCTTAATCAAAAGCTAGGGCTTGAAATGCCTATAGATGAGCGAATTGTCCATGTTGAGGACATTGTTGCAGCGACTAAGTATTTGTGTTCGCTCAAAAACGGAGAAGGTATTATTGATGACATTGATCACTTGGGGAGTCGGCGAGTGCGCAATGTAGGTGAGTTGCTTGCTAATCAATGTCGTGTTGGTCTTGCTCGCACAGAGCGTCTGGTTAAAGAAAGAATGACGCTCTACGATCAAAGCGTAGACACTATTACTCCACAAAAGTTAATTAACCCAAAGGCTTTAACTACAGTTATTCGAGATTTTTTTGCTCGTAGCCAGCTTTCGCAGTTCATGGACCAAACAAACCCGCTGGCAGAGTTAACGCATAAGCGCCGTCTCTCAGCTTTAGGGCCTGGTGGGTTAAATCGTGAGCGGGCTGGTTTTGAGGTTCGAGATGTGCACCCTTCGCATTATGGTCGTATTTGTCCGATTGAGACGCCTGAAGGTCCGAATATTGGTCTCATTAATTCTTTAAGTATTTACGCCCGGATTAACGAATTCGGATTTATTGAGTCTCCTTATCGTAAAGTCGAAAATGGGGTCGTTCTAGATGAAGTTGATTATCTGACTGCAGACCAGGAAGAAAATCATGTCATTGCTCAAGCAAATTCTGAGGTTGATAAAAATAGCCGTCTAAAGGGCAAAGTAACTGTCCGTAAACGTGGAGACGTTTACGAAGAAAACCCTTCTGGTGTTGATTATATGGATGTTTCTCCTAAGCAGCTTGTTTCTGTTGCTGCAGGACTTATTCCATTTCTTGAGCATGATGATGCTAATCGTGCTTTGATGGGCTCTAATATGCAACGTCAAGGCGTTCCTCTGTTGCAGAAACAGTCGCCTTTTGTAGGTACCGGAATTGAAGGGCGTGTTGCTCGTGACTCAAAAAATGTAGTTATTGCGGAGGCTAATGGTGTTGTCGCATCAGTAGATGCTAAGATGGTTATTGTGACCAAGGATGGTTCTTTACCAGTTCGTTTAGGTCGCGATCCCAAAACAGACGAAAAGAAAGGGTTTTACGTTTATAAGCTTCGCAAGTTTATGCGTTCTAATGCAGGGACTTGTTTTAATCAAACTCCCGTTGTTCGAGTTGGCCAAAAGGTAAAGGAAGGGGATTTGATTGCTGATGGTGCTGCTACTGATAAGGGTGAGCTAGCGTTGGGTCGCAATGTCCTTGTAGCTTTTATGCCTTGGAATGGTTACAACTTCGAAGATGCTATCTTGTTGAGCGAAAAGCTTATTAAAGAAGACATTTTCACTTCCGTTCATATTGAAGAGTTTGAGGTTACTGCTCGCGACACCAAGTTGGGGCCTGAAGAGATTACGCGTGATATTCCAAATATTGGTGAAGAGGCCCTTAAAGACTTAAATCGTGACGGTGTCATTATGGTTGGGGCAGAAGTTAAGCCTGGAGACATCCTTGTTGGAAAGATCACTCCTAAGAGTGAAACAGAATTAGCTCCAGAAGAAAAGCTCTTGCGTGCCATTTTTGGTGAAAAAGCTGCTGACGTTAAGGATACTTCATTGGTTGTACCATCTGGTGTTAATGGTATCGTTATGGACGTTAAGGTTTCAAGTAGGGTTGATGCTGAAGATGGACAGTTATCTCCATCGGAGCTCCGACGCCAAATAAAGAAAGTTAACGAAGAGTTTCGAGGGCAGAGTGACCGTCTTCGCGAAGAGCTAACAGAGGCCCTTTCAAATATTCTTTTGGGAGAAAAGATTCCACTTGATGTAATTAATGGTGAGACAGGTGAAGTTATTATTCCTTCTAATCGAAAAATTACAAAAACTTTGTTGCGCCGTTTGGCGACCGTTTCAAGACATATCCAGATAGACCCATCTCCAGTTCGCATCAAGATTATGGAGATTGTTGAGGCTTATCAAAAGAAGTTTGATGATCTGGAGTACGAACGTGAACAAAAAATTCAAGGAATTGAATCAGGGCAGGGTGTTGACCAAGGCGTTGTTAAAAACGTTAAAGTTTATGTTGCTACCAAGCGCAAGATTCAGGTTGGAGATAAAATGGCTGGGCGTCATGGTAATAAAGGGGTGGTTGCCAAGATTGTCCCTGAAGAAGATATGCCCTTTATGCCAGATGGGACTCCCATCCAGATTATCCTGAATCCTTTGGGTGTTCCTAGTCGAATGAATGTTGGGCAGGTCTTGGAGACTCACCTTGGCTGGGCTTGTGAAAAACTGAACATTAAGGTCGCGACGCCTGTTTTTGATGGTATTCCTGAGGCTCAAGTTAGGGAATATTTGAAAGAAGCTCAGCTTCCATCCTCGGGTAAAAGTGTTCTTTTTGATGGTCGTACGGGGGATTCCCTCGATCAAGAAGTTACGGTTGGGTACATTTATATGATGAAGCTAGACCACCTTGTTGCAGATAAAATTCATGCTCGTGCAGTGGGTCCTTATAGTTTGATCACTCAGCAGCCTTTGGGCGGTAAAGCCCAATATGGTGGTCAACGCTTTGGGGAGATGGAAGTGTGGGCATTGCAAGCTTATGGTGCGGCTTATACGCTTCAAGAGCTTTTAACTGTTAAGTCTGATGATGTCCAAGGGCGGACAAAGATTTACGAACAGCTTGTAAAGGGTGACAACACGCTCACTGCGGGTACGCCTCAATCATTCAATGTTTTAATGAAGGAAATGCAGAGCTTGTGCTTAGATGTTCGTTTAGGCTTAGAAGCATCTTCTGATGACAATTAATTAATTTGGGGGCAAGAAGGAAAAAATCATGAGCAAGCAAGAGACAAAAAATATTTTTAGTTTCGAGAAAGAAAAGACCTTTGATAGCGTTGCTATCTCTGTTTCTTCTCCTGATACCATTCGCTCCTGGTCGCGAGGCGAGGTTAAGAATCCAGAGACGATTAATTATCGCACATTTAAGCCAGAGCCAGGAGGCTTATTCTGTCAAAGAATCTTTGGTCCTGTTCGTGACTACGAGTGTGCGTGCGGAAAGTACAAGCGCATTAAATTTAAAGGCGTAGTTTGTGATCGTTGTGGTGTTGAGGTGACTCAGTCTCGAGTTCGTCGCGAGCGCATGGGGCATATTGAGCTTGCCGTCCCCGTTTCTCATATTTGGTTCTTAAAGAGCATGCCTAGCCGTTTAGGGCTTTTGCTTGATATTACAGCCCGAAATCTTGAGCGTGTTATTTACTATGAAAATTACATGGTCACAGATCCTGGGCGGACGCCTTTGGAGGAGCGGCAGCTATTGACAGAGCAAGAGTATTTGCAGGCTCTTGATGAGTATGGAGACGATGCATTTACTGCCCGTATGGGTGCTGAAGCTGTTCGTGAAGTTCTATCTAGAATGGATCTCAGCAGTATGGTGGATGAGCTTCATGAACAATTGCTGTCTACTCGTTCTAAACAGATAAAGAAAAAGCTTTCCAAACGCCTTAAGGTTATTCAGGGCTTCATAGGCTCCGGAGCACGTCCTGAATGGATGATATTGGAAGTACTTCCTGTAATCCCCCCTGATTTAAGGCCTTTAGTCCCCCTTGAAGGTGGACGCTTTGCTACAAGTGATTTGAACGACCTCTATCGTAGGGTTATTAATCGTAATAATCGCTTGAAGAACTTGATGCAACTTAAGACGCCTGACGTGATTATTCACAACGAGAAGCGAATGTTGCAGGAGGCCGTTGATGCTCTTTTTGATAACGGTCGCCATGGGAGAGCAGTTACAGGCGCAGGCAATCGCCCTTTGAAGTCTTTAAGTGATATGCTTAAAGGAAAGCAGGGGCGTTTCCGTCAGAATCTTTTAGGTAAGCGTGTGGACTACAGTGGTCGTTCCGTTATTGTGAATGGACCTGAGTTGAAATTGCATCAATGTGGTTTGCCTAAGAAAATGGCATTAGTCCTCTTTGAGCCGTTTATTATTAGACGTCTTAAAGAGCTTGGGTTTGTGCATACCGTTCGCGGTGCCCGCAAGATGATTGAAAAACGCTCACCCGAAGTTTGGGATATACTTGAGGAGGTTACTCAAGGCCATCCTGTCCTTTTAAACCGTGCACCTACATTGCACCGTTTATCTATTCAAGCTTTTGAGCCAACCTTGATTGAGGGCGATGCTATTCGCATTCATCCATTGGTTTGTACAGCTTACAACGCTGACTTTGATGGGGATCAGATGGCGGTGCATGTTCCTTTATCTGTAGAAGCCATTATGGAGTGCAAGCTCTTGATGATGTCTACAAATAACATTTTCTCTCCTTCCAGTGGAAAACCTATTTTAACTCCATCTCAAGATATCGTTCTTGGCTCTTATTATTTGACTATGGAGCCGCGCAATAAGCCATCAAAGGACGAGCGAGTGCCCTTGCTTGGCTCAGAAAATGAAGTCGTTGTTGCAGAGCTTGAAGGTGCACTTAATAAGCATGATTGGATTGATTACTGTAATCCAGACTTTGGGCGTGAGACTGTTTTTGGAAATTCAAAGTTAAAAGTAATTCGAACGACAGTTGGGCGTGTTGTTTTTAATTCTGTTTGGCCCGATGAGCTAGGGTTTGTGAATGCTCCAGTTGCAAAAGGAAAGCTTGGTGACATTATCTTAAATTGTTATAGGCGTAGTGGTTCTGAAGTTGCTGTTGAGATATTAGATAAGTTGAAAGAGCTTGGTTACAAAATTGCAACTCGCGCAGGTATTTCTATTGGCCTGGATGACATGATTATCCCTGATGATAAGCCTGCAATCATTGCGCGCGCTCGCAAGAAAGTTGATGAGGTTGAAGCTCAATATCGAAAGGGGATCATTTCTCCAGGTGAGCGTAAAAATAAGATTATTGATATTTGGGCTAATGCTACAGATGACGTTGCTCAGGCTGTCTTTACTTGTCTTCAAGATAACCTAGGTAAGGAAGAGGTTAATCCTGTCTATCTTATGATGGATTCAGGCGCCCGAGGCAGTCGTCAGCAGATTCGTCAGCTTTGTGGTACTCGGGGTCTGATGGCTAAGCCTTCCGGTGAAATTATTGAGCGCCCAATTCTTTCTTCATTCAGGGAAGGGCTAACCGTGCTTGAGTATTTTATCTCAACTCACGGTGCTCGAAAAGGACTTGCTGATACTGCACTTAAAACAGCGGATGCCGGCTATCTGACTCGTAAGCTTTGCGATGTTGCTATGGATTGCATCGTTACTGATGTTGATGATGGCAATCGAGATGGAATCTGGAAGCATGCTATTTATGAAGGTGATGATGAGATTGTTAGCTTAGCAGAACGGATTACCGGACGCTGCTCTTCAGATGACGTCTTTAATCCTCTTAATCCAGATGAATGCTTGGTAGGTTCAGGTGAGATTATCTCTGAAGGAATGTCTCGTAAGATTGAGGAGCTTGGGATTGAGCGGGTGAAAATTATGTCACCGTTAACCCACTTAAAGCACAATGGTATTTCTGCGCTAGCTTATGGTATTGATCCTGCCACAAATGAGCTTGTTGAGAGAGGGTCGGCTGTAGGGATTATTGCTGCTCAATCAATTGGGGAGCCTGGTACTCAGTTAACGATGCGTACTTTCCACATCGGGGGGATTGCTAGCCAAGTACTCAAAAATCCTGAAATTCGTGTACGTAATAACGGCGTGGTTCAGTATCAAGGGTTAAGGATGGTGCAAGCTGCAGATGGCTCAAATATTGTCCTCAATAAGACAGGATCTGTTCTTATTCTTGATGATACTGGTCGAGAGCTTGAGAATTATCATATTGTTGCAGGATCAGTTCTTCCTGTTGGTGATGGGGATGCTATTAAGAAAGGCGATGTCTTAGCCATGTGGGATCCTCACAATATCCCAATTCTCTCAGAGAAGGCAGGGGTTATTGCTTTTCGAGACATGATTCCAGGCGTTACGGTTAAGCGTGAACTTGATGAGTCTACAGGGCGGATTGCTACTGTTGTTGTTGAGCACAAAGAAGACCTGAATCCGACTATTGAAATTTGTGAAAAGGGTTCCAAGGGCCAAAAAGGCAAGACTCTCGCTACATACGCGATCCCAACGGGAGCTCAAGTTGTTGTTAATGAGGGTGATGAGATTAATCCTGGCGCACTTCTCGCCAAAACTCCGCGCTCTGCTTCTAAAACACAAGATATTACCGGTGGTCTACCACGTGTGGCTGAGCTTTTTGAGGCACGTCGTCCAAAAGATGCTGCTGAAATGGCCAAGATTGATGGTGTTGTTTCAATGTCGGGTATGGTTCGTGGTAAGAAGCGCTTAATTATTACAGATAATGATTCTGGCGATGAGGAAGAGCACTTAATCCCACATGGAAAGCACATCGTGGTGCATCCTGGGGACTTCGTTTACAAAGGACAACACTTGACTGAAGGCTCAGCCGACCCTCACGAAGTTCTTGATATTCTAGGACCTAATGCTGTTCAGGAATACTTGCTTTCAGAGATTCAAAAAGTTTATCGTCTTCAGGGAGTTACCATTAATGATAAGCATATCGAGACCATTATCTCTCGTATGCTTCGCAAGGTGCGTATTACTGAGCCTGGTGATTCCGATTATTTCTGGGGTGAACAAGTAGACCGCTTTGAGTTCATGGATCAAAATGAACGAATCGTTGAGGCTGGTGGTAAGCCTGCAGAGGGAGAGCCTGTTTTGCTGGGTATTACTAAGGCTTCATTGGAGACAGAGAGCTTTATTTCTGCAGCTTCATTCCAGGAAACTACTAGAGTGCTTACTGATGCTGCTACTTTAGGCAAAATTGATCGCCTCAAAGGATTTAAGGAAAATATTATTATGGGGCATCTCATCCCTGCAGGTACAGGGCTTCCTGCCTTTTCTCGTCTAAAAGTCACACCTCTCGATCAGGATGCTGATGTAGATGATGTTGAGTCTGTTGAGAGTCAAGGAGTTGAGGCTAAATAGGATGCGCGAAAAACCATCCTTTTTAGCTGCTATTTTACTCGAAAATACATTTTACAAATAAAAAAACAAAAAACTAAAAAATTATCTTGCAACGTGGGGTCTTGAGAGTACGTTTTTGCCTCTTTACACAGGAAAATTGATATCAAAAATAAACATTTCGCATGCCAACAATTAACCAATTAGTTAGACGGCCTAGGGTCCAGACTAAGAAAAAGTCTAAATCACCTAATTTAGACGCATGTCCTTTTAAACGAGGGGTTTGTGTTCAAGTAACGACGCGTACTCCTAAAAAGCCAAATTCGGCTATTCGTAAGGTAGCCAAGGTACGTTTGACGAACGGCAACGAAGTTATTGCTTATATTCCTGATGAAGGCCATAAATTGCAAGAACACAGCATTGTTTTGGTTCGTGGCGGTCGAGTAAAGGATTTGCCTGGTGTTCGTTATCATATCGTCCGGGGTACATTAGATGCTACAGGTGTCGAAAAACGCCGTCGTAGTCGCTCTAAATACGGTGTTCCTCGCCCCAAAAAAAGTAATTAATATTTCAACTATTTAAGGATTTAATATCTATGGCACGTAGGAGAAAAGCAGTTAAGCGTCCCGTTTTACCAGATCCACGTTACAATAGCACTTTAGTGAGTATGCTTGTTAATATGGTCATGCGTTGTGGCAAAAAGTCTCTTGCTCAGCGTGTCGTCTATGGTGCTTTTGAGCGTGTTAGCGAAAAGCTAGGCAAAGGTGATTCGGTTGATTTGCTTATAGGTGCATTGGAAAATGCAAGACCCAAGATTGAGGTTAAGAGTCGTCGTGTTGGGGGGGCTACCTATCAAGTTCCTGTTGAGATTTCTTACTTGCGTCAACAAAGCTTAACCTTCCGCTGGATGGTTGCTGCAGCAAGAGCTCGCAAAGGTGTTTCCATGCGTGAAGCATTAGCTCAAGAGATTATTGATGCCTATAACAACACGGGCTCTGTGGTTCGCAAAAAGGAAGAAACGCACCGTATGGCTCAAGCAAACCGAGCATTTGCCCACCTTCGTTGGTAGTTTTTTAGTAATATTATTATGGCAAGTCAACACACACTTTCTTCTGCAAATTCCACAAGTCGAAAAACTCCTTTGGAGTATACGCGCAATATTGGTATAGCTGCACATATTGATGCCGGTAAAACTACGACGACAGAGCGAATTCTTTTCTATGCTGGGATTGTCCATAAAATTGGTGAAGTGCATGAAGGCACAGCAGTCACTGACTGGATGGAGCAAGAGCGTGAAAGAGGCATAACCATCACTTCAGCTGCCATCTCATGTGGATGGACAACTAAAGAAGGCCCTTATGCGAATATTCCTCAGCAAGTTAATATTATCGATACTCCAGGGCACGTAGATTTTACGGCTGAAGTTGAGCGATCACTTCGTGTGCTTGATGGAGCTGTCGCCGTATTTTGTGCTGTAGCAGGTGTTCAGCCTCAGTCAGAGACAGTGTGGCGCCAAATGGACAAGTACAAGGTTCCTCGTTTGGCTTTTGTCAATAAGATGGACCGTACAGGTGCTAATTTTGATGGAGCTGTTGATGATATTCGCACTAAGCTTGGCGGTAATGCGCACCCTCTTTTTCTTCCAATAGGTGGTGAAGAAAACTTTAAGGGCCTTATTGATCTCGTTAAAATGAAGGCTTATCGCTATGATGAGACTGATGTGTCGGGCATGGGTTTTGATGAGATTGATATCCCTGCTGAATTTGCAGATGAAGTTGCAGCGGCGCGTGATTCGCTGATTGAAGCCATTGCCGACCATGATGATGCCATTGCTGAAAAGTACCTTGAGGGCGAAGAATTAAGTGTAGACGAGATTCGCCGAGGAGTGCGCAGAGCAACACTTTCGCTTAACTTTATTGGCGTTATTCCCGGTAGTGCTTTTAAGAACAAAGGCGTCCAAATGCTTTTGGATTCCGTTGTTGACTATCTTCCTTCGCCTTTAGATTTACCCCCGATGATAGGGCATAAAGATGAGGAAGAGGTTTTTATTTCCCCAGATGATAACACTGATATTGTAGGCCTGGCATTTAAACTGATGACTGATCCTTATGTGGGTAAGCTTGTCTTTTTCCGGGTTTATGCTGGAGAATTGCGCAAAGGGGCTACACTTTACAATCCTCGCACTCGAAAGACAGAGCGGATTAGTCGCCTTATGATTATGAAGGCGGATGCACGCGAAGATATTGATGTCGCCTACTCTGGAGATATTTGTGCAATTATTGGCGCTCGCGAGGTGATTACAGGAGATACTTTGTGTACTAAAGAGCTCGACGTTATGCTCGAACCTCCTACGTTCCCAGAGCCTGTGATTAGTATGTCTATTGAGCCAAATAGTAAGGCTGATCAAGAAAAGCTTTCACTTGCTCTCCAGCGCCTCTCAGAAGAAGATCCTACATTCCAGGTTTCAAGTAATGCAGAAACAGGACAAACCATTATTGCTGGGATGGGCGAGCTTCATCTTGATATTATTCGAGATCGTTTATTTAGAGAATTTAAGGTAGAAGCACAAGCTGGCCGTCCCCAGATTGCTTATCGTGAGACCATTACATCTGCTGCAGACGGTGAAGGTAAGTTTATCCGTCAGTCAGGTGGTCGTGGGCAGTACGGTCATGCTCTTATTAAGATTGAGCCTTCTGAAAAGGGTTCAGGCATTGAGGTGGTTTCCGAAATTGTCGGTGGTGTGATCCCTCGTGAATACATCAAACCAACTCAAGATGGCATCATTGAAGCCTCAAATAATGGTGTTGTTGCAGGTTACCCTGTAATTGACTTTAAGGTTCGTATTGTAGATGGTTCATTCCATGAAGTGGATTCTTCTGAAATGGCATTTAAGATGGCAGGTATTTTTGCCTTTAAAGATGCGATGAAGAACGCAGGCCCTATCCTTCTTGAGCCAATTATGAAGGTTGAGGTTACAACCCCTGAGGAATATCAGGGTGATATCATGGGTGACTTAAATCGCCGCCGAGGGCAGATTCAGAGTATGGAGACCAAGTCTAATTTAACGGTGATCAGTTCGTTTGTTCCTCTCGAAACGATGTTCGGCTATGCTACGGATGTTCGTTCGCTTTCAAAGGGCCGTGCAAGTTATGCTATGGAGCCATCTCATTTTGAGCAAGTTCCCGCAAGTCTCTTGGATAAAATCGTGGAGACTTCATCTCGTCAAGCCGCTCGTACTTAATTTAAACAATGACTAAACAAAGAATACGCATTATTCTCAAGGGTTTTGATTATCGAGTTATTGATCAATCAGCAGCCGATATCGTTGATACAGCAAAGCGTTCAGGTGCACGTGTTTCGGGTCCTGTTCCTTTACCCACTAGAATCGAGAAGTTTTCAGTTAATCGCTCGCCGCATGTCGATAAAAAATCTATGGAGCAGTTTGAGCTTCGTACACATAAACGTGTTATCGATATTGTCGAGCCTACTGCCCAAACTGTTGACGAACTTAAAAAATTGAACTTGCCCGCGGGCGTAGATATTACCATTGACGTTTAAATATTAACCATTAACCGCAATAATGCAGGTTGCCTAATAAAATCTGCCGCTTAATGCTATGAGTTTTACATTAATAGGAAAAAAAATTGGAATGACACAGGTTTACGATGCTAATAATGAGCTCGTTCCTGTTACTGTAGTTAAAGTAGATCCTTGCCCTGTTGTTCAGGTAAAGACAGTTGAGTCGGATGGCTACAATGCTATTCAATTTGCTGCAATGCTTCAGAAAAAGGAGCGCATTGCAAAGCCACAACAAGGCCACTTTTCCAAGGCTGGCATTGACCCACACCATCGTCTTTGTGAATTTCGCACTGATAGGGCTGATTTCTCTGTAGGGGATACGCTTACGGTTAATTGTTTTCAAGAGGGCCAAAAAGTTGATGTTATTGGGAATACCAAGGGGCGTGGGTTTCAGGGCGTAGTGAAGCGTTGGGGATTTTCCGGTGGTAAAGCATCTCATGGTTCGATGTTCCATCGTCGTGGAGGGTCTTATGGTCAATGTCAGTGGCCAGGTGAGGTTGATAAAGGCCGTAAAATGCCAGGTCATATGGGGAATGCTCGTCGTACTTCGCAAAACTTAGTTGTGGTTAAGGTTATTGAGGATAAAAATTTACTCCTTATTAAAGGTAGTTTTCCTGGCCCAAAAGGCGGTGAAGTCTTCGTACGTGAAGCAAAGAAGGTTCGCAAGGCGCAGTCATAGAGGGGACATTTTATGAAATTTAAAGTTTATACGAAAGATGGCTCAAGTAGTCGCGAAAAAGAAGTTGAAGGTATTCCTCATTTCGAGGGAGACAAGGGGGTTCGCGCTTTAAAAGATGTAATTGTTGCTTACCAGGCTAACTTGAGACAGGGGAATGCATGCACAAAGACTCGAGGGGAAGTGCGTGGAGGAGGTAAAAAACCTTGGCGTCAAAAAGGTACAGGTATGGCGCGCGCAGGTTCTCGCAGAAGTCCTATTTGGCGTGGGGGTGGTATCGTGTTTGGTCCGCGTCCTCGCGATTATTCAAAGACAGTGAGTCGCAAGGTTAAGACGCTTGCATTCCAACGCGCGCTATTTGATTGTGCGCAAGATGGCCATTTAGACCTCATTGAGTCTTTTGAGGTAAAAGAACCCAAAACCAAGCTTTTTAATTCACTTCTTAATAATATATACAATTCTGGAAAGGTTTTGATTGTTGATCAAGCTTTTCAAGAGAACACCATTTTGGCAGCTCGCAATATTGAACGTGTTTACATTTGCGATGCTGATTCGCTTAATGCTTGGGACTTGGTTCGCTTTGATAAGGTTTTGATGAGCGAAAAAGGCCTTGATACCGTTTTATTGCGTGCAACGAATAAGGAATAGTAACGATGGTTGAGCAAGTTAAAGTTTTTAAAGAGTATCGTGTTACAGAAAAGTCAAATTTATTGGCATCTAACCTTAATCAATATACTTTTGAAGTGTTCCCTCAAGCAAGTAAAGGAGCTGTTTCGAGCGCTGTTGAGGAAAGGTTTAATGTTTCTGTAACCCGTGTAAATATTATCAATATCAAAGGTAAGGCTAAGAGATCTCGCCTTCGTGCAGGCCGACCAGGGAAAAAGCCTGATATGAAAAAAGCTATCGTGACTCTTAAGGAAGGAGACAAGATCGAACTCATATAAGATATTGAGTAGCCGAGAAGGATTAAATTTCGAATTATGGCACTTAAAAAGCATAGACCACTTACACCCGGGCAACGTTTTTTCGTTTCTAATAACCCCGAGGTTAGCAAAAAAGATTCAGAACGCCGTTTAACTCAGTCTAAGCATCGCGCTAAAGGGCGTAATTGCTATGGGCGTATCACCTCCCGTCGTCGTGGTGGTGGCCATAAGCGCAATTATCGCATTATTGATTTTAAACGCAACAAGTTTGAAATCCCAGCTAAAGTTCAGGCTATTGAGTACGATCCTAATCGTTCTGCTAATATTGCCTTGCTTGCTTATTGTGACGGAGAAAAGCGCTATATTCTCGCTCCAATAGGGGTAAAAATCGGTGATGTTCTTGTTAATACTAACCAACCTGTTGATGAGTACAAGGTTGGATATTCTATGCCTTTGAAGCTTATTCCCCCAGCGACGACGCTTCATGCTATAGAGCTTTTGCCCGGAAAAGGAGCACAGATTGCACGAGGTGCTGGCGTTTCTGCGCAGCTTGTCTCGATTGAAGGCGATAAGGCCACTTTAAAAATGCCTAGTGGAGAGGTTCGATTGGTAAATTCTAATTGTCGTGCTACTATTGGTGTTGTAGGTAATGCTAATCACCAAAATGCAACGGTTGGCAAGGCGGGTCGTAGTCGTTGGAAAGGACGCCGTCCTCGAGTTCGTGGTGTAGCTATGAACCCTGTTGATCACCCAATGGGTGGTGGAGAAGGCAGGACTTCAGGTGGTGGGCATCCTGTGTCACCTTGGGGCCAGCTCTCTAAAGGCTATCCAACACGTGTAAAGTCAAAACCATCCAATAGCTTGATTCTCGTCCGTCGTAACGGTCGCAAGTTAAAGAAAAACTAAAATCATAATTCTTTATGTCACGTTCAGTTAAAAAAGGTTTTTATGTAGATCCTCATTTGATGGATAAGGTTTTGCAGGCTCAGCAAGAAAACTCTCGCAAACCAATTCAAACTTGGTCTCGTCGTTCCACGATTACTCCAGATTTTGTAGGTCTCAACATAAACGTTCACAATGGTCGCAAGTTTGTTCCCGTCTATGTTACCGAGAATATGGTTGGGCACAAATTAGGGGAACTTGCCCCAACGCGTACCTTTAAAGGGCACAGCCCTCACACACAGAAGTAATCGGAAGGGTTGTTTATAATGAAAGATATTACAGCAAAAATGAAGTATGCGAGGATGTCGCCTAAAAAAGTGCGACCTTTGACTCGTGAACTTAAAGGCCGCTCCGCAAGTGAAGCACTTGAACTTCTGCGTTTTATACCAAAAAAGTCTGCTAGACTTTTTGCTAAAACTCTACAAAGTGCGATTGCTAACGCTGAGAATAACCATAACCTTTCATCAGACTCTTTGCTTGTTAAGCAAGCCATTGTAGAAGAGGGTCCATCGATGCGTCGTTATCGTCCAGTTGCCCGAGGCCAAGCGCATCCTTTTCATAAGCGCAGTAGCCATATTAAGATTGTTTTAACAGAAGGGAGCAAGTAGATTCTATGGGTCAAAAAGTAAATCCTATTGGATTCCGCCTCTCAGTTCGTCGTGACTGGGAATCGCGTTGGTACGCGAATAAACAAAACTTTCCTCTTCTTCTTAAAGAGGATAATGTCATCCGCACTTTTTTAAAGAAGAAGCTTAAGTATGCAGCCGTGCCGCGTATTTTTATTGAACGTGCTGGTAATCGTATTCGCGTGAAATTATTTACAGCTCGCCCAGGTATTGTTATTGGCCGAAAAGGTCAAGAGCTTGAAAAGCTTAAGGGAGAGATTCAGAAGCTAACGGGAAAAGATATCCTTCTTGATATTCAAGAAGTCAAGAAGCCTGATTTAGTTGCGCAGCTCGTTGCTGAAAATGTTGCTCTTCAGCTTGAGCGTCGTATTTCTTTTCGTCGCGCAATGAAAAAGACGGTTCAAAGCACTTTAAGTATGGGTGCTGAAGGAGTGCGAATTCAATGCTCGGGTCGTTTGGGTGGTGCAGAAATTGCACGCACTGAACAGCAGCGAGATGGTCGAGTTCCATTGCATACTTTGCGCGAAAATATCGATTATGGGTTTGCTGAAGCAAAGACTGTTTACGGTATTATCGGCGTTAAGTGCTGGCTTTGTAATAAGCCTGAGGAAAAGCTATAAGATTTTAAAGAAGGTTTGATTGAATGGCTAATTTATTACCAGCAAAAACAAAATACCGTAAAGTTCATAAAGGACGTAATCGTGGCAATGCAAAAGGTGGGGACAAAATTGCATTTGGTGATTTTGCCTTGCAAGCATTAGGTAGAGGGCAAATTACAGCATCTCAGCTTGAGGCTGCACGTGTTGCTATTAATCGTCATTTAAAACGTAAGGGCAAGGTCTGGATGCGGGTATTTCCTCATAAGCCTGTTACTAAAAAACCAGCGGAAACCCGCATGGGTAAAGGTAAGGGTAATGTTGAGTATTGGGTGTCTGTTGTAAAGCCAGGTGTTATTCTCTTTGAGGTCTCTGGTGTTTCGGCAACTGCAGCTAGAGAGGCTATGTCTTTAGCGGATAGGAAATTACCATTTTCTTGTCGTTTCCTAAGTCGTGAAGAGTTAGAGCAATATTAAGGGACTTATTTATAAATGAAAGCAAAAGAACTCAGAGAACTTTCCGTTGCCGAATTGGCCAAGAAGTTGCGTGAAGCCAGTGATGAGCTTGTAGATATGAAAATTCGCAAGCAAATAGGTCAGCTTGAAAAGCCTCATGAATTAGCTCTCAAGCGTCAATTTATAGCGCGTATTCAGACGCTTATTAATGAAAAAAGCGTAGCTCAAAACGCGTAACTAACAAATTATAAATATTATGGACAGAGGACGTCGTAAAGATCTTATAGGCATTGTCGATAGCATTTCTGGGGATAAGACCATTAAGGTTATCTATAATTATAAGGTTCGCCACCCTTTATATAAAAAGGAAATTAAGCGAAAAACAGTAGTTCACGCACACGATGACAAGAATGAGTGTCGTATTGGCGATAAGGTAGAAATTATGGAGACACGCCCTTTAAGTAAGACAAAGAGATGGCGTGTTGTACGTGTTGTTGAAGCAGCTCCTGTATTAGATTAATAGTCTTACAAGAATAGGTTAAAATTAAAAAGGATATTTAGATGATACAGCACCAAAGCAGAGTTAAAATTGCTGATAATACTGGAGCGAAAGAAGCCATGATGATTCGTAGGCTTGGCCAAAATAAAAACACCGCTTCAGTTGGCGATATTATCGTTGTTACTATTAAAGAGAGCACTCCAGATGCTAGCATTAAGCAAGGGACTGTCGCTCGCGCCGTTGTTGTTCGTACAAAAGCTCCCATTCGTCGTACTGATGGTAGCTATTTACGTTTTGATAATAACGCAGTTGTAATTTTGGATAACAACAATAACCCTAGAGGCACACGTATTTTTGGTCCTGTAGCTCGTGAGCTTCGCCAAAAAAAATTCACAAAGATTCTTTCATTAGCTCCGGAGGTTTTATAAATGAAATTCAAGATTAAACGAGGTGACGAAGTTGTTGTTCTTGCTGGCTCTCAAAAGGGCAAAAAAGGCAAAATTTTAGATGTTTTTCCATCCAAAGAACGTGTTGTTGTTGAGGGGGTTAAGATGGGGAAACGACACACTAAGGCGACGCAAGATAACCCTCAGGGGGCAATCATTGAGCGTGAAATGCCCATCCATTATTCTAATGTTATGCTTGTTTCTCGCCATGATGCTAGAAAAGCTTCAAGAAAGTAAAAAGCGAGTCTTGCTGAAAATTTTAATATAAGCTTGCAAAACAAATTCTAAAACTCACGATCTCGATTTCCTAAAGATTTAAGTTTCATTTTTATCATGAAAAAACCTTTTTTAAAGAGCCACTACGAAGATGTTGTTGTTCCTGAGTTAATGAAAACTCAAGGTTATAAAAACAGGCATCAAGTTCCTGTAATTCAAAAGGTTGTACTTAATTCTGGTGTAAGTGCTGCAAGTGACAAAAATTGGATCACAGAAGTTGCAGGCGAGCTCACTAAAATTAGCAGTCAAAAAGCTGTGGTTACTAAGGCTCGCAAAAGCATTTCAAATTTTAAGTTGCGTCAGGGGATGCCTATTGGTGCAAAAGTGACTCTCAGGGGCGACCGCATGTATGATTTTATATATCGCCTACTTGTTGTTGCATTGCCTGCTATTCGAGACTTTAGGGGTGTTTCACGAAAGCTAGATTCCCATGGAAACTATAACATTGGCATTTCTGATCATTCCATTTTCCCTGAAGTCAATGTTGATGGAAATCGTGCTACAATAGGTTTAGATCTCACTATTGTTACTTCTGCTAAGACAGATGACGAAGCTAGAGCTCTTTTAGATCTTATGGGTATGCCTTTCCGTAAGGTTAACCCTCAAACCACTCAAGCGGCATAAATATTTTAAAGTAATCGTAATGGCAAAAAAGTCTTCCATAGCAAAAAACGAGCGTCGTAAAAAGATTGTAGAAAAATATGCGGCTAAAAGAGCAGAGCTAAAAGCTGTTTTGGCTAATCCTGAAACAACGGATGAGGCTTTTTACGAAGCACAACGTAAGCTTACTAAGCTTCCCCGAGATAGTTCTCCCATCCGTCTGCGTAATCGCTGTAGTGCGACAGGTCGGCCTCGCGCGTACATGAGACGTTTTGGTCTTTCTAGGCTTACATTCCGAGAAAAAGCCCTTTCAGGAGAAATCCCCGGAGTAATCAAGTCTTCTTGGTAAATTTAATACCTATTTAAAATAATTATGGCAATACACGATACCATAGGTGATTTTCTCACTATTATACGTAATAGCACTCGAGCTGGCAAAGAAACTTGTTCTGCTCAATGGTCTAAGATGCGCGAAGGCATAGCAAAAATCCTCAAGGAAGAGGGTTTTATTCGCGACTACAAAGAAATTATTGATGGGAAGACTGGTCGCAAGGAACTTAAGCTAACTCTTAAATATGTGGATTCAGCTTCTGTGATTGCAGGGATTGAGCGCTACAGTAAGCCTGGGTGTCGTATTTACTCAGGTTGGAACGAGATACCCAAGGTCCTTGGTGGTCTTGGTATTACAATTCTTACAACGTCGAAAGGCATCCTAAAGGATGCTGACGCACGCCGCCAAAAGGCAGGTGGAGAAATTATTGCAAAAGTTTGGTAGAGGATCACTAGTATGAGTCGAATTGGAAAGTTGCCAGTCATTGTGCCTGAAAAAGTTAAAGCTTCTATTGAAGGGCAGACAGTTAAGGTTGAAGGCCCTAAGGGAAAGGTAGAAAAAACCTTTGATCATTCAGTTAAGCTTTCGCTTGAAGAGAGTTCTATTTTAGTAACTCCAGTGGGGGGGGCTACTTTAGCACGTGCTATGCAAGGAACAGCTCGTTCAATTATCAATGGCATGGTTTTTGGAGCTCTCAATGGCTATTCTAAAGACCTTGAAATTCAAGGTGTTGGGTTTCGTGCTACAGTCAATGGCAAAGCCTTGGATTTGAATCTAGGCTATTCTCATCCTATTAAGTATCCAATTCCCGACTCAATTAATATCACCGTTGCTGAAAACACTAAGATTAAAGTTGAAGGTGTGGATAAGCAATTGGTTGGGCAGGTTGCAGCTGATATTAAGCATTTTTACCCTGTTGAACCTTACAAGGGTAAAGGTGTTCGAATCGTAGGTGAATTTGTTCGCCGGAAGGAAGGTAAAAAGACAGCTTAAGTAGCTGTATAACATAAATTTTACTTATGAAGCTCGAAAAAAAGAAGCATCTTTTACAAAAGCGCCGTTGGCGGATACGCAAAAAGATTTTTGGCACGTTAGGTCGTCCTCGCTTAACCGTTTGCTTTACTCATCAGCATATCCATGCACAGTGCATTGATGATGAAAAGGGCATTACTCAGGTTGCATGTTCCACAAACTCTAAAGATCTAAAAGGAAAGGGTTTTCATCCTAATGCTTCGAGTGCTGTTGCTCTTGGTAAGCTCATCGCTGAAAGGGCATCGACTGCCGGCATTAAAAGCGTCGTTTTTGATCGTGCTGGTCGCAAGTATCACGGTCGCCTCAAGGCTTTTGCTGATGCCGCTCGCGAAGCAGGTTTAAACTTCTAATAATATTATTTAAGATGCTAACACAAAAAAAACAAAAAGCTTCATTCGGAAAAGCGCCAGAGTCAGGAGGAGACGCTCCTGAGTATCTTGACAAAGTAGTTTTTATTAATCGTTGTGCTAAGGTTGTTAAAGGTGGCCGACGTTTTAGTTTTTCAGCCCTCGTTGTCTCTGGTGACCAAAAAGGCTCCATTGGTGTTGGGTTGGGCAAAGCTAAAGAGGTTCCTAGTGCCATTAACAAAGGAACAGAAAAAGCACGTAAAAATATTCGCAAGTTTTCCTTGAAGGGCACGACTATCCCTCATGAAGTTGTCGGTGTTGCTGATGGAGGGCATGTTTTGCTTCGTCCTGCCAATCAGGGTACTGGTATTATTGCCGGTGGTGGTGTTCGTGCGGTTCTTGAGGCTGTTGGCATTAAAGATATTTTAAGCAAATCTTTAGGATCCAACAATCCTGCGGCCATGGTCAATGCTACGCTAGATGCGTTGAGCCAGCTTCGTACCGCTGAAGAAATTGCAAGGCTCCGCCAATCTTAATCTTTTTAGGGGTTTAATATTAAAAGTAGAGTGATTTAAAATAATGAGGCTGCATAATTTACCATCAATTAAGGGTGCGACAAAAAGCAAAAAGCGTGTCGGTCGCGGTCCCGGTTCTGGCCTAGGGAAAACAAGTGGACGCGGGCAAACCGGGTCAAAGTCTCGTAGTGGCTATAGTGTTCGCCCTGGGTTTGAAGGCGGCCAGATGCCTCTCTATCTAAAACTTCCGCGGCGTGGCTTTAGTAATGCTCGATTCAAAGAAGTCTATTCTATTGTTAATGTTGGCGATTTAGAGCGCGTTGAGGGAGACATTGCCAATCGTGAGTCTCTCATCAAGGCAGGCCTCATTAGGCAAAACGCTGGCAAAATCAAAATTTTGGGCGTGGGTGAGCTTGCTCGAGCACTTAATGTCTCAGCAACGAAGTTCAGTGCTTCAGCCCGTCAAAAAATTGAAGCTTCTGGAGGTAAAGTTGTAGAAGAATCATAAAAATGCTTTCTGCTTTTACAAATAGCTTTAAAATCCCCGAGCTGCGCCAGCGTATTTTCTTTACGCTGGGTTTGCTTTTCGTAGCTCGTGTTGGAGCCAATGTTCCTTTGCCTGGCGTAGATCCTACGCGGCTTCAGGCCTTCTTTCAGGATCAAATTGCATCTTCAGGGGGTTCCTTAGTAGGTCTTTATAACATGTTTACAGGGGGTGCCCTCTTAAAGGGAGCCATTTTTGGCCTTGGAATCATGCCCTACATCAGTGCATCCATTATTTTCCAATTGTTGACTCCTGTAGTCCCATCCCTAGCGCGTATGCAACAAGAGGGTGAGTCGGGTCGCCAAAAGCTGACTCAGTATACGCGTTATGCTACACTCATTGTTTGCTTGATCCAGTCGGTCTTGCTCCTTTTAGCTTTAATGAAGAATCCTGGCTCTCTAGTCATGGGTTATGATGTGAATCACTACGGCCCTATTGTCATTGCGACTCATGGCTGGTTTTTGGTTTCTTCTACAATTATTTTGACTGCGGGTACCATGCTGCTTATGTGGCTTGGGGAGCAAATCACCCAACGGGGCATAGGAAATGGCGTCTCTCTTTTGATTACAGTTGGCATTTTGGCAGATTTACCTAGGGCAATTTCTCAGGCTATACAGCTTTTTAGTCGTCCTGTTGGGGCACAAGGGCCGAGTTTGGGTCTTCCTCAAGGGATACTCATGCTAGTACTCTTTTTAGCTGTGGTTGCTAGCATTGTTGCTGTCACTCAAGCAACGCGCAAAATTCCCGTACAGTATGCTAAGCGCGTTGTTGGCAGAAAGGTCTATGGAGGTCAAAGCTCTTTTCTTCCGCTTAAGGTTAATTATTCGGGTGTGATGCCTATCATTTTTGCCAGCGCAATACTTATCTTCCCTCAGCAAATATTTGCCTATTTAGGAGCGGCTTCAGGTATGCGCTTTTTTCAAGATATCTCCCTCTATCTAACTCCTGGGACAGCCACTTATTATACATTATACGCACTTCTTATTCTGGCATTCAGCTATTTTTGGGTTTCCATCATGTTCAAACCCATCCAGATTGCTGATGACCTAAAGAAGCACGGAGGTTATATTCCTGGCGTACGCCCTGGTGAGCCTACGGCAAAGTTTTTGGACTTTGTGATGACTCGGCTGACCCTAGCTGGGGCTATTTTTCTCGTTATTATCGCCCTTTTCCCTAACTTCCTTAATACAGCCTACAACGTACCGTACTCTATAGCCCTTTTCTTTGGCGGTACTGGTACATTGATTGCCGTCGGCGTTGTTTTAGACACGATGAAGCAGGTAGAAACTTTTTTGCTTCAACGTCACTACGATGGCTTCCTTAAAAAGGGTCGTATTCGTGGAAGAAATACAGCAAGGTCATCTCAGGTTATTGATGCTGAAGAGCTTAAGGGTCTTGCCACCCTGTGGATTCCTTTAGGGATTCTGTTTATCGTAGGTATTGTAGCTTGGCTACTTCAAAAATTCTAGGTGGCGTATTATTCAATGATACCCATTAAGAATTCAGAGGAGATTGATAAAATGCGCGTTGCATGTGCAACAGCTGCGCAAATTCTTGATGATGTTTGCAAAGCGGTAAAGCCGGGGGTTACCACTTATGAGTTAGATCAGCTTGCCAAATCTCTCATTAAAAAGTCCGGAGCAAAAAGTGCTTGCCATAATTACCAGGTAGGCTCAAAGCATTTTCCTGCATATAGTTGCATCTCAGTTAATGAAGAGGTGGTCCATGGAATAGGTTCTATTAAGCGCGTTTTAGCCGAGGGTGATATCGTCTCTATTGATGTCAGCATTATTTTGAACGGGTTTGTCGGCGATAATGCTCGCAGTGTGTTAATTGAACCTGTCTCACAAGACGTTAAGCGCCTCGCAAAAGACGCTTATGATGCTCTTTTGGCGGGTATTGATAAGGCTCGCTCAGGTAATCGCATAGGTGATATTTCAAGCGCCATTCAACGCTATGCAGAAAAGTGTGGTTTGGGTGTCGTTAAGGAGTTTGTTGGCCACGGGGTAGGCCGTAGCATGCACGAAGAGCCTCAAATCCCCAATTTTGGGACTCCAGGCACAGGTCCCAAACTCAAGCCCGGTATGACTTTAGCTATAGAGCCTATGGTAAACTTGGGTGGTCCCGAGGTAGAATATGCTCCAGACGGTTGGACAGCAATCACTTGTGATAAAATGCCTTCAGCCCATTTTGAACATACTGTACTTATCACAGAAGATTTCCCAGAAATTTTAACTTTTAACAAAAATTAACTTTCCAACTGTATTTTTTTCTTTATTTTCCAACAAACTTTTAACACTTTCAAATTTTTCACAAAAATATGCCACGATTACAAGGAGTAGATATACCAGATAACAAAAAGATTGAATATGCCTTGCGCTATATTTATGGCATTGGTCCAACACGCGCAAAAGTCATTGTAGAAAAGGCAGATCTGGATGCAAACATGCGTGCCCGGGACCTTACCGAAGAGCAAATGAACAGGATCAGCTCCGTTATTGCCGACATGGGCTACAAAACGGAGGGGGATCTTCGTCGCGATAGAATTGCAGATCTTAAGCGCTTGCAAGCCATTCAGTGTTATCGTGGTATTCGCCATCGTCGTGGCTTGCCTGTTCGCGGGCAGCGCACTCAAACCAATGCTCGCACGCGTAAAGGTGCTCGTAAGACTGTGGGCGTTCAGCGTAAAGGTTAATCGATTTTAAATAAGTAGTATGAGCGAAGAAATCCAAGAAAAAGCAAATTCCAAAGAAGAGCTTCCACAAACGCAACAGACGGCAGCGCCTGAGCCTCAAGATGTAGCTGAAGCTGGTGAGTCTACAGCAAAAGACGCAGAAGCAGCTCGTCCATCTCAGCCTTCAGCTGAAGATCTCCTCAAGGATGATATCGGCGAGTTGAAGATTCGCAAGGCCAAGGGCAGCAAGAATATTACTCATGGTATTTGTAAGATTTTAGCCACATTTAATAACACGAAAGTTTCCTTTGCAGACATGAATGGCAATGTCATTTCATGGTCTAGTGCAGGTAAGTGCAACTTCCGTGGCTCAAGAAAGTCAACAGCCTATGCTGCCCAAGTCGTCACTCAAGATGCGGGTCGTGTTGCCATGTCTCATGGCCTCAAGGAGGTTCTTGTTCGTGTTGAGGGTCCGGGTATGGGGCGAGACTCTGCAATTCGCGCGGTCCAAGCAATGGGAATGAATGTCACGGGCATTGAAGACGTTACGCCTGTTCCGCACAATGGTTGCCGCCCTCCAAAGCGCCGTCGTGTTTAATTTGTAATCTTAATAAATATTTAAAATATCATGTCACGTTACACGGGTCCTACCACACGTATCAATCGCCGTTTTGGTCAGTCTATTTTCCCTCCTAATAAGGCTTTCGAGCGTAAGCCATATCCTCCAGGAGTTCACGGTCCTCGTTTGCGTCGCCGCGTTACCGAGTATTCAATCGGTCTTAACGAGAAGCAAAAGCTTCGTTTTATGTATGGTCTATCAGAAAAGCAGTTCCGTTTGCTTTTTGAGAAGGCCAAGACACAGCGTGGTGTTACCGGTGAAGTTTTCATGCAAATGCTTGAGCTTCGTCTGGATAACGTCGTTTATCTTTTAGGTCTTGCGCGCACACGGTCTGCAGCCCGTCAGTTTGTCGCACACGGTCACATTCGTGTAAACGGCAAGAAAGTGGATATTCCAAGCTATGCTTGCAATCCTGGTGATGAAGTGGAAGTCCGCGACAGGACATCCTCTAAGCAGCTGGCAACGCGCTCCCTGGAGGAGACGCAATACCGCGCGGTAGCGCCTTGGCTCACCATGGACGAAAGTCTTTTACGCGCTCAAGTGAATAGGGTTCCAACTCGTGAAGAGATGGATCCATCCATTAACGAGCAACTTATTGTTGAGTTTTACAGTCGATAACCAAACCAACCCCCATTCACTCTATAAAAAAGCGGCAGTTATGGCAAAACGTTTAGGAAAGTTTGAATTACCCAATCGCCTTGCAAAGGTTGAGGAAACTGCAACCGATACATATTCCATGTATGTTGCTGAGCCTTTTGAGACAGGATACGGCCACACGATTGGCAATTCTCTTCGTAGGGTTCTTCTTAGCTCCATCGAGGGCGCTGCGATTGCCTCTATCAAGATTGATGGCGTTCAGCATGAGTTTCAAAGCGTTGATGGCGTTGTTGAAGATGTGACAGAGATCGTCCTTAACCTCAAGAAAGTCCTCATCAAGTCTCACCGTAGAGATTCAGTGACTCTCACTATTGATGTTGACAAAAGCGGCGAGATTACTGCTGGAGACATCCAGGAAGATGCTAACATCGAGATTGTTAACCCTGACCAGCTGATCTGCACACTCGACAAGAAAAAGCGTTTCTACGCCGAGCTTGAAGTCAAAGTCGGTCGTGGTTACTGTGTCGCTGAGGATAACAAAAAGATGGAGCAATCTATTGGTGTCATTCCTGTAGATTCTCTATTTAGCCCTGTTCAATTGGTTAAGTACAGTGTTGAGAATACTCGTGTCGGTCAAATGACAGACTTTGACAAGCTCATCCTAGAAGTTACTACGGACGGGCGCATTAACCCCGATGATGCCATGAAGGAAGCTTCCTCCATCTTAAAGCATCATTTAGATGTTTTTGACCGCGTCAGCGACGAGTCGGTTGAGTTTGAAAGCGAAAGCAAGGAAATCAGCGAAGAACAAAATAGGCTACGCAAGCTCCTTAATATGAGCGTTAACGAGATTGAGCTTTCTGTTCGTGCTGCAAATTGCTTGAACAATGCTAATATCACCACGGTGGGCGAGCTTGCCATGAAGTCTGAGCAAGAAATGCTCAAATATCGGAATTTTGGTAAAAAATCTCTTAACGAAATTAAGCAAAAAATGGAGCAATTGGGTCTTTCGCTCGGCATGAAGATTGACGAGCGGCTTTTGTCTAAGGTTGGCCCAGAGCTTTAAGTTTATTATAATTTAGAAAGGTTGAGTTTCATATGCGTCACTCCAAACATCGCTTCCAGTTAGGCGTCAAAAAAGAACATCGTTTTGCCTTGATGGCTAATTTGGCTGCAGCATTGCTTGAGCATGGTCGTATTCAGACGACTAAGGCAAAAGCAAAGGCTTTGCGTCCTTTTATTGAGCCTATCATCACACTCGCCAAAAAGGCAGCACTGTCGGATAATTCTGCTCAAAAGCTTCACTATCGCCGTTTGGCGCTTGCACGTGTTCGCAATAAGCAAGCAGTTCACAAGCTTTTTGATGAGCGTGCTCAAGAGTTCTTAAATCGCAATGGTGGTTACACACGCATTTACAAGCTCGTTCCTCGCCGTGGCGATGCTGCTGAAATGGCTTTGATCGAACTTATTGACGCCTCGGATGAAGGCTACAAGAAGCAAGGCCGCCGTAAATCTAAGGCCAAAAAGTCAGCACCCAAGCAAAACACGGCTAAGGCTGAAAAACCCGCTGAAGAGGGTCCTGTTGTAGAGGCAGAAGAGCATCCCGCAGAGGTAGCCGAAGGCGCAAAAGCTTAATCGTTTTTTTGGCTTTTTTCTCAACGCGCCTTGTCTTTACACAAGGTGCGTTTTTATTTTAGCATAATTTGTTTAAGAGTTATGATAACCGTAGATTTAACCTATTTTGTATTATTCTGCCTTTGTACGGGCTTGGCGGTTATCTTTATTTTGAGTGCTTATTATGACTTGAGGGACTCAAAAATACGCACACAAGAGAGTGTCCAAACAGTCTACCACTGCGTTCGTTGTGATCACATTTACTCTTTAAAAGAGAATATCTCTGAGGCTGAGTGTCCCCGTTGTGGCTTTAGGAATCATCGTTTACAATTTTAAATTTCATATACATGCAAGAAACAATAGCCGTTCTCGATTTTGGGTCTCAGTACACACAAGTGATTGTTCGTCGCATCCGTGAAAATCACATTTACTCAAAAACTTTTCATCATGCCACTTCTGCAGAAACTCTGCGCAAAGAAGGGGTTCGTGGAGTTATCCTTTCAGGTGGTCCCTGTAGTGTGTTTCAAGAAGGCGCACCACATCCAGACCCAGCCATTTTTAATTTAGGTGTTCCAGTTATGGGCATTTGCTATGGTTTGCAACTGATGGGGGAGCTTTTGGGCGGTGAGGTTAGTCCTAGTGAACATCGCGAGTACGGGCACGGCACATTAACTGTTTCGGCTTCTTCAAGGCTGCTAGAGGGTGTTGCCAATAAAACCCGCGTCTGGAACTCTCATGGCGACAAGTTGACAAAGCTTCCCGAAGGCTTTAGCGCCGTTGCTACCACCGAAAATTCTGATTATGCCGTCATCGAAGATGCTGCACGTCATTTTTATGGTATGCAGTTTCACCCAGAGGTTGCTCATACAGAGCAAGGTGCTGATATTCTCCGCAATTTTCTCTTTGATATTTGCGGTTGTGAGGCTTCTTGGCGCATGTCCAATTATCTTGATGAAGCCGTTGAAGATATCCGCAAACGGGTTGGCGATAAGCACGTAGTTCTCGGCCTGAGTGGCGGGGTAGACTCTTCGGTCGCAGCCGCTTTGATTCATAAAGCCATTGGCGATCAGCTCACTTGTATTTTTGTCGATAATGGCTTTTTAAGGTTGAATGAGCGCGAAACTGTAGAGCGCGTTTTTAGAGAACATTTTCAGATAGATTTGCGTGTTATTGATGCTTCGGATCGCTTTTTATCAAAACTCAAGGGTGTTTCAGATCCTGAGGATAAGCGAAAGATCATTGGCCGTCTATTCATCGAAGTTTTTGATGAGGTTGTCCAGGGTCTCGAAGGCGTCGAGTTTCTTGCCCAAGGTACCTTATATCCTGATATTATCGAGAGTGTAGCTATTGAGGGTAATCCTGCTGCACTCATTAAGAGCCATCACAATGTTGGGGGCCTTCCCAAAGACATGAAGCTCAAGTTGCTCGAGCCGCTTCGAGAGCTCTTTAAAGACGAGGTTCGTGAATTGGGTGAAGCATTAGGCCTTCCTGCCCATATTCTCTATAGGCATCCATTTCCTGGTCCAGGCTTAGGGATTCGTGTCATGGGGGAAATTACAGAAGATCGCCTTCACATCTTAAGGCAGGCAGATGCCATCTTTATTGAAGAGCTTCGTAATGCTAATTTGTACGATAAGATTTGGCAGGCCTTCTGTGTATTTCTTCCTGTTCAAACCGTGGGTGTCATGGGCGATGAGCGCACTTACGATTATGTCATTGCCTTGCGTGCGGTAGAAAGTAGCGACGCTATGACGGCCGATTGGGCCTACTTGCCTCACGCTTTGCTTCAAAAAGCATCCAGCCGAATTATCAACGAAGTGAAAGGGGTCAACCGCGTTGTGTACGACATCAGCTCGAAGCCTCCAAGCACGATCGAGTGGGAGTAGTCATTACACCTCCCCGCTAAGTCACTCTTATGAAAAAGCTGATTTTTTCTGAGACCCATTTCTGGGACGAGCTGGAGACTTGCTTTGCTGCCCTTGCTGACAATGTCTCTATTGTTAAGACCGTCAGCGACATTATTTCTAGTATTCGAGATGAGGGCGATGCTGCTCTCTTTCGTTTCACTGAAATGCTCGATGGTGCTGAGCTTAGCGCTGAAACTCTCACGGTTCAGACAGAAGAGCTTGCTCAGTCCCAAGAGGCTCTAAGTCCGGAAGTGCGTCAGGCTCTTGAGCAATCTATCGCTAATGTGCAGTCCTTTCACGAGAAGACACTGCCCAAGCCCTGGGCATCGCTTAACAATGAAGGTGCCGAAGTGGGGGAGCGTTTTTATCCTCTGCACCGCGTGGGCATTTACATTCCTGGAGGGCAAGTGCCTTTGGTTTCAACCGTAGTGATGACGGTTGTTTTAGCTAAGATTGCCGGTGTTGCGGAGATCGCTGTTGCAACACCACCTCGTGCGGATGGCTCGGTAGACGCTTCTATTCTCGCTGCACTCTCGATGTGCGATATCCGTGAGGTCTACAAAATGGGTGGTGCTCAAGCGATGGCTGCTTTTGCACTCGGTACAGAGAGTATTCCTCAGGTCGACAAAATTTTGGGCCCTGGCAATGCTTATGTTATGGAGGCTAAGCGCCAATTGTTTGGTCTTGTCGGTGTTGATGGGCTTCCGGGTCCCAGTGAAGTCATGGTTATTTCCGACGAGCAAACGCCCCCATCTTGGGTTGCTGCTGACTTACTTGCCCAAGCAGAGCATGGTTCTGGGAAAGAGCGCCTATACTTCGTTTGCAATAGCGAGGCTTATCTCTCGAGGGTCGAATTTGCTATTGAAGAAGCACTTTCTAGCTTGCCCAATGCGCATAAAATTAAAAAGATTATTGAAGAAGGCTCTCTAGCAGTTGTCGTTGATGATTGGGATGAGGCCGCGCAGCTTGCCAATTACATTGCCCCCGAGCATTTAGAGCTTCTTTTGGATGAGGAGCTGTCCAATACTCTTGCAGGGAAAGTCCATACAGCAGGGGCTCTCCTTGTTGGCCGTTATACGCCGGCTGCACTGGGTGATTTTATCGCGGGTCCTAGCCATACGCTGCCAACAGGCCGTGCAGCACGTTTTTTGAGTGGGCTTCAAGTTTCAGATTTTATGCGACGCTCGAGCTGGGTGCGCTACGATGCACATTCGCTTGAGCAAGCTTCCCCCATTGTAGGTGTTTTTAGCCGGGTAGAGTCTTTGCCTGCTCACGGTCAGTCTGTCCGCATTCGCTTGGAGGATGCTTCTGTATGAGTCTTTTTGAAGCAAGTGCTTATGCCTTGCCTCATATCGCAAGGCTAGATCCTTACATTCCTGGCCAGCAGCTCCAGGGGCCTGGCTGGGTTAAGCTCAACACCAACGAAAACCCTTACCCACCGAGTCCTCGTGCCGTTGAAGCGATGCGCGATGCCTTAGGCAAAGATGGTTCATCCCTTGCGCGCTACCCAGATCCAACAAGCCGCACGCTTCGCGAGGCTATTGCGGTGCATCACGGCTTAGTGGCTGATCAAGTCATTGTCGGAAATGGTTCGGATGATGTCATGACGCTTCTCATCCGCACTTTCTGCGGCCCCCAAGACATCGTTGGGATGACGGTTCCCAGCTACACCTTGTATCCTGTCCTTGCTGGTATTCAAAATACTAAGCTTGTCGAAGTTCTTTTTGAGCGTTCGGTTTCTCTAGATCCTAAGAAAATCATTCATTCAGGCGCGAAGCTTTTCTTTTTAACTTCGCCTAATGCGCCTACGGGTGTTGCTTTTGAAAAAGAAGCCATCGTTGAAGTCCTCGAAAGCTTTCCTGGTATTTTAGTGCTCGATGAGGCATACGCACCGTTTGCTCAGGAAGATAGTGTTGATTTACTTTCGCGTTTCCCACGGCTCCTTATTGTGCGTACTTTCTCTAAGGCCTATGGTTTAGCAGGGCTCCGTGTAGGTTATGGTTTGGGGGAGGCTTCTTTACTTCATTTAGTCGATCGTGTTCGCGAGTGCTACAATGTGGATGCCATTGCCCAAGCGGGTGCGCGTGCAGCTATTGAGGATAAAGCTTATACAGATGCTAGGGTTCAAAAGATTATCCAAACTCGCGATGCTTTCGCTAAAACGCTCGAGTCCTGGGGCTGGTTTACGTATCCCTCTTCGGCAAATTTCATTTTCACTGAGCCGCGTACGGCCTCTGGTGAGGCTGGGTCCGCTATCGCACGTGCTTTGTTTGACTATTTGCTCGATCACAAAATTCTCGTTCGCTATTTTGATTCCACCCCTTTAACTTGCAGTTTCCTGCGCATTAGCATAGGTTCTAGGGAGGCGATGGAAGTGGTTACTCAAACACTACAATCATGGAAGCAAAACGTACAGCTAAAGTAGAGCGTCAAACAGGGGAGACATCGATCATTCTCTCTCTTGATGTTGACGGTCAGGGCACTGCAGATCTCGATACAGGCATTCCCTTTTTTGACCATATGCTCAGTCTGTTTGCTAAGCATGGTCTTTTTGATATTGCGCTCAAGGCCAAGGGTGACATTGCTGTCGACTATCACCATACGGTTGAAGATGTTGGCATTGTTTTGGGTCAGGCTTTTCGTGAAGCTTTAGGTAGCAAGGCAGGTATGGTTCGTTACGGTCATGCCTATGTCCCTATGGACGATGTTTTGGCTCGTTCCGTGGTGGATCTTTGCAACCGTGCCATCTTTGTTTATGATGTCACTGTCGAACATCCCATGGTCCGAGATTTCAATATCAATTTAGTTCGTGAGTTTTTTCAGGCTTTTGCCCAAAATGCTGCAGCCACCCTACACCTAAAGCTCGAATACGGCGAAGACGCTCACCATGTGGCCGAGGCTCTCTTTAAGGCCAGTGCTCGCGCGCTTGACGTTGCCACCCGTGTCGATGATCGCTTACAGGGGGCTATTCCCTCAACAAAGGGACTTTTGACTTAGGTCCCTTTTTCTGCTAGCCTTACTCAAGTTATGGAAGCACTCGCGTTTCAGCCTAAGTTAGCTGTGCTCGATTACGGCATGGGTAATCTTCGCAGTGTAGAGCAAGCCCTAGAGCATGTAGGCGCGCGGGTCTTTCGCGCTCATAGTCCTGAAGCGTTAGATACAGCCGATGCCTTAGTCCTTCCTGGTGTGGGTGCTTTGGGTGACTGCATGGCTGCCCTCGCTCACCACAAGTTAGGCGATGCTATTGGTGGATGGATCGCTGAAGACCGGCCCTTCCTTGGCATTTGTTTAGGTCTTCAAGCGCTCTTCGAGCATTCTGAAGAAGGCAACACACAGGGCCTTGGTGTTTTTGCTGGGTCCGTTCGTCAGTTCGCTCCCAGCGTCGGTCACAAGGTTCCTCACATGGGTTGGAATAGTGTCCAGTTCCGGCAGAATGTTCTTTCTGAGGGTATTTCGGATGATGCCTTCGTTTACTTTGTTCACAGCTATTACGTCGTTCCTGAAGATTCTTCTCTTCTCTGGATGGAGTCGTCATACGGCCAGCCCTTTGCTAGCGCCGTCCGGCAGGGGAATTGCTTTGCGACCCAGTTTCACCCGGAAAAGAGTCAAACTATAGGCCTTCGCCTCTTGCATAATTTCTGTTCTCATGTAGTATCAGTATCAAGCTCTTCCTTTGAACAATCTGCTTAACCTCATTTCCTTTGTATGGATAACTCTACAACGGTTCGTATCGCCAATCGCAAATACCACTTCCCCCTAATCGAAGGTACCGAAGGGGAGCAAGCGGTTGACGTGCGCCACCTTCGTGCTGAAAGCGGTTGTATCACCTTTGATGATGGCTATGGCAATACCGGTTCTTGCCTGAGTGATATCACCTTTATCGATGGCGAAAAAGGGATACTCCGTTACCGCGGCTACCCGATTGAACAACTCGCAGAACACTCAACATTTCTCGAGACAGCTTATCTTTTAATTTACGGCGAACTTCCTGATCAAGGTCAGCTCAACACCTTTTCTGAGGCTGTTCTTTCTGAGGCCGCTTTGCATGATCGCATGCAAGACTTCTATCATGGTTTCTCTCAAGATGCCCACCCGATGGTGATGCTCTCGGCAGGTCTCAATGCTTTGGGCTCTTACTATATTAAGTACGGCCGCAACAAACGCGAGAAAGAGCTCGAGGCTTTCGATAGGATAGCAGCGCTCATTCTTTCAAAAACCCGCACGATCGCCGCCATGGCTCATCGCATGCGTCAAGGGCTGCCTTTTGTCTACCCCAAGAAAAAGCTCAGTTACTGTGAGAATTTTCTCCACATGCTTTTCTCCCAACCTTATGACGAATATATCGCTCATGAGGATGTCGCCAAAGCGCTCGATGTTATCTTATTACTCCATGCAGATCATGAGCAAAACTGCAGCACCTCAACGGTTCGTATGGTTGCCTCCAGTGGTTGCAATCTCTTTTCATCGCTTTCAGCAGGCGTTTGTGCTCTCTGGGGTCCGCTGCACGGTGGCGCTAATATGGCCGTTATCCGCATGCTTGAGGCTATCCGCGAACAGGGCGACAATGGAGACCGTTTCATCGAAGCTGCCAAGAGCGGCGAGGCTAAATTGATGGGCTTTGGTCATCGCATCTACAAAAATTACGATCCACGGGCCAAAATTATGAAGGAAATGTGCGAGCGTGTTTTGCGCGTCCTCACCCATGCTGAGAATGATCCACTGCTTGACATCGCCCGCAACTTAGAGGAGAAGGCCCTCCATGATGATTATTTCATCGAGCGCAAACTTTACCCCAATGTCGACTTTTACAGCGGCATCATTTTAAAGGCTATCGGGTTTCCGCTCAATATGTTTACGGTTATCTTTGCTCTAGGGCGTACGGCAGGCTGGATTTCTCAATGGCATGAGATCGCTGCCGACCCAGAAAGCCGCATCCACCGCCCACGGCAGATTTACACAGGCGCGAAACAGCGAGACTATATTCCCATGGATGAGCGTGTTTAGCCCTTATTTACTTTTTTTGTGAGCGCCACTCACAAAGATCTCTTCAAGCGGGAGTCCCGTTGCTTTTTCAAGCCCAACAAGTAGCTTCCATAGAGCATAAATAATGACGACCGTGCAGGGGAGAGCAATCATAGGATAGCTCCACACCGTGAGCTTACCAAGCTCTTGAGTGAAGGCTTCTGTGCCCGTTTCACTTTGGATAATAACTTTAGCTAAGATGAAGTTAAGCAAGGCGCTGAGCAAAAAGGATGCGGCTAGTAGCCATGTTGAGCGCCTCAGGAGGGTTTCGAGGTCATTGCGCGCACCGCGTTCATCAAGCGCTTGGTCGATTTTGTCAAGATTGAGGATTTGGTCGTTGTAGAGAAAGGTTTTTACAAGTGGATAGCGCGTCTTCAGTGAGCCCAACACAAGCATGCCGATCACAAGGGGCACGGCCGCCTCTTTAATAGCAATCCACTCTTTAGGGAGCTTTAGGAGCCCAATGCCTCCGGTGAGTAGGACGCTGACAAGCCCCAAAATCGAGAGGGCATTGTACTTTTTGCGTACAGCAAGGTCATAGAGGCCGTAGCCGAGTGGGAATAGGAGGGCAATCAAGAGCGTTATGGCTGGGCCCATGGAAAACCAGGTTGCCCCCTTCATTAAAATGACTGCTGGGATAATGATGTTAAAGCCCAAGTTTAGCAGTGGGTTTTCCTGCTTTTTACTTCTCTGAGATTTTGAGTTGTTATCGGGCTTAAGAGTTTCCATCATTTTAGCTTTGAATCTGCATGACAACGCATGCCAAATCAAGACCTATCCGCTGTGTCATCACGGCGGGGCCTACCCGGGAGTATTTCGATCCTGTACGCTTCTTGAGCAATCCCTCTTCGGGGAAGATGGGCTATGCCCTTGCCCAGTCGGCAGTTAAGGCCGGTTGGGAGGTCCACTTGATCAGTGGCCCTGTTGCCTTGTCCTGCCCTGAGGGTGTGGTAGACTACACTTCAGTCACCAGTGGAGAGGATCTGTATAAGGCCGCACGCACCGCTTTTGAGTCCTGTGATGTTTTGATTATGGCAGCGGCCGTCTGCGACCAGAGACCCCGTGTGGTAGACCTCACAAAGCAGAAAAAGGCGGCACTGCCTAGCTCTGTTGAGCTGGTTCCCGTTGTAGATGTCCTTCAAGAGCTTGGAAAGGTTAAAGACCGCCAGCGACTCGTTGGCTTTGCCGCCGAGACGGGCGATCTTGAGGCTGAGGCCCGCCGCAAGCTTGCGAGCAAGCATCTCGATGCGATTGTTGCTAATCGGGTAGGGCTTCCTGGGAGCGGCTTTGAGTCGGATATCAATCAGGGCCTTTTGATCGATGGCAAGGGCAAGGTTCAGTCTTTTGGTCCAGAGCGCAAAGAGGTGATTGCAGCTTGGCTGATTGAGCAGTTTATGTTAACTTTTTTCTAGTCATGAGCTTGAGAGGTAGTCACTTAGAGCGTATTTTAGGCAAAGTTGAGGATCTTGACTCGCTCAACCTATCGATCCTTATTCAACGCTTGGCGCGTGAGCGTCAGCTTCTGGAAACCGTCTTTAATATCATTCAGGAGGGCATTCTTGTCGTTAATTGCAATGGGCTTATAGAATATGCAAATTCGGCGGCCCACCGTTTGCTCGGTATTGCTGAGGATAATGTCGGCAATGTCGAAATTTGGAAATTCATCCCAGATCTTGCCCGTTGGCTCAATTTCCCGAAGCAGGGTGGTCAGGTGAAGCCGGCAGTCGTTTCCCGCGAGGTTGAGATCACCTATCCTGAACATCGCCACCTTAGGCTCTATTCAGTGCCGATTGAATCTCCTGAAGACGCCTCGCTTGAGGACTGTTTTGCCCTTATTTTATCGGACACAACAGAAGACCGCTTGTCCACAGAAGAACGTATCGAAAGCGAGCGCTTTTCATCGATATTCATGCTGGCCGCTGGTGTTGCTCATGAGATTGGCAATCCTCTGAACTCCATGAATATCCACCTTCAGTTGATGGCCCGAGAGCTCAAAAAGCTCGAGCCCAGCTCCGCAGTTAAAAACCTCATGGATTCGGTTGATGTCTGCTCTTCGGAGATTCAGCGCCTTGATGGTATCATCAGCCATTTTCTTGAAGCGCTTCGCCCTCGCCCTCCTGACTTTACAGATGTCCAGTTGATTTCTATTTTGGAGGATGTTCTAACCTTTCATGACCAGGAGCTTAAAAATCTAGGTATTCAAGTGGATGTTGAGCTTAAGGAGGTTTTACCTGTTATTTTGGCTGACTACAACCAGATCAAAGAAGTCTTCTTTAACGTTCTCAAAAACTCCATGGAAGCGATGGATCAGGGTGGGCGCATCAAAATTTCGGCCTATTGTGATGATGCTTACATTTACATCCAGATGGCAGATACGGGCGTGGGTATCGAGCAAGACGAGCTTAGCAAAATTTTTCAACCTTTCTATACGACCAAAAAAGAAGGCCACGGGCTTGGTATGCTCCTCGTCCAGAGGATATTGCGCGAGCACGGTGGCCAAATGGGGATTGACAGTCAGCCTGGAATGGGAACGGTCGTCACCTTACAATTTCCACAAAAGCACCGGCGTGTCCGCATGCTTGAAGACCGCAGTCAGCCACTCGAATAACCATGCCTGCTACCATACTTATTGTTGATGACGAAAAACATACGCGTGAGGGCCTCATGCGTGCCCTCGAGGATGATTACGACATTTTCCTCGCACGTGACGCTGATGAGGCCATTCGACTGCTAGATACAGAGCATTTTGATGTTGTTTTAACCGACCTCAAGATGGCTGGGAAGTCGGGCATGAGTGTGGTAGACCACGCTCTAAAGCGCCCTTATAGGCCCATTTGCATCATGATGACTGCTTATGGCAGCATCGAAACAGCCGTTGAGGCCATGAGGCGAGGTGCCTTTGATTTTATGATGAAGCCGGTGAATCTCGAGAAGCTCGAGGTCATCATTCGCCGGGCCCTCAAATCGCGCACTGCTGAGCCTGAGGCAGGCTTGTCATCGACTTCTTTTGCTTCTCAGCCATCGCTAAATGGAGTGGTTGGGCACTCTCCCGCCTTAGAGCGGGTACTTGGGAAGGTCGAGCAAGTCGCCCCCACTAAGGCAACCGTCCTTTTGCTTGGCGAGACGGGGACGGGAAAGGAGTTGATTGCCCAGCTTATTCACCAGAATGGGCCGCGCGCTAATGGGCCTTTTGTTCCTGTGCACTGTGCAGCGCTCGCTTCCAATCTTCTTGAGAGTGAGCTTTTCGGCCATGAGAAGGGCGCCTTTACAGGAGCGGGGGAGCGGCGCGTGGGTCGCTTCGAGGCTGCCGATGGAGGCACTTTATTTCTTGATGAAATTGGAGAGATTGACGCTTCTACTCAGGTTAAGCTCCTGCGTTTTTTAGAAAATAAGACTTTTGAGCGACTGGGTAGTATAAAACCCATCTCTGTTGATATCCGCCTTGTTTGTGCGACAAATCGTAATCTTGAGGCCATGGTCAAAGAGGGTACTTTCCGTGAAGACCTTTTTTATCGGCTCAATGTCATTCCTTTAACGCTTCCGCCCTTGCGAGAGCGTGTGGAAGATATCCCTTTGCTCCTTAATTACTACCTGGAGTATTTTGCCAAGGATAATGGAGTCGGGGTTCCCGTAGTAGCCCCTGGGGCACTACGCATTTTAGAGCGCTATCGCTGGCCGGGCAACATACGAGAGCTCAAGAACTTCTGCGAAAATATGGTTGTTATGAAGCACGGTGCCTCGATTGCTCCTGCGGACTTAGACCCCAAGTTCACCCTGGTGACGGTCGATCCTCCATCCCTTGAAAATCCGCTGTCTAAGGAGGAGAATGAGCGCAAACTCATTCGAGAGGCCTTGCTCAAAGTAGGGGGGAATCGCACGCGCGCTGCCGAGCTTCTTGGAATCAGCCGGCGCACCCTCCACCGCAAGCTGCAGCAGTGGCCCGAGGTGGAAGAAGGCCTTAAAAATCCTTAAAGTGGGATAAGGGTTTTTTAAAAGCTCCTATCGCCCAAGGCATCGAAAAACCATGCATGAGGGCTTTCGCCATTGCGGGCATCTTCTCTTGGGATTTCAATTAGGCTCTCGGGTTGGCTATTAACGGCTTCTTCATCATTCCGAAGAGTATCCAAAAAGGGTAAAAAAGGTACTTCCTCGGCACGATCGTCACCACCGTAGCTTATTTCAGTGCCTTGAAAAATTTCATAAATTTCCTGATTTTCAGAAAAGAATGCTTGAGGTGCTTGTGAGCTTGGCGTTGCTTCTTCCTCATTCGTTAGATCAACGACAGTGGGGGCTTCTATGCGTTGTCGTTTCAGCGGAGGTTCCTCTTCGTGGTCTTCTGGTTGCTCGCCATCCCATCCCATTAAGTCAAATATGATTTGGAGGCATTGGATGAGATTTTCTATGAGCACTTCGGCATCATAGTAATGTGTGCCAAATGCTTCATTAGTTCTATTCGTGAGCAAATCTATCAGTGGAGCTTTGTTTATGGCATCTTCTTGTTTACCTAAAAAACCTTCAACTTCCTTTTGGGTCTCAGGGTCGTTGATTATCGCATTTAAATAACCAAGCAGATACGTCTGTTGGTTTTTATTTAGCCCTGTTTCATAAGGCACATTATCGTCGTTACAGGCGTGCATTATTAAAAGACGGAGTAAGTCTAGCGGATTGCATGATCGTTGAGTATGCATCTCCATTTTGAGCTTTTTGCAAATTGTTTGAAACGCACCGTGATTGAATATCCGTCGAAAGACTTCAATCTTAAGATCGTTGCTTTTGTTGTTAAGCGCCTGCAGTAAGGCAATCTCCCAGGGTGCTAGAAGGCTCTTGTTTCTCAAGTTTTTGCCTCTCACTCCAATGTCTTCGCTGCAGTCCTTATGGTTGAGTAACACTTTTACGATGTCTGGGTTTCCACTGAGGGCAGCAAGGTATAGAGGCGTTTTCCCCGATATATCGGTTCTTCGAGCATCAGCACCTTGGCTCAGCAAATATTGAACCGCCTGCGCGTGATTATGGGCGATGGCTAGGTGCAGGGGCAGTTTGCCCGTTCGAGGCTGCCGGATGTTAATCGTAGCATCATAGCTTAACAATAGCTCTATCATGGGTACATTTCCATGGATAGCTGCAATATGCAAGGGTGCTTCCTGGCTTTTCCCCTGAACTTTTTTGGGCATATCTATATGTGCACGGCCCTGGTTGGTATTTAAAAATTGTTCAGCAGCACTGAGATCTTGGTCTAATACAGCGTTATGCAGGCAGGTAGGTGCTGGTTCGTGATGAGTATCTTCCGTCTCATAGTTCTCCTCTGGCTCTGAGCCATTGTCTGCTTCAGCTACAAAGTCAATGAAGGCGTTAAGTGTAGTGTCATCCAAGTCTTGCAGAAGCAAGGAAGTAATATCTTCATCTCCAACAGCCCACAGGGAGTCATTGAGTCCAAAAATTCCTAACAGCATGATACATAGTGTTTTATTTATCGTTTTAAACATGGCTTACTTTGTGTGTTTATTTAAAAAGATACATTTTTTCATCTGTCAGAAAAAAACCTTCTAGAGTTATCCAAATACATGAGAAATCTCTCAAAATATCAATAATATTATTTATGGATAAACTTAAAGAATATACCCATAAAACCCATCATAACACCCCCGAAACCCTCCCAAACCCATCCACCCAGCCTCCTTTCCACAACCCTCCCAACCCAAAAATCCAATCCCCACAACCCACTCATAAACAACACCTAACAAAACAATTTCTCAACCCCCCCAAAAACTCTCCCCACCAAAAACACCCCAAAATCCCAACAAAAACAATCCCATAACCAACTACCCACCAATCACCTACAAAACAAAGCACCTCTCAAAACACGCCTC
>MDTG01205013.1_pt1 | contig 116542 bp, 116 predicted proteins | sample 811421 | NCBI WGS metagenome assembly MDTG01 (sample SAMN05326645, study PRJNA326480) | marine metagenome | isolation source: seawater | place: Pacific Ocean: South East | collected 2011
GTGTCTTCTGTCCAATCATTTACTACGTCCGCCACAAAGGCGGGCGAGTCCTCTGGCGCCAGACCCTCAATGGCCTCCTCTACCATGCGGCCTGGGCCCATGGTTTTGGCGAATATCAGGGCTGTTTGCATGGCGCGGACCTTGCCCGAATGGACCACTCGGGAAATCGGCGGGCGGGTGCGGGCGAGGAAAGCGGCCATGCGGCCCACGTCCCGGCGGCCCTTGTCACTTAGAGGGCGTTTAGTGTCTTCGTTCTTAGAGAGCGCGTCGCCGTGCTGAACCAAGTATAGATGCATGAAATCCTCCGCCCGGGAGAATAACATGCCCAGGCGGATGCGAAAGAGCCGAGGTCGAATTAGGGCTATGTCTAAACACGGTGAGGATGAAGCCTAGTCGCCGGCCTGCCCGGCGGCGGCAACCAGACCTTGAGCAATGGCCACCTCGCGGGCGGCTTCGGCGGCACCAGCCTCGTCGGCGACGTCGGCCTTTCCCGTGGCTTCGGTCAGTCGGGCCTCGGCGGTGGCGCGGTCAATCTCATCCACCGGAGTGGCTTCCTCTGCCAGGACGGTGCAGCGTTCCGGCGAGACCTCAGCGAAACCACCACCGACGAAGATGCGATTACGAACCTTGCCGCCTTCGTGGATATCGATGATCCCCGGCCGAACAGTAGCGATCAGCGGCGAGTGACCGGGTAAAACACCAATGTCACCCTCAGCGCCGGGAACCACGACCATCTCGACCGGTTCCGACACAAGGAGTTTGGCTGGAGACACTAGCTCAAATTCGACGGTAGCTGCGGTCGTATCGGCCATGTCACTGTTCCTTCCTGTTGGCCTTAGGTGCCTTAGGCGGCCTCGGCCGCGAGTTTCTTAGCCTTCTCAAGGGCTTCCTCGATGGTGCCGACCATGTAGAACGCGGCCTCCGGAATGTGGTCGTATTCGCCGTCCACGATGCCCTTGAATCCCTTAATAGTGTCCTCGAGAGACACCAGCACGCCCGGCGAGCCAGTGAAGACCTCGGCCACGTGGAACGGCTGGGAGAGGAAACGCTGGATTTTTCGGGCGCGAGCCACGGTTAGTTTGTCCTCTTCCGACAGCTCGTCCATGCCCAGAATGGCGATGATGTCCTGCAGGGATTTGTAGGTTTGAAGAATTTGCTGAATGCTGGTGGCAACACCGTAGTGTTCTTCGCCGATGATTCGGGGGTCGAGGATCCGCGACGTGGAATCCAATGGGTCCACGGCTGGGTAGATTCCTAATTCCGCGATTTGACGGCTCAAAACCGTGGTTGCGTCCAGGTGGGCAAAGGACGTGGCCGGTGCTGGGTCGGTTAAGTCATCGGCTGGGACGTAAATTGCTTGTACGGACGTGATCGAGCCTTTCGTGGTCGACGTGATGCGTTCCTGCAGTATACCCATGTCAGTGGCTAGAGTTGGCTGGTAACCCACGGCCGAAGGAATACGCCCCAGAAGTGCGGACACTTCAGAACCGGCTTGTGTGAAGCGGAAAATATTGTCGATAAAGAGCAATACGTCTTGGCCTTCCTGATCGCGGAAGTATTCCGCCTGGGTCAGGCCACTCAAGGCGACACGGGCACGCGCACCAGGTGGTTCGTTCATCTGGCCGTAGACTAAGGCAGCCTTCGACTCGCCGCCTTCTAGGTCGATAACGCCCGATTCGATCATTTCGTGGTAGAGGTCATTTCCTTCACGGGTCCGCTCCCCGACGCCGGCGAACACGGAGTAACCACCATGGCCCTTGGCTACGTTGTTGATGAGCTCCATGATCAGCACGGTCTTGCCCACGCCGGCGCCACCGAACAGACCGATCTTGCCGCCCTTGGCGTAGGGCGAAATTAGGTCGACGACCTTAATGCCCGTGGTAAGTATTTCCGTTTCCGTTGCCTGTTCAGCGAATTCGGGAGCGCTCCGATGGATCGGCAGGGTCGATTTAGTCTCCAGCGGGCCGCGTTCGTCGATAGGCTCGCCGATGACGTTCATGATACGGCCGAGGGTTTCTGGGCCTACGGGAACCGAGATCGGTTCACCCGTGTCGGTGACTTCGCTACCGCGCTCTAGGCCTTCGGTTGAGTCCATGGCGATGGTCCGCACCGCATTTTCGCCCAGGTGCTGTGCCACTTCCAGAACGAGGATCTTTCCCTCATTCTCAGTATGCAGGGCGTTCAGGATCTCCGGCAGGTCGCCGTCGAACTGGACGTCGACAACGGCGCCCGTGACTTGAGAAATTTTTCCAACGTTATTCTTAGCCATCTCGGATACTCCCGTTCTACAGCGCTTCGGCGCCGGAGATGATCTCGATCAATTCCTTGGTAATGAAAGCCTGACGTGTTCGGTTGTAGGTCAGTGTCAAACCATCAATCATTTCTCCCGCGTTGCGGGTCGCGTTGTCCATCGCGGTCATCCGAGCGCCGTGTTCGGAGGCGGAGCTTTCTAAAAGAGCTTGGAAAACCTGCACCGCTAGATTGCGCGGCAGCAGATCAGCCAGGATTTCATCCTCTTCCGGCTCGAAGATATAAACCGCTTTCGGGTCGTCATCGGTCGGCATTTCCTCCTCTTCGGTGCTGCTGTTCGCGGGCTCGAAGGGAATTAGCTGTTGCGGCGTGACAATCTGCGTCATCGCAGACTGGAACCGGTTGAAGACGATGGTGCAGACGTCAAATTCGCCGGCTTCGAAAAACTCGGTGATGGTGTTGGCGACGCCCGCGGCCTCGTGATACTCGATCCCGCGGCGGCCAAGACCTTCCTTGTTGTCGATGATCTCGGCGGGAAACTCGCGTTTTAAAACGTCGTGGCCCTTGCGGCCAACGCAGAAGACTTTCACGGCCTTTCCGGCGGCCTTCAGATCCACGATCATAGTACGCACCTGGCGGACAATAGAGCCGTTGAAACCACCGCAAAGGCCCCGGTCCGCTGTGAAGGCAACCAGAAGGTGCGTTTCGTTCGCGCCGGTGCCGGCCAGAAGCTTCGGCGCTCCCTCGGTACCGCCGACGCTTTGCGCCAGTGAACCCAGCATACGTTCCATACGGACCGCATAGGGTCGGGCAGCTTCCGCCGCTTCTTGCGCTCGGCGTAGCTTGGCGGCAGCCACCATTTTCATGGCCGAAGTGATCTTCTGCGTCGATTTGACGCTGTCGATCCGAATTTTAAGGTCTTTAAGATTGGGCATGGCGCCGCATTCCGGTCCTTAAAAGTTGTTGACCCAATCCTCAGGAGAAGGATTTGACGAAATCGTCCAAGAAGGCTTTCAGCTTGCCTTCGGTGTCGTCTGACAGGGCTTTTTCGTCGCGGATGGTGTTCAAGATATCGGCGCCCTTGTCGCGGATCGCAGCCAGCAGCTGCGCCTCGAACCGGGTCACGTCGGAAACTCCTATGCCGTCAGTGTAGCCGTTCACGCCGGCGTATATAACGGCTACCTGCTCTTCTACAGCCAGCGGCTGATATTGCGGCTGCTTCAGAAGCTCAGTCAGCCGCGCGCCACGGGCCAGCAACCGCTGCGTGGAAGCGTCCAAGTCTGAGGCGAACTGGGCGAACGCCGCCATTTCGCGGTACTGGGCCAATTCAAGTTTGATGGAGCCCGCCACCTGCTTCATGGCTTTCACCTGGGCGGCAGAGCCGACCCGGCTGACGGATAGGCCAACGTTCACGGCCGGGCGAATGCCTTTGTAAAAGAGTTCCGTCTCTAGGAAGATCTGACCGTCGGTAATGGAAATTACGTTGGTTGGAATGTACGCCGACACGTCACCGGCCTGGGTTTCGATAACTGGCAGGGCGGTCAGGGAACCGTTGCCCGCGTTGTCGCCCATCTTGGCTGCGCGCTCGAGCAGGCGGGAGTGTAGATAGAAGACATCACCAGGGTAGGCTTCGCGTCCCGGCGGTCGACGTAGCAGCAGGGACATTTGACGATAGGCCACGGCCTGCTTTGACAAATCATCATAGAAGATGCAGGCGTGCATGCCATTGTCGCGGAAGTACTCGCCCATGGTGCAGCCAGTGTAGGGTGCCAGGAACTGCAGTGGTGCCGGCTCGGACGCAGTTGCGGCGACGACGATGGAGTACTTCATCGCATCGTTGTCCTCAAGCGTCTTCACCAACTGCGCAACAGTGGAGCGCTTTTGACCGATGGCCACATAGACGCAATATAGCTTCTCAGATTCGTTGTCACCTTCGTTCGCGGCTTTCTGATTGAGGATGGTGTCGATGATCACCGCTGTCTTGCCCGTTTGGCGGTCACCGATGATCAGTTCGCGCTGGCCGCGGCCGACGGGGATCAGTGAGTCGATGGCTTTCAGGCCGGTCTGCACGGGCTCGTGCACCGATTTCCGGGGAATGATCCCCGGCGCCTTCACTTCGACGCGCATGCGCTCGGCGTCTTCAATGGGGCCCTTCCCATCGATGGGGTTGCCTAGGCCGTCAACGACGCGGCCGAGCAAGCCTTTGCCCACTGGCACGTCGACGATGGCGCCGGTACGCTTCACCGTGTCGCCTTCGCGGATGTTCCGGTCGTCCCCAAAAATCACGACACCGACGTTGTCGGTTTCGAGGTTTAGAGCCATCCCCTTAACGCCGCCTGGGAATTCGACCATCTCACCGGCCTGAACCTTGTCCAGGCCGTGGATGCGCGCGATCCCATCGCCGACGGAGAGTACTTGCCCCACTTCCGCGACCTCGGCTTCAGAACCGAAATCGGCGATTTGCTTCTTTAAAATTGCGGAAATTTCTGCGGCACGGATTTCCATTACCCGACCCCTTTCATAGCCAGCCGAAGCTGTGAGAGTTTTGTCTTCAATGATGTATCGACCATGCGCGAGCCGACCTTCACGATCAGACCTCCGAGCAGGCTTTCATCGACCTTCGCGTCTATGGCCACTTTGGTACCCATAGCTTTTTTGATGGAATTCTCGACGGCGCTCATTTGCACGTCAGAGAGTGGTTGCGCGGATGTCACCTCCGCCGTGGCTTCGCCGCGGGCGGCGGCTAACAGTGCATGATAGTCCTTGATCATGCCCGGTAGCCCGAACAGGCGTCGGTTCCGGGTGACGACACCAATGAAATTGCGGGTCAACCGGCCGACGCCGGCGACTTCCAGCACCGCATCCATCGCGTCGAGTTGATTGTCCCGCGAAATGACCGGCGAACGGATCAGGCGTTGCAAATCGACGCTTTCGACGATCATTGCGCCGATGGACGCGAGATCGTTAGCCACGTCGTCCAGCGCTTTTACCTCATCCGCCAACTCGAAAAGCGCCGTGGCATAGCGACCCGAAAGGCCGGTGGCGCCGATGACATTCGATGACACTTGGGGCGTCCCCTCATCGCTAGTGTTGCGGTCCGTTCTGTCCTTATTGGAAGGTGTTTTCCGATGGTTCTTTTCAGTCACCTCTAAACACCACCCCAACGTCCTTTCCAGACCGAAGCGAGCTTGTCGTACCACACTCAATCGGGGCTTGCAACACGACTCATTGTCCTGATTTAAAGGCTTGAAAACCGCAGATTTGCGAGGATTTTCAGCATACTTATGAAGCGACCCAGATGATTTTACAATCCTATGATTGAGGCCGCCTCGGCTTCCGGCGTAAAGCCTGTGATGGCGGCCATCTTGAGGACCTTTTCAGGGGATGGATAGTTTTCCAATGCAACCGACCGTGTCCAATCCGTGCCCTTCACTGCGGTAGGACCATTAATGACTACGGATTGGGTCATCTTCTATCATTTCGAGATCACGCCCTGGACTGCGACACATTTACCCCTTTTGGGGTCTGCGATGTGGCCGCTATTGGCATCTTTCAGGAAGTCTGTGACAGGACGATTGGCCAGCCGGTTGAGTTGACGTTCACGATCGGGTTGCATTGTAACTTCGGGGCGAAAGTCGATACCGGCGCCGCCACTAACTGCCGTTGCCCAGCCTAAAAGAAACTGTAGGGGTCCACATCTATCTGGATCCGCACCTTCTTCGGCCATTGGGCTCGGGCTAGCCATTCGCGTACGGCCGCCTGAACGTTGACCTCGCGCTTCGCCTTTAATAGCAACCGACGTCGGTGACGCCCGCGTAATAGAGCAAAGGGTGCCGGCGCTGGACCCAATACCTGTATCGTCTCATTGTTCGGCGCGGTGTGACCCAGGTTACGGGCCCCCTCGTCCACTGCCGCCTCATCTGTCCCAGATACAATTAGCGCTACTAGCCGGCCGAAGGGCGGCATTTCCACTGCGCGTCGGGCATCCTTTTCGGCGGCCAGAAACTTTTCTCGGTCGCCGGCAGTCAGCGCCTGGATGACTGGATGTCGCGCCATGTAGGTCTGCAACATGACGCGGCCTGGCTTTTTTTCGCGCCCGGCCCGGCCGGCCACTTGATAGAGCAGTTGATAGGTCCGTTCGGTAGCGCGCAGGTCGCCCCCTTGCAACCCCAAATCCGCATCCACGGCGCCCACCAAGGTCAGCAAGGGGAAATGGTAACCCTTGGCGATAATCTGGGTGCCAATTACGATGTCCACCTGATGGGTTTCGATTTGAGCCACCAACTCAGTGGCGGTTCGCGGTGATAAGATGTTGTCGGACGCGGCGATAACCGTCCGGGCTTGGGGAAAGGCCAGGGCCACTTCCTCGGCTAGGCGTTCTACGCCAGGCCCACATGCTACCAGGCTTTCCTCCGCGTCACACGAAGGGCAGCTCTCTGGTGGCGGCGCACTATAGCCGCAGTGATGGCATTGCAATCGTCTGACCAGGCGGTGCTCAACCAGCCACGCGGTACAGCGCGGACATTGGAACCGGTGTCCGCAGCGGCGACATAGGGTCAGCGGTGCATAGCCCCGTCGGTTCAAAAACAATAACGCTTGTTCGCTTGCTGCGAGGGTCTCTATGACCGCGTCGCGAAGGGGCGGTGATAGCCAGTTACCGCGATCGGGCGGCGTCTTCAACAAGTCGATGGCGTCAATTTCGGGTAATACAGCACCGGCGTGGCGGGTGGTTAGATGCACGCTTTCGTAGCGGCCTTGTTCCACGTTGACCACGGTCTCTAACGACGGCGTCGCAGACACTAAGGCGATGGGGATATTGCCTAACTGGGCCCGGACCACGGCCATATCGCGCCCATTGTAGATTACCCCGTCTTCCTGCTTGAAGGCGCCTTCGTGCTCTTCGTCCACGACAATAAGCCCCAGCTCCTGGAACGGTAGGAACAGGGCTGAACGTGCGCCGACCACCACCTTGGCCCTGCCTTCGGCGACAGCGCGCCAGTTGGCCCGGCGCTGCCCGCGGGTCAGGTCTGAATGCCATTCTATTGGTGTGGTGCCGAATCGTTGTCGGAAGCGTTCAAACCATTGGGCGCTGAGCGCGATCTCCGGCAATAGCACTAGGACCTGGCGATCCTGACGGAGCGCTTTGGCCACCGCCTGGAAATACACCTCCGTCTTTCCCGCCCCCGGGACCCCGTCTACCAGGATTGCCCCAAAGCCGCCCGTCTCCAGCGCGTCGATCAGACACAGGGCCGCCGCGCTCTGATCATTAGAAAGTTTGGGTCCCGGGTGATTGGCGTCCGGCTTCGGCGGCATCGCTGTGGTGGGAATAAATATGGGTGTGAGTGCGCCGGCGTTCGCTAGGCCCTTGACGACGCCCAATGAAACGCCGGCCTTGCGGGACAACTCGGCGGTGGTATGCGGCGGACCGTTGGCTGCGGCGATCAGGACGCGCCGGCGCGCCGGCGTCATGCGCAGCCCTTTAGGTACAACGCCGGCCGAATAGGCGGTGATCGGGTTCGGCGGGTCTAGCGCGTCGGGTACGCTGATGGCCATCTTCAGAACGGCCCCAGGCATGTGCATGGTGTAGCGTGCCACCCAATTGACGAAGCGCCGGCTGACGTTTGGTAACGGCGGACAGTTGTGCCGGGCGACGATGTCCCTCAGGCGCTTTTCCTGCACCTGGCCCTCTCCCGTGCCCCAGACCACGCCCGATATGACGCGTGACCCCAACGGCACGCGCACCAAGTCGCCGATGGTCAGGTTCAGGCCGTCTGGCACCCGGTAATCGTATGCTATGCCGAGGGGAATGGGCAGTAGCACGCTGACCCGCGATCCGGCGGGGAAAGTTTCGGGGGCGTTGGGTTTCATGGGCAGGGCTTTATGTATTTGTTCATGGTTCCAACAGGTATAATAGAGTGATTCGCGGTTCTGGCGAGGGCCAGAGATTTGATGAAGGAATAAGCGATGACGCAACCCACCGACCAGCCAGCGGCCCCATACCTTATTACCGACCAGGCGCTCAGCGATTCGGCCGTTGCAGACTATCTCCGCGATCATCCAGATTTTCTGATACGCAATCCCGATGTTCTGGATGCCCTGGCGCCGCCGACACGCTGGTCTGGGGACGGGGTCGTCGACATGCAGCATTATTTGATCAACCGGAACCGTTCCGAAATGGATGAATTGCGTGACTGCGCCCAGGACGTGATCGAAACCAGTCGCTCCAATATGTCGACCCAAACTCGAGCCCATGCCGCCGTACTGGCACTGTTGGCGACGCGTCAATGGGACGATATCGTCCATGTTGTCAGTCATGACTGGCCCTTGTTGTTGGATGTTGACGTGGTGCGCTTGGCATTCGAGCCGGTGGCCCGACCTGACATTCGCTTTTTGCAGGGCGACCTTGGTCAACTCGCCGCGGGCGCCATCGATCGTTTTTTGGGCGATGATCAGGATGTGAGGTTGTTCCGTGAACTGAATGATGACGGCTCTCTGTTTGGTTTCGGCGCGGGACTGGCACGTTCCGCCGCGCTGGTCCGTATGCGGCCGTCGGACAACCTGCCGGCGGGTCTTTTGGCGTTTGGTGCGCGAGGGGCCGCTTTCCATCCCGGTCAGGGTACGGAATTGCTAACGTTCATGTGCCGGGTCCTGGAGCAAAGCATCGTCCGGGCATTTGATGGGAACAATGCGCCGCAGATGGCGTTCGGCGATTGACGGAGATTGCTGCGGAATCCGGAGTGATCAAGGCCATCGCCGCATGGCAGAATTGGCTGCGCCACGAGCGCCGGGCCGCAGAAAATACCATCGTCAGCTACGAAAACGACCTCAATGGGTTCTTTCTATTTCTTAGCGACCATCTTGGCTATCGGCCGGGGTTGGGAGATCTGTCTGGCCTGACGTCCCTGGATTTTCGTGGCTACCTGGCAGGACGCAATGCCGACGGGCTCTCTCGTACTTCGACGGCGCGCGCCGTTTCCACCTTGAAGGGTTTTTTTCGGTTCCTAGAACGTAGGAAGTTGGCGGAGAACGCGGCGATCCATGCCCTTCGTCCGCAGAAGATCCCGAAATCTATTCCTAAGGCGTTGAGTGCCGGGGACGCTGTGGAGGCTCTCAACGAGGTAGAGAAACTGAATGACGAGCCGTGGGTTGGTAAGCGTGATAAGGCATTTTTGTTTCTTCTATATGGCTGTGGACTTCGCATCGGCGAAGCAATTGGCCTTAATCGGGGACAGTTGGGAGGAGCGGACGCGGATATAATTCGCGTCATGGGCAAGGGCAGCAAGGAGCGGATCGTCCCGGTCCTGCCAGCGGTCCAGGGGGTCATCGCCGACTATCTGGCGCTTTGTCCATACAATTTAAAGGCGGAGGACCCGTTATTTGTCGGTGTGCGCGGCGCGCGCCTGAACCCGGGCGTAGCGCAGAAACAGGTTCGCATGGTGCGGAAGCTCTTGCGTCTGCCAGAGACGGTCACGCCACATGCTTTTCGTCACAGCTTTGCCACCCATCTGCTGGCCGGCGGCGGCGATCTCCGGACCATCCAGGAACTCCTAGGTCACGCATCCTTGTCCACCACCCAGCGCTATACGGATGTAGATGCGGATCGGCTGAAGTCTGTGTATGCGAATGCCCATCCTCGATCGCGGCGGTCGGTCTAGCCATCCGTGGTTTCCATGAAACAAGTTAAGAAGGCTGGCTGAACCCAGCTGTTAATGTGGTTACACCAGAACAAGCCGCCGAAGCGGCCCTGGCCCGATTGGATTCTCTAGTGTAAGGCGGACCCGCGGCTGGGCGCCTCAGGGTGTGTCGCATCGAGCTTTCCTACATGCCAGTTGCCGCAGGCTAGGATCAAGAGAGTCAGGTCCGACCCTACTTCGCCATTGTGGCGCTGTCGCACAGTCGAAGCCGTGGGGGCTGAGGGGTCATTCGCCAAGCGTATCGTGCTAAGGTGCACGTCAGTCCTCGCGCGCCAGGGCGTGTACAAATAAAGGCCCGATGGCGACGACCAGACCGACGCCCACGTAGGCCCATCCCCAGGAGATAAGGCTCGTCCCGCCATTGCCCGTAGGGTCTGCTAGGTCAAGGATCAGTCCGAAGACCACCGGGCCGGCGAAAGAGCCCATGAAACCGATGCACGAATGCACGGCCATGGTCGCGCCTCGGTAGCCCGGCGGCGCGCCGGCCATAACGCCGGCAGTGATGGAGGCCGAATCGGAGACCTGCAGGATACAGTAGATGACTGTTACGGTGACCACCAGGATATAGGCCTGGTCTGCTAGAAACCCAAAAGTAGCCGCTAGTGCCGCGGAGGCAAACATCAGAATGGAGATCGCCAGCCGCCGGCCAATCGTTCGGGATAGTTCGTTGCCGAGGATGCTGCCGATGGGGCCAATGAGGATTGCGCTGGCGATTATGGTTGTTGGCGACAGCGGGAAATTGCCTGCGGCCGTCGGGTCGGGACCAGTTGTCGCCGCGAAGACCAGAAATGCTACCGCCCAGGATCGGAAGGCGAAGAGTTCAAAATTATGCACCGTGTAGGCCAGGACGTAGGCCATAACCTGACCGCGCTTAAGCACCGGGCGAAAATCCAACAGGTGGGTCTTTGGCACGACGACGGCAGTTGGATCTGGCCGGGCGACATAGGCATGAAGGATGATCACGGCCGACAGGGGTCCCAGCGCCGAGATAGCGAAGGCGAGGCGCCAGCCCCAGTAATCGTTGATTATGCCGCTGAAGAAGAACGAAAGGGAGAGGCCGAGGCCGAACCCTGAAGTATAAAAAGCTACGCCGCGCGAATGATCATAGTCGGGGAAATGATGCTCCAGGTGATCGCTCAACATTTTTAGGCCGGGCATGTATGTGCCGGCAATACCGATTCCGCCCAGCATGCGGAACAGCATGGCCGTCCAGAACCCCTCGGCGAAGAACGAGAAGCCCAGCCCGGCGACGATCCCGATTATAGCGGAGGTATAGAAGATGCGCCGGGGCGGCGCGCGGTCCGCGAGGCTAACCAGGAACGGCACCGCACCAAGGTAGCCGGCGTAGTATATGCCGTTGATCCATCCGGCGTCGGTCTTCGAGAGATCCCAAATCTCAATAAAATTGGGCAGCAGGGCGGCGAACGTACCGGAGCCCTGCATAATACCGACCTGTGCCGCCACGAAGGCGGCGATCAGCGGGACAGTGGAACCGGCGGGTTCTCCCGGCATGTAAGGCCTCGTTAAAGACGGGGAGGGCCCCTGACGGGGGCCTCAGCTTATCCCGCGTAGACCTGATAGAGCAAACCAGATAACAAGGCGCCAGTCAGCGCCAAGCCAATGTACCAAATGAACATGGGCCGCTTGACCAGAGCAAACACGGCGATTGCGGCGGGAAGCGACGTGACCGCGCCAGCTACCAGAAAGGCGAACCCGGCTCCCGGCATAACACCCATATTGAGCAGGCCCTCGATCAAGGGAAGTGCGGCGAAGGGGTTCAGGTACGCCGGCACGCCCACCAACGTGGCGATCGGAATGGCCCAGGCACTGTCCGTTCCCAGAACCGTGGCCACGGATTGCGCCGGCATATAGGTGATCAACAGACTTTCAAGCAGGAACGCGAGGGTTAGCCATTTTAAAAGGAACAGAGACGTCGATATAGTCTCTTTGGAGAACGCCTGACGACGCTCCGCTTCCGCCCAAAAAACCCAGTTCACAGGCTTCTCCGTGCGCATAACGTTGCCGCCGCATCCGCCATTGCCGATACCTTCGCGCAAGGGATTTGCGAAACCGCCGTAGGCCATCACCACGCGGGTGGCGAAGCCGCCGACCAGGCCCAGTCCCACCGCCGCCATGGTCAGCGCCACGGCGAAGTCCAAGCCCAGCATTCCTGTCGCCAAGATAAATTTTGATGGATCCATAAGCGGCGACGCCAGCCAAAAGGCCATAACCGCAGGCACCGGGATACCCATGGACAAGAGCGCTGCGATCAACGGAATCACGCCGCACGAACAAAAGGGCGACAGGCCACCGAATACGGCGGCAAGTAGGATCATTATCGAAAGCCGGCCCTGGAATGCCCGCGCCATGAGACCGTCGGCGCCCGTCGCCTTGGCGTAAGCGGCTATGGCGATGGCAGAAAACAGAAACGGCGTGATGCCTACCAGGGCGTCCAGGGTGAATTGGGCACTGACGGGGGCCTGATCCGGTGCGATCGCGACGATGGCTAAAAAGATTAGGGAGGTAGCAATCCAGGTTCGGTCGATTTCGCCGAGCCATCGGCCCATGTTCGAGGCTGCTATTGCCAACTGGGTCATGATTGTCTCCAAAGAATGAGGGGCTGTAAAAGTTCAATATTTTTATATATCCAGAAATATGGAAATGTCAATCACAAAAATTCAACTCGACGACTGGCGCGCCACTCGCAGCGCTCTTATTAACGGCGCCCGGCTTGGTAATGCGCTAAAGCCTTTTGATCGGCTGCTCCATGGCCCATTAGTTCCAGTGGATGGCTCGTCTCGATCAGATATGGACGGCGCGACCGCCGGCGTCCAACGCCGCTTCTTTGACCGCTTCCGGAAGGCCTGGGTGGCCGTGGCAGATGCGCGCGATGTCTTCCGCCGAACCCTCAAATTCCATGACGTTGACCACCTCCTGGATCAAATCGCCGGCCTGTGGGCCGATAATGTGACAACCGAGCACTCGGTCATCGTCCTTAGCTGAGAGAATCTTCACGAAGCCATCCGCATCCGCGTTGCAGCGCGCCCGAGAGTTTGCGGAGAAGGGGAACTTGCCGCAGTTATATTCTGTGCCGGCTTCCTTCAACTGCTCTTCCGTCTTGCCTGTGGTGGCCACCTCCGGATGTGTGTAAACGATACCCGGGATGGAGTTATAATCGATGTGGCCAGTCTGGCCGGCTAGGATTTCAGCGAAGACCACGGCTTCGTCCTCGGCCTTGTGAGCTAACATTGCGCCGCCAATGACGTCGCCGACGGCGTAGATACCCGGAACCGTGGTCTGGTAGTCCTCGTCCACGGGAATGAACCCCCGCTCATTAACGGTTATCCCAACGTTGTCCAAGCCGATCTTGTTCGTGAAGGGCCGACGTCCAATGGCGACCAGGACCACGTCTGCTCTCATGGTTTCCGGGGTGCCGCCGTCGCGGGGCTCCATGGTCAGCGTCACGCCGGCCCCTGCCTTATTCGCGCCGGTGACTTTGGTCTTCATCTTGAAGGCCATGCCCTGCTTCTTAAGAATGCGGTGCATGCCCTTGGAAATTTCCGTGTCCATGCCAGGCAATACTACATCCAGAAACTCCACCACGGTGACTTTGGCGCCCAGCCTGCGCCAGACGGAGCCCAACTCTACACCGATCACACCTGCGCCAATAACCACCATTTCCTTTGGCACTCTCGCGAGATCCAACGCGCCAGTTGACGACACGATCTGTTTTTCGTCGATCTCCACGCCTGGGAGTGGCGTTACCTGGGAGCCAGTTGCGATTAGGATATTTTCCGTCTCAAGTAAATGTTTCTTCTTGCCCTTACCTCGCGATACGGACACCTTGCCTCGCTCGGCGATTTGCCCAAAGCCGACGACGTAAGTGATCTTGTTCTTCTTCATAAGGAACTCGATGCCCTTGGTGAGGTCGTCGACGACCTTCTCCTTACGGTCAAGCATGGCCTTAAGATTGAGCTTCAACCCAGCCACGTCGATGCCGTGATGCTCAAATTCCTTGTCCGCCATTTCATAATGATGAGATGATTGTAATAAGGCTTTTGATGGAATACAGCCGACATTCAGGCACGTGCCACCCAGTTTGCCTCGGGTTTCCACGATGGCCGTTTTCAAGCCTAATTGGGCGGCGCGAATGGCACCAACATATCCGGCGGGTCCTCCGCCGATAACGACTAAATCGTATTTGTCGCTCATGATTTACCTCTCTAAGCCAGAAATGGGCTGATAGCGCCTAGACATCCAACATGATCCGCTGCGGATCCTCGATGCACTCCTTCATGCGCACCAGAAAAGAGACTGCTTCGCGGCCGTCGACGATTCGGTGATCGTAGCTGAGCGCCAAATACATCATTGGACGGATCACCACTTCGTTGCCTACGGCGACGGGGCGTTTCTGGATCGTGTGCATGCCTAAAATGGCGGACTGCGGGACGTTAAGAATTGGCATAGAGTTCAGAGAGCCGAACACGCCACCATTAGAGATAGTGAAGGTGCCTCCCATCATCTCGTCCATGCCGAGCTTGCCATCCCGGGCGCGATGACCGAAGTCCGAGATGGCCCCTTCGATTTCGGCAAAGCGCATTTGGTCGGCGTCTTTGATCACCGGTACCACCAGACCCTGTGGCGTGCCGACGGCAACGCCGATGTTGTAGTAATTTTTGTAAACAAGGTCGTCGCCGTAGATTTCTGCGTTTACGGCCGGCCATTCCTTCAGTCCGATGCAGGCGGCGCGGACGAAGAAGGACATGAACCCCAACCGCACGCCGTGCTTTTTCTCGAACTGGTCCTTGTATTCGGCACGTAGTTCCATGGCTGCACCCATGTCCACCTCGTTCCATGTAGTCAGCATGGCGGCTGTATTCTGTGCCTCCTTTAGGCGCGAGGCGATCACCTTGCGCAGCTTGGTCATGCGAACCCGTTCCTCGCGCGGATCGTCCATGCGCGGCGTTAAGTTAGCTGCGGGTTGGAGTGGTGCCGGCGCCGCAACTGCCGTGGCGGGGGCAGAACGCACTACCTCCGCCGTGCCGGCCTTGATAGCGAGGATGACGTCGCCCTTTGTTAAACGTCCACTCTTGCCGGTGCCGGCAATTTTCGCCGGGTCCAGATCGTTGTCGTCGACCAGCTTGCGCACGGCTGGCGACATGGGAACGGACCTAGACGCCGGTGCGGCGGGAGCGGCAACCGGTGCTGGCGAAGGGACCAGTGTTGGGGGTGGGGCCGGTGCGACGGCCGGTGCCCCTGCGCTTGTCTGCAAGGTGCCCAAGATGGCGTCCATGGACACTTCCGTGCCCTCGGGGGCGAAAATGGAATCTAAGTTGCCGGCAGTTGGCGCGTTTACCTCCACCGAGACCTTGTCCGTTTCCAACTCTACTAGTGGCTCATCTGCGCCGACGGCATCGCCGACGCTCTTAAACCATTTCGCTACTGTTGCTTCAGTGACTGATTCACCCAAGGTCGGCACGATGATATTCACAGTGCCGCCGCCCGCGAGTGCAGAGGCCGGCGCCGGCGCCGTTTCCGCGGTCGGCGTGGGTACAAGCGCGGCAGCATTGGCCACGGCGCTCTCCTCCAACACGCCAAGCACCGCGCCTACACCCACATCGGTACCTTCGGGCACGCGAATATTCGAAAGCACGCCGGCGGCCGGAGCACCTACTTCCAAGGAGACCTTGTCCGTCTCCAGTTCCGCCAGGGGCTCGTCGGCGGCGACGGTATCCCCAACCGCCTTCAACCATTTAGCGACCGTCGCTTCAGTAACGGATTCCCCAAGGGTAGGAACGAGGATGTCTATGGCCATGGTGTACCTCGACTTTTTTCATTTATCTGTGGGTTGGAGCGATTGAGTTCACTTCTTTTTGGCGCGTGTGGCAGAGCGCTTCGCCGGCGCTCTCTTTGCTGTGGGTGTTTTAGCGGGCGCTTTCGTGGACACGCGGCGCGTCGGGCTGGTTGGCGCCGGTGGGGTGAGGGCCTCATCGATGAGGGCCCTTTGCTGGTTCACGTGACGGCTCATCAGGCCTGTGGCCGGTGCAGCGGCCTCCGGGCGACCGATATATTTGGGGCCAATTTCTTTATGGCCAATCTCTTGCAAAACTGATTCGAGGCGTTCGCGCACAAAGAACCAGCAGCCGTTATTGCGAGGCTCTTCCTGGCACCAGACGATATCCGCGTCCTTAAACCGGCTGAGATCGGTGGCCAGCGCCTTATGAGGGAACGGATAGATTTGTTCCACCCGCATCAGGTAGACGTCGTTGACGCCGCGTTTCTGGCGCTCTTCGTAGAGGTCGTAGTAGACCTTGCCCGTGCACAGGACAACCCGCTTGATCTCGTCGTCCCCGGCCAAACATCGTTTCGGATCGTCGGTCGGATCCTCGTCGTCCCAGAGGATGCGGTGGAACGTGGTGCCGTCGGCCATGTCATCCATTGACGAGACGCAGCGCTTGTGCCGCAGCAGGGACTTCGGCGTCATCAGGATAAGTGGTTTGCGAAAGTCCCGATGGATCTGACGGCGGAGCGCGTGAAAGTAATTCGATGGTGTCGTGCAGTTTGCCACCTGAATGTTGTCTTCGGCGCAGAGCTGCAAGTAGCGCTCCAAGCGCGCTGACGAGTGCTCCGGACCCTGGCCTTCGTAACCATGTGGCAACAGCATAACCAGCCCGCTCATGCGCAGCCACTTCGCTTCGCCGGCGGCAATGAACTGGTCGATGATCACCTGAGCGCCGTTGGCGAAGTCGCCGAACTGGGCTTCCCAAAGCACCAGCATCTGCGGTTCGGCCAGGCTGTAACCGTACTCGAAGCCCAAGACGCCGGCTTCCGACAGGGGCGAATTGATGACCTCATAGGGGGCCTGGCCGAAACGCAGGTTGTTCAGCGGCGTATATTTCTCCTCGTTTTCCTGATCCGTGAGAACGGAGTGACGTTGCGAGAAGGTGCCCCGTTCGGAATCCTGACCAGACAGACGTACCGCGTTACCTTCAAGAAGAAGCGAACCGAAAGCCAGCGCTTCGGCCGTGGCCCAGTCAAAGCCTTCGCCCGTTTCAAACATCTTTTGCTTCGCGTCTAACTGGCGCTGGATACGGGAATGGATGTGGAAGTTGTCCGGGGCTCGGGTCAGCCCTTCACCGATTTCTTTCAACCGCTCCACGGGCACCCCCGTCTTCCCTCGGCGGGCGTCGTCAGATGCGATGGACATACCCGTCCAGGCGCCGTCCAGCCAGTCAGCCTTATTGGCCTTGTAGTTGCTGGCAGCCTCAAAGGCATCGTCCAGGTGCTGGACGAAGTCGGCGACCTGCTGATTAGCTTCATCTTGGGTCAGCACCTTCTCATGCACAAGCTTCTGGGAATAGATCTCTAGGGTCGTTGGGTGCGCTGCAATTTTCTTGTACATGAGCGGCTGGGTAAACATAGGCTCATCACCCTCATTATGGCCGTGGCGCCGATAACAGATCATGTCGATGACCACGTCCTTCTTGAATCGTTGACGGTATTCGATGGCGACCCTTGCGCAGTGGACCACGGCCTCCACATCGTCTGCGTTGACATGGAAGATCGGGGCGTCCACTATCTTGGCTACGTCAGAGGAATAATGGGACGTGCGCGAATTCTTAGGCGCCGTGGTAAACCCAATCTGGTTATTGATGATGATGTGAATCGTGCCGCCGGTCTTGTAACCGATAAGGTTGGAGAGATCTAAGCTCTCCGGAACGAGGCCCTGGCCGGCGAAGGCCGCGTCACCGTGCAATAGCATGCACATTACCTTTTCCCGGTCTGGGTCGTTCATCTGCTTCTGTTTGGCACGAACCTTACCCAGGCATACTGTGTTTGCGGCCTCAAGGTGGGACGGGTTGGCGGTCAACGATAGGTGAACGGACTTGCCGTCGAACACCCGGTCCGATGAGGAGCCCAGGTGGTATTTCACGTCCCCCGAGCCGCCCACGTCTTCCGGCCGCGAAGACCCGCCCTGGAACTCATGGAAGATTGCCTGAAATGGCTTGCCCATTACGTTGGCAAGCACGTTGAGCCGGCCCCGGTGGGCCATGCCGAGCACGATATCCTGAACGCCCAGCTGGCCGCCGCGCTTAAAGATCTGTTCCATAGCCGGAACCAGGCTTTCGCCGCCGTCCAGGCCGAAGCGCTTGGTTCCAGTAAACTTCTTATCCAGGTACTTCTCGAACCCTTCGGTTTCGATCAGGCGATTGAGGATGGCCTGCTTGCCGCGGTCGGTGAAGTTCGACTGATTGTGGATGCGCTCGATACGCTCCTGGATCCACGCCTTTTCGTCAGGGTCTTGGATGTGGGTGAATTCAACGCCAATGGAGCCGCAATAGGTCTCCTGTAGTACGGAAACGATCTCACGTACAGTCGCCGTTTCCAGGCCGAGGACGTAGTTAATAAAGACTTCCCGGTCCATGTCTTTTTCCGAGAAACCATAGGTCTGTGGGTCGAGTTCCGGATGTTCGGTTGGCTCTTCTAGGCCCAAGGGGTCTAAATTTGCCTTCAGATGGCCGCGAACGCGATAGGCGCGAATCATCATTAGAGCGCGGATGGAGTCCAACGTCGCTTCGCGGGTTTTCACCGCGCTGGTGTGTTGGACGGAGGCCTGCGCCGTCAAATTGATCGGCTGGGCAGTTTCATGGCCACGGGTCATCTGCTCCGACAGGGTGGTCAGATCACCTCGGCCGACGACGCCGGCATCCGACGGGGCCCACGACGCACCCCGTCGATCTGCAGAGATGTCCTTCGCTTCGGATTCCATGTCAGCGAAGAAATCCTGCCAGCGTTGATCCACAGAATGCGGATCATCCAGGTATCGCTCGTACATCTCTGCGATGTAGACTTGGTTGCCCGAATACAGAAATGCAGTGGGTTCAAGTTCCATGCTCGTCTGTCGCGCCTTTCAGCGCGCCTCCCTAGTGTCCTCCCAAAGTGGGTCGGTAGCGGTTAACCCTTCAACGCCTTTAGCATCGTTTCGCCCAATTGCGCTGGACTTGTCGACACGTGAATGCCAGCCAATTGCATGGCCTCGATCTTAGCTTTCGCCGTGCCTTTACCGCCGGAAATGATAGCGCCCGCGTGGCCCATTCGCTTGCCCGGGGGTGCCGTCAGGCCGGCGATGAAGCCAACGACCGGTTTTTTTGTGCCCGAATCTTTCAAGAACTGCGCACCGTCTTCCTCCGCGGAACCGCCGATCTCACCGATCATGACAATGCTTTCGGTTTCGTCATCGGCGACGAACATTTCCAGGCAATCGACAAAATTGGTACCATTAACCGGATCACCGCCGATGCCGATGCAGGTGCTCTGACCGAGGCCCGCCGCGGTGGTTTGTGCCACGGCCTCGTAGGTTAGCGTGCCTGAACGAGACACGATGCCAACGGAACCGCGCTTATGGATGTGACCCGGCATGATGCCGATCTTACACTCGTCCGGGGTTATCACGCCCGGGCAGTTGGGTCCGATGAGCCGCGAGCCGGAATTCGCCAACGCGCGCTTCACGGTGACCATGTCAATGACGGGGATACCTTCGGTGATACAGATGATCAGAGGAATTTCCGCGTCCATGGCCTCCATAATGGCGTCCGCGGCGAACGGCGGCGGTACGTAAATGACGCTGGCATTCGCACCTGTTTGGTCAACTGCGTCGGCGACTGTGTCGAAGACCGGCAAGTCCAAGTTTTTGGTGCCGCCCTTGCCCGGGGTCACGCCGCCCACGATATTTGTGCCGTAGGCAATGGCTTGTTCGGAATGGAAGGTCCCCTGGGCACCTGTAAAGCCCTGGCAGATAACCTTGGTGTCTTTTCCAACCAATACCGACATTATCCAGCCTCCTTCACTGCTGCGACGACCTTTTTCGCCGCATCGCCCAAATCTTCGGCAGAGGTGATAGCGAGGCCAGAGGCGGCCATGATCTCTTTGCCTCTTTCAACGTTCGTGCCTTCCAAACGCACCACTAGGGGCACGTGCAGGTCGACTTCCTTGGCCGCCGCTACGACGCCTTCGGCGATCACGTCGCAGCGCATAATACCGCCAAAGATGTTGACTAAGATCCCCTTTACGTTGGGATCGGACAAGATGATCTTGAAGGCCGCCGTGACCCGCTCGGCAGTTGCACCGCCACCTACATCCAAGAAGTTGGCCGGTTCGGACCCTTCCAGCTTGATGATGTCCATGGTCGCCATGGCCAGGCCGGCGCCGTTAACCATGCACCCGATTTCGCCGTCCAGTTTAACGTAGTTGAGTTCCCACTTTCCGGCTTCCAGCTCGGCGGCGTCCTCTTCTTCCTCGTCGCGCATTCCGGCGACGTCCTTGTGGCGATAGAGCGCGTTGTCGTCAAAGCCGACTTTGGCGTCGAGCGCCATGACATCGCCAGCGCCCGTGACCACTAGTGGGTTGATTTCCACCATAGAGCAATCGAGGTCGTTGAAGGCCTGATACAAGGACATGATTAGTTTGACCGCTGACTTGATTTGTGCGCCCTCCAGCCCCAGACCGAAAGCCAACTGCCGGGCATGGTAGGGCTGGATGCCGGTGGCCGGATCAATCGCCACCTTTAGGATCTTCTCGGGAGTCGCTTCTGCGACTTCCTCGATCTCCATGCCGCCCTCGGTGGAAGCCATGATCAAAAGCCGGGACGATTGCCGGTCGAGCAGCATACTCATGTAGAGCTCGCGGGCGATGTCGCAACCCTCTTCGATGTAGAGCCGCTTCACCTCCTTGCCGTCTGGACCTGTCTGTTTGGTGACTAGAACGTGGTTCAGCATCTCGGCGGCGTTATCGCGAACCTCGTCGACGGTTTTGACGACACGCACGCCGCCCTTGCCGTCTGGTTTATCCTTAAACCGCCCAGCGCCCCGGCCACCGGCATGTATCTGTGACTTGACGACGAAAATATCGCCGCCAAGCTCCTCGGCCGCCTTGACGGCCTCGTCGACGGTGAAGGCCACATGGCCGCGTGGCACGGAGACGCCGTACTTGGCCAACACCTGTTTCCCCTGGTATTCGTGGATATTCATGCCATCCCCCTTGTCATTACCCCTGCTCTCAATTGATTACCGGTGGGCTCCCTTGCTACAGGTTGCGTTTTATTTTTCCTTTGACGCGGACTTGGTGGCTCTCTCCCTGGCCAAGTCGCGTTGAAGTTTCTTGGTAACTGCAACCAGATCCTTTACGGCCTTCACGGATTTCCGAAACATGGAGCGCTCTGTGGCGTCCAGTTTGATTTCGACGATGCGTTCCACGCCTTTGGCCCCGATTACCACGGGCACGCCAACGTAGATGCCCTTCACGCCATATTCACCCTTCAGGTAAGCTGCGCAAGGCAACACGCGCTTTTTGTCTTTAAGATAGCTCTCCGCCATGGCGATGGCGGAAGAAGCCGGTGCATAGTATGCGGAACCCGTCTTCAGCAGGTTGACGATCTCGCCGCCGCCCATTCGGGTTCGCTGGACAATCTCATCGATGCGCTTCTGCGTTGTCCACTTCATTTTTACCAGGTCTGGCAGCGGAATGCCCGCGACTGTGGAGTAGCGTACGGACGGCACCATGCTGTCGCCATGGCCGCCAAGAACGAAAGCCGTGACATCCTCGACGGAGACGTCGAGCTCTTCAGCGATGAAGTACTGGAAGCGTGCTGAATCCAGAACCCCGGCCATGCCGACTACCTTATTGTGGGGCAGGCCGCAGGCATCCCGCAGGATGCCGACCATGACGTCCAAGGGGTTGGTGATGCAGATAACGAAGGCGTTTGGGGCGTACCTCTTGATGCCCGCGCCGACCTGTTCCATGACTGAAGTGTTGATGCCAATTAGGTCATCGCGGCTCATTCCCGGTTTGTGTGGCACGCCGGCGGTAACGATCACCACGTCGGCGCCTCGGATGCCGGCGTAAGACTTGGTTCCCGAGACCTTCGCGTCGAACCCCTCGACGGGGGATGATTGGGCCAGGTCCAACGCCTTGCCGGCTGGAATGCCGTCGACGATGTCGAACAAGACGACGTCACCTAATTCCTTGAGCCCGACTAAATGAGCCAACGTGCCGCCTATCATGCCGGCGCCGATGAGTGCGATTTTATTGCGTGCCATGAGATTCCCTTAAGACCGTTAAAATGATCAAAATGACGCTTCTCATCTGGTTGTCGTCATCTTCTGGCTTCTGTCGTACCTTGAGTCACCAACGTTCGCAAGAGATTCACCAAGGATTATGGACTAATCGGTTCAATATGTTGTAAGGAGTCCATTTTTACGGGATTCAAAACATCTTCCGTGAATTGCCCGGCGTATGTCCAGCCGTCAGGATCGTTGCTTACCTAGTATTACATTGGTGAATGAGCTGGGCTATAGGGTCTGGCTCCACCGGGTCAACTGCGATAGGTTGCCGCCATGAATGACGACGCGACCACATCCTATCCCGATCCCTCCTACGCCCAGGCCCACATCTTGTCTGAGGCGCTGCCTTACATGCGTCGGTTCGCGGGTAAGACTGTGGTCATCAAGTACGGTGGCCACGCCATGGGCGATGCGACCTTGGCAGAGCGGTTCTCGCGCGACATCGTTCTACTGCGTCAGGTGGGACTGAACCCCATCGTCGTGCACGGCGGTGGCCCTCAGATCGGAGCCATGCTGGAGAAGCTGCAGATCCGTTCCGAATTTATCGACGGGCTCCGGGTCACGGATGAAGCGACAATAGATGTCGTCGAGATGGTTCTTGCAGGGTCCATCAACAAGCAGATCGTCGCCGGCATCTCGGCGGCGGGTGGTTACGCGGTAGGCATTTGTGGCAAGGACAGCAATCTGATCAGAGCCGATCGGCTGACGCGGACGACCCGCGATCCCGACACGGACATCGAAAAGGTCATGGACCTGGGCCTGGTCGGCGACCCGAAGCAGATCAATCCCCATGTGTTGGAGGCCTTTAACGAAGGTGGTATCACGCCGGTGATCGCGCCCATCGGGCTGGGCCCCGACGGCGAGACATTAAACATCAATGCAGATACAGTGGCTGGCGCCATCGCGCGTGCGGTGGGCGCTGTACGCCTCTATATGTTGACCGACGTGACCGGAGTGCTCGGCGGTGACGGCAACCTGATTTCTGAGATGACGATGGCCGACGCGCAAGGCCTCATCGAGGACGGAATCATCCAGGGTGGGATGATTCCGAAAATTGAAACCTGCATGGATGTGGTTAATTCCGGCGTTGACGCGGCCACCATCATTGATGGTCGGGTGCCGCACGCGATACTCATAGAAATATTTACCAAGGGTGGCGTCGGCACGCAGATCGTGCGTAGCTGATATTCGTGACCTCATCGGCGTTCCTCAAGATAAGAGCAGGAGCAAGCGTACCTTTTTTGAGGCCTATTCTATCGGTGCGCCTAGCTAGAAGGAAAGAAGACGCAAATTCGCTATGGTCTGCGCCAGCACCTGGCTTTGTCCATGCTGCCTTGCCATAATTTAGACCTGACGCCGAAACGGTCTTATGCTACTAGGGTAACGAAGTCGCATGGCTATCAACCAATCGCGCCCGTAGCTCAGTTGGATAGAGCACCTGATTCCTAATCAGGGGGTCGTGAGTTCGAATCTCGCCGGGCGCGCCAGACTTCCGTCGTTTTAGCCAGGGAGAATGTTATGGCCACAATCACTACACCGGACGGCATTAATCTCTATTATGAAGAGGCCGGCGACGGCGTGCCTGTCGTTTTCGTCCATGAGTTTGCCGGCGATGTGCGCAGCTGGGAACCACAGGTACGCTATTTTTCCCGGCGCTATCGTTGTATCGCCTTTGCGGCGCGCGGCTTCACGCCGTCGGAGGTACCCGCGGATGCGGATATGTATAGCCAGGATCATGCCCGTGATGACATCCTGGCGGTTCTGAATGGGCTGGGCATTGACAGGGCACATATCGTCGGACTTTCTATGGGCGGTTTTGCGACCCTGCACTTTGGACTGCATTATGCCGACCGCGCAATGTCGCTGGTTGTCGCGGGCTGCGGGTATGGCGCCGGCAATGAAGTTCGCGAACAATTTGAAAATGAAGCCTTGGCCGCGGCGGAGTGCATGGAGATCGACGGCATGGACACCTTCGGTAAGGATTATGCGCTTGGACCTACCCGCGTACAGCTTCAGAACAAGGATCCTCGGGGTTGGGCCGAGTTCGAACAACAACTTCGTGAGCACTCGGGCCTCGGTTCCGCGAATACCATGCGCGGTGTGCAGCGCAAGCGCCCGTCCCTGTACGAACTGGAGTCGGCGATGCGCGCACTGAAGGTTCCAACCTTGATCCTGAATGGTGATGAGGATGAGCCCTGCCTGGATGTCGGTCTATTCATGAAGCGCACCATAACGTCGTCATCCCTTGTCCTGCTGCCGCAGACCGGGCATGCATGCAACCTAGAAGAGCCGGCGTTGTTCAATCAGTTCGTGGATGATTTTTTCCATCAGGTGGAATGCGGCACGTGGCGCGATCGCGACCCGCGATCCTTGACCAGTGGAATCCTGTCGACCACGGACGACTGAAACGGCATTGACAGCCAGTCTTTGCTGTCGTTGTTCCCCATACGAGCAAAGCGCTTGCGGGCTGAGGCCGTTCATTGTGTATTGATCACCTGACTTAGAGGGCGCGTGAAATGGCCGACGCAACGCAACGATTGATCATTGGAATTTCCGGCGCCTCCGGGGTGATGTACGGTATCCGAGCCTTACAATTGCTTCGCGATACCGATGTGGAGACGCATTTGGTAATGTCCAAGTCTGCGGAGATGACGATAGGCTATGAAGTTGAAATGAAGCCATCTACCGTGCGTGATTTGGCTGACGTCACGCATGCAATCGGGGATGTCGGAGCATCGATATCGTCAGGATCGTTTAAGACGATCGGCATGCTCGTCCTGCCCTGCTCGATTCGCACCATGAGCGAGATTTCCACCGGTGTGACTAGTTCGCTTCTGAGCCGCGCCGCTGACGTCGTGCTGAAGGAGAGACGGCAATTGGTACTGGGGGTTCGCGAGACACCGTTGCACACGGGACACCTTCGAACCATGACGGATCTCTCGGAGATGGGCGCTGTGGTCGCCCCCATTGTGCCGGCATTTTATGCGCGGCCTATGACCATTGATGACATAATTGACCATACCGTCGGGCGTCTTTTGGATCTGTTCGATTTGGACGTTGGCGTGGTGGCCCGCTGGAAAGATGGTTTCTGACGCGATTCGAATCGCTGCCGGTTTCACGAAATCTATGGACGACGTTTGACTGATTTATCAGTATTGCGTAAGGCCCTGTAATAAAACATAAATTTTGACGCCTTCAAATAGATCTCATGACTGCCTTCTCAGGGAGTGAACCTGATGGCCTAACCGCAGGATCTATTTCAGGCCTCAGTGTGGCCTTCGTCGCTGCGCAGTTTGTCTCTATAGAGCTTGTATTTGGCCAAGTAATGCTGGGCAGCGGATTCAAGCATACCTTGCTCTTTCTCCCCGACCTCACGGATAACCTTGCCGGGCGCGCCCATGACCACGGAATTAGGGGGGATTTCCTTGCCTTCAGGGATCAACGCGCCTGCACCTAACAGACAGTTTGCCCCGATCTTCGCGCCGTTGAGCACGATCGACCCAATCCCGATCAGTGTGCCCGCGCCGATGGTGCAGCCATGCAGCATTACCATGTGGCCGACGGTGACGTCACGCTCGATATGAATGGGGAAGCCCGGGTCTGTATGAAGGACACAGCCGTCTTGAATGTTGGACCCTGCGCCTATGACGATGGGTTCGTTGTCGCCTCGGAGAACGGCGTTGAACCAGACACTGGTGTCCCTCTCCAAAACCACTTGTCCAATAAGCGTCGCGTTTGGCGCGGCCCAGTAATCGTCACCAGGGGTTTGAACACTGCCGTCGCCGATAGTGAAGAACATGTGCATTTTCCTCTCTCAGATGGATGCCTATTTTATCAACAGGTGTCGGACTGATCACGCGCGCGTTTGAATTGTTAATCAAGCAGCCTCCGCCTGTCATGACTGCCTCCCAAATGAAATGATGTCTTTTGAAACGCTCTCGATTGGCATTGGTACCAGATGACATTTTGTTATCCATATTCCATATGGGATGGCGACCGCGCCATGAAACGGCAACACCTTTCGGTCACGTATACTCAAGTTAGGATAGGGTTTGTGCTGTATACAGGCGTCGAGCGACGGCTGACCCGGGAGAAAGCGAATGATAAAAGCCACATGGTACTTTGACGTGATTTCGCCCTTCGCTTACCTACAGGCAATGCGACTTGATCAGTTACCGGACGATGTAAACCTGGTCTGCAAACCAACCCTGTTTGCCGGGTACTTGAACCACTGGGGCCATCTTGGGCCGGCAGAGATTGAGCCGAAGAAGGTCTTTATTTTCCGTCAGTGCATTTGGCGTGCCCGGCGTATGGGCGTCGATTTCAACCTGCCGCCAAACCATCCGTTCAATCCATTACGTGCTCTGCGTCTGGCCGAGGCACTGGATGGTGATCTTGAGGCGGTGCAGGCGATCTTCCGTTCCGTATGGGTTGATGGGGACTTACCGGACAACGATGAAGGTTGGGCCGGCATACAGGCGTCCGCCGGGGTGACGAATGGTGATGCTTTGGTAAATGATCCTGAAATCAAGGCACGGCTTATCGTGAACGGCGATAAGGCTATTGCGGCGGGCGCTTTTGGCGTGCCGACTTTCGTTATCAACGATGAGGTGTTCTGGGGCGACGATGCGTTCGAGATGATTATCGATTATCTCGAAAACCCTGAGATGTTAGTCGATGACGACATGAAGCGGGCCGTCGAGCTGGCGCCCACGGCGGAGCGAAACCGATAGATAGAGGCTCAGCCGCAGCGTACGCCGGTGCCGCCAAGGCCACAATAACCGCCCGGGTTCCTACCTAGGTACTGCTGATGATAGGTCTCGGCAAAAAAGAACTCCGGCGCGTCCAGGATTTCCGTCGTGACGGCGTTATAGCCCGCAGATTTTAGTTTGTCGGCGTAGATCTCGCGGCTGGCTTCTGCCTCCTGGAGATCCTCGCGAGAATAACAATAGATTCCAGAGCGGTACTGGGTCCCGACGTCGTTGCCCTGGCGCATACCTTGGGTGGGATCGTGGCCCTCCCAGAAGGTGCGTAGGAGGTCCGCGTAGGATGCTATTTCCCGGTCATAGACTACCAAGACGACCTCATTGTGACCCGTCATGCCGGAACAAACTTCTTCGTAAGTGGGGTTCGGGGTGTGTCCGGCGGCATAGCCGGCAGCCGTAACGTGGACGCCTTTTAATTGCCAGAATATGCGCTCTGAACCCCAGAAACAGCCAAGGCCAAACATTACCTTGTCCATGCCGTCCGGGTAGGGTGGCGTGAGCGGATGGCCATTGACGAGGTGCGGTTCGCTCACTGACATGGGCGTAGCGCGGCCCGGGAGTGCGTCGGCAGCTGATGGCATGTCTGGAGTTATTTGTTGAAGGAAGGAAAACATGGGCATTCTCACAAACTGATTGACCCGTCACTAATATGGTGTGTTTTCGCTACATTTCCAATCCCTATAGGGGTCCCGTTACGGTGTCAGGCCGCGACCTAGGTTCGAGTTGCCATATATTCTTCAAGCTTTTGGCGCCCCGCGGCGTCCATATGAAGGCCGGCCTTAGTCCGCCGCCACAGGATATCGTCGGGCGTTTCAGCCCATTCCTTTGTCATCAGATAATCTACTTCGCGGCCTGTCAGGCCGCCGCCGAAGTCTGGACCGAGGTCTTCGATCGTACGCGCATTGTCGAGGACCCGGAGTGTGTATCCTCCGTGACGACGCGCCAACCCTTGTAACAGGTAGTTGGGAATTTTTGGGTAGGTAACCTTCAAGAGATTGGAAAGGGCTTCTTTGTTCGGCGCGATAAGATCGCCTCCAGCCAGCGGTTGATAGGCAGTCCAGGCGGAGCCAAGGCCCGGGAAATGCGGTCTAAGCTTATCCATTGCCGCTTCCGCAAGTCGACGATAGGTCGTGATTTTGCCGCCGAACACGGAGAGCGCAGGTGGGGTGCTTGGGGGGGCTTCCAACTCGAGGACGTAATCGCGGGTCACGGCTGAAGGATCATTTTCGCCATCATCGAACAAGGGCCGCACACCGGAGAAAGACCAGGTAACGTCATCCGGTGAGAGCTGTGATTGAAAATACCTGTTCACGGACTCGCACAAATAGTTGGTTTCCGCGGCGCTAATAGCCCAGCCGTTTTCCGGGGTTTCGACGGGGATATCCGTGGTGCCAATCATGGAGAAGTGCCGTTCAAAGGGGATGACGAAAATGACTCGGCCGTCTGGATTCTGAAGCAAGAAGGCTTCCGGCCCTTCAAAGATCCGGGGGACGACAATGTGGCTACCCTTAACCATTCGGACGCGGTTTTGGTTGCGAGGTGTAGTTGCTGCATTTAGAACAGTCTCAACGGCGGTGCCGGCGGCGTTGACCAGGGCACGCGCTGCAAGCTTGACCCGATCACCATTTTCCATTCTGTGGAGCGTGATGTGCCATCGGCCATTCTGGCTTTCTGCACGCTCCATACGGTGACGGGTCAGAATATTGGCACCATTCCCCCGAGCCGTCAGGGCGTTTGCGATAACCAGCCGCGAATCGTCAACTCGGCAATCGGAGTAGGCGAAAGCGGATTTAAATGCCGGGTTCAAAACCTTCCCTGCGGGATGGTTGGCCAAGCAGAAGCGTTCGCTGCTCGGCAGTGTCTGCCGTGTTGCGAGGTAATCGTAAAGGAATAAGCCGGCTCGGATCATCCATGCGGGTCTGTGGCCTGGCGCGTGCGGCAGGATTAGACGCAAGGGGTCGATCAGATGCGGCGCATTTTGCATTAGCACCTCGCGTTCTTGCAACGCCTCTTGAACCAGCCGGAACTCCCAGTTTTCTAGGTAACGAAGTCCGCCGTGGATCATCTTCGAACTCGCGGAAGATGTCTGTTCAGCCAAATCACCCTGTTCACAAAGAGCAACGCTAAGTCCGCGGCCGGCCGCATCGCAGGCAATCCCCAAACCATTGATGCCGCCGCCGATGACAAAGAGGTCATACACTCTGTCATTAGGCATGATTATTAGGTCCTTTAATATTCATATATGAATTTACAATGTTAAATTATGAACATAATATGACAAAAATACTTGCCTAGCTACGAAATTTCCAGTCCGGTGATTTAGGAGTTCAGGTGAGTTCCGGGAAGGTGAATTTCAGTGCCTGACGCCGCGGCGATCTCGATTATTTCTGGGGGCGGGGGTTGGTCGGTGAACAGTGCCGAAATCTTGGAAATGTTGCCAAGACGCACCATGGCGTTGCGACCAAATTTGGAGTGGTCGGCAACCAAGAAGATGCGGCGTGAATGCTTGATGATAGTTTGGGACACCTTGACTTCTCGGTAATCAAAATCCAGAAGCGTACCGTCCGTGTCGATTCCGCTGATGCCAATGATCCCGTAGTCGACGATAAACTGTGAGATAAAGTCCATTGTCGCTTCACCAACCACTCCGCGATCCTGACTACGGACGACGCCACTCGCGACGATCACCTCAAAGTCCTTCTTGCCACTCATTAAATGCGCAACATTTAGGTTGTTCGTAATGACTCGCAAGCCGTGATGCGCCATTAGGGCACAGGCGACTTCCTCATTTGTGGTGCCGATGTTTATAAAAAGTGATGAATGATCTGGAATTTGCGCAGCGGCCAAAGCTGCGATTCTTTGCTTTTCGGGCAAAAGGTGGTCGCGTCGTGCGACGTAAGCAACGTTTTTGGCACTAGTCGGCAGCCCAGCGCCACCGTGATAGCGTAACAACATGCCCAACCCGCAAAGGTGATTGATGTCGCGGCGAATGGTCTGGGACGTTACACCAAACTCTCGGGAGAGAGACTCAATTGCAACAAAGCCTGATTGCTGGGCTCGGTCCATGATTTGCTGCTGACGAGGGTTAATCTGCACGACCATATCGGACTTCCAAAACTGAATTGACTAAATTCGTATCATATTTTTAAAAGTGCGCTAAGTGAACGAATCGTGTCATTAAATTTTCACATTTAGTCAATTTGCCTTGACTCTACTTCGTTCACAACCCGTTATAAAATGACAGTACCATAGGATCCCGACGACTGATGGGCAGCGGTCCGGTGGCGGTTGCTCGTTAGGTATTGAGGATGGGATACAAATTTTATTACGGAGAGAGATCTGATGAAGTTCAACACCTTATCTCGACATATTGGGACAGCAGTCGTAGCCGGTGCGGCGTTGTTTACCTTTGGCTTGGCATCTGCGGTATCGGCCGAGGATTGCTATCGTGGCACACTGGACAAACGCTATTGCGACCGCAACCGCGACCAGGTCGCTGACCTCCCGCTCGACCCCAAAAATTGGACCAACCCAAGCACCATCATCTTCTCGTACACCCCAGTGGAAGACCCTGCGGTCTATGCTAAGGTCTGGAAAGGTTTTACCGACCACATGTCGAAGGTTACCGGTAAGAAAGTGAAATTCTTCCCGGTGCAGTCCTATGCTGCGCAATACGAAGCCATGCGGTCTGGTCGCCTCCACGTGGCCGGCGTGAACACAGGAGGTAACCCTGTTGCCGTTAGCTGCGCGGGCTTGGTCCCCTTCGCCATGATGGCGTCCAAGGACGGCTCCTACGGTTACGAGATGGAAATTATCGTGCCGGCCAACAGCGCGATTAAGTCGCCGAATGATATTAAAGGAAAAACGCTTACGTTCACGTCGCCGACCTCGAACTCGGGTAACAAGGCTCCTTCAGCGTTGCTGAAATCCGAATTTGGTTTGGTAAAGGACAAGGACTTCAAGACCAACTTCTCGGGCAAGCATGACAATTCGATCATGGGTATAGCCAACAATGATTACGTTGTAGCGCCTGTGGCTAACTCGGTTCTCAAGCGAATGATCGACAGAAAGAAAGTCGACCCAGCGAAGATCCGAACCATTTACAAGTCTGAGACCTTCCCAACGACCGGATACGGTCACGCCCATAACCTTCATCCCGAAGTCGCGGCGAAGGTGAAACAAGCCTTTTTCACCTTCCCTTGGGAAGGCTCCGATCTGCAGAAGGAGTTCAAGAAGGAGGGCCGTTTCGTCGGTATTCACCACAAATCCGACTGGGCCGTTATACGTAAGATCGATTCGGCCAATGGTGTGTCGTACACTTGCAAATAACGGGCAGCTTAACCGTATTTCAGCTCAGGGCCGGACATTCCGGTCCTGAGTTGTTTTGATGTGTTGAAACCATAATAATTTCGTCGCGGGGGTTGTATGCTCTGTCTTGAGGGACTGGTCAAACAATACAAAACCGGCGATCGGGCGCTGAAAGGCATCGATTTGGATGTGCCCGACGGCCAGGTCATGGCGCTAATCGGACCATCCGGCGCCGGGAAGTCGACGCTTATTCGTTGCGTCAACCGGCTGGTCGAGCCGACCACAGGCTCAGTCCGCCTCAACGAACAAGAATTGACAAAACTGGGGCAGGGCGAGCTTCGCACTGCCCGCCAGCGTATGGGAATGATTTTCCAGGAATATGCCCTTGTTGAGCGCCTGACCGTTATGGAGAATGTACTTTCGGGGCGGCTCGGGTATACGGGATTCTGGCGCAGTTATTTTCGCAAATTTCATCAGGCCGATATCGATGAGGCGTTCCGGCTTCTCGAGCGTGTAGGCTTAGATCACATGGTCGATAAACGGGCCGACGAGCTGTCCGGCGGTCAACGCCAGCGGGTCGGTATTTGCCGCGCCTTAATTCAAAATCCGGAGTTATTGCTGGTGGATGAGCCGACGGCGTCCCTGGATCCTAAAACATCGCGCCAGATTATGCGCTTAATTTGTGAACTCTGCGAGGAGCGTAAACTGTCGGCAATTATCAACATCCACGATGTCCTTCTAGCCCAGATGTTCGCGCAGCGCATCGTCGGTCTGCAACTTGGCGAGATCGTCTATGACGGCCCACCAAGTGGCCTGACGTCCGATGTATTGACCCAGATCTACGGTGAGGAAGATTGGGAATCGACCATTGAGGCAGTCGAGGAAGAGGATGACGATGAACTGATCGATGAAGAACCTGAAGCCGATGGTGGCGATAAGCAGGCACCCGACCTTGGCCGCGATCGCATAGCCGGTATGACGTGAGGCTTGGGTTGTGACCGCCGCAACGTCTATGGAACGTTCCGCCCCCCGCCGATGGAAAAAACCGCCGCTGATTTCCAGCCCGTTGGTACGCTGGTGTTTGTGGGTTGGCGCAGGCATCTATCTTGCTGTCGCGCTCGGCACGACGGAAGTGAACTGGGGCCGCGTCCTCGAGGGCGTTCCGCGTGGCGCGAAGTTTATTGGCGGCTTTTTCCCGCCCAATTTCATCACCAATCTGGATGAGATACTGAGCGGACTTTACGAAAGCATCTGGATGACTGTCACCTCAACGGTCTTCGGAGTGGTCCTGTCAATCCCAATTGGTCTTGGGGCGGCCAAGAACCTGGCGCCGGCGCCGATCTACTATGTGTGCCGCGGTATTCTGGCGATCACCCGAAGTTTCCAGGAAGTGATCATCGCGATCTTTATGGTCAAGCTATTTGGCTTCGGTCCATTTGCTGGTTTCATTACACTAGTGATCGCCACCGTGGGGTTCTATGGGAAACTTCTGGCCGAAGACATCGAAGACATGGACCCGGTTCAGGCAGAAGCCGTGAAGGCCACTGGCGGAAGTTGGTTCCAGTGGATCAACTATGCCGTCCAGCCCCAAGTCATGCCGCGAATGATTGGCCTTGGGCTTTATCGGTTGGACATCAATTTTCGGGAAAGTGCGGTGGTTGGTATCGTCGGCGCCGGAGGGATCGGCGTCGTCTTGAACAATGCCTTCGATCAATATGATTACAATACAGCGGCGGCCGTCCTTTTGCTAATTATTGGCATTGTCATGGTCGTGGAATATACGTCCGGATATGTCCGCAAGCAGGTTCAGTAGGATGCCGGTTCAAGAAAAAGACGATGTGAAAGTCTGGCAGCGTCGCGACCGGCGCACGCAGCTGACGGTATGGGCTGGATATTTTTTTGGCATGATCGTGTTCGTCTGGTGCTGGCAACTGATGTCGGAGGAAACATTCTGGGATTTTGTTTGGGATGCGCCACGGCAGGCCGGCGATATGGCGTCACGAATGGTGCCGCCGAAATGGGGTTATATCAATGCGCTCTGGCGCGCCATATGGGACACCATTAACATTGCTACTTTGGGAACATTAATGGCACTCGTTTTAGCGGTGCCCACGGCGTTTTGCGCGGCGCGTAACACAACACCAAGCGTGACCTTTGTCCGGCCCGTGGCGCTGTTTATCATTGTTTCGTCGCGGTCCATAAACTCACTGATCTGGGCGCTTATCTTGGTCGCTATCGTCGGGCCCGGCGTGTTTGCTGGTATCATCGCCATAGGGCTGCGCTCCATCGGTTTTTGCGCGAAGCTCCTTTACGAGGCGATCGAAGAAATAGACGAAAACCAGGTGGAAGCCGTGACCGCCACGGGCGCCCGAGGTCCGCAAGTTCTTGCCTATGGAATTGTTCCTCAGGTGTTGCCGGCATTTGCAGGCATCTCCGTTTTTCGCTGGGACATCAATATTCGAGAATCGACGATCCTCGGTCTTGTCGGGGCCGGTGGAATTGGTTTGCACTTGAGCTCCTCCATCGCCAACTTGGCCTGGACACAGGTGAGCGTAATCCTGTTGGTCATTATCGCAACCGTCATTCTCAGCGAATGGGTGTCGGCGAAGGTTCGTCACGCCATTATCTAGGCGTTGCACACGGCACTTTGAGCAAGGTTCGTCTGTTTTTTTTCAGCCGTTTGCGCCTATATTAGTAATATGATCGATTCGAACATGTCCCTCGCCGTATTGAGACCCGTGGTGTTGTGTATCCTTGACGGGTGGGGTGCGCGGGACGCCGCCGCCAACAATGCTATTGCACTGGCCGTCACGCCCAATTGGGATCGCTATGGTCGCGAATTGCCGATGGCACACCTAAAGTCCTGCGCCCTGCACGTGGGTCTGCCAGAAGGTCAGATGGGAAATTCCGAGGTGGGGCACATGAATCTGGGAGCCGGGCGCATTGTGATGCAGGATCTCCCGCGTATTAACGCGGCCGTGGCCGATGGCAGCTTGGCCGCGCACCCGGCACTAAAACGCCACGTGGATACGTTACGTGAAACCGGCGGCACCTGCCATCTCCTTGGTTTGTTGTCGCCTGGCGGCGTGCATTCCCATCAGGATCATATGGTCGATCTGGCAGCGGCAGTATCCGCGTCGGGCGTTCCAGTAAGCATTCATGCTTTCCTGGATGGTCGCGATACCCCGCCAAATGCTGGTTGCGGTTTTATGGCCGGGTTTCTGGACGATATTGCCTTGCTTAAAGATGTCCGTGTGTCGACCGTATCGGGCCGTTATTTCGCTATGGACCGGGACAATCGCTGGGGCCGTGTCAGCCAGGCGTACAACGTCATGGTCGGCGCCGTTGGCGCGAGAGCCCCCGATCCGCTGTCTGCCATTGGCGCGAGTTATGATGAGGGCCTTGGCGACGAATTCATGCTACCGACAGTGATCGGCGATTATATCGGTATGGCCGACGGCGATGGGTTGCTTATGGCGAATTTTCGCGCCGACAGGGCACGAGAGATTCTCGCCGCTCTGGCTGACCCGGCATTCGACGGCTTTAAGCGCGACGAAGTGCGATTTTTTGCCGCGCGCACTGGCATGGTTGAATATTCCAAGGACCTGAATGCGTTCTTCGACGTCTTGTTCGCGCCACTGGCTTTGGAGGGTATTTTGGGTGAGGTGGTCGCCAACGCTGGCCTCAAACAGCTTCGCATTGCAGAGACGGAGAAGTATGCCCACGTCACATTCTTCCTGAATGGTGGGCGTGAAGCCGAATTTACAGGTGAAGATCGCATCCTTGTGCCGTCCCCGCAAGTCGCCACCTACGACCTACAGCCGGAGATGTCGGCGCCGGAGGTGACCGATAAATTAGTCTCGGCCATTTTGGCGGGGACCTATGACCTCATTGTGGTTAATTACGCCAACGGTGATATGGTCGGCCATACGGGTGTACTGGATGCCGCGAAAGTTGCCGTCGAAACGGTTGATGAAAGCCTCGGCCGCCTTGAGGAGGCCATTGCGGCAGCTGGGGGAGTTATGCTGATCACCGCGGACCACGGAAATTGCGAGGAGATGACCGACGCTGCGACCGGAGAGCCCCATACCCAACACACCTTAAACGACGTCCCCATTTTCATGTTAAATGGCCCAAGTAGGGTAACGACCCTGAAGGATGGGCGCTTGAGCGACGTGGCGCCAACGATCCTTGAACTTCTTGAGCTTGCACAACCCAAAGAGATGACGGGGATATCGTTGATACCATCGGGCAATGCCGTGGAAGAACTCCCTAGCGAAGCCGTTCAATAGGATGGGGCTCGCCGCGCGTTCCATCCTATACCACGCCTCATTTGCCCTTGGGTTGGGTGTGTCGACAGCGCTGATGGTGTCGTCGGGCTTGGCGGAAACATCGGTAACGGTTCCTTCGCACCCTACTACCGATAGGCTCCAGCAGACCCAGAGGGCGCTTCAGAAAGCCCGCGAGAAGGCCAAGACGCTGCGGAACAAGTCTGCGGGACTAGAGCAAGACATCGTCCGCATTCGTGACGGCCTCGTCTCCGCAGCGCGCGTCATCCAAAATCACGAAACCCGTTTAGCCGAGATAGCCGATCGAATCGAAACACTAAACGCCAACCAGGTGCGCATTCGCGAAACTTTCGAACGCCGGCGTCGCCAATTGGGCGTGGTCTTGTCGGCCCTGCAGCGAATGGCTCGAAATCCGCCGGAATCTTTGGTCGCGCAACCCGTATCGCCGGCTGACATGGTCCGAAGTGCAATTTTGTTGCGGGCCACTTTGCCGCGACTTACGGATGAAGCGAAGGAACTGCGCGATGACCTTGATGCGCTTGAGGAGGCGCGCAGCAACGCGGAAGAGCGGCGTCGGGAATACAACCAGGAAATGACCAAGTTGGAAGGCCAGCGCGTGGTGTTGCAACGGTTGCTTGGTCGCAAATCACGGTTGCGCCGCCGCACAGTCTCAGAGATTGATCGCGCCTCCCGGCAGGCCATGAATTTGTCGAAACAAGCGGCGTCGCTGCTTGATCTAGTGAGCCAACTCGATACGCTCCGTGCGAAACGCGAGGCGACGGCCCGTGTGGCAGCAGAGAGCCCGCGCCGGGAGGGCAAACAGGTGGCCGCCTTGCGCCCGTCACTAGGGCCTCCAACGACCATGTCTGCGCCGGAACGGTCACGCGTCAACACGCCACCACCCGGCTATTCAGGCCGTCCGTTCGACACGCGAAAAGGGGAAGTTGCTTACCCGGCCGTGGGTCGTGTGGCAACCCGATATGGCCAGCCCATTGCCAAAGGACGGACCCAAAAGGGACTGACCTTGGAAACGGTGAAATTCGCTCAGGTAATTGCACCGTATGAGGGTAGGGTCGCGTTTTCTGGGCCGTTTAGAGCTTATGGGGAACTCTTGATCATTGAACACAACGGCGGATATCATACGCTACTTGCCGGAATGGCGCGTATCGATGTGGCCGTTGGGCAGTGGGTTCTAACCGGTGAGCCGGTAGGGACCATGGGGAGCGAAGTTCCACGAAAGCCAGCACTTTACTGGGAGATTCGTCGTAAAGGTCAACCCATCAATCCACTGCCTTGGCTGGCAGTACGCAAGGGTAAGGTAAGCGGATGAAATTTTTAAGTCCACTGGTGGTATGTGCCGCCGCCATCACCGCCGTTACATGCTGGTTAGCGCTACCGGTCATGGCAACCGAGGAAGAGAAGAATGATGTGGGAACATATCAGCTTCTGAACCTCTTCGGCGATGTCTTCGAGCGTGTCCGCGCGGAGTACGTGGAAAAGCCCACTGATCGAGAACTGATTGAAGCGGCTATCACAGGGATGCTCACGTCGTTGGATCCTCATTCGAGCTACATGACCGCGAAGAGTTTCAAGGATATGCAGGTGAACACGCGAGGCGAGTTCGGTGGACTGGGTATCCAGGTTACCTTGGAGCGCGGGTTCGTGAAGGTGATTTCGCCTATTGACGACACACCCGCTTTCCGTGCCGGTGTTGAAGCCGGTGATTTCGTCACGCACCTGGATGGTGCCGCCGTTCAGGGAATGACGCTCTCTCAAGCAGTCGATAAAATGCGTGGCAAGGTCGGGACCAACATCAAGTTGACCATTCGCCGCAAGGGGGTTACTGAGCCGTTTGAAGTGATGATCACCCGCGCCGTTATCAAAATCACGTCCGTACGTTCGCGCGTGGAAAAAAATGTGGGTTATATCCGCATCACAAGCTTCAACGAGCAATCCCAAGCAGGCGTAGAGAAAGCCGTAGAAAGATTCAATAAGGAACTTGGCCACAAGATAGAAGGCTTGGTTCTCGATCTCAGGAATAACCCGGGCGGTCTGCTTGATCAGGCCGTTTCCGTTTCCGACGCGTTTCTGGAAAAAGGCGAGATTGTCTCCACGCGCTCCAACGACCCCGAGGAGACCCAGCGCTACAACGCGAAGCCCGGGGATCTTATGAACGGCAAACCCATTGTTATCCTCATCAACGAAGGATCGGCATCGGCTTCGGAGATTGTCGCTGGCGCACTCCAGGATCATCGCCGAGCCATTATTCTCGGGACCCGTTCCTTTGGGAAGGGGTCGGTGCAAACGATCATGCCGCTGCCTGGCAACGGGGCCATGCGCCTAACGACGGCACGCTATTACACGCCGTCTGGCCGGTCGATCCAAGCCAAGGGCATTGATCCCGATATTTTTGTTCAGCAGGCAAAGATCGAATCGCTCAAGCCGCAATCGGAGCGTCGAGAAGCGGATTTGCGGGGCGCCTTGCAAAACACGGACGAGGCCGATCCCAATGCGGATAAAGGGCGGAGCCCCGAAGATGGCAAGGGCGGCAAGACTCAATCCGAGGATGAGGATAATGTATCGCAGGACTATCAGTTGGCTCGCGCCCTCGATCTCTTGAGGGGTGTGTCACTCTACTCTGGTCAGTTGGGGAAACAGACCAATTAATCAGGTGTTGGTCCTTGTTTGAAAGGTTAGAACGGATTTGAAATTCCTCAAGAACCTCTTTCAGAGATCCAAGGACGAGGATGACGAAGACCTTGAGGATAGCGAGGAATTCGGCTCCGAGGACGACGGTGATGATGATAGTACGCGCGCCCAAGTTGTTACGGACGATGAAAGTCACTTAGATGCCGATAGCCCAACGCGTGATGAAAATGACCTAAATACCCATAGCCCCAGGGATGATGATGAGCAATTCAGCATAGATAACGATTCGTCCGATGATGACAACGATCCCACTACCTTGGGTGCTGAGGAACCCGACGTCGAGGTCGACGATAGCGAAGAAACTGATGATGATGAACCCGACCTTGATGGTTTTGATGATAATGTAATTGATTTCGATAATGAGGAAGATGAAGGGTCAGATGACGGTGGAGGCAGCAAGAAGATTTTGTTCGCCGCCACGGCTGTTGGTGTGCTGCTACTTGGGATTGGTGGCGGGGGCGCTTTTTGGTATTTCAGCAGTGACGCTACGGAACAGGCGATGGCGAAAACTGGAGAGTTGGATGGCGGTGTGCAGATGGCCTTGCCGCCACGTTCTGGGTCGTCGCTAAATGCGCTTGGCGCAAGGGAGGACGACCAACCCGATGAGCCACGTTCTGGGTCGTCGCTAAATGCGCTTGGCGCAAGGGAGGACGACCAACCCGATGAGACGCTGGAGACCAAAGAACCCGGGGATGAGGCGGATACAGCAGACACATCTGACGAACAATCCAAGGATGGACCGGCGCAGCCATCCGAGACGGAAAAGCAGATCATGTCGTCCGCGACCCTTGGTTCCTCAGGGTTGAATGCCATGGCGGGTTCTGGAGGAGCGGGCCAAGGCGTTATTATTCCGTCAGTGACGGCGGCGTCTTTCCGCAAGGTGCCGGCTCTGCCCAAACCGACACCGCTTGCCAAAGCACCTGTCCGAGACCTCCTCGAAAAGGTTCAAGGATTGAATGGTCCGCTGCCGAAGGTTAGCAAAGACGGTGAGCAACTGCCTTGGCAGACCTACGCACGACCCCTAACTGGCAACGAACAGGGCCAGCAGGTTGGGCTTTTGGTCACCGGGTTAGGCCTGAGTCGTGCAGCAACTATGGCGGCCATTACTAAGCTTCCTGGCGAGGTCAGTCTCGTCTTTGAGCCATATGCGCCTGACTTAAATGGTTGGCTTTTGCGGGCGCGTCTTGCTGGTCATGAGGTTTTCGTGGGATTGCCTATGGAGAGCGAAAATTTCCCTACAAAAGACCCGGGTCCTTTGGCTCTGAGCACGACGGTTCAGGTCGCGGATAACATGAAACGCCTTTACAGCATCCTGAGCAGTTTTTCTGGATATGTCGGCGTAGTGTCGACCATGGGTTCCAAGTTTAGCGAGGCGGAAGGTCAACTAAAGCCCATCCTGGAGGAACTGAAAAAGCGGGGACTAATGTTCGTCGACGGCGGTGCCATTGCAAGATCAGTCGCACCCCGGATCGCCGTTGAGATAAATCTGCCACGGGCCAAGAATAATTTGACCCTTGATAACCCGCCATCGCCCGATAACATCAGCAAAAAGTTACGTCAGCTTGAGAAACTCACCAGGGCCAACACCACCGCCATTGCGACCATCCGCGCTTACCCCTCAAGTATCGAAAAGTTGGTTGAGTGGACTGGGACACTCGGTGAAAAGAAGTTCGCCCTCGTCCCAGTCTCTGCCATCGCCAATAAGCAATCATTCGAATGATGGGGAGGATTGCGTGATGGCAGGCGACAAAGCTGTTATCAGCCTCCCCTACCGTCGCGGCGTCGGTGCCGCACTTTTTAATGCGGAAGGCTTGGTTTGGATTGGCCGGCGCATTTCGAAGCCCGGGCAGGATATCCAGAATTATTGGCAAATGCCGCAAGGCGGCATCGACGATAAGGAGGACCCCGCGGTCGCAGTCCTACGTGAACTAAGGGAGGAAACGGGCACCGATCAGGCGGATATCATCGGTGAAACGGCTGAATGGCTGACCTACGACCTGCCGGCACATCTTCAGGGGAAAGTCTGGAAAGGCCGATACCGGGGTCAGGCGCAGAAGTGGTTCGCTCTGCAATTCATTGGAATTGATACGGATTTTGATTTGAACGGACATGAGAATCCCGAATTTGATGCTTGGCGGTGGGCAAAGCTTGGGTCTTTACCACAATTGATTGTGCCTTTTAAGAAGAAGATTTATGAGTCCGTCGTCGATGCATTTGCGGAGTTTCCGATGAAGGTGCAATCTCACCTGTGACGTACATCCAGGTTGTCATTGGTTTCGACGGTTTGATTGTGGGCGCCGATATAATGGCCCGTAAGGCTGTGGCGCTCCCGAGCGGAACAGGTATCTCGCCTATGGTTATCTGTATGGCCGTGTTTGCCGTAGGCCTATGGCAGCTAGATCTGATTCAAACGATCGGCGTCCAACAGGTGATTGGATAATCATCACCTCAATGTCGAAATATGATGGACACAAGTAAATGACATGTAAGATAACGTCTAATCAGAATGCGTTGGTCACCGGAGCCGGTCGGCGGATAGGCCGTGCCATCGCCATGAGCCTTGCGGCCGCGGAGTGGCATGTGGGCGTGCATTATTTTCATTCCTCCGATGCCGCCGAATCGGTTGTGGACGAAATCCAATCTTCTGGCGGTCGCGCTGTCGCCATAGGCACTGATTTGGGCGTGTTGGGCGCGTCCTCGAAATTGATTGCGATGGCCGTGGAACAAATGGGTCCGCTCACTTGTCTGGTAAACAATGCGTCCGTATTCGAGCAGGACACGGTGGCGACTGCGACGCAGGCGACGTGGGATCAGCACATGAATGTCAACCTCCGCGCACCGTTTGAATTGGCGCAGGCCTTCGTCGGCCAATTGCCAGACGCGGTGGAAGCCAATATCATCAATATCATTGACCAGCGGGTTTGGAACCTTACCCCAGATTTCACGACCTATACGCTGAGTAAGGCCGGTCTGTGGGAGTTGACCCAAATTTTGGCGCGGGCGTTGGCCCCGCAGGTGCGGGTCAACGGGGTTGGCCCTGGGCCGACGCTGCAGAGTGTCCATCAATCAGAGGAGGCTTTTACCAATGAATGGTCTTCCATGCCGCTCAAACGCCAAGTCTCGCCGGAAGAAGTTGCGGCGGCCGTTCGGTTCATCCTTGAGGCGCCGGCGATGACCGGTCAGATGATCGCGATGGATGCCGGTCAACATATGGGCATGAGTTCGACCTCTCTGGACCTAACTTACGACGACGTGTCAACTTGACTTTGATCTGAACTGGAGGCCCCGGAATATGCCAGCGGAAAAAATACCCTCCACCATGCCGGCGCGTATTGCCAACGCCGGAAAGGCCCTTCGGCATGTGTTCATTCGCGACTTTATGGTCGAATGCCTAATCGGCGTCTATGAACATGAGAAACGCAGCCCGCAGCGTGTGCGGATAAATTTAGACCTTGCTGTTGACGAGGGCGAGCACCCCATTATTGACGATATCCGAAACGTTGTCAGTTATGAGACTATGGCGAATGGTATTTTAGCTATTGCCGATGAAGGGCATGTCAATCTGGTCGAGTCTTTTGCGGAGCGCATCGCCGACATGTGCTTTGATGACGAGCGCGTGGACTCGGTTAGGGTTCGCATTGAGAAACTTGATATTCTTGAAAACGCCGGAAGCGTTGGTGTCGAAATCGAAAGGTTTCGCAAAGTATAAACTTATGAATTTAGAGAATTCGCAGGCCGTACATTGGTGGGTTCATTGCAATCTTAGGTCGGGAGTTTTGCACAGGCGCTTCAAGGCTTGATTTCTGCAATGTAAATATTTGATCGCGTTTGTTGAGGCGCATGGATTCTCCTTCCCCTAAAATAAATTGTTTTAAAACAATTAGTTAAATTCATGCTCAAAAAATAAGCAAATTGCAAAATATTACGTAATTTCCGTTACCTAGCGTTCAGTGGGAACCTTTTCAACAAAGTTATTCACAGGAATCGTGGATAGAAGTTCCGTCAAGACATGCTTCGCGCCTGCATTCATTTTATGTATTGGATAATTGCAATAAATTGGAGCACTCGAGTGGTGGAGATCGGTCTTGAATAAAGGGCAATACGAAGACGATCCGATTGAAGATATCGGTAAAGGCAACAACGCCCCGGTGACAGGCACCGCCATCATCGAGGCGTATTTGAAAAATCTCCCGGGCAAACCTGGAGTTTACCGCATGCTGAATGCTGACGGTAAGGTTTTATACGTCGGCAAGGCTAAAAGTCTTAAACAACGTGTCGCTGCATACACGCACCCGATTCGTCAAACAGTCCGCATCAGGCGGATGATTAACGAGACCGTCTCTATGGAATTCCTCACAACCCACACCGAGGCGGAAGCCCTGCTGTTGGAATCGAACCTAATCAAACGCTATGCGCCACGCTACAATATTCTCCTCCGCGACGACAAATCGTTTCCTTTCATCTTGGTCAGAAAGGGTCATCCGTATCCGCAAATCATGAAGTACCGTGGGAAACAGTCACATCCCGGGGACTACTTTGGCCCGTTCGCATCTGTGTGGGCGGTCAATGAGACTTTGGCCGTGCTTCAGCGTGCGTTCTTGCTCCGCACATGCACGGACTCGGTCTTCGCCAATCGGACCCGTCCCTGTCTACTGCATCAGATCAAGCGCTGTTCTGCCCCTTGTGTTAACCAGATCAGTGAGGCGGATTACCGCGAAGCAGTGGAACAAGCGCAGCTGTTCCTATCCGGGGATAGTCAGAAGATCCAGCGTCACTTTGCCGCCGTTATGCAGGAAGCTAGCGACAATCTGGAATTTGAGTTGGCGGCCCAGTACCGCGATCGCATTCGTGCCCTCACCCGAGTTCAGGCGCATCAGGATATCAACCTGTCGTCGCTGAAGGATAGCGATGTAGTGGCGGTTTACCAGGCGGGTGGAGCCACATGCATCCAAGTCTTCTTCTTCCGCTCTGGCGCGAATTATGGGAACCGGGCCTATTTTCCGACCCACGCACGCGATGACGATGCGGCTATGGTTTTAGAGGCGTTTTTGGGTCAGTTCTACGCACGCAGCGTGCCGCCCGGCTGCATACTTCTTAGCCAAGATATCCCGAATCATGAGCTGGTGGCTCAGGCTCTGGGTACGCGCGCGGAACGCCGGGTGAAGCTTGCCGTCCCGGTTCGCGGTGATCGCCGTAAACTTATCGACCACGCCATCGTAAACGCTAAAGAGGCCCTAACCCGCCGATTGGCCGAGAGTGCTTCTCAGCGGAAACTCTTGGAGGGGCTGGCAGCAAAGTTGGGGTTGGAGATGGCGTTAGATCGCATCGAAGTGTATGACAACTCTCACGTTGCTGGTACCAAGGCGGTAGGCGCGATGATTGTTGTTGGTCCAGAAGGCTTCAATCGGAGCGCCTATCGCAAGTTCAACATCAAAGGTGCGCACTGGACCGGACCTCGGAACAACGCGAAGGATTTCAGCCCAGGAGATGACTACGCCATGATGCGCGAGGTTTTAACCCGTCGTTTCTCGAACGCACTTAAGGACGATCCCGGCCGCACGGGCGGCCAATGGCCGGACTTAGTTTTGATCGATGGCGGCAAGGGACAATTAGGGGTAGCGGTAGAGGTTTTTAATGAACTGGGTATCGAGGGTGTGAGCCTTGCTGCAATCGCTAAAGGGCCGAACCGCGATGCCGGCCGGGAGCGGGTTTTTCAGCCTGCAAGTAAGGACCCGATCACCTTGCAACCACGCGATCCCGTATCTTACTTCCTCCAGCGCATCCGCGATGAGGCCCATCGATTCGCTATCGGAGCTCACCGAAAACAACGCAGTAAAGCCATTGGGAAATCCATTTTAGATGAGGTGCCCGGCGTTGGCGCGCGCCGAAAGAAGGCCTTGTTGCATCATTTCGGGGACGCTAAGGCTGTATCCCAAGCCGGTCGCATCGATCTTGAGGCGGTCGAGGGTATCAGTTCCTCATTGGCTGTGAAGATCTACGAATGGTTTCACGCGGACGGATAGTTGCTTGCCGGGCGAGGTGACGTAGAATGCCATATCATGTTGATGAACCTACCCAATATTTTGACTTTTTCCCGGATCGTCGCCATCCCTATTATGGTGTGCCTGCTGCTTTTCGTTTCAGACCCGGCGGGCAGTTGGCTGGCTTTTAGCGTCTACACCTACGCCTGTATTACTGATTTCTTTGATGGATATTTGGCACGGGCATGGCATCAGCAGTCCGCCTTCGGCCGATTTCTGGATCCCATCGCAGACAAACTATTGATTGCTAGCGTATTGTTGGTTTTGGTGGGCATCGATCGGTTTCACGGAGTTGCTGTGTTGCCCGCAGCGGTCATTCTGTGCCGGGAGATTCTTGTCTCGGGCCTGAGGGAGTTTTTGGCGGAGGTCCGGGTTAGCATGCCGGTAAGCAATTTGGCCAAGTGGAAGACGAGCATTCAAATGCTGGCTATGGGGTTCTTACTGGTGGGTAATAGCGGCCCAGACTTTGGTCCCGTTTCGACCTTGGAGATTGGCATTTACGGACTTTGGATTGCGGCGTCACTTACAGTGATCACTGGGATTGATTATCTGATAGCCGGGGTGCGTCATATTCACGAAACCGACCAAGCGCCCGTCGGCCGCCACCGCAGCACCGATTCTGATGTCGATATCGAGGCCAGCTGAAATGAAGATTTTTGGTATTGTCGGATGGAGCGGTAGTGGCAAGACCACCTTGATGCGTCAGTTGTTACCCGAACTGATCGGATGTGGCCTCCATGTATCCACCATAAAGCACACGCACCACAACTTTGACATCGACAAGCCGGGCAAGGACTCATACATGCATCGGGAGGCAGGCGCGCACGAGGTGTTGATCACCGGCGCTCATCGATGGGCGATCCTCCATGAAAACCGAGAGACGCCCGAGCCTGATATCGACGCTTTGTTGACGCGGTTGGAAGAGGTGGACCTAGTTTTGATCGAAGGGTTCAAGAGTCACGACCATGCAAAGATGGAAATTCATCGCCCGGTTATCGGTAAATCTTTGCTAGCCACCGAAGATACGAGCATCGTCGCCGTCGCCAGTGATGAGCCCATGTCGCTTGATGGGCGGGTGGTGCTGGACCTCAATAACATCTCGGCTATCGCAGATTTTATCGTCGCCTATTGCGGGTTGAGGGGGCAAGTCTAAGATGGCGCAGCTTAAGGATGATTGCTTTGCCTTTGGCGGCGAACTCATGCCCATCACAGATGCCTTGGCTCTATTGCGTGAGCGGATCACGATGGTTGTGGATCCGGAAACCGTGGATTTACGTTCGGCGCTGGGCCGCATCCTGTGTCATGATATTATTGCCGATCGGAGCGTTCCGCCAAACGATAACAGTGCGGTCGATGGCTACGCCGTCTTCTTCGAAGACTTGAACGCTGATAGCGACACGCGGATACCCGTAACCGAACGCGTTGCCGCTGGCCATCCGTTGGACCGTCCGGCCCGGCGTGGCGAAGCCGTCCGTATTTTCACTGGTGCCCCTATGCCCAACGGCATGGAAACGGTCTTCATGGAGGAAGACTGCGAGGTCGATGGCAATGATGTGATATTCCCGGCGGGCTTGAAGCAGGGCGCCAATCGTAGGAAAAAAGGTGAAGATATCGAACAAGGCTCTGTCATCCTCAAAGCCGGACAACGGCTGCGTCCTCAAGAATTGGGGCTGGCGGCGTCTGTTGGCATTCAGAAATTGAAGGTCATGGGGGCTCTCCGGATAGCCGTATTCTCCACTGGTGACGAAGTTTACGATCCTAGCGATCAGGCCCCGGAGGGAAGCATCTTCGATGCCAACCGATACTCGGTCATGGCCATGCTGGAAGCTATGAGTTGTCACGTCACCGATCTCGGCATCTTACCCGATGATGAAAAGGCCATTGCAGCGGCCATTGGTGGCGCGGCCAAGGATCATCATGTCATCGTCACCTCGGGCGGGGTTTCGGCTGGTGAGGAGGATCATGTAAAAGCGGCGGTCGAATTCCACGGGAGTATAGATTTCTGGCGGCTTGCCATTAAACCAGGCCGCCCCATTGCGCTGGGGCGCGTCGGCGATGCAGCCTTTATCGGCCTTCCTGGAAATCCTGTGGCGGCGATGGTGACATTTATGGTCATCGCCCGATCCGTGCTCCTTATGTTGATGGGCGCTTCTGAAACAAGGGCTCCCCGCTACCCGGTAACCGCGGATTTCAACTACAAGAAAAAGATGGGCCGTCGGGAATGGGTGCGGGTCAGTTTATCGGAGACGGTGGAGTCTGGATTGTCCGTTCGAAAGTTCTGTTCTTCTGGGGCGGGGATACTTACCTCTATGGTTGCTGCAGATGGATTGGTGGAGCTTTCAGAAGATATAGATAGCGTTGCGTCCGGGGACGTGGTGCAGTTTTTGCCGTTCAGCGAGGTCAGCGGATGAAGATACTGTATTTTGCTTGGATCCGAGAAAAGACTGGTGTTGGTGAGGAGACCGTGGACATACCGGGCGACATCCTAACGGCTCGCGATCTCGTGGCCTGGCTTCAAGGTCGGGGTGAGGGGTTCGCCGCAGCCTTTGCCGATGATGCCTTGGTCCGAGTCGCGGTGAACCAAGAGTATGCTACACTAGATGAGCCCGTTTCCCATGGTGACGAAGTGGCATTTTTCCCCCCAGTGACGGGAGGCTAACCTGACGGTTCGGGTTCAAATTGAGGATTTTGATGTTGGCGCGGAAATTGTCCGTCTGACGGCGGGCAATAACGGTGTTGGTGGTTTGTGTAGCTTTGTTGGATTGGTTCGCGACATGGGGGTGTCTGGCGCTACCGGCGAAGAAATTAGCGCAATGACCCTAGAGCACTATCCAGGTATGACGGAAAAGGAGCTAGAAGAGATCGACGCCGAGGCTCATGCCCGATGGCCGTTAGAGGCAACCTTGATCATCCACCGATATGGGCGCTTGGAGCCCGGCGATCAGATTGTCCTCGTGGCGGCGGCCTCTGGGCATCGCGAAGCGGCCTTCGAATCGTGCTATTTCCTCATTGACTGGCTGAAGACAAAAGCCCCGTTCTGGAAGCTGGAGGACACTTCCTCAGGGGGGCAATGGGTGGACGCGCGTGATAGCGACGGTGCGGCGACCGCACGTTGGGGGCCTGCGCGTGACAAGTCTTCGAAAGCAGCGAAGTAACGTCATTTCCCCAAAGATTATTTTTTCATTTTGATGGTGTCTTGGTTGAGTCCGTTGAAATTAAAAATCACGCGTTCCGAAATCTCTATGCGGAACACGGCAAAGACATAGTGAAAAAGGTCTTGGCCCATCATACGGAACGTGGGGGAATTTCTCGAGCTGTAAAGATCCGGCAGTGCGATTTATTGGTCGCGTCGCGCCGTCGTGGTCGAACCCCTTTCCATCCGGAACAGCTGTGATTGCTGATATGACAGGATTGGCGACTTATGCCGATGGGGAGTAACCTTTCCGATGAAGAAAGGAGCCCACATATGACCGAAAGCGAAGCCAATAAGGCGTACAAGAATGAGAGGTTTATAAATAGCCCGGCAGCGCGCGAACTGCGTATCTTGGCAGAATATATTGAACCGGATGCGAGATTTCGTGAATTCAATGTCAGCGATACGATTGTCTTCTTTGGCTCGGCGCGCCTAATTTCCGAGGCGACGGCCAAGGAGCAATTGCAAGCCGCGCGCGACCAGGGTGGTGACGTGGCCCGCGCGGAACGCGATCTGACCATGTCGGCATACTACGAAGCGGCTCGAACGTTGGCGGGGCGGCTGACAACTTGGTCAAAGGGGGTAGAGGGAGCGGGTCGCCGGTTTCTTGTCTGCACCGGTGGTGGTCCTGGAATTATGGAGGCGGCTAATCGCGGCGCTTCGGAAGCCGATGGCATCAATATCGGGTTCAACATTTCACTGCCCTTTGAGCAGCAAAATAATCCCTATATCAGCCGCGAACTTAATTTCGAATTCCATTACTTCTTCATGCGCAAGTTCTGGTTCGTCTATCTGGCTAAGGCTCTTGTAGTGTTCCCCGGCGGTTTTGGCACTATGGACGAGTTGTTCGAAGCCTTGACTTTGATCCAGACCAAGAAGCTAGACAAGCCTTTGCCTATTGTACTGTTTGGCAAATCCTTTTGGGACGATGTGATCAATCTGGATGCCTTAGTCGAACACGGCACTATCTCGGCCGGCGACTTGGAATTATTCATAAAGACCGACTCCATGGATGAGGCCTTTGACTATATCGTCAGTCACCTAAATGATAATGCGATGCAAAAGCCAGGCGGCTTTATTTGAATATCTCAATTTTATATGATCATAGAGGTTTATATGATCATAGAGGGCCATTTGCTCAGCCTTGTCATCTTTGGAGAGCAATATGCGCTCAGGCGGCGGCTTCACCAGATGTCTTGCCGACAGCTTTGTCATAGTCATCCATCATCCAGCGCGAAATATCACCGACGGTGAACCTTTTGTCGTCGATTTCACCTACCGGGGTGACTTCTGCCGCTGTGCCCGTGAGAAAAACCTCCGTGGCGTTGGTAAGTTCCTCTGGCATGATCGTGCGTTCGATGACTTCAATCCCGCGCGCTTCGGCTAAGCCGATGACTGTCTGGCGGGTGATGCCATTCAGGAAACAGTCCGATGTGGGGGTATGCAGTTTGCCATCGCCAAATACCAAGAAAATATTGGCACCAGTAGCTTCGGCGATTTGACCTCGCCAGTCCAGCATCAAGGCATCATCATAGCCTTCCGCCTCGGCCGCGTGCTTCGACATGGTGCAGATCATATAGAGACCTGCAGCCTTGGAGTCTGTTGGGGCCGTCTCGGGCGCGGGACGCCGCCAATCGCTTGTTTTTAGTCGAATGCCCTTCATTCGTGCTTCCGGCGAGAAATAGGAAGGCCACGGCCAGGCCGCAATGGCTAAATGGATGGTGTTCTGTTGTGCAGAGACACCCATCATCTCGCTACCGCGCCAAGCGATGGGCCGAATATAACCGTCGACGATGCCGTTGACCTTGCATACTTCATTGCAGGCGGAGTCAATCTCGCCCGCCGAATAAGGAATGTCAAAACCAAGAATGCGCGCTGATTTCAGCAAACGGTCAGTATGTTCCCGCAACTTGAAGATCTCACCGTTGTAGGAGCGTTCACCCTCGAAAACGCACGAGGCATAGTGCAAGCCATGGGTGAGCACATGGACGTCGGCATCGCGCCAAAGGCCCATTTCGCCATCATACCAAATCTGTCCGTCGCGATCGTCGAACGAGTTACTATCCATCGTAATATTCTTTCGTAAGCGGAAGTCCGAGCCGAAGCTTCTTGCGTTTCGTAACAGTTGCGTGCATATAAGTCAATAATACTGCCTTAATTTATTGCTCGATCTGTCAGGAATTTCGATGGAGCGCCCAAAAGACGCATTTTACCAGTTGGCAGCCTCGTTGCGGGGACAAGACGAGGAGGAACTTCGCCAAGTCCTGGAACTTCTGTTCTTTGCCTACCGGGACTTCACAGGCGAAGCAGATGTCGTATTGGCTGAATTCGGCTTCGGCCGTGCTCATCATCGCGCTATCTATTTTATCGGCCGTAACCCGAATATTTCTGTCAGCGATCTCCTTGGTATTCTGAAGATCACTAAACAAAGTCTTTCGCGCGTGCTGACCCAACTGATTGATGAGCAATATGTGCGTCAAGAAATAGACAGTGCCGACCGTCGCCGCCGGCTTCTTCAACTCTCGGATAAGGGATGGGCATTGGAGCGCCAACTCACGGCGCGGCAATGCCGGCGGGTGATTGGCGCGTTCGAAACCGCCGGATCCAATTCTGTATCCGGATTTCGCGCCATACTCCGTGCCATTATCGATCCCGACGACCGCCATCGTGTTGGCCGCCGGGAGGTCGGGCCGAAGGCGTCTGAAACGCGAAGGTTGGTGGGATGAACGCTCCGTTACTTGACCCGCCGCATATACTCGTAGTCGATGATGATGATCGTCTGCGGGAGCTGTTGGTGAAGTTTCTTTCCGACTCCGACCTCATGGTTACCGGTGCAAAGGATGCCGCCGATGCGCGCAGCCGTTTGGTCGGGTTGGAGTTCGATCTAATCGTGTTGGATCTCATGATGCCTGGAGAGAGTGGTCTGGACTTCGCTCGACATCTTCGCAAGACAAGTTCGGTCCCCATTTTAATGCTGACGGCCATGAACGAGACGGAAGATCGAATCCGAGGTTTGGAGCAGGGGGCGGATGACTATCTAGGTAAACCTTTCGAACCGAAGGAGTTGTTGCTCAGGATTAGCAATATCCTCAAACGGCGCCCAGCTACCGCAACCACACCCTCGGAGATTATGATGGGCGACGTCACGTTCCGGCCAGCGCGAAGCGAGTTGGTCTGTGACGGTCTCCCGGTTCGTTTGACGGAAGTTGAATCGGCGCTATTAAGAGCCCTGGCACAGCGTCCTGGCGAAGTTTTCTCTCGTGAGGAATTGATCTTCGAGACGGGTGCCAACGGCGGTGGCCGTGCCGTCGATGTTCAAGTCACGAGGCTGCGGCGCAAGATTGAGATAGATCCGCGGATGCCAAGGTATCTGCAAACCGTCCGTGGGAAGGGCTATGTTCTGCGTCCAGATTGATGGAGCGTCGGTGCCATGAGGTCATGGATTAAGAAATATTTGCCGAAAAGCCTTCTTGGTCGATCGCTGATGATCATCGTAACCCCACTGATCTTGTTGCAGATTGTCTCCGCGATCATCTTCTACGAAACCCATTGGGATAAGGTGACCTTGCGGCTGGCGCGGAGTGTTGCAGGTGATATTGCGGCGGTAATTTCCCTTGTACGCCATGAGCCGGGTATCCAGGCTCAGGAGCGTATCTTTGATCTGGCCGCGGAGACGATGCAATTGGCGGTGTCCTATCTTGATAAGGCCGTCCTCGACAATTCACCGAACGTCAATGACGACTTGATGACCCGGATGCTTTCACGGGCACTGATGGATGTTGTTGGCAAACCCTTTCATATCGACGCTGACAGCCGCGCTCGCCACGTGATTATCGACATCCAATTGCCGAAAGGCGTATTGCATGTGGTGACCTCGCGTAAGCGGCTATTCAGTTCTACGACATATGTCTTTGTCATCTGGATGGTAGGAACATCGCTTATTCTATTTGCGGTGGCGACAGTTTTTATGCGTAACCAAGTGAAACCCATTCGCCGCCTAGCTGATGCGGCCGAGAATTTTGGTAAGGGACGGGATGTTTCGACGTTCAAACCCGAGGGTGCGGTGGAAGTCCGCCAAGCCGCTGTAGCATTCATGGCCATGCGGGAACGGATCGTGCGCCAAATCCGTCAACGCACGGAAATGTTGGCCGGTGTATCTCATGATCTTCGGACCCCTTTGACGCGCATGCGTCTGCAAGTCGAGATGTTGGGACAAGCGTCCGGAGCAGATGACCTGAAGGGTGACATTGCCGAGATGGAAAATATGCTGGAGGGTTATCTGGCTTTCGCCCGCGGCGAGGGGACCGAGCAAGTAAAGCCCACTAATCTGTCTTTACTTCTTGATATTGTTGCTGAGCAAGGCCGTCGGAAAGGGGGGCTCATCGACCTCCATATAGAGAACAGTTGCCAGATGCCGCTTCGCGCGACCGCGTTTAAGAGATGCCTGACTAATTTGGTCGATAACGCCATCCGGTTTGGCGATCACGTGACTATTCGGGCAGGAATTCGAGAAGATCGCTACGAAATCACAATCGACGATGACGGACCAGGAATTCCTGAAAATCAAAGACAGGATGTCTTCCGCCCGTTTTTTCGGGTTGAAGACTCACGAAATCCCATTACGGGAGGGATCGGTCTGGGCTTGACCATTTCTGGTGACGTAGTGCGCAGTCATGGAGGTGAGATTGATCTAACCGACTCGCCAAACGGTGGACTGCGTGTCCGTTTACGCATGCCCATCTGAGCTTCGGTCCTCATGAACTTCTGTTGCGCCGCAGGTTCTAGCCATTCGGCTCCATTGTTGTTATTTAATGGGCGCGCCCTGTTTTTGTAATGTTATTAGACGGGGGCTCCTGCCGGCCGAATTGGCAAAAGGGAATCCAATGCTGAGAGATGTGATCTCCACGTTCACGCGGATGAAGAGATACAAGTTCACGGGCGAAGCGATTCCCTGTGATCTGTGTGGTTCGGTGGAACGCGACATCGTCGGGCGCCGGGACCGCTACGGCAACCCACTGCAGACATGTCTTTGCCGGAATTGTGGCTTGGTCTTCACGTCACCCATGCCCACAGATGAGGAAGTGGACAATTTCTATCGTCGGTTCTACCGCAAGAGCTACCACAACGCCTACAAACCCACGGCGAAAGCACTCTTGCGCGCTGAGCGTGGCGCGGCCTCGCGGTGTGAGGCCGTTCGGCCCGCCCTGAAACCTGGTGCACGAGTGTTGGATGTGGGATCGGCCAGTGGAAATTTTGTTCGATTTATGGCCGATCAGGGCTATGAATCCATTGGCATCGAGCCGAATCAGGGGTTTGCGGAATATTCGCGTGCGAAGTTTAAGATCAAGATTCAAGCAACCATATGGCAAGAAGCGGAAATCGAAAATGGATCGATCGATGTGATCACGGCCAACCATGTGGTCGAGCATTTCCGATCTCCCGTCGCGGCGCTCCAAACCTTCCATCGATGGCTCAAACCTGGTGGTGCGGTCTATATCTCTGTCCCAAATGTTTATAATCCGGAACGTACGCCCTACGCGCGGTTCCATTTTGCTCACGTTTATAATTTTACCCGTGAGACGCTAATCATGCTCGCTCTGAAGGCTGGGTTTGAGATGTCAGAAGACTGCCCCGGCGACGGCACAAATATCCTATTCTTCCGGCGCGATGTTCCCGTCGAGGACTGGTATATATATCCCGATGTCTACACCAATTTGAAGACCTACTTCGCGATTTATACTAATAAAAGATATTTTTTTTCTGTTAAGCCCTATGCACGGTGGGTGCGCAGGATGCGCAAGCTGGGCGGCGATATGGTTAGGGCTAGAATGGCCCGTTGAGCGTGATTTCTTGGGGTTGGCGGCGTTTTCTAGAACTCACGTTTAGATTGACGCCAGATCAATAGAGGCGTCCGCCGTTGGGCACGCATATGTCGGGTGCGAGCAAAACAACCTGGCCATCGGCATCGGGAAAGCCGACCACCAATATCTCCGACATGAACTTGCCGATCTGTTTGGGCGGAAAATTTACAACTGCGGCAACCTGTTGGCCCAAAAGGCGCTTGGGAGTGTAGTGATGCGTAATTTGAGCTGACGTCTTTTTTTCCCCGATCTCTGAACCGAAGTCGATCCACAGTTTGAACGCGGGCTTGCGGGCCTCCGGGAAGGGTTCGGCGCGGACAATCGTACCGACGCGAATATCGATTTTCTGGAAGTCGTCATAAGAAATTTCCATCGCTGTATGCTCCGTACGGATTGAGCGCAAGATCCTGACATGTCACTAGGACCGAAACAAATAAAAGGCCGAACACCCAGTAATGCAGCTTTCGCAATGGTAAGAAGTCAAGTTTCCTTGGCTTAACTCTCAGCCTTCTCGACCTGATCCTTAAATTCTCCAAGAAATTCGGAGATGCGTGCATTAATGGCTTCCGAAGTTTCGGCATTCGACCTCGCCATCAACTCGGTGAGTTCCTTAATGTTCCCGCGGGCTCTTTCAAAGGAAGCCCTGAGCAGTTCGGCCTGTTTGACGGTTGCTTCATGTTGTCCGTTAACTTGAGACAGTTCGCTCACCGCGTCGGTGGCTTCCTTGAGGGTTTCTTGCAGGATTTCGCTCTGACGGACAGCCAAAGCTTGAACATTCTCGACTGCCGCTTTGTTGGTGGCGGTCATAGCTTCAATGTTCTTGCGCTGGGCGACAATGATGGTGTCGACGTCAAATTGTGGAACCTGGAAGGTGTTGGCGATTTTCGTGAACTGATCGACAATCTTGACCGGATCGAAATCGGCTATGACCTTGGTCATGTCCACGTTGTAAAAGGGAAAGGTGGCGTTGGTCATCAATATCTCCAATTCGATTCCTATGGCTTGGTCGGTATGGATTGAAATCTCAGCGGTCACAAAAATTTCGCGCTGCAATAATTCCCTCTATGAACGCCGACAGCGGACTCGTCAATATAAATTGTGCGATGCACAATAATAATTTTGCCAATGCACACAACTAAACCTGCCCACGAAGGGGCCGACATTAGCGCTCCGTGGAGGCGTCCGCTCCGGTTTCGCTTGAACCTCGGCCATGTCGTCTGGCGACGAGGTTGTCAGCAAAGGTCAACGCGCGGTCGACGGCGGCCAACGTTGCGGACATATCATCAGTTTCGTCACCAAACCACACGCTGAGACAATAGATATAGATTGCCCCCAATCCTTGTTGCCGCAGAATCCCGCAAGGGCCAGCGGAGGAAATCCCCGCGGCCTCCAGGGTGAGAGCCATGGCGTTTTGGATGCGACAAACCCGGTTGAGTGCGGCAAAAGGATCGATCTCCAAATCGGCGTTTATGCCCGCCAGGCCGGACCGATATTTCGCCAAAGCGTCGAACCGGCGCATCATCAGTTCAAACAGGCGATCCTTGGCGGAATCGCCGATCTCTGGATCCGTATGCAAGTCGTTCAGTACGGTGCGGTTAATGTGCCGTCCCAGCGCATCCAAAATGGCGATTTTTGAGCGGCACTGCTCAAGGGCATTGGCGATGGGCATTCCAGCCTCGGCAGCGATGTCAGCCATATTTATGTCACGCCAGCGACGTCGCGCTGCCAATGTCATCGCAGCATCGATTAGCCGCATTTTCGGCTCTTGTTGTTTTTTGGATTTGCTGCGTACCACATCAATGCTCCTTCTCAATCGGAAGGAGTATATCAAGGTGCTGCCTTTCGCTCTAGCCTGCCAATTCCTTCGAGCGTGCGGTCGCCGCCGAAATGGCGCGGGTCATCAACGATTGCCAGGCAGCATCAGCCATTAGGACTTTCAAGGCTTCGGCCGTGGTACCACCTGGACTGGTAACATTCTCGCGCAGGGTCGAGGGCGTTTCGTCCGATTGACGCATCAATTCGCCAGCTCCCGAGACGGTGACCCGAGCCAATTGACCGGATAATTCGGCCGGCAATCCGGCGTCGATACCCGCCTGGGCCATGCATTCTGTCAATAAAAAGACGTATGCTGGTCCGCCGCCGGAAAGCGCGGTGACTGCGTCAATGAGCTCTTCATCATCGACCCATGCCACGTCGCCGACCGCTTCTAGGAGATTGCCGCAAATCCTGCGTTGTGGGTCTGCGACATTGGCATTCGGCGTGGCGACGGTAATACCACGGCGAACTGCCGCCGGCGTATTCGGCATGGACCGAACGATGGCAGTCTCGGCGCCCAGAATATTTTCAAAGTAGGAAATAGTCTTTCCGGCGGCAATAGAGAGGAATGTGGTATTCGGCGATTGATATCCGGTAAACGCCGATGCCGCTTCGTCCATGGATTGAGGTTTAACGGCGAACAGGACAATCCCGGGGTTAAGGTCTGCGGGCAAATCTGATTGCGTTGCGACGGCGCCAAGGCCGCGGCCGCGAAGTTTTTCGGCAATGAGGGTGCAGGGCTCAATTATATAGATCTGTTCGGCGGCCAAGCCCATCTCGAGCCAACCTTCAAGCATGGCGCTGCCCATCTTGCCACAGCCCACTAGTAACAGCGGTCGCTCCATCATCGCCTTAGGCCTCACCTACGGTGTCGATCATGGCTGCTTCGATGGCCTCCGTTGCTGCTTTGCCGCCCCAGATAACGTACTGGAACGCCGGGAAGAATCGCTCGCATTCAAGCAGTGCGGTCTCTACGAGGTCTTCGGTTTGCTCGACCGTCAAGCCCTGTTGGCCGCGAAGCGCCAGCGTGGCACGAAACATGGGTAGTCCTTCATCGGCCCAAATGCTGAAATGACCGAGCCAGAGTTTCTCGTTCACCAAGGCTAGAAGCTCGTGGACTCGTGAGAGCTGGTCTTCGGCAACCCGCATATCAAAAGCACAGGTAAAGTGAATGGCCTCCATGTCGTCGTTCCAGGCGAAATAGAGGCTGTAGTCACACCAGCTTCCTGGAACCTGGACGGCCATTTCCTCATTGCTGCGCCGGTCGAAAGTCCACTCGTTAAACTCCACCAACTGCTCAACAATATCGATTGGATGATGACTCTCAGATTCGCGCGTGGCGTTCAGGCTCGTCATGCCCGCTGCTCCTTTTGCCTCCGGGTTCAAACCCGGTAGATATCGAAGTGCGGACCGGCTTGGGCCAAAACACAAGATGTGGGGTTATACGCTAAATCTTGTGGATGCTTGCCCGGTCAGTACAAGACTTAGCCTGCCTCAACCAAAAATTAGGCGCAAGAGACAAATCAACTCGTGGATGAATTTTTTGTGGATAAGCAATCTTGCACTGACGATCTCGCTCCCGTGAATCAAATATATTGCGCTACGTCAGGCGTTCTCGGCTATTTGGCTTGTTTGGTGTTGGTCGTGGATTTGGACGTTGATGTGCGGCGCCGGGTCTTTGTGGCGGCCTCCTCCAACGCCGCCAACCGCTTCGTCAGGCACTCCTGTTCAGTCCGAGCTTCGGCAACCATGGCTTTGACGACCTCAAACTCCTCGCGCGGAACCAAATCCGCATCGGCCAATAGTTTATCTACGCGCTGGCGCACCAGGGCTTCGATCTCATCCTTAACGCCGACTAGCGTGGAAACGGCACCATTAGCTACCTTAGCCAGATCGTCTAACAGACGGTTTGATGTTTGCATGACCAGATATCCTTGCAACGAACGTGGGATCTATTATGGAAACATCTATGCCCAATGACAACGGCTGTTCTTGCTGGGGGCCATTGCCCGGCCTATAACGGAACAACCGGCGGGTCAGCCGGAAAGCGAGGCATTGCATGTATGTTATAACCGGCGGCGCCGGGTTCATTGGATCGAATATTGTATGGGGTCTAGAGACGCGCGGCCTCGGGCCGGTGGTAGTCGTTGACCGCCTTCGTGAAGCTGAAAAATGGCGCAATGTTTCGGGTCGCGAAATTGCGCATGTCGTCGATCCTCAAAACCTAACGGCATTCCTTGCATCCCATGCGCGGGACATCACGGCAATCATTCACATGGGGGCCATTTCGTCGACGACGGAACGCAATGTGGATCTGATCATCGAAAACAACTTCCGCCTTTCCGTTGCCCTTTGGGATTGGTGCACGGCCAACGCGGTCCGGTTCATCTATGCGTCGTCGGCCGCCACCTACGGTGACGGCTCACAGGGGTTCGAAGACGACCCCGCCGGACCGGCATTGGCGCAATTGAAACCGTTGAACCCTTATGGGTGGAGTAAGCACCTTTTCGATCGGCGCGTTTCCCGTATTGTTGCCGACGGCGGCGCGACGCCGCCGCAATGGGCTGGCTTGAAATTCTTCAATGTCTATGGTCCAAACGAATACCATAAGGGCCGTATGCAGAGTGTGGTCGCACAGGTCTATTCCAGCGCCGCAGCCAATGAGGCCGCCATACTTTTTCGATCCCATCATCCGGACTATGCGGATGGCGGTCAACTCCGGGATTTTGTTTGGGTCGGCGATTGCATGGATATTGTAAATTGGCTTCTCGAAACCCCGTCCGTTAGCGGATTGTTTAACTGCGGAACCGGGAAGGCACGCAGCTTTGCTGACCTGGCAGCGGCAGTTTACCGTGCCCTAGGCAAAGAGCCTAAAATCCAGTTTGTGGACACACCTGACGATATTCGCGATAAATACCAATACTTTACCCAGGCGACCATGGACCGGTTGCGCGACGCAGGTTATGAAAAATCCATGACTGAATTGGAGAACGGTGTCCGGTCCTATGTCGTTAATTTTCTTCACACGGATGATCCGTACCGTTAGGCGGTGGCGGCGGCGCGCTAATGTTGTTTGCTATTACCTTCCCGCAAATTGATCCAGTGCTGTTTTCCATCGGCCCCTTGGCGGTTCGATGGTACGCCCTGTCTTATGTAATTGGGTTGGTTCTCGGTTGGCGATTGCTGCGCCATCGTGCGGCTGTGTCCAGTGACGACCTGAGTGCCGACAACATTGATGATTTTTTGGTTTGGGCAACAATCGGGATTATTCTCGGTGGCAGGCTCGGATACGTCTTGTTCTATAACTTGCAATACTTCCTCGTGAACCCATCACAGATTTTCGCCACATGGCGGGGCGGCATGTCGTTTCACGGTGGCTTGCTTGGGGTAGTGGTCGCAGGGCTCTTGTTTTGTCGTCGGTATAAGTTATCGCCGCTGAACCTGGGCGACGCGCTAGCCTGTGTCTCGCCCATTGGACTTTTATTTGGGAGGATCGCCAATTTCATCAATGGTGAGCTTTATGGCCGGGTCACCGACGCGCCCTGGGGCGTGGTTTTCCCACACGCCGGCCCAGAACCGCGTCATCCCAGCCAACTTTACGAAGCGTTCTTAGAGGGGCTAGTCCTGTTTGTGGTCCTCAACGTCATGTGGCGGTCCAGGAAGATTCGCGCCAACTGCGGCGTGCTGACAGGAACCTTTATTGCCGGCTACGCGATTGCGCGGATGATTGTTGAGCTCTTCCGCCAACCTGACCCTCAAATTGGTTTTCTGACCCTGGGAAGCACCATGGGACAATGGCTTTCGGTGCCCATGCTGATCATCGGTGTTGGTATAATAATCTGGGGATTGCGCCGGGCGGGCTGAAGGGCACGGATATGTTTGAACTCCACGATATCCTTTGCCGCGAAATTCGTTTGCAGGGCCCGATAACGCTGGCTCGTTACATGGACGTCAGCATGACCCATCCGGATCACGGATATTATTCCAAGCAAGATCCGCTTGGCCGCGCCGGTGATTTCACAACGGCTCCGGAAATCTCCCAGATGTTCGGCGAACTCATTGGCCTATGGGCCTGCGTGGTTTGGCAACAATTGGGACAGCCTAATGCGATAAATCTTGTGGAGTTGGGGCCTGGTCGTGCCACACTAATGGCGGATATGCTTCGGGCTGCGTCTATGGTCCCATCCTTTTCGGAAGCCATCGCCGTCCATCTGGTGGAGACCAGTCCCGCCCTGCGTGCTGTTCAGGCTGAGGCATTGGCTTTTCATAAACCGGAGTGGCATTATAACGATACGACCCTCCCTGCAGGACCGCTAATTATTATCGCTAACGAATTTTTTGACGCCCTGCCGATCCGTCAGTTCGAACGGCGCGAGTCTTTTTGGCATGAGCGGCTTGTCGGTTTGGCCGAGGATGGCCAGTTGTGTTTTGTGCTTTCGCCGCCGCAATCGATCAACCCGATGGTTCCCGATTCGCACAAAAATGCTCCCGACGGAACGATCGTCGAGGTCTCTCTTGCGGCATCCGATATCGTCGCGCGCCTCGCCGATGCAATCGGCCAATATGGTGGTGGAGCGTTAATCATCGATTATGGTCACGATGGTCGGCACGCTGGCATTACGTTTCAGGGCGTCAAGGATCACCGTTTCCATCCGCCCTTAAATAGGCCCGGCGATGCGGATTTAACCGCCCATGTGGATTTCGGCGCCCTCTCAATCGCAGCAAATACAGTATACACAACGACTTATGGTCCCATTGCGCAGGGGGCTTTCCTCCAGACTTTGGGCATCCGCGAGCGGGCGGACAGATTGATGATGAAGGCGGATGCCGGTCTGCGGGACGAAATTCGTTCTGCGCTGGCGCGTCTGACGAGCACTGAAAAGATGGGAACGTTGTTCAAGGTCATGGCAATCGGGAAATCCAAGATGCCGCCACCGCCGGGATTTGAAATAGCATAGAGAGACACGGTTTTAAATTACGTCTCCTGAGCCCATAATTGCCGGATGATCACCTCGAGAAATCTCTTGCGTCAAGATCGTATTCGACACGCCTTCTTTTCCCGCCAAGGCGGTGTCAGCGAAGGCGTCTACGAATCTCTTAATTGCGGATACGGATCCGGCGACGACCCAGCCAACGTGCGGGCCAACCAAGCGGTCGCCATGGCTCAGCTGGATGCGGGCGCGGATAACCTGGCAACCGTTCACCAATGCCATTCTGCCAACGTTGTGAGCGTCGAAGCGCCGTGGCGGCTGGAAGATCGACCGAAGGCAGACGCCATGGTGACGAACCGCCCTGGCGTCGCGCTTGGCATTATGACCGCTGATTGCGGGCCGGTCTTGTTCGCAGACCAGACTGCAGGAGTGATCGGGGCGGCCCACGCGGGGTGGCGCGGTGCTTTGGATGGCGTCCTCGATGCGACGTCCGCGGCTATGGAGCAATTGGGTTCCAAACGGCAGAACATGGTGGCGGCGCTTGGGCCGTGCATTCGCCAACCGTCCTACGAAGTGGGTGACGATTTTAAGCAAGTCTTCGTGGATGAGGATACGGCCAACGGCATTTATTTTAAACCGGGGTCCAGGCTTGGCCACGCCATGTTTGATCTGGCGGGATTCGTCATTGGTCGCCTGCAGCGTCTCGGCATCGAAACCGTTGAGGACATGGCTATCGATACGTATCCGGAGCAAGATGGTTTTTTCAGCTATCGCCGCACAATCCATCGCGGAGAACAGGATTACGGACGCGGCCTTTCGGTCGTGATGTTGTTAGGGCAGTAGGTATCACTATGAAAGCGTGTGTCTATCTCGTGGGAGATGAATCATTCGATTACTGCGTTTCCCAATGCGTGTATCTGGGCCAAATGGCTTTGGTAGCAGGGTCTGACAATGAACGCCTCTCGCGCTCACGGTGGGATTTGGGGGCCAAATAATTTCCATGCCGCATTTGTATGTTTTTGGAGCGTTTTTGATCCTAGGAATTTTGGCAACCTGCACAATAATTTGATGAAAAGCCTAAGGATGATTGGGAAACGCGCGATTGAGGGAATGCTGATAGGCCAGATTGCTGTTACTTTGACCGCCTGCGGCCCGGTGCCAAAACCATTTCAGACGCGGGCAGAACTCGGCCCACCGGGATTGATCCAGCGCGATATCAATGGCGGGGTTTGGGTGAGCATCGTTGATGGACCGTCCGCGCGCGGACTGAACCTACTGTCTGAGGCTATTGCCCAGGGTTTGGTGGCGCGAGGGATTCCAGCCATGACGAAAGATGGTGGCTCATTGCGCTACAAGTTGACGGGCCGGGTTACGGAACGCGCACCAGATCAGAGCGGGGCCGCCGTTATAAAAATTTATTGGAGTTTGAATGAACAAAACAATAAGCCGGTTTTCTACTTCTCCCAGGACCTGCGGAAGGATCAGCAGCGGGGTTCACTGGGAGCTATCTGGAGCGTGGGTGCTAATACCGCACGGCTGATCGCCGAGGTGGTGGAACCGGAAGATGAGACCTTGATGCCCGCGCAAGCGATTTCTCACGGTGTTTGGGTGCAACCTGTCCGCGGCGCCCCCGGGGATGGAGACAAATCGCTGACCCGTGCGATCCGCTATGCATTGGTTAAGGCGAAGGTCGCGGTGACGTCGGAGAGGTTGACGGCGCGGCATATCCTCACGGCGGATGTTCGCGTCGGAGCAATGCTGCGCGGACAGCAGGCGGTGGCTATTAGCTGGACGCTGACCTATCCGGATGGCCGGCATATTGGGAGAGCAATCCAACGCAATGCCGTGCCAGTGGGGAGTTTTGACGGTCGGTGGGGTGAAACTGCCGTCATTATCGCCACGGCTGCGGTCGGCGGGATAAAGGACGTACTTGCGCAGGCTGATAACACGGCCCGGTTTCACGCGGCATCAGAGCCTAAAAGGTTGAAAACGGATTCGGTGCGGGGCGATGAGGTGCCCAGCCTGCCGCCACCAAATCTATCGTCGGAAACCGGTCTGGCTCCGAAGGGCCAATAGCCGGTTATGCGAGTGGGGCGAGATGGTGGCAATGTGAGGATACGCGGTTGGCCTATTTATCGGATCTAGGTGTCAGGTGGAAGCGTGGCAGCAGCTGCGAACGATCTAGGGTTAGCGGATGCCGTTATGAAAGGTCGCGATGCCTACCAGAAATTCCTGGTAGCGAGCCTGGTTTGTGCCGTGATGGCGGCCGCGGGATGGGTGACAATGGAGCCGCTAGCGCCGGCCGCTATTGGCATCCGGCAATTGTTCGAACCATCACGGCCCAAACTCACGCCGTTCGGGGCCGTTCCGGAGTTTCTCAGGGGTTCGGAATTGCCACGGGTACTCGGGCGCGCGGTGCCGCCGCCAGTCAGTTAACGTTAGGAGACAATCCATGAGCCATCTTGAACGACAGAAGACATTTACAGCGCCAGTGCGGATTGATAGATTTTTACGCAACTCTGACCGGCGACGGGCAGCCGACTTACGCGATTCATTCGAGACGTCCTGAGCATCATGAAAATTATTGCCTGCAATAGCAATAGGCCGCTGGCGGAAGCCATTTCCGCTTATGTCAATCTGCCGCTGACCAAAGCCAGTGTCCGGCGCTTCTCCGACATGGAGGTATTTGTGGAGATCGAGGAGAATGTTCGCGGTGAGGACGTTTTCGTCATCCAATCCACATCCTATCCGGCGAATGACAATCTGATGGAACTACTGGTGACATTGGATGCGTTGCGTCGGGGCTCGGCGCGGCGTGCTACGGCCGTCATCCCGTACTTCGGTTATGCCCGCCAGGATCGGAAATCCGGGCCGCGTACGCCGATCTCAGCCAAGTTGGTCGCCAACCTTATTACCGAAGCCGGCGCCGACCGAGTCCTGACCATGGACCTGCACGCGGGTCAAATCCAAGGCTTCTTCGACATCCCTACGGACAACCTATATGCCGCACCGGTGATGAGCCGAGATATCGAAGAGCGCAGCAATGGCGAAGAGTTGGTGATCGTATCGCCGGACGTTGGTGGTGTGGTGCGCGCCCGGGGGTTGGCGAAGCGCTTGAATGCGGACTTGGCCATCATTGATAAACGTCGGGAGCGTGCGGGTGTTTCTGAGGTCATGAACATTATCGGTGACGTGGATGGCCGGCGGTGTATCTTGGTGGACGATATTGTTGATTCCGCCGGAACCCTTTGCAACGCGGCCGTAGCCCTCTCAGAAGCCGGTGCGTCGGCCGTGTCAGCTTATGTGACACATGGCGTATTGTCCGGCGGCGCCGTCGCGCGGGTTACATCCTCGCCCCTGGAAAGCCTCGTGATCACGGATAGTATTATGGCCACTGAGGCGGTTCGTGTGTCGCATAACATTGAGCAACTAACGATCGCACCTCTTATTGCTGAAGCGATCCGTCGCATCAGCGAAGAAAGTTCGGTCTCCAGCCTGTTCAATTAATCCATACACTAACGCGAAGATGGATTGACCGAGGCGCCCCATAGGGCTAAAACTTCGCCCGCCTTCGGGCATATTGGTGTGACCGGCACCCCTGGAGGCCGGTCATTTGTATTTTGAGGAGAATGACAATGGCTAATTTGACGGCTTTCGCCGCTGAGCCTCGCGATCGGGCAGGTAAGGGGGCAGCCCGCGCCACACGCCGTGAGGGACGTGTGCCGGGTGTGATCTATGGCAACAAGCAGGATCCGGTTCTAATTTCCGTTGATCCTATTGATCTGATGAAACAGATCAACACACCTGGTTTTTTCGCCCGCATTTATGAAGTCGATGTGTCTGGCGACAAGTACCGCGTCTTGGCCCGTGATTTGCAACTAGACCCCGTCTCAGATCAGCCCATACACCTAGACTTCATGCGCTTCAGCGCGTCGACCCGCCTGAATATTGATGTCCAAGTGGTTTTCCAGAACGAAGATGAATGTCCGGGGCTGCGCTTGGGGGGCGTTTTGAACGTTGTCCGGTTCGCGGTCGAATTGCGTTGTCGTCCCGACAGCATCCCCGAAGCCCTGAACGCCGACTTGTCCGGCCTAGAAATTGGCGACAGCCTTCACATAAGTGCCATCGAGCTGCCGGAAGACGTGGAGCTGACAATCACTGATCGTGACTTCACGATCGCTACCATCGCCGCGCCGACCATCGTCGAAGAAGTCGAAGAGGACGTTGATAGTGTAGAAGGCGAGGGCGGTGCCGAGGCTGCGGAAGATGCTGACGGCGAGGACGCCGGTGGCGATGCGGCCGAAGGCGGCGGTGACGTCGAGGTATAACCGTCCAGGCAAGGGCCTTCGCTTATGTTGATGGTCGTCGGGCTCGGTAATCCGGGTCCTAAATACGCCAACAACCGTCATAATATTGGCTTCATGGCGGTGGATGAAATCGTCCGGCGCCATTCCTTCTCGACGTTTCGTGCGAAGTTCCAGAGCGAAATTGCGGGGGGGAATATCGCCGGCGAGAAGATCCTGGCGCTGAAGCCGACAACTTATATGAATGAGTCGGGCCGCAGTGTGCACGCGGCCATGTTATTCTATAAGCTATCTCCTGAAGATGTCATCGTGATCCATGACGAGATTGATCTGGCCGGGGGTAAGGTCCGGGTGAAGCGTGGCGGCGGCCATGCGGGTCATAATGGGCTCCGGTCCATCCATGCGCGCATTGGCACCAACTACGCACGTATTCGCCTCGGCGTGGGTCATCCCGGTGACAAGGCGAGGGTTGCTGGACACGTCCTCAAGGACTTTGCGAAATCGGAACGCGATCGGGTCGAACGCGTTGTGCGCGGCGTCGCCGAATATTTCCCTTTGCTGTTGGGTAACGATAATCCAGCGTTCATGAGCAAGGTGGCATCCGTCGTAAATCCTCCCCGCCGAAAACCGGCCAGGTCCGAAGCATCAAAACATGATGCTCGGCAACAAGAGAAGAAGGAAGACTGATGGGGTTCAATTGCGGCATCGTGGGATTGCCCAATGTTGGGAAGTCGACACTCTTCAATGCCCTAACGCAGACGTCACTGGCGGAAGCTGCGAATTTTCCCTTCTGCACCATTGAGCCGAATACGGGACGTGTTGGTGTCCCCGATGAGCGGCTGGAGAGGATCGCTGGCATCAGCGCCTCTGCCAATGTCGTGCCGACTCACCTGGAATTTGTAGATATTGCCGGATTGGTTCGCGGCGCGTCGAAGGGCGAGGGGCTAGGCAACCAGTTTCTGGCCAATATCCGCGAGGTGGATGCGATTGTTCACGTCTTACGGTGTTTTGAGGACGAGAATGTCACACATGTCGATGGCAATATTGATCCGGTCCGCGATGCGGAGACGGTGGAAACCGAATTGATGCTCGCCGATATGGAAAGCCTGGAGAAGCGTATCGAGCCCTTGACGAAGAAGATTCGTGGTCAAGACAAGGAAGCTGCCGCTAACTTGCAACTCGTGGAACAAGCCCTGATGCACCTCCGTGACGGTCAGCCGTTGCGTTTGATGGGATTGGCGGAAGGCGACGGAAAGGGTATGCGAATGCTTCAGACGCTAACCGCAAAGCCAGTCCTTTATGTATGCAACGTCGGCGAGGACGAGATCGCCAATGGAAATTCTTGGACAAGAAAAGTTGCCGCCATGGCTGGCGAACAGGGCGCCAGTTCCGTGATCATTTCCGCAAAGATCGAAGAAGAAGTAGCGCAATTGAGCGATGAGGCTGAGAAGGCTGAGTTTCTGGAGGCCTTGGATTTGAGCGAAACCGGATTGGCTAGCGTGGTTCGCGCCGGCTACGATCTACTTGACCTAATTACCTTTTTTACCTCTGGCCCGAAGGAGACTCGCGCCTGGACGGTTAAGCGGAGCACCAAGGCGCCGCAAGCCGCTGGCGCTATCCACACGGATTTCGAGAGAGGCTTTATTAAGGCAGAGACCATTGCCTACGAAACCTATATGGACCTGGGCGGTGAGCAGGCGGCCAAGGGTTCTGGAAAAATGCGTCAGGAGGGCAAAGACTATGTCGTTCAGGACGGGGACATCTTGCTATTCCGATTCAACGTATAGTCGAACATTATGGACAAACCTCTTTAAGCCGATGTCAGTCGAAAATAAAATTAATCATGGTTGAAAAAGCCTGACCAAGCCTGAACATTCAGGCATTGATAACGGTATCCGTCGGCTAAAAATTCTAGCCGTCTTCTTGTTTCGTTTGCGGGGAACTTGGGATAGCCTGAATGCGTGTAATAAAAACGGGAGGTTTCGATGGGCCAAGATATCACTTTAACCTCATCGGATGGTTTCGAGTTTGACGCGTACCGCTGCGATCCAGATGGCACTGCGAAGGGGGCTATCATTGTCGTTCAGGAAATCTTTGGTGTTAATAAACATATCCGCGATGTGACTGAAAGATTCGCCCATGTCGGCTATACGGCTATCGCGCCGGCGTTTTACGATCGTTGGCACAAAGAATTTGACGGTGGTTACAACTCTACCGATATGTCGGTTGGACGCGACCTCAAGGCTCAGGCGAACGCCGAACTGGACAAAGTCATGGCGGATGTCGAAGCCGCACGTGCAAACGTAGCCGATGCGGGCAAGGTCGGCATTACCGGGTTCTGCTGGGGTGGCTTCGTTGCTTGGATGGCGGCCTGCCGTCTAACTGTTGAGGCAGCCGCCGCATATTATGGCGGCGGGATTATCGACTACAATGAAGAAGAGCCAAAATGTCCGACGATTGCACACTTTGGCCGGGAAGACGCATCCATCCCCATGGCAGACGTAGAGATTATTCAGGCCGCGCATCCCAACGCTGAGATCTTTGTCTATGAGGCCGATCACGGGTTTCATTGCGACCAGCGTGGTCAGTTCAATCCGCGCGCCGCAAACGTCGCCGGCATGCGGACGATACGTTTATTTGATCACGTCTTGGCCGGCTGACGATCGATGACGGCAATTCCAGGCATGCCACCTGTAATCGGTGTCATTGGCGGTAGCGGCGTTTATGAGATCGATGGGTTAGTGAATACCCATTGGGACCGCGTCGAAACGCCCTTTGGAGAGGCTTCCGATGAACTTCTGTTTGGCGAATTAGCCGGCCAGAAATTGGTTTTCCTGCCCCGACACGGTCGAGGTCATCGTATCCCGCCCTCGGAGCTGAATTTCCGCGCCAACATTGACGCCATGAAGCGGGCCGGCGTGACGGAGATCCTGTCCGTTTCTGCCTGTGGTTCGTTCAAGGAGGAGTTGTCGCCTGGCACCTTCGTGATTTGTGATCAGTTTATCGATCGAACTTTCGCGAGGGTGAAATCTTTCTTCGGGACCGGACTGGTTGCGCATGTGGGCTTGGGGCACCCAACCTGTTCGCGCTTGGCCGTCGCCGCTCAGAGAGCCTGCGCCGAATTGGACATCCCGCATCAGATGGGAGGCACTTATCTGGCTATGGAGGGTCCGCAGTTCTCGACTCTAGCGGAGTCGGAGCTTTATCGGTCCTGGGGGTGCGATGTTATAGGCATGACCAACATGCCAGAAGCGAAGCTCGCCCGAGAAGCAGAGATGTGTTACGTCACTATCGCTATGGTAACTGACTACGATTGCTGGCACCCAGACCATGATCATGTCACTGTCGACGCTATCGTCCAGGTGTTGATATCGAATGCCGACAAGGCGCGCACGCTGATCAAGACCGTGGCGCCGAAACTGACCGGCCGTGATCAGAGCTGCAGCGATGGTTGTAATACGGCATTGGAAATGGCGATCATCACCGCGCAAGACTCCCGTGATCCGGAGATGGTCAAGAAGCTTGACGCCGTCGCCGGCCGGGTTCTCGGCGGCTGACCAATTGGTCGGGGTTTGGATTCGTCGCGCGAATACCGATGACGTGCCGGCGCTTGCCCAGATCGCTGAAGCTGCCTACGCTCCCTATGTTGTCCGCGTTGGCCAAAAGCTCGCGCCTATGGTTGCTGATTTTGCGGCCCATGTTGCGGTGGGCGCAGCCTACGTGGCGGAAGCGGCCGGCGTCGCCGCCGGGGATATCGCGACTTTTGAGAAGAATGAGGGCCAGTTCATAGAGAATGTCGCCGTCCATCCGGATCACCATGGTGAAGGCATTGGCCGGAGTTTACTATACTTCGCGGAACAGGAGGCCGATGATAACGGGCTGACCCGGCTGTTTCTATACACCAATGTTCACATGACCGAGAACCTGGACTTCTATACCAGGCTTGGGTACGTCGAAACCCACCGGGTTAGCGAAGACGGTTTTGATCGCGTCTACTTTGAAAAGAGGATCAAGGATGAACGTTGACGGCACTCCTTATCGTACCATCTGGTTGACCGATGACGGCTGGGCTGTGGAGATCATCGACCAGACCAAATTGCCGCATGAGTTTGTGACTGTGCGCTTGGAAAACCTCGATGATGCCTGCGCGGCGATCCGCGACATGTGGGTGCGCGGTGCGCCCTTGATCGGCGCAACGACCGCCTACGGTATGGCTCTAGCGGTGCACGCGGATCCTTCCGACGACGCTATAGAAAAAGCCTATGATGCCCTCTATGCGACGCGTCCGACTGCCGTAAACCTGCGTTGGGCATTGGATGAGATGAAGGCCATGCTGGCATCGCTCTCGCCCAATGAACGTAAGGAAGCGGCGTATAAACGGGCCGTTGAAATTTGTGATGAGGATGTGGATATCTGCTCGGCCATCGGTGACAACGGCAAGATCTTGATCGAATCGGCCTGGACTGCCAAGGGCAAGCCGGCACTCGACGAGGGTGGCGTCAACGTTCTAACCCATTGCAATGCCGGTTGGTTGGCGACGGTGGACTGGGGCACGGCACTGGCACCCATCTATAAGGCGCACGACGCTGGGGTCCCGGTCCACGTCTGGGTTGACGAGACCCGCCCCCGAAACCAGGGCGCCAGTCTGACATCGTGGGAGCTTGGCAAGCACGGTGTCCCGCATACGGTGATCGTCGATAACGTTGGTGGGCACTTGATGCAGCACGGCTTGGTCGACCTTTGTATCACCGGCACAGATCGGACGACCGCAGCGGGCGATGTTTGCAACAAGATCGGTACCTATCATAAGGCCCTTGCCGCGCATGATAACGGGGTTCCATTCTACGTAGGTCTTCCCGGGCCGACCATCGACTGGACGGTGGATGATGGAGTGAGGGACATACCTATCGAACGCCGCGACGCGACCGAGGTGACCGAGATTATGGGTAAGGCTAAAGACGGAAGCCTCGTCTCGGTCCAGTTGACACCCGACGGGGTGAATGCAGCCAACTATGCCTTCGATGTAACTCCGGCGCGGTTGGTGACAGGACTGATCACTGAACGGGGTGTGGCCGAGGCCTCCAAGGCGGCACTGGCCGCCATGTATCCCGACAAGGCCTGACAGGCGATCTGGCTCGTCTGGGGTGTCTCGCCTTAAGGCAGGTCGCGGGCGTCATCGCGCAGTTCGACGCGTCGGATCTTGCCGGAAATGGTTTTTGGTAACGTTTCCCGGAACTCAATCCGTCGTGGATACTTGTAGGGCGCGGTTAGTTTCTTGACGAAACCCTGGATTTCCCCGACTAGATCATCCGATGGCTCATAACCAGCGGCGAGCGTGATGAAGGCCACGACGATCTCTCCACGCAAGTCATCGGGTTTGGCGACTACGGCGGATTCCGCCACAGCAGTGTGTTCGATGAGCGCGCTTTCCACTTCAAACGGGCTTATGCGGTATCCGGCTGATGTAATTATATCGTCGGCGCGGCCGACAAACCAGATATAGCCATCCGGATCGCGAGTTGCCGTGTCACCCGTAAAGTACCAGCCATTGCGGAAGGATTTCGCTGTCTCTTGATCGTTGCGATAGTAGCCGCGGAACAAGCCAGGCGGATAGGGGTCGCTGATTTTGACGCCAATGTGGCCAACGTCGTTGTCATCGACGATATTGCCCTCGTCATCAATGACGTCGACCGTCAATCCGGGGCAGGGCTTGCCCATGGAGCCTGGACGGATTTCCATGCCCGGGAAATTAGCGACGATGTTAATGGTTTCCGTCTGGCCGTAACCATCGTAGATGTCGCAGCCGGTGGCGTCTTTCCAGGCGCGCATGGCTTCTGGGTTTAGGGGCTCGCCGGCACCAAAACAATGCCGTAATGAACTCAAATCGGCGCCTGACGTGTCCGACTGCGCGAAGAGCCGGTAAATGGTGGGTGGAGCACAGAAGGTGGAGACGTTTTGGTCGGCAATAATTTTTAAATGCATGTCCAGATCAAACCCTTCGCCGTCATAGAGCAAGATCGATGATCCAGCTAAAAGGGGCGGATACAGTAACCCCCAGGCGGCTTTCGCCCAGCCAGTATCTGTCAACGTCCAATGGACATCACTTTCTTTCAGATCCATCCAGTAGTCGCCAGTGATAGAATGAGCGAGGGCGTATGCATGATCCCGCCCAACCATCTTTGGGTTGGCTGTCGTTCCGGATGTAAAATAGATCAGCATTAACTCTTTGGCTTGGGTCGTTGGTAACGCGGCGCGGTTGACCTCATCGCGTTCCGCTTTACAGATCGTCTCAAATCCCAACCAACCTTCGCGCTCATCACCGACCAGAATCAAATGCTCCAGGGTCGGACAATTCGCCATGATATCCTCAACGGCGTCCGCGTGCGCCGTTGTCATGATCGCTAGTTTGGCATCCGCACTTTTGATGCGGTATTCAAGATCTTTAGCCTTCAACAAATTGGTGCCGGGCATGGCGATGACACCAGTCTTACAGCAGCCCAGAAGCACGTGGTACCACTCGGCAATTCGCGGGAGAACCACTAATGCAGCATCCCCTTTTTTGGCGCCGATGGTCATCAGTGCATTGGCGAACCGGTTGGATGCTTTGTCGAGGTCGCTGTAATTGTGATGAACGACGTTTTCCCCGGTTCGATCAATCGCTATAAGCGCGACCTTGTCCGCCTCGGCTGCACGTTTGGCGACAATGTTGAAGGCAAAGTTGAAATCGTCGGGAATGGAGAAGGAAAATGCTGTACATGCGGCTGCGTGGTCAAACGGAGGAAATTTTTCAGTCATGAAGATCTCCATAAATATTCAGTGGAATTAGGTGGTTCCTGCGCGGTCCATAATCATGGCGCTAACTGTTATGTCACGAACAATCACCATCATCTGATCCAACGGGTCTAAGGCCAATGGCCGTCTCTTCTCACGCAAATGAAAACGGCCCCTGAAGGGGCCGTCTCCAAACCGGTATCTGGGATAACTATCCTTAATGCACATCTTCCCAGACCTTGCGTTTCACCGCGTAGAGAAGGCCGGTCATGATGATCAGGAACAAGAGCACCTTGATCCCCATAGCCTTGCGGGTCTCCAACTCAGGCTCGGCGGTCCAGGCGAGAAACACCGTCACATCTTTCGCCATTTGGGCAACTGTGGCTTTTGTGCCGTCTTGGTATTCGACGGCTTCATCGGCCAAGGGCGCGGCCATAGCGATGACGTGACCTGGATAGTATTTATTGTAGGCGCCTCCCTCCGAAACCTCGAAGCCTACTGGCGCATCTTCGTAGCCGGTCAGCAAAGCGTATAGATAATCCGGACCCAGTGTAAAGCCGGCTGGCTGTTTGATGGAGAAGCGGAGAGCCGAGTCACCGCCGTGGTTTCTCGCCTTTGTGATCAATGATAGATCCGGCGGAGCCTTACCGTTGTTCGCCGCCGCTGCGGCCTTGGCATTCGGGAACGGCGACGGGAAGCGGTCGGCGGGAATGCCCGGACGTTCGAACATCTCTCCTTCGTCATTGGGGCCGTCGGTCACTTCAGCTTCCGCTGCCATGGCCTTGATCTGTTCTTCCTTGTAGCCGATTCCAGTCAAGTGACGGTAATGCACCAGATTCAGAGAATGGCAGGCCGCGCACACTTCGCGGTAGACCTGCAGTCCACGTTGTGCCGAGGCCCGATCGAAGGTGCCGAATAGGCCTGAGAAGGACCAATTCTGAAGGGGTGGCTTCGGTGCATCTCCGGCTGCGTGAGCCGTCGGTGTATTCGCGATTGTGAGCCAGGCAATAGCAATTGTCGCAACGATACATCGTGTATGTTTGTTCATGGTGTTACTCATGGGGTCGCCCTTAAGCTGCAGCCTTGGCCATGACTGATGCAGCGATACTCTCTGGCGGCATCATCGGTCGCTCAAGACGGCTGACAATGGGAATGATAAATAGCAGATGTGCGAAATAATAGATGGTGGCCGTTTGTCCGATGATGAGCCACATGCCCTCTGCCGGCTTGGCGCCGCAGATACCTAAGACGACACAGTCCAGGACAAAAATCCAGACGAACATGGAATGCACGGGACGGAACCGACAGCTTTTTACCTTCGAGCCGTCGAGCCAGGGCAAGAACAAAAGAAGAAGAATGGAGGCAAACATGGCTAACACGCCCATCAGCTTGGCAGTCATGATAAAGCCACCAAGTGACAAAATGTTGTAAACGAACCAGTCCGCCGTAAAGGCTCGCAAAATTGCGTAGTACGGCAGGAAGTACCATTCCGGCACGATATGTGCGGGTGTCTGCAGAGCGTCCGCCATTATATAATTATCGGCTTCCCCGAAATAGTTTGGAGCGAAGAATACGAAGAATGCGAAAAATATCAGGAATGCGCTCAATCCAAACATGTCCTTAATCGTGTAGTAGGGATGAAATGGGAGCGAATCTTGTTCGGTCTTCATATCGATGCCAATGGGGTTATTAGACCCATGTTGGTGCAGGGCGACAATGTGAAGTACTACCAGACCGACGATCACGAACGGTAACAAATAGTGCAGCGAGAAGAAACGGTTCAACAACGGGTTGTCGACGCTAAAGCCGCCCCACAAAAGTGTCACAATACTGTCGCCTACCAAGGGGATTGCAGAGAATAGATTGGTGATCACTGTCGCGCCCCAAAAGCTCATTTGTCCCCATGGCAGGACGTAGCCCATGAATGCAGTAGCCATCATGGCCAGCAGAATGAACACGCCAATCATCCAAAGTAGTTCTCGTGGCGCTTGGTAAGAGCCAAAGTAGAGGCCGCGAAGCATGTGGATATAGACGATGATGAAGAACATCGACGCACCATTCATGTGGATGTAGCGGATCAGCCAGCCGTAATTAACGTCGCGCATGATCCGCTCCACGGATCCGAAAGCCAAGTCTACGTGCGCTGTGTAGTGCATAGCCAACACGATTCCGGTAACCAGCATGACGACCAGGACGATCCCGGCCAGCGAACCGAAGTTCCACCAGTAGTTTAGGTTCTTTGGAGTTGGATATTCGTGTAACTCATGGTTGATGAGGGTGAATATCGGTAAACGGTAGTCGATCCACTGCATAACAGGATTCATTGTTTTTTCACTCATGAGGGTACTCCTCAACCAATTTTGAGCTGCGTGCCGGACACGAACTTGTAATCAGGGACTTCGAGATTCTTTGGCGCGGGGCCTTTGCGGATTCGGCCCGACGTGTCGTAGTGTGAGCCGTGACAGGGGCAGAACCAGCCGCCGAATTCGCCCTTACTCTCGCCGGACTTGTTACCCAACGGTATGCAGCCGAAATGCGTGCAAACCCCCACCATGACTAGCCATTTAGCATTCTGCACGCGCTCCACGTCTGCCTGCGGGTCGGGTAGGTCGGCCTTATCGTCCTTCTGCGCGGTCTCAATCTCAGCGGCTGTACGATGACGGATGAACACGGGCTTGCCTCGCCACACGACAGTGATGCTCTGGCCTTCCGCGATGGGCTCTAGGTTCACTTCAGTCGACGAAAGCGCCAAGGTGTCAGCAGCTGGATTCATCTGATCGATTAAAGGCCAAACGGCGACAGCCGCCCCGACGGCACCCACCGTAGCCGTGGTCGTGAACAAGAAGTCACGCCGAGTTTTGTCGTCGAATTCGGCCGATCCGGCCGTTTCCGCGTTATCGCTCATGTGGGGTTCCCCTCTCTGAACTCCGTTTTGGCCTCTGACCGCTTTGCAATCCCAGCCCTGAAATTCCTCACAATGCTTCTCATTTTGGACGCAAGTTCAGATATAAAGTATAATGTCCATGGTTCAAGGGTTTTGGCCGATTTTTAGGGGGCCTTAGCTTGCCTTTAAACTGGTGTGCTAACGCCTGCTTGGGGCTTGACAGAAGGTGCGAGTCTGGGCCTTTCCTCAGCCTTTAGACGCTATGAAGGACACTGCCATGGAATCGACCTTCCGGCTGGCTCTTTTTGAGCCCGATATTCCTCAGAACACGGCCGCCGTAATGCGCACCTGCGCGTGCCTCGGCGTAGCCTGTGAGGTTATTGAGCCCTGTGGGTTCGTGTTTGGCGGGCAGAAAATGCGTCGGGCCGGCATGGACTACTTGGATCACGTGGCCCTGACCCGGCATCTGGATTGGCATTCTTTTCAGGCCGCTTATCCGGGCCACCGGCGTATCCTCATAACCACCAAGGCTGCCCTGTCCTATACGAAATATGCCTTCCACCGGAACGATATCTTGATCATGGGCCGAGAGACGGCAGGCGTGCCCGATTTTGTACACGACGCGGCAGATGCGCGCCTGACCATTCCCATGGCGCCGGGTATGCGATCCTTGAATATGGCGGTTTCGGCGGCCATGGTGGCCGCCGAGGCGCTTCGCCAGTTGGGCGCCTTCCCCAACTCGGAGACCAATCCCTATGCCTGACGATTACGGCAACGACACCCACAAAGACCGCGCTCAAACATGGTTTGAGCAGCTCCGCGATGATCTGTGCACTGCCTTGGAGGCCGTAGAATTGAACATGGAAGGCTCGAACCCCTTGTTTGAGGGTGATCTCGGCAACTTTGAGTTTGAGCGAAAATCCTGGGAACGCCCAGCGTCCGACGGTGCCGCGAATGCCGGCGGCGGGGGTGTCATGTCGATCCTTCGCGGTCGGGTCTTCGAAAAGGCCGGCGTTAACGTTTCTACTGTTTGGGGTGAGTTTTCCGAGGAGTTTCGTAAAAACGTTCCGGGTGCGGCTGAGGACCCTCAGTTTTGGGCGTCGGGCATTTCCGTGGTTATTCATCCGTGGTCGCCGTTGGTGCCGGCGGCGCACATGAACACGCGGTTGATCGTCACCACCCGCGGTTGGTTCGGTGGCGGCGGCGACCTGACGCCGGTTTTTCCGGATGAGGAAGAGACGAAGCAATTCCACCGTGCTTACCAACGTGCCTGTGACGCCCACGATGCGGATTACTACCCAAAGTTTAAGAAGTGGTGCGACGAATACTTCTTCTTGCCTCATCGGAATGAGGCGCGGGGCGTTGGCGGCATTTTCTATGACAACGTTAACACGGGCGACTGGGAAGCCGACTTCGCCTTCACCCAGGATGTGGGCCGGGCTTTCCTGGAGACCTATCCGCTTTTGGCACGGACCAAGATGAACATCCCCTGGACCGACGGGCAACGTAAGGCGCAGCGGGTGAAGCGAGGGCGATATGTGGAATTCAATCTTCTTTACGACCGGGGCACGCTGTTTGGGCTGAAGACGGGTGGAAATACGGAAGCGATCCTGATGTCGCTGCCGCCCGATACGGCGTGGCCTTGACTAAAGTGTTGATCGCCACGAATTCGAAGTCAGGCCCCAAACAAAGGCCTGGACGGGATCGATTGTGATCCGACTTCCGGGCGGCATTTTTTTGATAGCAGAGGTTCACGGCAAGATTAGGTTTAGCTCTCGTTAGGCCATGCAGGCAGAATTTTGAAAAACGCCGTGGTTAATCTTTCGGTGCACCTGCCACTTTCCTCTCCCGATAGAACGTATAGATGCCTGTGGCGACGACGATGACACTACCGGTCAGAATCCAGGCGTCTGGTTCTTCATCGAAGACAAAATAACCCAGCAACATGGCCCAGAGCAGCACCGTGTAGCGGAAGGGCGAGACGAAACTGATTTCACCGACTCGCATGGTCATCACGGCGAAAAGATAGCCTCCGATCAGGAAAACTGCGGCGGATCCTGGCCAGATAAGGTCGTTGGTCCCGACTGGCCGCCATTCCAGTGTAACGGAGGCGAGCCCGCCCGCCACCGTGATAGCGATGGCGGAGACTAGAGCGACAAATAGCGAGGGGACGCCCTTTGACAAGCCCCGCGTAGTTAAATCCCGCACCACGATGAAGGCGACGGCGACGAGGGCCGAGACGGAGTAGGCGTTAAACCCCTCTGTGCCCGGGCGGAAGATGATCAGAACGCCTGCAAACCCGATCAGAATTGCCGAATAGCGACGCCAACCAATCTGCTCACGGAGGAAAATCGCCGCGCCCAGCGTTACCGCCAGCGGCAATGTTTGCAGGATCGCGGTCGCGTTGGCCAAGGGCATGTTGAAAACGGCGGCGAGGAAACAACTGGTTGCGCCGATCTCACTCAAAGTTCGCCAAATGATCCGTTTGCGATCCGCAGGCGAGATATTGGGCCATATGGCCCCGGCCTGCCAGGTAAGTAGGATCAGAATCGCAGAAGCGAATAGACCGCGCAGAAACATTACCTGGTAGAAGGGCAATGTGCCTGCCAGCGTTTTCACTAGGGCATCGTTGATGGCGAATCCTGCCATGCTGGCGACCATCAACGCGGCACCACGCATGTTGGCGGAGAGCTTTCTCATGCTTCTTCCTGGGGGCAAACAGGGGGGGAAGCAAGATCTAAGCTAGTGGCGAAATGGATAACGGTAGGCATGCCAGCCTAACAAGGCTTTTAATCAAGCCCGCTTCATGCACATCGGGGGAAATCATGCATGACTTAGCGATCCGAAATGCTGAGATCTGCGATGGCATGGGCTCGACCACCTACGCGGTCGCCGTGGCGCTGGCGGACGGAGTGATCATCGCCCCGGTCACGTGCTCCGGGAATTCACGGTCTGAGGGGATTTACCTTTTACGTCGCGCGAAAAGTGATGAAGCGCCAGGTTAACGCAATTTAGATCACTTGTCGAAACGCGCCCGCCAAATATCCAACTGCTGGCGGCGACGTTGGGCGAACACAGCTTTGCTGTTTTGTTTTCCAAAAGCGGCTCGGTCACGTTGTCGACGTTTGGCGCGCTCGGCTTGGCGGATTCCAGCCAGCACGTTTAAATCTTGCCCGCGGACCTGGGCGTTGCGCCAAGCAGCTATCTGTTGTCGGCGCGCATTGGCACGCCGGGTATGGGGGGAGTCGGTCACAGCCTCGGCCGATAGTCCTTGGCGCTGGCGGAAGTTTTGGTTCAAGCGGTTGAGGTGCCCGTGATTGATTTCGCTGGCCCTGTAGCGGCGCGTTTTAGATTTGTCATGGGTTGGATTACTCGCGCCTGTGCGCGTAGTCATCCCAGTTGCCGGGGCGGGCAGGTGACGTAGTTCGTTCCAGATGTGGCCCACCTTGGCCTGGTACTTGGCGTTAAGGTGCGGGGTCATGGAATGATAGCCTCCGGCAGCCTTCAACCAGTTTCTCGTCAGCCGGTACATGGTTGTCAGATACTTCGCTCCATAGGCTACGTTCTTCGGTGGATCGAGGGCGTCTTCGATGGTTGAGAAGGCGTTCGTATGGGCCTCCAGGTTAATCTGCATGCAGCCGACGTCGATGTTGCGGACACCCTTGGTCATCAGGAATTCTACTTCCGCTATGGCTTCCGCCTTGGTGTCGAAGAATTTGCCTGCGCCGCTGGAAGTTACGGTCCAGGGCCAGGCAATATTTGCCTTCTTTCCACTGTGCCAGCGTCCTGATTCCGCCTGGGAGATAGCGCGCAGTAGATACAGGGGAATGGCGTTCAGACGTTCAGCGGAGTTGACGGCTTCGAGGCATATATTCCATTTTTTTTCAACATCTTGTGTTGTGTTAGCGTGTGTCTCAGTGGTGCCTAGAACAAGCGTCAAGCCGATCCAGAACCATGGTATGAAGTGACGTTGCATATGATATCCACCGTTTTTCTACTACAAGCATTGCAAACTGGGTGCCAGTTCCAGCGTGCGCCGGAGGAAATCAGGGATGACGGTTAGGCGGTTCCATATCGCCGGGCCCAAGAGCCCTTTGCATAAGTACCTGATCCAGCCAGCGGCCGCTCTTGTAGCCGCAGGCAGGAATGACGCCAACTATCTCAAACCCGGCGCGTTCATGCAGTTTTATGGAGGGAATGTTCTCCGAATCGCCAATGACTGCTACCATGCGTCGGAACCCTAGCGCGGTGCACTGTTCGATGATGTCGTCCAAAAGGACTGGTCCGATGCCTTGGCCGCGCGCAGCCTCTGCGACGTAAATCGTGTTTTCAACGGTGTTTCGGTAGGCGGGCCTAGGGCGGTATTGACTGGCGTAGGTGTAGCCTAAAATTTTGCCTGCCTTCTCCGCGACCCGGTAAGGGAAGCCGCCGTCCTGGATGGTCGTGCGGCGCGCCCTCATTTCGGCGATGTCAGGCGGCGTTTCCTCCCAACTGGCAAGGCCGTGGCGGACATGATGGGCATAGATGGTTTGGATGGAGCCCATATCAGGATCGCGTGCATCGCGGATGACCAGGTCCTTGGTCGCGGTCATTCAGCCGCCTTCGGCAGATTACGAGGATCTGGTTTCAGGATATCCGGGTTGATTTCGGACAGTGCCTTGATCAACCGGGTGATGCGTCGAACCATGCGGGGTAGCTCCGGCCCGCGTTCGATCCGGCATTCATCCATGTAAAGTGCGCGATTGATCTCGATTTGAAGGGCGTGATGGCCTTCTTCGGGGCGGCCGTATTGACGGGTGATGTAGCCCCCCGCATAGGGCCGGTTGCGGACCACTTGAAACCCCGCCTCCGTGAGCGTTCGCTCGGCCAGTCTTGTGACTTCCGGTGCGCAGGAAGCGCCGTGGCAGTCACCCAATACCATGTCGACGTTCTCAATGCCTTTGGTGCGCACTCCGGGGGCGCGGTGCGACGGCATGGAGTGGCAATCGATCAGCAGCGACACGCCGAATTGACGACGAGCGTTTTCCAAAAGCTGTGATAACGCGCGGTGATAAGGTCGGTGATAGGTATCGATACGTCGCCGCGCTTCAGCAAAGCTCAGCGGTTGGTCGTAAATAGCGCCGCCGCTGGCGACCACTTTGGGAATTGTGCCGAGCCCGGCGGCGATGCGCGGTGAGTGCGTCCGGACATAATCAGGCAAGTTGTCGGCGAACATGTCGGGATCCAATTCGAAGGTTTCCCGGTTAGCGTCCACGTATGCGCGTGGGAACAGCGCACGGATCAGCGGCGCGCCAAACTCAGGTGCAGCCGCGAAAATCTCATCGACGAATGAATCCTCGGACCGGCGAAGCGCATGTGGCTCCAGGCGGGATTGGTCGATGAAAGCCTGTGTGTACTGGCGGCCGGAATGAGGTGAGGAGAACACCATCGGCGTTGTCAGCGAGGCAGGGCGGCGGATGTCCAGACAGGACTCGTCGGGGTTGTTAGTCTTCATGGCGCTCATGATGGCGGGGACGGAACTGATCTGCAACGGTTTCGTGACTTGAAAGTCTTGCAAAAAAAGAGGGAATGAATATAACGGAAAATTCGTAGAAAACGAGATATCCGGGCGCGTAGCTCAGCGGGAGAGCACTGTGTTGACATCGCAGGGGTCGCTGGTTCAATCCCAGCCGTGCCCACCATTTCCTCTCGTATTTTCAATGCGATAGAAGCTGGGTTCAAAATAAGAAAACCGACTTTGACTCAGCTGTCACAAGCTCGTGACATGACAGTACGTAAAGACATCGCTACCATTCAAAAACGAGCTTATAAATGGCGGGCCTATTTGTGCGGAGAGCCTCGTGGATCTGAATGCCAAACACTTTGCCCAATACCGCGACAAACGGCTTCGCGAGGTCAAGGTCTCGTTGGTTGCCTGAGAATTTGGTCTTATACACCCTTCTTTTGAAATTTGGGTCAGTCTTTGCCTATCTCACCCTCAATCGAGTGTTCGAGGCCAAGTTCTTCAATTGTCAGAACCATTTTCACTTTTACCGTCTTGCTGCCCTTCCAGGCCTTTTCAATTTCGTTTTGTGAGGTAATACCCACTTTTTTTAGAAAACGTCTGATAGACATGTTTAGTTTTTCGTCCATTGCATCATCTCCACAGTCTCTATGTTTAACATTCAGAACATTAATACTGGTTCATTCGTTCGCCTTTTCATGGTCCTGAACCGAGCGCAGAACAACGTCTACAATGGCCATGATGATTTCCTTTACCTAATTAAATCCAACAATGCGCGGCCCGCATATGAATAGCCTTCGCGCATGAGCCATCCAGCCGTAACGCCCAAAGCGAACTGAATGTCGAACACAAAATTGAACAGCCAACCTGCTGCGAACAACAGCGTCGAATAAATTAGCCGAGTGATCCACCTCAATTATTTTCCCTCCAAAAAAAACCGTTCTAATTAGGTTCCAGATCGTGGACGTTGTTATTTCAAAACCCTTACATCCGGGTGTGTGTGACACAAAAATGTGCCTACGCTATAATCGCGGGATTAAATTCTGTCACTAGGTTATTTGGCTGATACTTCAGTTTCCCGCAAATGGCACAACTGACGAATTACGGGCCTCTACGTCATGGATTGCGTAAAAAATTGATACACTTTTGTTGAGCCGCTCGCCCTTGGCACAAATCTGGTCAACCAATTCTGTCGTCTTGATCACAATACGCATACAAATATATGATATTTTTCCTGGATAGTGCGCAGCTCTGTACGTTTTGAAACGATATTCACCATCACTTTCTGGCCGCATGATCCACAAGAATACGGAGTACAACATGAAAACAGCCAAAGACTATCTTGATGAAGCAAATGCCGTGGTTAGAAAGATTGAATTCGATGAGGCGATTGAAAAACATAAATCGAGAACAGCGGTTTTTATCGATGTGCGCGATAGCTCTGACATCGCTAAAACAGGTACAATTACTGATGCATTAACGATTCAAAGAGGGCTCATCGAATTTGTAGCCGATGAAGCCACCGGCTTGTATAATGAAGCGCTAAATAAGGAAGTAGAGATAATATTGGTTTGTGCCGCTGGGGGACAAGCAGCTCTGACCGGTAAAACCCTCATAGATATGGGATACAAAAATGTCTCGAATGTAGGTGCCATAGGGGATTGGGAGACAAATGGAGGGCCAATGACCAAATCGTGACCTGACTTTTATCTCCGCATTCGAGAGAAACTGAGAAGGACCTAGGATACGATAAGCCACTCTCTACAGGCACCCCCAAGAAGTCCCTTTAAGAGTTACTTTAAAGTCATCGCTGTTTTTGGAATCTTTGGGTTTGAGATGGCCCTATTGAATTTGTGTGAGTAATGCAAACCACCCGAGGGCTATTACTTAACGCTGATATTGGCCGATTTTCCCCAGTGTTGCATGAAGGGACCATGCAGCACTTGCCTTTGAAAGTTCTGTTGGGCGGTCGGTAAGTCAGGCACAATATGGCACTATACGTTTAATGTGAATACTAGCAGCGAGGGAAGTTTGATGGGATCAGGATCAACACGACCAAACAATGCCGATGAAAAAATGTTTGCGGCGATGGAGCGCGGCGATCAAAGCGATTTTAAGGACAGTAAGCCTCCGAAAAACCTAAATAAAACCCTAATCAAACAAAAAGCGGCCCGATCCGAGAAAGCGCAGGAAAAAACCGAGCGATTGAGGGCTTTAAGGCTGGCCTCGGAACAGGAAGGTACGTCTAAATGAATACCGGACGGCATTATCCGACCCTTTCCTAAAAACTACGACGGGGAGGGTGAGAGATGGCGATGGATATCGATAAAGCAATTCAAGCGTTAAATGATATTGACGACGCTTATTTCTTGTGGCGACGAAAACAGCTCAGCGATTGGATGGACGAATATATCGGTTTAGGTATTGATAAAAATGATCCGAGTACTTTCGATCAAGACGACGTCGATTTTATTAAAGCCGTGTTAGCAAAGCTGGGCTCCAACACTCACGCTCAACTTTATGTTGGAATCGAAGATATTCTCGCCGTTATGACTCTTAACAAGCAAGAAGAGGAGGACTCGGAAAAAGAAGAAAACCAAAATGGCGAGGCGAACGACGACGCAGCGCCCTTAAAAAACGCCTTCAACCGCGAGGAATTCCAATCACGACTTGAAGCAGAAGGTTGGATGACGGACGACGAATGGAAGAAATTCGGAATACGCCAGGGTGGCGTCTGTATTAGTGAAAAAATTATGACGGATATAGCCAGTCGATGGGATGACGATCGACTACAGGCTTTTCCCGTGCATTCAAAATTTCAATACACAGATAAGGGTTTACCGCCAGGGCAAGCGCACTACATAATCACTACGTTCGAATGGCAAGTGATAATGGGTCATTTTTCACCTATTCCTCCTATGCCTTTTTCGACCGGGGATAATCCTGCCTTTGTGATGTGGAAACTCGAAAACGGTAAAAACTATGTAGACTGGTGTAAAAGCGCGAAATTGAGGAATAATGAGGGATGAAGGTTTCGGAGCCTTCAAAGACGATAAGAAGATTTTTAATCAAATAAAAAACCTATTCACTATATCCACAATCGTATTTAACTTAATGTGGCCAAAAGTGACGCGTTGAGAGGACTATCTGCAGGTGCGAGCTAGCGCAGGCTTATCAATTTTTTATAAATCAACGGCCATTGTGACCTTTTTGATGAGATACTGAATTAAACCCCAACTGCACGCAGCACGACATAGATGATGACGTGTAGAACACCTATTGAAATGAAAACAACCTTCATTTTTACCGTTATCTCCTCAAGATTACGGATCAGATTTTATAATCATCCTCCGATATGTCTAATTCTGTCATGATCCCTACAGGAGGTTTGGCACAATCTGCTCACTACCCGTGCCAAATTTTTGGGCGATAATGCGTTGTGAGACCTGTGATCAATGGTATAATTTACTTTGTAAGGCGCTGTATTATATGATCTTTATACGGCAGAGGGCGCGTAGCTCAGCGGGAGAGCACTGTGTTGACATCGCAGGGGTCGCTGGTTCAATCCCAGCCGTGCCCACCATCGGACCCCCTTGGGAAATCGAGGGGGTCCGTCCGTTTTAGAATTGGATAACGCAGGTGCCTGTATCCAATCCCTAAGCCGATGATAGTTTCGACAGGTTGGTCGTTTCCGGCAACTTTGCCGATTAGTTGGTTACGGATGCCTATGGATGATTTTCCGCTATCTTTGATGAGAGCCTCCTTACCATCTTCGCCTTTGAGGGAAATCCCGCATCTTGTGTTGGGATTGTTAGGCATGTCTGCGATTTCGGCTTCGGTGAGGAGAGCTTCTGAGCCTAAAATCGGAGAATATCGATCTTAATCAACGCACTTGTCACCTCTCAATGACCAAGAATGGAAGCAGCCGAGATATCCCGTTGAGCAGCCGCGCCATTGAAACCTTGAGGGATTTATCCCGTAATCCCTCAGGTGTTGTGTTCCCCATCCTTCGGGTTGCTTTAAGGGGGCTATGGAGCACAGCATGTTGGCGCGCATCAATCGAGGATTTGAAATTTAACGATCTTCGACATGAGGTAACAAGCAGGTTGTTTGAAGAGGCTAGTTTAATATTTAGAACTCACAACGTGAAATCTTTTTCAGCGGTGTGGTCTAAAGGGTCACTCCCCGCGTACCGGTGGCATGTAACTAAACCTCAAATATTTTGGAGTGTGCGAAAATGAAAATCCTCTTTGCTGCAGCGACAATTCTGCTATCTACCTCCACGGCTTTCGCTGGATCATGTCCTATGAAGCTTGCGCTCATTGACAAAGCACTGTCTGCCGGCAACGTTCAAAATGCGGAGCAGGTAAAGATCCTGAGGGATAAAGGCGAAGCGCTGCATAACTCGGGGGATCACAATGGAAGCGTGGAAATCTTGGTCAAAGCCATGACATTGGGGGGCATTAAAAGCTAAAACTGGGGCTTACTAACCATTAGTTGTCACGATGTTTGCGGGTAACTTGTTTTTGCCTTGAAAAATAGAAGCGCTAGTTGCTTAAGCTGGTATCGATGAATGAGATGGTTAATCAACAAAATATTCTAGGGTCAGATCTACAAGACTGTAGGTCTGACCCCGTTACGAGCTTTTATCGAGACGGTTGTTGCAATACCGGACCGGGCGATGCGGGTACCCATACGATTTGCTCGATTATGATAAATGAGTTCCTTGATTACTCGCGAAGCAGGGGCAGTGACCGAACTACACCGAGACCTGAATTCGATTTTCCCGGACTAGAAGCTGGTAACGCTCGGTGACTTTCTGCGATGCGCTGAGAGGAAGCGCGTTAAGCAGGATGTACGCCCAGAGGAAGGTTTATCTTCGACGAACATTATGACTTTGGGGATGGTGGAACTTGAGGATCCCAATGCTTACCAGATTGACTTGAACTAGGTAGGTTCAGGAACACCTAGCATCAGGGATATTTTTTTATTCAGCTTCACTGGGACTTCCTCGGCAGACATCTCTTGTCTCTCCAATCCTCGCTTTCGCCAGGCCGTTACACACTGGATACACATAAACTTCCAGTTAAACTCCGCACACCCGGTCTCATCTAGTATGAGCCAGCGACTTCGGTCTTCGCAGGCAGTATCTCGGCATTCAAGGCACGTCTCGTTGGCCATAACAATTAGCTTGTCACCTTCGGCTGAAGGCACCGAAAGTCTACGCGCCGTTTTCGTCCTTCGAACGCCATATGTACCACATTGGCATCGGCGACGATTTCTGGGGCGATCTCGCGGTCGACTGCGACGTCACCGCTTATGGATTGTCGAAGTCTAGGTGGATGCCCGGGTCGGCGACGGCCACCTCTTTGACGGCGCCCGGATTGGCCTGGATGACGGCCTTGCCACCACGATCGCCCGTCAACGCCGAGAGGGCCAGGAAATGGATGCGGCTGAATAGCACTGGGTTGCCTCGCCTGCCTTCCTGCACGGGGAGGTAGATGGACCGTCCGGTGGCATCGTCGAAGGCGTCGATGAGTGCGTCAACGGTGGCAGTTTCAATCTTCGGCATGTCACCTAGCGCTATCAATGCGCCCGACACGCCATCTGGCAGCGCAGCGATGCCGATGGCCAGCGAGCTGGCCATGCCGTTGGCGTAGTCCTTGTTGTGAACGAAGTTGACGTTAAGGCCATCTAGTGCCGCTTCAACATCGGCTGCCTCGTGACCGGTAACGACAATGACGGACCGTGCGCGACTGATCAGAAGAGTTTCAGCTGCGCGGCGCACCATTGGCCGGTCAGGGTCATCGCCCGGCGTGGCCAACAATAGTTTGTTACGCGGACTTGCCCGGGTTGAGAGGCCGGCAGTTAGAAGGACAGCGGCGATGAAGGTTTCGAACGACCGGTCGGACAAAATGCTTTTCCTTACCCAGACTTTAAAAAATTACTGATGTAGATGAATTTTATGCTTCAGCTTGCTATATCCTAGCGACAGCACAAGCAAGGACGTATGCATGACAAAGCCCAGCTTCGGTATTAAACAACGTGGCAACACGGGAATAATCAACCAGGCCTTGGATTGGATCGGTGACGGGCATGAGGTGTCTCTGGCTACTGTAGTGTCCACCTGGGGCTCGTCACCGCGCCCGGTGGGTAGCCAACTCTTGATCCGCGCCGACAAATTGTTCCAGGGATCTGTCTCCGGCGGCTGTATCGAGGGTGAGGTCGTCACTGAGGCTTTGGCCGCCATCCGCAATGACACGGTGGCGACTCTTGATTTCGGTGTTTCCGACGAAGATGCATGGAGTGCGGGTCTGGCCTGCGGGGGGAAAGTTCAGGTCTTCGTGCAGAAGGTTTCAGCGGGCCTGCAAGGGGTGTTGGCCGAACTTCAGGCAGCCCGTGCAGTGAAAAAGGCGATGGCATTGCTGATTGATCTCGAGACCGGGGCGGCGTCGCTGCATGAAAGGGGACAGGAAACGTCCGAAGAACTCAACCACCGTTTCGTGGGCGACCAAAGCGGCATACTGAAAACGGCAGCAGACGGTCGCACCTTTGCACGCATTTTTAATCCACCTTTGCGCATGCTCATCGTCGGCGCCGTACATATTGCGCAGGCTCTTGCCAAAATGGCGGCTGAAACAGGTTACGAGGTGATTCTCATTGATCCGCGCGAAACCTGGGGAACGGACGCTCGCTTCCCTGACGTCACTATCGACCGCCGTTGGCCGTCGACGGCCATGGTGGATTTGGCCCCCGATGAGCGCACGGCCGTTGTAACCTTGTGTCACGACCCAAAACTGGATGACCCGGCGCTGCTGGCGGCGTTGGAAAGCGAGGCCTTCTACATCGGGTCGCTGGGTAGCCGCCGGACCCACGCAAAGCGGGTTGATCGGCTGACCGCTGAAGGCGTGCCAGAAGCGACCATGGCGCGAATTCACGCGCCCGTGGGGCTGGATATCGGCGCCCGGACGCCAGCGGAAATCGCTCTGTCCGTCATGGGCCAAGTTACCAAGGCTCTTAGAAAACTGGATTAGGCGGCAAAACTCATTATCAAAATCATGACTACGATGGCTGCCTCTATCCAAAGTAACATTGGTTCCGACGTCGTTGGCGTGGCGGTAGGCTCTTCAACAGTGACCTTGGTCGAGCCGACGAGGCCTGAAAAGGTCTCGAAGAAATCACCAGCCAGTTTTTTCGACGTCCCCTCGATCAGTCGGCCACCTACTTGAGCAAGCTTGCCGCCGACCTCCGCGTCGACCTCGTAGCTGAGGATTGTGGCTGCGCCGTCCTCAGCCAAAGACACCTTCGCTTTACCCTTGGCGAAGCCAGCCGCCCCGCCCTTGCCCTCGCCGGAAATGATGTAGCTTTCCGGTGGGTTGATGTCGGATAAAGTAACAGCCCCCCGAAACGTCGCCTTAACCGGGCCAACCTTGGCCTGCACGGTGGCGGTGAGTTCCGTCTCCGACGTTTGATCGAGTTCCTGGCAGCCGGGAATGGCCTTGCGCAGAATTTCTGGATCGTTGAGAGCGGCGAAAACTTGTTCGCGGCTTGCCTCGATGCGTATTTCATCGGTCATTTTCATGGGGGTTCTCCATAGTCGGGGCCAGGACCAGTTGTAATTTTCTTGAAACGGCTGACAATAAACCTAGGTAAGAGGGGCCCAGACTTCAATCCGCACACGCGACCGAAATAATCTGATGCTTGAAATGCCAACGGCTTTTCCCTGTATCGTTGAGCGACTTATTTTTGTGATGCATAGACCGCGGCAGATCCGCCGGTCCAAGGAGGACAAACCGAAATGCCATCCGTATCCATGACCGTGAACGGCACCGCCGTTGGCGGAGACATCGAGGGCCGCACGCTCTTAGTAGATTTCATCCGGGAGCACCTGCGTCTGACAGGCACGCACGTAGGCTGCGACACCAGTCAATGCGGCGCTTGTGTTGTTCATGTGGACGGTGCGTCGGTGAAAAGCTGCACCATGCTGGCCCTTCAGGCTGAAGGCTGTCAGGTGGAGACCATTGAGGGTCTCGCCGACGGAGATACTCTCCATCCCATGCAGGAGGCCTTCCGCGAACACCATGGTCTGCAGTGTGGGTTCTGTACACCAGGCATGGTGATGACGGCGGTGGCCATGGCGAAGGAAAAACCGAACCTGACCGAGGCCGACGTGCGCCACGGGTTGGAGGGGAATTTCTGTCGATGCACAGGCTATCAGAATATTGTCGAATCAATTGTCGCCGGCGCCAAGGCGATGCAAGGTTAGGGAGGCGAATATGTACGAGTTCAACTTTAACCGCCCGGCGTCTATCGCGGACGCGCTTGCCGCCGTCGCCGTTGCCGATGACGGTCAGTTCATGGCCGGCGGGCAGACAATGATCCCAGTCCTCAAGCAGCGACTGGCCATGCCGTCCGACGTGGTTGAGCTGGCGAAGATTGATGTTTTGAAGGGCATTGCCGTAGACGGCGGCATAGTCACCATCGGAGCTATGACGCCACACGCAGCGGTCCACAATTCCGTATCCGTCGCCGGCGCCATCCCAGCGTTGGCGGATTTGGCGGGCATGATCGGTGATCCTCACGTGCGCAACCGGGGCACAATCGGTGGGTCTGTCGCCAACAATGATCCAGCTGCCGATTACCCGGCCGCTGTGGTTGGCTTGGGCGCGACCATCGTCACAGACCGACGCGAGATTGCCGGCGATGATTTTTTTCTCGACTTGTTTGAAACTGCGCTGGTGGAAGGTGAGTTGATCACCGCAGTCCGCTTCCCCGTGCCACACAAGGCCGCGTACATGAAGTTCCCGAATCCGGCGTCGCGCTACGCCATCGTCGGAGTCTTTGTGAGCCAATCAGGCGGGGAGGTTCGCGTCGCTGTTACCGGCGCGGGACCCTGCGTGTTCCGGGCAGTAGAAATGGAGAAGGCGCTGGCGGCTAATTTCAGCGCTGACGCGGTCGCCGACATTTCCGTTTCGAGCGACGATTTTAACAATGATATCCACGCATCCGCGGAATACCGGACGCATTTGGTGACGGTCATGGCGAAACGTGCCGTGGCGAAGGCTGGCTAGGAGACTGCCATGAGCAAGGTTAAAATTCGCGATTCCGTGCGCCGCACGGAAGATGTCCGGTTCGTGTCTGGTCAGGGCACCTACATCGACGACATGAACGCCGATGGACAACTTGTGGGCGTGTTTGTCCGTTCACCCTATGCGCACGCCGTTATCAACGGCTTCGACAAGGCCGATGCCCTGGCTTTGGATAACGTGGTAGATGTGATTACCGGCGCCGACTGGGCTGAGTTGGGATTTGGGGTCATTCCCACTAACTCGGCCGTTACGGAGAATGTCGACGGCACGCCCATCGCCGTTCCGGCGCGGCCCTGCTTGGCCGCTACGCGTGTTCGTTTTGTGGGCGAGCCTGTGGCCATGGTCATTGCCGAAACCGTGGATGCGGCCCGAGAAGCGCGCGACCTGTTGGAGGTCGATTACATGCCTCTGGACGCAGTCACGCACCCAGTGAAGACGTTGGAGCCGGGCGCACCCCAGTTGCATGACGGCATTGACGGCAATCTGTGCGTCCATTGGGAGCTTGGTGATGGCGACGCGACGGAAGCCGAACTGGAGGCGTCTGATCATGTGGTCACATTGGAGTTGCACAACAATCGGGTCACCGCCGCGCCAATCGAACCGCGCGGCACTCTTGCCATTCCCGACACTGAAACCGGTGTTACGACCATTTACCAGGCGACGCAGAATATTCATGCGTTGCGCGCCGCCATGGCCGCGATCCTGAACCTGGAGAACGACCAGCTTCGCCACGTAGCGCCGGATGTCGGCGGCGGGTTCGGGGGCAAGAATAGCCTCTATCCGGAACCCGTTGTCACGGTTTACGCGGCGCGCAATTTGGGCCGGCCCGTGAAGTGGGTAAACGATCGCTCCGAGAGTTTTCTCTCGGACACCCACGGGCGAAGCCAGTATACCACTGTGGAACTGGGTTTGGACGCGGGTGGCACCTTTCGGGCGCTTCGAACCACAACGGTGGGAGAACTGGGGGCCTATTGCGGCACGGTGGGGGCCTTCACAGCGACTGGCGGTTCGGCCCGCACCCAGGGGGGCGTCTATGCCTTCAAGGCCATGCATTATCGGGCTCGGGCGGGATTTACCAACACCGCGCCTTTGGATCCTTACCGGGGTGCCGGGCGGCCCGAGGGATCGTTCCAAATTGAACGCATTGTCGAGAAGGCGGCCCGTGAGTTGGGTTTTGATCCTATTGAGTTGCGCCGTCAAAACATTATGCCCAAGGCGTCCCTGCCATTAAAGACAGCTATGGGCCTTGATGTGGATTGCGGCGATTTCCCGATTGTTTTTGAAAAAACACTTGCTATGTCCGACCGGGCTGGCTACGCCGCGCGTGCCGCCAAAAGCGCGGAGCTTGGCAAGCTGCGTGGATTTGCCATCGCGCCTTACCTGGAATGCACAGGGGGCTTGCCGAAAGAGCACGCCGTGGTGAACTTTTCGGAAGACGGGGCGGCCCACCTCGCGGTTGGCAGTCACTCCACCGGCATGGGCCATGAGACGGCGCTTTGCCAAGTCCTGTCGGCAGAGCTGGGCTTAGACATGGATCACATTGGTTTCACCCAGGCGGACACGGATGCGACGCCGTTGGGCGGCGGTCACGGAGGCTCGCGTGGGATGGAAGTGGGCGGGAACGCGGTGCGTCAGACTGCTGGACAGATCATAGCGGTTGGCAAACAGATCGCAGCTCACCAATTTGAATGCGATGCCGACAAGGTTGATTTTGAGGATGGCAGCTTCTTCCAGCCGGGCTCCAACAACACCATGAGTATCGGCGAAGCCGTGGCCGCGTCCTTTAATCTCGAAGCCTTGCCCGACGAGCTGGCGCCCGGGTGCCTGAATATCGGCTCGACATTCGAACGTGGCATCATTTCCGTACCCAATGGCTGTCACGCCGCCGAGGTAGAGGTGGATCCGGACACCGGCGTTATTGATGTCACGGATTTCTGGATTGTCGATGACTTCGGCACCATTATCAATCCGCTTCTGGCCGACGGCCAAGTGATGGGTGGGGTTGGCCAAGGGCTGGGCCAGGCGATTCTGGAACAAGCGGTTTATGATGGTGATAATGGCCAACTCGTGACGGGGACGTTTCTTGATTACGCCTTGCCTCGGGCCGACGACATGCCGCCCATGACTCTCGATTATTACGAAGGTTCACCCACGGGAAAGAATCCGCTGGGCGTTAAAGGTTCGGGCGAAGCAGGCTGCTGTGGCGCGCCGCCAGCCATCGTCAATGCGGTTCTTGATGCCCTCAAAGAACATAGCGTGACGCATATTGAGATGCCGATGACCCCCGAATCTGTTTGGCGATCAATCCACGAAACATAGACTTGGCTGGGGTTGGAGGGCACGATCCTCGATCTACTGCACGGTGCGACAACCAAGATGATCAAAAACAAGACCAATTTTCTGACTGGTGCGTCATTGGGTACGGTGATCACCCGAGAGAGCCAAACGGTCAGGATGTTCGTTGGCGCTCGATAGCCTACAGGGCTTATCGGCAGCGGAATTTAAGTCGACTATTACCCCACACTTTGGTTAAACCGGGGCGGACTAGAATTAGCACCCATACTCCGCGTCACGAAGTTTTCGTCGCCGTATCTTGCCCGTCACTGTCTTTGGCAGACTATCTACAAAGGCGACGCGACGGGGATACTTATAGGGTGCGGTCACAGACTTGGCGAATTCCTGAAGTTCCTTGATTAAATCGTCTGAGCCCGCATACCCGTCGCTTAATATGATGAACGCCTTCACCACCTCACCGCGCTTCTCATGGGGGCTGCCTACAGCGGCACATTCCATGACAGCCGGATGTTCCATCAGGGCATTCTCCACCTCCATTGGACCGATCCGATAGCCGGCCGAATTGATAACGTCATCGTCGCGTCCGTCATAGAATAGATATCCATCGGCGTCCTGGTAGGCCGTGTCGCCGGTCACGAACCACTCATCGCCATTGATAGTGAGGCGGGAGTTGGCTGTCATCTCTGGGGCCCCCCAATAGCCCAGCATGATTTGTGGATTGGGACACTTGATCAGAAGTCGCCCTACCTGGTTAGACTCGAGAAAGGCGTCGTGGTCCTCAGCCGCAATGGCAGCGTATGTCCCTGGCTGTGGGCGCCCCATGGATCCTGGTTTAACCCGCATATGGGGATAATTTAGGATGGTCATCAGGGTTTCGGTCTGCCCGTAGCCGTCCAGAAGAAGGCTGCCGGTGATCTCCTCCCAGCGTACGATGACCTCCGGATTGACGCTTTCACCCGCCGAAACGGTAAGGCGCAACATGTCCAGGTTATAGCCGCTGATGTCTTGCAGGATTAACTGGCGAAGTTCTGTGGCGGCAGCGCAGAATACGCTGACGTTGTATTTGGTGAGCAAATTAAACCGGTGTATCGGATCGAACGGTCCGTCGTAGAAGAGCACGGTTGATCCAGTCGACCAGGGCCCGAACAGGATAGACGTGCCGGCTTTGGACCAGCCCGTATCGGCCGTGCACCACATTACGTCGGATTCCGTTATTGTCAGCCAATACCAAGCTGACACCCGCCAGGTGAAAATTGCACGCGACGCATGCAATACACCCTTCGGTTTGCCGGTGGACCCTGACGTGTAATACAGAATTGCTGGATCTTCGGCAGAGACATGCGGCGCGTCGAAGATGTCCGGCTGCTGACCAATCGCCTTGTCAAAATTCAACCACCCGGCGCCGCCACCAACGCTGATCCGCGCCTTCAGATCATAGCCGTCGGCGACCTTATTGGTGTTCTCGATGGTGGTCACTACGGCATCGGCATCGGCATCCTCAATCCGATAGGCAATTTCGGTGGTGGTAAGCATGGTGACACAAGGAATTGGCACCAGACCTGCCTTAAGGCATCCGACCATTGTGATCTGCCAAGCCGGAATGCGGGGTAGAATGACAACCACTCGGTCACCTTTACGCACGCCCGTGGTTGTCATCAGGTTCGCGAACTGAGAGGTGAGACGCGCAATGTCGGCATAGGTGTAACGAGCCTCGGCCCCCTCATAATTGCACCAAATTAAGGCTAAGCGGTCCGGGTCTGCTGCCCATTGATCCACTACGTCGGTTCCGAAGTTGAACGTTTCGGGGATATCCCATTTGAAATCCCGGTGGGCGCTCTCGTAATCGGGCATGGGCACACGGCGCATGACGCTAACCCTTTAGAATTCGTCGTGCGATGGCCCAGCGGTGGACTTCCGACGGTCCGTCATAAATGCGGAAGGCCCGGATTTCCTTGAACATCTGAGCGACTACTGTGTCGTCAGCGACGCCCAGCCCGCCCAAGATCTGTACGCAGCGATCGGTGACTCGGTAGAGCGCCTCGGAGACTGCGGTCTTAACTATAGAGGATTCGTGACGGCCCTTTTCCCCTTGATCGATCGCGTCGCAGCCCCACCACGTCAGTAGGCGCGCCTGCTGAAGGTCCATCTCGTTGTCGGCTAGCATGAAGCCGATGCCTTCATGGCGGCCGATGGTTTTGCCGAAGGCTTCACGCTTGCGGGCATAGTCGAGCGCAATCTCATGGGCTCGGCAGGCGCCGCCTAGCCAGCGCATGCAGTGGGTCAACCTAGCCGGCGCTAAGCGTACCTGGACGTATCGGAATCCCTCGCCTACGGCGCCCAACACCTCGGAACGTGGGACGTGAAGGTTGTCGAATTCGATCTCCCAATGGCCGCCTGTGAAGCTCTCGTCCATGGTATTCATGGGCCGAACCATCCGAATACCTTCGGCGTCTGGCCTGGTCAGAAACATGGTGGCGCCCGGCGTCTCGCCGTGGCCGTCGGGCACGGTCGCCATAATGATCATCAACCCCGCCCCCGCGGCGCCTGTGATGAACCACTTACGGCCGTTGATAACGAAGTCGTCGCCGTCAGGGATTGCTGTGGTCTTCAGCGTTGGATCGGCGCCGGCCCCGTTAGGTTCTGTCATGGCGAAACATGAGCGATGAATTCCTTCGGCTACAGGGCGGAGCCATTTTTCCTGCTGTTCTTCCGTGGCTACTTTGAGCAACAGGTTCATGTTGCCCTCGTCCGGTGCGTTGCAATGCGTGGCAACAGGACCCAGTGGCGAGTGGCCGGCCGCTTCCAGGGCGATGGCTGTTCCCACGTGATTAAGACCCAGGCCGCCCCATTTTTCGGGCAACTGTGGAACAAAAACGCCGGCTTCGCGCGCTAGATTGTTTAATTCTAATCGAAGTTCGTCCGTTGGGCCATGATCCGTGTTGCGGGTATCCTTCTCATAAGGAATGACTGTGTCGCGGACGAATTTCTCGATTCTCTCCTTGATCTCAATGTGGTCGTCGGTGAGGGTGAAACCAATCACATGTGCCTCCTAGGTCAGAAAAACTTTTCCTTGGCGATATCAATGGCGAAATCCACTAGACCGTCGGCGGATTTGCCGAAGCGGGCAAAACGCGGATCATCAGTGTCGCCGCTCAGGTAGCGGATATAAAGCTGGCGAAAGATGACGGCGGCGCGGAATACGGCCAGTACTCGGATGAAATGGAAGCCCGTCATGTCGATGCCGCTAAATTCGGCGTAATGGTTGGCCATCGCCTCACGGCATGGAAAACCATGCCCGGCAGTTGGCATTTGGTCCAACTCCAGCATGGCATCCGGATCGCCAGCTTCTGTCCAGTAGCCGAGCATGACCGCGAGGTCCCAGCGCGGATCGCCGCGCGTGCCCATGTCCCAGTCGATGACGGCCAGGGGTGCAAGCGTGTCCGGGTTCAAAATCACATTGTCCAACTTGAAATCGTTGTGAATAAGCGTCGCCGGCGCGTCTGCTACGATCTCTGCGCCCAGCCAATCGGCCAGCGTCGCGAGCGCCGGGGGAGCATCTCTGTCCCAGGCCGAGACGGCGCGCTTTGTCCAGCCGGTTAGAGTGCGAGCTAGATAGCCGTTCGTATTTCCCAACGTGTCCAAATCGACGGCTGCGGGATCGACGGCGTGAAAGGCTGCCAATTGCTCAGCCAGCATGCGACCTAGGCTGCGGCCCGCGTTGGCGGGTAAGCCATCTGGCATAGTGCCGCCGATGACCAGACCTCGCCGGTATTCCATAATGAAAAAGCGCGCGCCCAAGATCGTTGGATCATTGCAGAAATGATGGCAGCGCGGTGCCAGCGGGAAGGCCTTCCACAAGCGCATAAGAATGCGGCTTTCGCGGCCCATGTCATTGGAACCGGGTTGAACCGGTCCCATCGGCGGACGGCGCAGGACGCGCATCTGGTCGTCCACAGATATCAGATAATTAAGATTGCCAAACCCGGAGGAGAACTGGCGCGGAGCCGGGTCTGTATTGAGTGTCATGCCCTGGTCCGCCAGATACGCAGCCAGACGTTCCCAGTCCTGGGTTACTTCACCGGCGCCGGAAAGAAATAAAGTGTCGGATCGAGACATGTCGTTAGCCTTTATAGGCGGAGATTAGGATGCCTGCCGGGGCCTGTCACGTCATCGTCAGAGAGCTTTAGGAAACCACACCGTCTAGTTGGTTTGGGTGCGCCGTATCGACGGGCTATCGTCAGGGGAATTTTGGCAAAATTTGTTACTTTTTTATTTAGCTACAGCAGGGAACACTCACATTATGATCAAAGAGGGCCTGTCATTACAGCGCGCGCAATAGTTTCTCGCGTTGCTGCCGGTTTCATGAGGCTTATCACCTATTATGGGCACAAATCCGGGACCTTGACATCAGAGAATTAGTCCGTTTACTCCGCCTTCTTCTGGACCTTTGCCCATGTGTCGCGAAGTCTGATGGTGCGGTTGAACACGGGTCGATCCGGGGTCGAGTCTGGATCGGCAGCGAAATAACCTTGCCGCTCAAATTGGACTGTGTCGCCGATGGCCGTTCTGCCAAGCGCCGGCTCCAACTGGCAATTGTTCAGTATACCCAGCGAGTCCGGGTTGATGTCGTCCAGCATGTTACCGGATGCCGCGCCTGGGGTTTCCGCTGTGAAGAGATTTTCGTAAAGGCGCACTTCAGCGGCGACTGCATGTTTTGCAGACACCCAATGCAGGGTTGCCTTGACTTTCCGGCCATCTGGCGAGCCGCCACCCTTAGTGGCTGGGTCGTAGTTGCACCGCAGTTCCGTCACGTTGCCGCTGGAGTCCTTGATAACTTCCGTGCAAGTCAAATAGTAGGCGTAACGAAGCCGAACCTCTCGGCCGGGTGCGAGGCGGAAGAATTTCTTCGGTGGATCTTCCATAAAGTCGGCCCGCTCAATCCAAAGTTCGCGTCCGAAGGGGACCATTCGGGTTCCGTCGGCATCGTTTTCTGGATTGTTGACGGCCTCCAATTCTTCGCTTTCTCCTTCGGGATAGTTTTCAATCACCACCTTCAGCGGATCGAGCACCGCCATGCGCCGGAGTGCCGACTTGTTTAAGTGGTCCCGAACGCAGTGCTCCAAGAGCGCCATCTCCACAACCGAATCGCTTTTCGTTACGCCAATGCGCGATGCAAAATCCCGGAGTGCGGCCGCTGGCAGGCCACGGCGACGCAAGCCAGCCAGTGTCGGCATACGTGGATCATCCCAGCCCGTTACGTGTCCGTCCTGGACAAGCTGGGTGAGGCGACGTTTAGAGAGCACCGTATAGCTTAGGTTGAGGCGCGAGAATTCATACTGACGCGGCCGTGATGGCGTGGGCAGGTTCTCTATCAGCCAATTGTAGAGCGGCCGATGATCCTCGAACTCCAGCGTGCACAAGGAGTGAGTGACCCCCTCGATCGCGTCGGATTGGCCATGGGCGTAATCGTATGTCGGATATATGCACCAGGCATCGCCGGTCCGCGGATGGTTGGCGCGCAAAATCCGATAGAGGACCGGATCGCGCAGATTTATGTTCCCCGAGGCCATGTCGATTTTGGCGCGCAGCACGCACGCACCGTCTTCGAATTTACCCGCGCGCATGTCCCGGAACAGACCCATGTTCTCGTCGACACTGCGGTTGCGGTGCGGGCTGTCTTTTCCTGGCTCAGTCAGGGTGCCGCGGTACTCCCTCATCTCTTCGATTGAGAGATCATCGACGTAGGCCTTTCCCTCGGCGATCAAATATTTGGCCCAGGCGTAAAGTTGCTCAAAGTTATCTGAAGCGAAATAGCGGTGTTCTCCCCAATCAAACCCCAGCCACCGGACATCGGCCTCGATCGCGGTGATGAACTCTTGCTCTTCCTTTGTGGGGTTTGTGTCGTCAAATCGAAGATGGCAGCGACCATGAAACTCCGCGGCGGCGCCAAAATTCAGGCACATGGATTTACCGTGACCGATATGCAGATAGCCGTTTGGTTCTGGTGGGAATCGCGTGACGATTCCGTCGTGGTGGCCAGAGCCTATATCATCGGCAATGATTTCGCGGATGAAGTCTCGAGGCTTATCCTCGATGGCCACGCCAAGAGTATCAGAAGAGTTCGTCATGTTGATATCCGCATTGTTGCGTGCCAAAACCCGGGATCAGCAACCCAGGGCGCATTGTCTGCCAAAAAATCTCCATTGAGCCAAGATAAAGCTGACTATCGACGGGCTCATTTGCCACCAGACACCTTAAGCCACCGGTCAGCGCTGTTAGGATAGCGCCTGACACGCGGTCTGAACCCGACGGCAGGCTTCGTCCAGGTTCTCCATGGAGGCAGCGAAGGAAAGGCGGAAGTGTGGGCTTAGCCCGTAGGCCTCGCCGTGGACGGCGCCGATGCCAAATTCTTCGAGAAGATAGATTACGAAATCCCGGTCACTCTTGATCTTACGGCCGTTGGGCGACGTTTTGCCGATCAACCCGGCGCAACTAGGATAAACGTAGAATGCACCGTTAGGACTGAGACAGTTAAGGCCAGGGCAGTTGTTCAGGCGATCTAGCATGAAGTCTCGTCGCTCTTGGAAAACCTTAGCTCGTTCCGTGACTAAATCTTGAGGGCCTGTAAGTGCGGAAACCGCGGCGGCTTGGGCGATAGAATTTGGATTGCCCGTGCTTTGATTTTGAAGTTTGTGCATGACTTGGATTAAATCCGGCGGCCCCCCGGCGTAGCCGATACGCCATCCGGTCATGGCATAGGCCTTTGAGACGCCGTTGACGGTAAGGGTGCGGTCGTATAGCCGCGGATCCACCTGAGCAGGGGTAACGAAGTCGATGTCATCGAAACGGACATGCTCGTACATGTCATCGCTCATCAGCATGCATCTGGGATGATCGACCAGGATATCGCCAAGCGCACGGTATTCATCCGCCGTGTAAAGAGAACCCGACGGGTTGTTCGGAGAGTTTAACATCAGCCATCGGGTTTTTGGCGTCAAAGCCTTGGCTAGTTCCTCGGCCTGCAGTTTGAAGCCGTTCTCCTCGCGGCATTCGACTAACACTGGCAGGCCACCAACGTATTTCGCCATTTCCGCATAGGACCCCCAGAACGGCGTCGCGATGACGATTTCATCTCCTGTCTCTACAGTCGCCTGGATGGCGTTAAAGATCGCTTGCTTGGCGCCGTTTGAGGCGATGATTTGATCGTGTCCGTAATCCAGGCCATTTTCATGCTTGAACTTCCGCTGGATGGCATCCTTGAGTGTTGGTGTGCCGCCAACCGGCGTATATGTAGTTTCGCCACGCTTCATGGCCGCGTAGGCCGCATCCATGACGTGGTCCGGGGTTGGGAAGTCCGGCTGACCTTGGGTTAGAGCCACGATGTCCTGGCCTTGGGCGCGCAGCTCGCGAGCACGCTGCGTAGCGATAGAACTAGCCGAGGTCTTGATGCGGTCCATGCGTTGGGCAATATACGTCATCGATAGGGTCCTTTAGGGAGCAGATCGAAAAGGCAGAGATTAGGTGATTGTCCGATTTCAGTCGAGAAGATCGTCAAGGGCCTCAAAGGTTCGCTGGATATCGCTTGCATCGTTGAAGAGATAAGGCGCGATACGGATTGAATTACCGCCGCGCAAACTAATGTGGAAACCCTTCGACTTCATATGTTCACCGATATCGACCGGCGGCTGGGACGATGGCCGGACACCAAGGAAATGGCCAACCCGATTTTCGTCCGGGACGACACCCCATCCACGCTCCCGCGCTAAATCGGCGGCCAGTTTTGTCAGGCTGCGGAGCGTCTCCTGGATCGCGGCGGGGGTCCACGCGGTGAGCTGCTCCAAGGAGGCTACCGCCATGGGCATATTGATGAAATTGTTGCGTTCGCCCATGTCAAAGCGGCTGGCTCCGTCAGCAAACTCTTCAGGGTATTCGACCTCGGTTGCCTCGGCCCGGACGTTGGCCATGTTCCACCGATGTTGTTCCAAGGGAATTCCGTTTTGGCGATGCGGCGCAACATAAAGAAAAGCCAGTGTATATGGGCACAGAAGCCACTTGTAGGCTGAGGCAACCATGAAATCAGGTTGGATTTCGGTCATGTCCATGGGCATGGCGCCTGCAGTTTGGGTCGAGTCGACACAGAGCGCCGCGCCAACCTCGCGGCATTTCTTCCCGATGGCTACTAGGTCAAGGCGTGTGCCGTCGGCCCAATGGCAGGGAGGCAACGCAGCAATCGCGGTGTTTGGTCCAATGACGCCCAGAACGTCAGGTGTCCAGTCGCCGTCTTCGGGCCGCGGCACGACCTTAAGGAAGGCGCCAGTTTCCCCAGCCAGATGCCGCCAACTGAAGATATTGGATGGAAATTGGTCAGTGATGACGACAATTTCTTGCCCGGCCGAAATCGGCAAATTGTTCGCCATAACGGAAACGCCGTAGGAGGTTGAGCTCACGATGGCCACGTCCCTGGCTGGCGCGCTGATAAGATCACCGAATAGGCGGCGTACCCTTTCTGCCTCTGCCGGCGGCTCCGCACCGTTCATGGCCCAGGGGCGATACTTTCGCGCCAATCCCTTGAGGCCGGCCTCGTAAGTCGCCGTTGGCAGGGGCGTGTAAGCCGCTGCGTTCAGGTAGGTAACCCCATCTTCCATGTCGAACAAATGGCTCTGGTTCTCAAGCAGCATACTGTTGTCCTCTCGTTGCTTTGGTGACCATTATCAACGGACGGGCGTTTTCGGCAATTCCCCATTGGACATACTGACCTCTTGGCGTTTGACGTGCTCGCGATAAGCAATGAAGGCGGTCGAGCCAAAAATCATCACGCTACCAAGCCAGACATAGGCGTCTGGGACCTCGCCAAAGGCGAGATAGGCAAACAAGGAAACGATAATCAAACGTGTGAAATCCACAGGCATTACCACGTGAGTAGGTGCCAAGCGCAACGCCTCCGCCATTCCCACTTGGCCCAAGCCACCGAGAATTCCGAGGATTACGAGTAGCCCCCATTGCTCCAATGTCGGCCAGACCCAGACGTAAAGCGCCGGACCTAGCAGCATGGGGGTCATCATGATCGACATGTAGACAGTAATGGTGACGCTACTCTCGGTGCGGCCCAGGATTTTGATCATAATCAGGCATATTGCCCAGCCCAAGGCTGAGCCCAGCACCAAAATCTGGCCTAGCCCAATATTCTGAAATCCGGGCCGAAGCACGACAAAGACGCCGATGAAACCGACCAAAATGGCGCTCCAACGTTGGAGGCCAAGGCGTTCGCCAAGAAAAAAAATAGCAAGGATAGCGACATATATGGGTGCCGTGAATCCAAGTGCTGTGACTTCGGCCAGGGGTGCAAGGCTGATCGCCATGAAGAAGCACATCATGCAAGCCGAATTTACGATTGCCCGCCAAAACATGAGCCCCGGCCGTGATGTACGAAGCGGCGCCCAACCCAGCTTGACGAACCAGGGTGCCATGGCGAACAGCGCGAACAAATTGCGGAAAAACGCAATCTCAAATGGGTGGATATGATCGGAAACGTGTCGGATCAGCACATGCATGGCGGCCATGCATATACCGGCGCCCAGCATGAGCGCCATGCCGTTGAGTGGGTCAGCCGCAGGCGGAGCACTGATGTTGGCAGTCATGGTTTGGACTTTCAAGATAAGTCAGGAGATTAGGCTTTCGGTAGACGCAGTGCAAAACGTGATGTTTCACAGGCTCAATTGTGACTTGTGAACAGTGTGGACAGGCGTTGACAAAACCATAAGTGGTCCCTATGTTCCGCGATCCTTCGCGCCGAAATTGGCCGGGTGTGCGTAAAATGTTGATGACGAGACGTTGAGGCTAAGGCCATGAAAGTCAGAAATTCTCTGAAATCCGCGAAAATCCGGGACAAGGATTGCCGCGTCGTGCGCCGCAAGGGCCGTGTCTACGTGATCAACAAGAAGAACCCGCGGTTCAAGGTCCGCCAGGGCTAAGTTGCTCAACTGCAGAAGACCGAAAACCGCGCCTCGTCGCGGTTTTTTTGTTGTCTAGACTCATCCCGTTGCGCATTGAGTGCATAAATGGGCACACCAGATTGAAATGTGTAATCTTCGACGCCATCTGTGGAGTGGCGTAGATTTAGAGCGTTGTAAATTGCGACCGGCAAGGGGTCGCCAGATGAGGATCTGAGCCCGTGAACATACCTGCCGTTAAAGTTTCATTCCCCGTCGTCATTGTTACTGCTGGATCCATTGCCGTTCTCATCGGCATGGGAATTCGAGGCAGTCAGGGGCTCTATTTGAAGCCCATGAGTGTCGATCTTGGCTGGGGCAGGGAAGTTTTCGCCTTCGCCATGGCGATGCAGAACTTGTTATGGGGTGCGTTCCAGCCCTTCGCTGCGGCAATGACAGAGAAGTGGGGCACTGGCCGGGTTGTTGCCGGCGGCGGTGTCCTGTATGCCGTCGGCCTTTATATCATGTCTATTTCCCAGGACCCCCTCACCTTTAATTTCTCGGCTGGGCTCCTGCTGGGGATGGCGCAATCTGGGTGCGCGTTGGGCGCAGTCTTGGGCGCGGTGGGCCGTGCTCTTCCTGAAAGCTCGCGGACATTTGGCCTCGGCATAGTAACGGCGGCGGGTGCGGCCGGTCAATTCACCGTCGTGCCGGTTGGACAGGCATTTCTTAGCTATTACGGCTGGTCCACATCTTTCGTATTGCTGGGTTTATTATCAATCATAATCGTGTTTGCCGCTATTTTTCTGCGTGGCAAACCGCCTGAGGCGAGGACCGCGAAGTCCCCCGAACGTGGTGGCGGTGAGGCCCTCAGTATGAGCGGCATGCTGTCGCTGGCGTCTAAGGACTCCAGCTTCTGGTTCCTGACTGCGGGTTTCTTCGTTTGTGGTTTTCATGTGGCTTTTATCAGTGTGCACATGCCGGCCTATCTGGACGACAAAGGGTTGCCGACCGAACTTGGCGCCTACTCGCTCATGTTGATTGGACTATTCAACGTCTTTGGCTCGGTCATGGCCGGGTATATGGGTGGCAAGTATTCGAAGAAGTATCTCCTAAGTACGCTGTATAGCCTGCGCTCCGTGACCATCGCCATCTTTATTATTGTGCCGATTTCGACACCTAGCGTCCTGGTGTTCTCCGTCGCCATGGGATTGTTGTGGCTTAGCACCGTGCCGCTGACGTCCGGCTTGGTCGCGACCATTTACGGGACCCGGTACATGGGGACGTTGTTTGGGATTGTTTTTTTCTCCCACCAAGTAGGCAGTTTCCTGGGGGTTTGGCTTGGGGGCTATTTTTATGATACGACGGGCTCTTACGACCCGATCTGGTGGGCTGGAATTGCGCTTGGCTTAACAGCTGCGATCCTGCACTGGCCGATCTACGAACAGACCCGCGCCGAAGCTGTAAATGCCTGATGACGAACCGGGTCGAGCGTGGCAGAGTTCTATAGAAGTAGGCTCAAAGAACGAGACGCGTTCATAATACGCCGCACCATATAGGATTTTGTCCATGCTGATGCCCGAGCCTTGTAACGAGACCATTACCCGTCGTGATGAAATCATCGCCATGATGCACAGCATCGTTCCCGCCGACTGCGTCATCTTCGAAGAGGACGAACTGCGTGCGTACGATTGCGATGGGCTGATGGCCTACAAGCAATTGCCGTTTATTGTCGTTCTGCCCGAGACCACGGAACAGGTCTCGAAGATCCTCAAATACTGCCACGACAATGATGTGAAGATCGTGCCCCGTGGATCTGGGACGGGTCTATCCGGCGGCGCGCTTCCGCTGGCGGATGCGATCACATTGGGGCTTGGCAAATTCAAGGAGATCATCGAAACAGATTACGAGAACCGCTGCGTGGTCACCCAACCGGGCGTCACCAATCTTGCGCTGACCCAGGCGGTGGAGCATGAGGGCTTCTATTATGCGCCCGACCCGTCTAGCCAGATTGCCTGCTCGATCGGCGGCAATGTGGCGGAGAATTCGGGCGGCGTTCATTGCCTGAAATACGGACTGACTACCAACAATGTTTTGGGCGTGGAAATGGTGCTTATGGATGGCGACATCTTGCGTATCGGAGGTAAACATTTAGATGCGCCGGGGTATGATTTGCTCGGGGTCATCAATGGCTCGGAGGGTTTGCTGGGCGTAATTACCGAGGTCACCGTGCGAATCCTACAGAAGCCTGAGACGGCAAAGGCCGTGTTGTTGGGATTCGATAGCAACGAGGCTGGCGGCGGCTGTGTCGCTGCGATCATCGGCGCTGGTATCATCCCCGGCGGCATGGAGATGATGGACACCTTTGCCATCCAGGCGGCGGAAGAATTTGTGCAGGCCGGCTATCCCCTGGACGTGACTTCGCTGTTGATTGTCGAGCTGGACGGCCCTGCGGCGGAAGTGGAGCATCTGATCGGCAAGGTTGAGGCCATCGGTCGTCAGCAGAACGTCAAATATATGAAAGTCAGTGAGACCGAAGAGGAACGCCAACGTTTCTGGTCAGGCCGCAAGGCCGCGTTTCCGGCCGTCGGGCGCCTGTCGCCGGACTATCTCTGCATGGATGGCACGATTCCCCGTGGTCAGCTCTCGCATGTGCTAACCCGGCTGGGGGAGCTTTCTGAGAAATACGGCCTTAGGGTCGCCAACGTTTTTCACGCGGGCGACGGTAACCTTCATCCGCTTATCTTGTTTGATGCTAACGAGCCGGGTGAGTTGGATGCAGCGGAGAAATTTGGCGCCGACGTTCTCAGGCTCTGTGTGGAGGTGGGTGGCGTGCTCACCGGTGAACACGGCGTCGGAGTTGAAAAGCGTGATCTCATGGGTGAGATGTTCACCGAAGACGATATGAAACATCAACAGCGCGTCAAATGCGCCTTTGATCCAAGGCATCTTATGAACCCGGGCAAGGTCTACCCGACGCTGCACCGCTGCGCCGAATTGGGCAAAATGCATATCCATCACGGCCAAGTTCCGTTTCCAGATATACCAAGGTTCTAGTCAATGACAGAAATCCTCAAGGTTGAAAACGAGGACCAGGTTCTGGATACCATTAAGTGGGCGGTTGCCGAGAAAAAACCGCTAGATGTTCGCGGCACCGGTTCGAAATCCGTGCTGGGCCGACCGACGGAGCTGAGGCATGTACTTGATCTTTCCGAGCTCTCTGGCGTGTCGCTCTACGAGCCTGCCGAGCTGGTTTTGAGTGCTGGCGCGGCGACACCCGTGGCGGAGGTGGAAGCCTTACTGAACGATCAGAACCAGCAAATGGCGTTCGAGCCCCCGGACCTGGGGTCGTTGTTGGGCAGCCCGGCAGGTAGAGGCACGCTGGGAGGGCTGCTGGCATGTAACCTAGCGGGTCCGCGGCGCATCAAGGCCGGCGCGGCGCGCGATCATTTTCTGGGCTTTACCGCCGTTAGTGGTCGGGGCGAGGTGTTTAAGTCCGGGGGGCGGGTCGTCAAGAACGTGACCGGGTTCGACCTTTCGAAGCTCATGGCAGGGTCCTACGGAACCTTGGCTGCCATGACCCAGGTGACAGTAAAGGTTTTGCCGGTGCCGGAGAAAATCCGCACCGTCCTCGTCACTTGGGCTAAGGATGGGATCTATGATCACGGCGGGAATAAGGCCATGACCGATGCCCTGGCCAGCCCGCATGAGGTTTCTGGCGCGGCGCATCTGCCGGCCGGTATTGCCGGGCGCTCGACGGTAAATTACGTGGCTGGAAGCGGACGCGCCGTCACCGTTATCCGCGTGGAAGGCCCCGAGCCTTCTGTGGCACACCGATGCGAAGCACTACGCACCCTGCTGGCTCCACTGGGTGACACAGAGGAGTTGCATACCCATAATTCGCAGATCTTGTGGCGCGAGATCCGTGACGCCACTTACCTAACTGCCGATCAAGAACGTCACATTTGGCGTTTGTCTGTACCCCCTAAGGAAGGCTCTCGCGTGGCCCTGCAGATCCTTGAGGGCCGGCCGGGAGAAGTCCTTTATGACTGGGGTGGGGGACTTATCTGGCTAGCTCTTGGGGCCGCGTCCGACGCTTGCGCCAAAGCCGTGCGCCGGGGCGTCGCTGCAGTTGGTGGTCACGCCATGTTATTCCGCGCTCCCAAAAATGTGCGCGACCGGGTTCCCGTTTTTGAGCCACAGGATGGTCCTTTAGAAAACATTACCAGACGTATCAAGGAAGGCTTCGATCCCAACGGCATTCTCAATCCGGGACGCATGCACAAGGAGCCCTGATCTGTGCAGACCAATTTTTCCGAAGCTCAGCTGGCGACGCCGGATATTGCCGAAGCCAACGACATTCTCCGAAAATGCGTGCATTGCGGATTTTGTACTGCCACCTGCCCGACCTATGTGCTTCTGGGTGATGAATTGGACAGCCCGCGTGGTCGCATCTATCAGATCCGCGACATGCTGGAGTCGGGCAAGGTGGCATCAGAGACCCTTGTCACCCATGTTGATCGATGCCTGAGCTGTCTATCCTGCATGACCACCTGTCCGGCGTCTGTACACTACATGCATTTGGTCGACTTGGCCCGGGTGCGGATTGAAGCGACGTATACCCGTCCCCTATCCGAGCGATTGCTGCGCAAGTTATTGGCCACCGTCATCCCAAATCCACGCCTATTCAGGCTGTCGCTGATCGCTAATAGGCTGGTTCGGCCCTTCGCGGCGTTTTTGCCCGGCCGATTGAAGGTGCTGGTCGGCATGTCGCCGGCCCGGCTCAAAGGATTGTCGCCCGTCGACCGTCCGCAAACTTTCCTGGCCGAGGGGCCGCGCCGTATGCGGGTGGCGTTAATGAACGGCTGCGCGCAACAGGTCCTGCGTCCTGCCATAAACGAAGCCAGCGTGAGGCTTCTAACCCGACACGGTTGCGAAGTAGTGGTACCACAGGGGGCGGGGTGCTGCGGCGCGCTGGTCCATCACATGGGCGACGAGGTCGGGTCGCATTCAGCTGCCAAGGCCAATATAGCCGCCTGGGAAAAGCTCCGTGACCAAGACGGTGGCTTGGATGCGGTGGTAATAAACACGTCAGGTTGCGGCACAACAATCAAGGATTACGGCTACATGCTTCGGACCGATCCGGAATGGGCTGACCGGGCGGCCTGGATGTCGGATATAGCCAAGGATATCACCGAGGTGATAGAGACGCTGGGATTACAGGAGGTGGCAGCACCTAAAAATGCTCCGGTTGTGGCTTATCATTCGGCTTGTTCTATGCAACACGGCCAAAGACTGACGTCGCAGCCAAAAACTTTGCTGCGGATGGCGGGCTTTGTCGTACGAGAGCCTGGGGAGGGGCATCTGTGCTGCGGATCGGCAGGGACCTACAACATCATGCAGCCAGATTTGGCGGCTCGCTTGAAACGCCGCAAAGTGGCGAGCTTGATGAATACCAAGGCCGATGTAGTTGCCACGGGAAACATTGGGTGCTTGATGCAGATTGGTGATGGTATGAACGCCGAGGATGGATTGCCTATCGTGCACACGGTCGAGCTGTTGGATTGGGCTACTGGCGGGCCCGCACCTGAAGTTTTTGAATGACCAGTTACCTATCAAGATGTTTATATTTTCGAAGGCTTGCGTATCGATTTGCACGTCTTGAGCGTCGTGTCGCCATTTAACCGAGCAGACGTGGTCGAATTCCTTTTCGCCACATTGATATTCACGATGCTTGTGGTTCCACCCGTGTGCGCCGATCAGACCGACGCAAAATCCGTCGATCTATTCCGTCAGTTACAGTCGGCCCAGGAATTGGAGCAAGCGCAGTTTATCGAGAACCGGATTTGGGATATGTGGCATACGCATACAGATCCTCAGGTGGACAACACGATGGCCATTGGTGTGCTTAGCATGCAGCACGGCCCTTTGAGAAAATCACTTGCGACCTTTGACAAGGTTGTTGCCATAGCACCGAATTTTTCCGCAGGCTGGAATATAAAGGGCGACAATCTAATATATGATGGGCCGCTACGCGGCTTCCGTTAAGGATATCCAACGCACGCTAGCCTGAGAGCCCCGTCACTTAGGCGCACTCTCCGGTCTGGGTTTGATTAGCGATTCTATAGGCAACAGCCAGGTGGCGCTCAAGGTTTGGGAGTGGGCCTTGGCAATGCATCCAAACATGCGCAAAAATACATTCGCGTATGCTCGAGGTGAAACGTGAGTTGACCGGCCCGCCGACATGATGGCTATTTAGGTTCGCTGGATGACTCAAAATTGCGAGGAACTCCCATGTGTGCCCAAGTCATTGCTGACCCGATCGAGCTTGAAGACGACTTCCTAGAGGAGCTGCGCGCTTTCGTTGGCGATCGGCTCTCCACTTCCATGGCCGTTCGTGAACACCACGGCCATGGCGAGGGCTTCCCGGGCGTTTTCCCGCCGGGTGCAGTCGTCTTTGCCCATTCAACAGAAGAGGTCAGCGAGATCGTAAAGATTTGTGCTGCGCGCAAGGTGCCTATCGTGCCTTTCGGAACTGGAACATCGCTAGAGGGTCATGTGGCGGCGCTTCGGGGCGGCGTGTGCATCGATCTGACGCGGATGGACAAGGTCTTGAACGTGAACGCCGAAGACCTGGACGTAACCGTGCAGCCCGGTGTGCGAAGGAAGCAGTTGAACGAATTCCTCCGAGATACGGGCCTTTTTTTTCCCATCGATCCAGGAGCCGACGCTTCGATCGGCGGTATGACGGCGACCCGGGCGTCTGGGACCAATGCCGTCCGGTACGGCACCATGCGTGAAAACGTCTTGTCGTTGACCGTGGTTTTGCCGGACGGCCGGATCATTCGAACGTCCCGTCGGGCGCGGAAATCGTCGGCTGGGTATGACCTGACGCGGCTCTACGTGGGGTCGGAGGGGACCTTGGGGGTGATCACAGAAATAACGCTCCGCCTCTTCGGTATTCCTGAAGCAATTTCGGCGGCGGTAGCCTCCTTCCCAGATCTGGAATCGGCGGTTAACACGGTGATATTGACGATCCAGTCTGGGGTGCCTATTGCTCGAGTGGAGCTTTTGGATGATATCCAAATGGATGCCTTGAACAAGTACTCGGGGCTAGATTACCCCGTTCAGCCAACCTTGTTTTTCGAATTTCATGGCTCCGAAGCGGGTGTTCAGGAACAAGCGGAAACGGTACAGGGGATTGCTGGCGAATTCGGTTCCGCCGATTTCCAATGGACCGCGCATGCGGAAGAACGCAACAAGCTTTGGCAGGCCCGCCACGACGCTTATCTTGCCTGTAAGGCTCTTCGTCCCGGTGCGACGGTTTACGCCACTGATGTTTGCGTCCCTATTTCTCGGCTCGCGGAATGCATCATGGAAACCCGAAAGGATATTGATGAAACAGGTGTGCTGGCACCCATTGTTGGCCACGTAGGCGATGGTAATTTCCATTTAAGCCCGATTTTTGATCCCGACGATCCAGAAGAAGCGCGGAGAGTGGATGAGCTCAATGAACGTCTAGTTCTCCGCGCGCTTGCCATGGACGGCACCTGCTCGGGGGAACATGGGGTCGGTGTGCACAAGATGGATTTCCTAGTTGCTGAGCACGGCGACGCTATCAGTGTCATGCGGACTTTGAAGATGGCACTGGATCCGGACAACATCATGAACCCGGGTAAGGTAATCCGGGTCTGAGCCAATCATCTTATGGCTTCTTTCAATCCTGACCAGCCCCAGGCCTTTCTTGATGACTTGATGCGTGCGGCCATTGCCGCAGCGAACCCACTGGAGGCGGTGCCCCAGCACCTGCCTGCGCCGCCCAAAGGTCATACCGTGGTATTAGGGGCCGGCAAGGCGTCCGCGGCAATGGCGAAGGCTGCAGAAGAAAATTGGCGAGGAACCGTCTCTGGTCTAATAGTCACTCGCCATGGCTTCAAAGTACCCTGTGAGCGCATTGAGATCGTTGAGGCCGCGCATCCGGTTCCTGACGCTGCAGGTCGCGAAGCGGCATCGCGGATCCTGGCTATGGCCAACAGTCTTGGTCCTGACGATATGTGCCTAGCGCTTATGTCGGGAGGTGCCTCCGCCCTTTTGGTCCAGCCGACACAGGGCATATCTTTTGAAGACAAGCAGGAAGTCAATCGCTTGCTGTTGCACTCGGGTGCCAACATTACGGAGATGAATACGGTCCGCAAACACCTCTCGGCCGTGAAGGGCGGCCATCTGGCGCGTGCCGTGCAGCCGGCTCAGTTGGTGACCCTGATGATTTCTGATGTGCCTGGCGACGATCCGGGTGTAATTGGCTCCGGTCCGACGGTCCCTGATCCAACAACGTTCGCTGATGCACGTGAAGTCGTTAAAAAATACTGCATCGAATTGCCTACCTCGATACGAGACCATTTGGATCGTGGCTCTGAGGAAACACCAGAGGCTGACGATCCAGCATTCACGGGTGCCGAACAGCGGATAGTAGCTCGGCCCCAAGACAGCTTGGACGCCGCTGCTGCTGTGGCGCGCGCTGCAGGGGTGGAGGTAATCACGTTGAGTGACCAGCTGGAGGGTGAGGCCCGTGACGTCGCGCGCGATCATGCGGCAATGGCGCAGTCGGGCGATGGTGGGCCGAGAATTTATCTCTCTGGCGGCGAGTTGACGGTCACTATGCGTGGCAATGGTGGTGGCGGGCCAAACGCAGAATACATGCTAGCCTTGGCCTTAGCCCTGGACAGCGACCCTCGGGTTCATGCCTTGGCGATTGATACGGATGGGATCGACGGATCTGAGGATAATGCCGGGGCCCGGATCATGCCCGATACTCTGAAACGTGCCCAAATCGCGGGAGTCGATGCAAACGCTTATCTCTCAGACAATGATTCGTACGGTTTTTTCGCTAGCATTGATGATCTGGTAATGACGGGCCCCACATTTACGAACGTTAATGATTTCCGTGCACTGCTGGTGTTGTCGTGAGGGAGATGGCGAACTAAAGTCGGCCTAGGTGTTTTAGGTTCATTGGCATGCACCGATGCTCAACGGTCCAACTAGGTAAATGACTTGCGCAAACTCATAGGTGTTCTACTCGGGCTAACCCTGCTAGCCGTGGCAACTGTGCTCGTCGGGCCCAACTTCATCGACTGGAACAACTACAAGGATGAGGTCACCCGGCGGGTCAAGGAGATGACCGGTCGCGATCTCGCCATAAATGGGAACATTCGGGTCGCCTTTCTGCCGGCGCCGGCGCTGGTGGCCAGCGATGTGTCACTTGCCAATTTGGACGGCGCGACGGCCCGCGACATGGTGACATTGAAATCGGCGGAGATCCGCGTGGCCCTGGCCCCCTTACTGGGAGGGCAGGTGAAGGTCGAAACCCTTAAACTGATCGAGCCGGTCATTCACCTGGAAATACTCAGTGACGGCAGCGCCAACTGGGAATTCGAGGCCGTGAAAGGCGGGACCGGCGGAGATGCCAATCCGACCGCGTCAGTGGCAACGAGAGCAGGCCAGAACTCCGCGCCGCCAATCGCATTTGATAATCTGACCATCGAGAACGCCACCCTGATCTATCGGAATTCCGTATCCAGTGTCACCGAGCGGATCGAAAAACTCAGCGCGCAAATTACCGCAGCATCGCTGCAGGGACCTATGGAGACAATTGGTTCGGCGACGGTCCGTGGTGTGCCGCTGAATTTCAATTTGAATGTGGGTGAGATCATTCACGACCGAACCGTGCCCTTTAAACTTCGTGCCGGCGCGGTGGCCGGCAACGTGACGGGCCGGGTCGGTGGTATGTTGGTCAACCTGACTGAGGTGCCGAAGTTTAAGGGCAACGTCAAAGTAGAAGGAGAGGATCTGGCTGCGACGCTGGCCTCCATAAGTGTTGTTGGAGTGCCGTCCTCACTAGCGCAGTCCTTTTACGTAGGCGGAGACGTCACAGCGACGGCGGCTGAAGTCCAAATGGTAAACGTTGATATTGGCCTCGGCACGACCCGGGCCAGCGGCGATCTTCGTTTTGACATGGGTGACAAGCCCAGCGTTAATGCTCGGCTAGAAGTACGAAAAGTTGACCTGGACGCTTTGGTTGCCACGAAATCGGCGTCGACCTCAACTGGCTCCGGAACGATCAAAGATATGGCGTCGCCCAAGATAGTGACCCCGATGGCAAAGGGACCTTTTCGATTTAACCTTCCAAAAGGGCTTGAGGCTTCGGCGATTGTGTCTATCGACGCAATCGTGTTCCGCAATGACGTGATCCGTGATGCGTTGTTGAATGCCAAATTGGCAGACGGTTTGTTAACTGTGAACCAGATTTCTGCGCAATTTCCAGGCGGGTCGGACTTGGTGGCATCTATGAGCTTGCACACGCCGAATGGCGTTCCCGCTTTCAGCGCCAATGTCGATAGCACGGTAAACGACCTGCGCGGTGTGTTGCGGTGGTTGGACTTTGAATTGCCATCTGTTCCTGCAGATCGGTTGCGGAAAATGAGCTTGCGTGCCCAGTTGATAGGAACCCCGGAACAGGTGCAGATGAATAGTTTGGATCTGCAGTTTGATTCGTCCCGTTTAACGGGTGGGATCACGGTGGCTTTACGTGAACGTTTGGGGGTTGGTGCGAGTCTCACCTTGGACCGTTTGAATTTAGACTCTTATATGTCGGCGACGAAGACACAGGTTACCCTTGCCCCAGCTGGCACTGCCGGCAAGTCTGGCGGAGCCATTACAGCGCGGAACAGTGGCGGAAATGCCAACCCCTTTCACGTATTGGCCGCGCTGACCCGGATTGACGCTAATGTGAAAGCTCATGTGAAAAGTCTGGTTTACGAGGCAAACCCGATCCGCGACCTAGTTATCGACGCCACAGTCTACAACGGTGCAGCCGATATCCGCCGTCTCAGCGTTGGTAAGTACGGTGGCGCTTCGGCCACTTTGAAGGGCAAGTTGAAGGGTCTAATCGTCGCGCCCAACGTTGAAGATTTGAGGTTCGAGGTCAAGATCACTGACTCGGGCCGTTTTGCACGGATTGTGGGTGTGGAATTATCTCCTACCCTTAAAGATCTCGGTGCGGTCACGGCGAAGGGGCGGATAAATGGTAATCTGTTGCATCCGCAGGTGGATGTTACCGCGGGCCTGGCGGGAGGCACGATTGGGATGAAGGGGCGCGTGTCGGTAGTTCCCAGAGTGGACATCGTCGACGCTCGTTTCAGCCTCAAGCACAAAGATCTGGTCGGGCTCATGAGTAAATTTGGATCAAGCTATCGCCCGGCGGGTCGGATAGGCAGCATTAAATTAGACGCTGATGTAAAGGCGTCCGCGAAAGCCGTATCGATGAAGAATTTGCGCGCCGCCATTGGAAAGCTCTCAGTCCGTGGCGAGGCGGATATTGCCCTGGGCGGGCCGAAGCCGGTGATCAATGGTGCGATTGAAGCGGATGAGCTAGTGATCGATCCCTTCCTGCCGGCCATCTCAAAGAGAGCTCGCCGCGCGTCCAACCGTGCACCGAAAGATACGACGCGGCGTTCATCCTCTCGGTCCGCGCCGGTCGGCCGCCAGTTTCCCAATGACCTTATCGATCTTTCCAACTTGAATTCGGTGGATGCCGATCTGCAGTTTCGGGTGCCAACCCTCGCTTATGACAAGTTTATGATCGAAAACCTTGATTTTAGCGCCAGGCTTAAAAACGGCGTGCTCACCGTACCCGCGCTATCTGGCCAGATTTTCGATGGTTCCCTCAACGCCACGCTGGAGGCCGCAACTGGCCCGCGCAATCGGCTCGCCATTAGGGGCGGCGTGAATGGCGTCAACATGGCGAAGTCCCTGAAGGCAATGACTGGCGAGGTCTTAGCCAATGGTCGCATGAAGATCGATCTGGATTTCGCCAGCACGGGCCAAAGCATACGCGATTTGGTCGGCCGCCTGGGCGGAACGGCCTCCGTGGCGCTGACGGATGTCGATGTAGAAAAAGCGGGCAAGGGCACTACGATTTCTGGTTTGTTGGGCTTGCTTACATCTCTCAACAAACTCAGTGGATCCAATACCAATGATCGGGCGGAGATAACCGGAACTTTTAGGGTAGAGGACGGCATTGCCCACTCCAAAGATATTAAGATTGCCTCGGCATACGGGGATGGCGCCGCCGCTGGCGACATCAATCTGCCAGCCTGGACCATCAATATGATAGGCCAGATGCAGCTCGGGCAAAGCTTCATTACTCAATTACTGAGGGCAAAAATTCGCGAAATGAATTCCGCCATGCCTTTCGCAATCACCGGTGCGCTGGACGCGCCCAACGTCAAGGTGGACACGGGCGCGCTATTTGGCCCCGGTATACTGATCCCGAACGCCGATACGCTTTCGAAAAAGGCGCCGAAGGGTGTTGGCAATATACTTCGTGATATTCTTGGTGGCGGAGCCTTAACCACGCGGCCAAAGAGGAAGCCTTTAAATTCGCCACCGCCGATTACGTCCGGTGGCCAAAACGCACCGGTTGATATGCCACCGTTAAAACCGTTGAAGCAACGGAAGGCACCCGCGGTCAATCCGGAAGAGCTCCTCAAACAGCTGTTCAAGCTTTAGGGGAAAGCGTCTCCAGGACAAAGACGCGGAGCGCGCTGGACAGGTTGCCCGTCTTCTCAGCATCGATGCGCGTGACTAGGCCGTTCAGTGATTCGCCGTTCCGAGCAGCGATAGCTTTTAGTTGACCCCAGAATGCGCCCTCTAAAGTGATGGACGTGCGATGACCAGCGATGACAACGGAACGCTTTCGGATGCATGTGGGGTCAGGGGTGGTGTCGATGGTCCATTACTCCCAGCTTTGGCCGACAAGATAGCGCAAATGCCTAAGCTTGGAAAAGGTGCTGCCGGTGATCTGGGCCTCAGATAGACGGCTGTTCCGGCGAATTGGTGAAATTTGAACTGGGATCCACCAAGCTGGTTCCGATCCAGGTGTCGATCATTCTGGTTCAGGGCTGCCATGATCGGGAAGCGGACCGATACTGGGCGTCGCCAACTGCCCGAAAGGTAGCCGGATGAACTTACATGAAGGTTGGACCTCCGCCTATTTGCCGGCTATCACCATGATCTCTACGTCGAATTTGTCACTGGCGAGTTTAGCCTCGACGCAGGCGCGGCACGGCGTGTTGCCGGGGCTTACCCAAGCATCCCAAACGGCATTCATTTCCGTGAAGTTGGCCATGTCGGTGATCCAGAGGGTCGCGGACAAGAGTTTCGACTTGTCCGTGCCGGCTTCCGTCAGGTAGCCGTCGATGCGGTCCAGGATATCTTGGGTCTGTTCCGCTACCGTGCCGCCCGGCGCGCCAGAGGCCACCTGGCCGGCCAGATAAACGGTGTCGCCGGAGACCACGACCTGGCTCATGCGTTCTCCAGAGTGCATGCGTTGAATGTTCATAATATCTCTCCCTTTGGATTAAGGTCTGGATGATTGGAAATTCAGTGGCCAGAGCCTATCCGCCGATCACTTCGGTGAAAAGGCCACGGCGGGAAATTATTTAGGAACCCTCCTTTCACTGGCGGGCTCCGTATTGGCATCCAACGCATCGGCCAACCGAGATTGGGCGCTTCCTGGTTTCAATGGCTTTTGCTGGCTGGGGTCGGGCGCCCAGGCGGTTATGGTGATGATTTCGAAGGTGGCAGGAATCCGACCGACCGCGTCGGCATACGTCTCCAGATATATCTCGCAGGCTCGTAGCAGTGTAGCTCGCCGGGTGAAGGTGCGGCGCCGATCCCTGTTTGCATTAGTTTCACCCATGCCGCGTAGGTCAAGCAACAGCTTCAGCGGATCACCGTAGGAGACGGTCACTGTTTCCGTGTCCACTACAGGCAGCGCGAAACCCGTCCGGGTCATCAGGTTACCCAAATCGCGCACGTCGATGAGCGGTGAAAAGCGGGGGCTGACACCACCCTCAATCTCAGTCTCCGCGTGGAATAGGGACGTGCGTAATTCATGCAGCGTATCGCCGCCCAACGCGGCGGCCAGGAACAGACCATCGGGCTTCAGGGCTCGGCGAACCTGAGTTAGCATGCCAGGTAGATCGTTGACCCAATGCAGACTTAGGTTGGAAACGATCAAATCGAAGGTCATTTCAGCAAACGGCAGGACCTCTTCATCGCTGGCCAGCGCCGGAGCGCCCTTGCCATGAGCTAAGGCCGCCAGGACGGGAGACAGGTCCGATTGAATAAGTGTTTCAATGCTGCCGCGGCCGCCCAGTGCACGGGCTAACTCACCGCCGTGGCAACCCAAATCTAGGGCCAGAGGAAAGGATCGGGTCACGTCGTCCAACCGGTCCGCTAAGCGCTCCGCCGATTCCGAAAATAGAAAATCGTGCGCTGAAATATTATTGGCGGCGCGATCCCGGTGGTGGCGCACGGCGGCTCGGTTGAAGACAGTCATGCTTGTCATCATGATTCTCTTATGCCACAGGAAGGGAGCTCCTTAAATGCCGTTGCAGCCGATTTTGATGTCCAGGCCATGATGTGGTGGGTGCGGTCTGCCGGCGAAATCAGGCAATGGGCTGACGAATAATTGTCCAGGAGGTGAATTTCGATGATTGGCATTCGGCATCCACTTCATTATATCAATTGCCGAAGACGAACATCCACCGACTGACCGGAGGGGCGAACAGTGGTAAAAGTTGAAATATATACAGCTCCTTTCTGCGGGTTCTGTGTTCGTGCCAAGAAGCTGTTGCACGACAAGGGCATCAACTTCGAGGAAATCGATGTTTCCTCAGTTGCCGGTGCGCATGAACAGATGATAGAGCGTTCCGGTGGCAAGATGTCTGTGCCGCAGGTCTTCGTTAATGATGTTTACGTGGGCGATTGCGATGGCATTTACATGCTGGACGCGCATGGTGAGTTGGACGCGAAGCTCAGTTCGACCATCGTCTAATGTAGACTACGCTGAAACGAAATCACAAAGTATACCTAATCTAAGGGGACAAGGAATGCGCAGGTGGCTCGCCGTCGTCGCGCGGTCCTCTCTCCAAATCCTTTACAGCGCACAGGCGCTGTTTGACGCCTGGAATGTCCGTGATGTCGAGACGACCGTGTTCGTAGGCGACCACCTGCATCCGCCCGCCAACCAGATTGAGAAGCTCACCGCTTCGCAATAGGTGATTGGGGTTGCGGGGGCGAGCGAATTCTTCATTGCCGCGCGAAAAGGTCTCATAGATCAATACGCCGCCTGGTGCGATGGCGGCGATCAGGCCCGCCATCAAGGGACGGAAAAGATAATTGACGACAATTATCGCTTCAAAGGTCATGGCCTCAAGTGGGCCGCCCGGACCAAAGGGATCGCTCCCGTCCTCCAAGTTGGCGTTGATCACTTTTGTATTCGGCGCGTCCACAAGATCTTCAAGCGCAACGGTATTGCGGTCTATGAAAACCACCCGGCAACCCTGGTGCATCAGGTATCGGCCATGGCGGCCGCCGCCGGCGGCGAGGTCGAGAACCCATGCGTCCTTTGGCACAAGCGGCGCGAACCGCACCACCCAGGGTGACGGTTTGGTGATCCGAAGGTGCTTAGCCAGGAGGTCCTGGGATTTTGGGGGCGTTTCTTTCGTCATTGTATTCTTTTGCATTTGTTAACAGATATAGGCTATGTGTGACGGCTGAATCCTGAGAATAGTGTGTCAACCCTATGATCGTCTATCAACTCCGCTGCTCAAACGGCCATGAATTTGAGGCCTGGTTCCGAGATAGCGGAACTTACGACAAGCAAGCTAAGGACGGAGACGTCGCCTGTCCGCAGTGCGGTGACGTGCATGTCTGTAAGGCGTTGA